>ENA-ORXR01001947-ORXR01001947.1-marine-metagenome-genome-assembly--contig:-NODE-1947-length-20633-cov-23.081533_pt1 | contig 20633 bp, 31 predicted proteins | sample MGYA00237866_ERZ511479 | MGnify/ENA metagenome assembly ERZ511479 | reverse complement strand
GCCTCGGTGCCTTCCGCCCAGAGTATGAGGCGCGCCCCCCCCCCTCGCTGTTTTTTGTCGCCATCTAGCACAATGTGTGCCAGGCTCGTGCCCCCTCCGCTCGCATGCCCAGCACGTCCACGCGTCTCCCGCACACGTATCTGCACTAAGTCCCACAGAGATATCTATTGCTCCGTCGCCCCGCGTCTTGTGCGGTACTCCTCACCCAAAGCACGGCGTGTTGCGTCTACAGACCCGCCACAGCCCCCCACTCACACGCCGTCCCCATCACAGCGTTCCATGTCTCCCCTCGAGTCCTCTCCGCACCGCCTTGCGCCCGCCGTGTCACACGCCTCACACCCGGTATGTCCGTTGGGGCCCGCGTCTTCGGTTCCCTGCCTCTGCCGCACCCCTCCCGCGATCGCCGTGACGCAGCCCAGTGTAACGACGCGCGCGTTTTTTTTATGACGTTTCTTTGCCCACAATTGTGGGAGCGCCCCCTCCCTCCCCCTGCAGCCGCCCGCCCCCCCGCTCCTGCTGCCGCCTCCTCACGCGCATCCGCCTCCAACCAGCCCGCGCGTGCGCTTGTAGCCACAATAGCCTGCGTCGGCCCCCCCCCGCCGCCACCAACAGCATCCTGCATGTCCCCCCCCTCCGCTACCCAGGCGATCCCGCACAGCCCTGCGCGCGCCAGGCCATCCCGGCGCACTCGCGGCCCTGTCCAGGTTGCCCGCACTTCTTCTTCACCGCCCAATCTCCCACCATCTCGCACCGTCTCGTGCCGCTAAGCTCTGCCCAGCCGCCATTGGACACTGTGCGCGCCAACCCCCCCCGCCCCCCAGCGTGCATTCGCCCCCCTCTTTTCTCATTCTGTGGTGACGGGCAACGACGTGAGGACCCCCCCCCATGCCTCACTAGATGGCCAGCGGACAGCGCCGGCGCACGAGAGCCTCGCCCACCGCAGGCAGCCCAGATTCTACTCCCGTGCCCCGCCCCAGCCCCGCTGGTGTCTGTGAAGCACCCGCAGCCGCGCCTCGTGTGTCGGACACAGGAATGCGCTCCCCTCAGCAGGCACCTTGCGCCGGCATCCACGCCTTCAGCCAGGAAGAAAAGCGGCGCTTGGGTACTGTCCTTGCTTCCAAATATTGTTTTTCCATACCAGACGGCGGCGACAGCGACAGCCGCCTGCACACAGCTCCCAATCCCAGCCTCACTCTCGCCGTCAGCTCAACTCCGCTCTCTCCCCTTCCCAATGTCGCCATGGCTGCGCCCCATCAGATGGTCGCCTGCACCAGCAGCACGGGGCGCCCCTACACCGGCCTGTACGCGTGTACCGCCGCCTGTGCCGTCGTGTGCGCGGCGTGCGACACGACCATCACGGTGGACCACCTGCTGCGCCACCACGTGTGCCTGACGACGCACAACAGTGCGGTCGTCACGTACACGGACGTGCCCGACGGCGTTCCTGTGGCCAAGAGCTCGCACATGGCTTTGGCCATGTCCACAGTGGACGAGTGCAAGGCCCTTCTGGGCGTCGAGCCGACGGCGGCGCAGTCGGCTACCCTCGAGCGCCACCAGGCCTGCACGTGGTCGCTCACCCTGACGCTCCACACACGCCGCCGGTGGTGGCGCTGACGGTCCGCCAGAGCTGGTCTGTTTGCTACGGGTGCGCGGCGGCGATACCGTCGGAGTCTAAGCTGGCCAAAAAGCGCAAGACGGCGATCGGCGGCATCCTCGCTTGCTGCAACAAGGACTCGTTACCTGCTGCGCTGCAGACGCGGCAGCACGGGCGCAAGATGCGCCTGTTCACTGTCGTCTGCTGTCGCGTGCCTTCCCCGGTTGCGCCGACGATGGCGCCGCGGGGTGCGCCGGCGCCGTCGTTAATGAAGATGCCACTAGACGTCTTTCTGCGTCGCGGCAGCGGTTCGCAGTGCGGCGGTGCGTTGGGTGGTGGCGCGCGTCTGCAGACGACCGAAACTACGGTGGCGCCGCAGAGAGGCGCGCTTCTTTGAGGTTTCAGGTTTGACGAGCGCCTTCGCGAGCTGCGGCGGTCGGCCGAGGAGGGAGTCGACCACTTTGCGTTTTTCCCTCCGGAGGGGAGCCCCCACCCGGCCAACGGCGGTGGCGGTGGTGTGCAGCCAGCAGTCGTTGTGTGGCACCTTTTCATTGCGCTCAAGGTGGCGGTGAACGACATGGAGCTCAGCGCCGTGCGGCGGCTGCGCAATTGCGACTTGACGGTGGCGGCCGAGCTGGTGGTCGGTGGCGGGACCGACGCGCACGCGACATCTGCCGGGCGCCCATTTAACGTGCATCTCCTGGAATCCTCCATCTCGCCCTACGCGCACGACACGGCGCTGGCACTCTATATCTTCGTCCGCCTTGTAGACGTTTCGGGGCTGTCTCACGCCAAGGCGCCGGCCGACGGGCGCCAGGTGCCGGCGCTGTCGACGCGGACCATACAGGTGGACAGCAGGGTGCGGTCAGGGTTTGAAGCCGCCATGACGGCCCCAGCAGCAGTGCCGCCGGCTCTGGCGGTCTGCGACAGCGGCGGCAGTGGCATTCCCGCGCCTTCTGAGCGCACCGGCGAGAAACTCGGAGAGGTGTTCGTGTTTTACGACCGCGTCAGATCGCTGATATGTGTCATCTTCCACGAGCAGTACGACCCTAGGCTCGAGGCGGCTGGCGGGACAAGCAAAGCCCACGCGGACATGTCTCTCGTCATGCCCTTGCTCGCGCTGCGGTACCCGCGCTCTTCGTCGTCGTCGCCGCGGGAGCGTCACCAACCCGAGGTGGCGTACATGGACGCGTCGGGGGCGCAGCACCCGGCGGCAGCGCTGCTGTTTGCGACCCGTGTTTTGAATGCACTCGTCTTTTTGGTAGTCGGCAGCCGCTCGTCTGCGCAGTCTTCGGCCACTGGGCGGTCGCGCGCGGCGGGCGCCGGCTCCTTGTCGTCCACAGGGACGCTGTCGCAGTCGTTTTCCGTCACTGCCGAGGCGACCAATCCCTCCTCTACGACGGCTGCGGCCTACATTGTAATGTTCTACGCGCGGGCGGAGATGATGAGCCGCGCTGAGGCGGTCGCTACCGCCTTCCTGCCGTGTGAGAACCTGAGCCACGTCGCTGAAGGGCCGCGGACGGCCGATTGCGGGGTGCTGCTCGACCGCTGCTGTAGCCCCAGCAAGGTCAAGCTGGGGGGGCTGGCGGAGGCCTTGCAGTCCGACCTGTGGCGCCGCTTCCAGGAACTGACTTGGGGCTGTGACCCGAGCGGGTCTGGATTTATCGCCGACGGCGTGCAACTTGTCAGCAAAAGGACGGTGCAGACGCCGGGCGTTTCCTTTCTGCAGATGCCCGACAACCAGGCGCGGGTGGGGCCGTGGCAGGATCACCTGCTTGCGAGCGGCGTGCTGGATGACCCGCCGTGTCTCATGAGCCCGGTGTACAAGGCTCGGGCCGCACCGGCGGCGGTCGGGGCGCCTGGTGCGGTTCCTGAAGTTGGCCTGACCGCCCCTCCTGTGGCGACGGTCGCCGCCGGGCTGACAAAGCGGCGGCGGGACAAGACGGTCTTTCGCGCGCGTCTGTGGGCGCTGACGCATGCAGTCGGCGGGGCGCCGCCGCGTGTGACCGAGAGCGCATCGCTCCCCAGCTGTGCGTCGACGGTGCGAGCTCGTCGGGGGGTGTACGTGCAGTACGGCATCATCTACACCACCATCACGTACAGCAAGACGTCGGGCGCCTTCCTAAGCGGATGCCGCCTCGTCATGCGGTGAATGGACGCCAAGACGTCTACGTTGGTGCTGCTCTTCATGAGCTTCCTCGACCATCTGGACGCGTACTTTTCGGCTGCAGAGGGGGACGAGGCGTTCGACCAGTCGCTGCGCGTCCGTGAAGCGCACGGAAAGCAGCAGGAGGGTGGTGTGCTGTCGGCTGCGATGAATGACGGGCTTCTCGCCGGCGTGCCGGAGCACTTTACGGGCCCACGAGTGTACTGGCACTGGACGTCGGCGGCGGCCAAGCATGTGACCAATGTCGAAATCCTCGAGGAGAGCCTCGGCGTAGCGGGCGGCGGTAGTGATGGCGGTCATCCCGGTGGAGCAGCTACCGACGCGGCGCCGAAGACCAGCGAGGCGCTGCGTGACCGGAGCCGTGTGCTGGAGCTGCAGAGCAGCCACACGCCGACCACGGAATCAGCAATGTACACAGGAGGCGCCTTCTTCACCATCTTTAGCGTCAATAAAGCGCTCTCGTTCATCTACTTGAAGGCGTCTTCGTTGTGTCATAGGAGCCTCGGCCTCGCGTCGCGGCACCCAAGGGTCAGCCTCCTGCGTCTCTCGCACGAGACGCACTCAGTTGCGGCGGCGGCGGCGGGAGCTCCGCCACCCCGAACAGTGGCGGGGCCTCCCCCTGGTTCGGCCCAGAACGTGTCGGTGGGAGGCGCGGCGCAGCCGCGTCGGGTGGGAGCGTCGCAAAGCAAGATCAATACGGCCCGGATTCCCTCGCGCTGGCTGAGCTGCCGGCGCATCCGACGGTCCCGCACTTGTACTGTGTGCGGGCGCAGCTGGCGCGGCGGCACAGCCTAAGCCACCAAGACGAAAGGGTTGTCTCTGACTCGGTGGGGTCGTCCCTGCACGGGGCGGGGACGTAAAAGTCACCGACTCAGCGCAAGGCCATCTACGCGGTGTTTTCCGCACGATACACCATCACGCAGCTGATGGTGATGCCCACCAGCGGTGGCAAGACCGCAACGTTTGTGATTCCCGCCCTGTGTGAAGCGTATGCCGCGGTGTATGTGGCACGGGAGGACAATGACGCTGGCGGTAGCGGCGGCGCGGCCGCCGTCGACGCGTTGGCCGGTCTGGGGCGGCGCGTCGGCTGGAAAGCGGGCGTACCGGCGGCGTGGTACCCGCCAGTGACCATCATGCTGACGCCGACGCGCGCCATCCCGAGCAACGCGATGGAGACGGCCAAGGGGGCGGGGCTGACTTTTGGGGACTGGCCGCGCGGCTGCGGCGCCGGCGAGGCTTCGCTGTTTGTCGTGGACATTGGCACGATTCTCAAGCACATTGCGGTCTTTCGTGACGCTGTACGGCGCCAATCGGACAGCGGTCGCCTTGCACGGGTGGAGATTGAAGAGATGTACTTGGTTCTGCTGTGGTCTCCCTATAGCGATGCCCGCGCGCATGTGCCGGGGGTATTGGCGGACCTGCCGTGCCCTCTGTTGCTGATGGCGGCGACGGTGCCGCAGGGGTGGCTGAACGTGCTCCTTGCCAGCGTCGGGCCCACCTCTGACCTCCTGCGGTGCTTTATCGGGCCTCAGAGTAAACGGTGGGAGAACATCCGCTACCTGCAGGAGCCCGTGCCCTACCACGGGCGCTACCGCCGGATCTGAGCTTCTTGCGCGGAGATGGGGGTCAACCTGACCCTCCACGCTGTCGTCGCGTCTCGCGTGTTGGAACAAGCGTCCCTGATGCGGAGCGCCACGGGAAACCGCCGTGGGCTGTCGTTGGTGATGGGAGTCTTTTGTGAGATCATCGCAGAGGTCGACGGCATCGCCTACGTGTTGGCCACGTCCTTGAAGAGAAGGGGGTGTGAGAAAGGTTTCTATGAGGTCGGCTTGATGCGTGTGAATCCTTCAGGGCTCGACGACGTGGCCAACCTCGATTTTTACTCGTGGGCCGCCGCTGCCAACGGCACCAGCGTTGGCCCCGATAGTGGCGGCACCAACGGGAGCGGCGGCGTTGGCGGCGGCAGCTTTCATGGCAGCACTCGTTGGGGCAGTGATATGACGTCTCCCTCGATCGCTGCCGTACTTCGGGGCCACGCAACGGAACAGGCCGCCGCGCTGGAGGAGCGCATTCCAGTGCCGCTGGCCTCCGTCAGGGGTGCAGACGGCGACGAGGACGGCGACGGTGTGAAGTGGGAGGTAAGTGGGTGGATGCGCTGCTTTACTCGAGACTGGTCTGAGGCGTGAGGCCAGCAGCCTCTTACCCCCCTCGTGTGCCCCTCTCTCAAAGTCCTGGAGGCACACCCCCGCCAACGCAGTGACAGGGCCCACAAATCGCGACGCCCCTGAAGGAGCCCACGAGAATCTCCCCGAGCTCAGCTCCAAAATGAGCTGCCCTCGAGATACAAGTACAAGTAATTACATGACCTCAGACAGAAATGCATGTCAAAGGCACAGACAAACAAGCCGATCACCACATAAGTACTCCTGGAATTTTCCAGGCAGTCCGCGGTAACTCCGACTTACCAGTGCGGGCCTGGGGGGCTGCCTCAACACTCCCCCCAGCGCCCCAGTCCGCACAGTCGACGCTCCAGCGCGGCCACAGCCGGTCCCGACCAGTCCAGAATCTCCCGCCAAAATCCGCAGTCGAGAACACGCCGAAGTCGCCAGTAGTACTACTGGAAAACCGACCTTCGACAAAAATGCCAAAATCACCATCGACGTGAAGCCGACGTCGAGGTGAGTACAGCGCACCCGTTCGCGTCTCGAACGGAGACGATGCGGCGCATCGGCGGCCCGTCGAAGTGTGGTCGGAACGCGGCTCATCGACTTAGCCGAAATCGGCTCGACCCGAAAACCAGTCGGCCTACTGGTACGGCCAAAATCGACTTAGTATTGCAACAACATCAAATCATCAGAAATCACCATCAACTTGAAGCAGACGTCGAGGGGAGTACAGCGCACGAGGTGCCGCCTCGACCGGAGACGATCCGGCTCGTCCGCGGCCCGTCAAAGTGTGGTCGGAAACCCGGTTCATCGACTTAGCCGAAATCGGCTAGACCCGTAAAACCAGTAGGCCTACTGGTACGGCCAAAATCGACTTGTGCCAAAATCGACAAAACCGACCACCGCGAACCCGCGGTTGCACCACTGGACGTCCCCAGTGGCGCCGCAGCGCCCCAGGACGGTCCCAACCGGCCGTCTCCCGAGTCGGCGTCCCGCGCAAACGCGCCCCAATGCCGGCCTTACGCCAGTGGATTGTACCGCTACCGTCCACGGCCGACTCCGGCCCGTAGCATTGTCGACGGACGTCGCTGGCGCGAAACCCGGGCGGCGCCACTGGCCGCCTCCAGTGGCGTCATGGCGTCTCAGCACTCCCCCAAGTGGGGGTCGCCAATCTCGGCGCCCCGCGCAACCGCGCCCAGGACTTCACCAACCCCGACAGCAGCCCGGAAAGCCGTGAACGCTGGCGACGGCAGCGGCTTGGTGAGCCCATCCGCCGGCAATTCGGCGCTCGGGAGTAAGTAGAAGGCCACATCCCCGCGCGCCTGGTAGTCACGAACCATGTGGTTGGCGATGTCGGCATGCTTCGTCCGCCCCGTCGCCTCGGGGTTGTTGACCAGCGCGAGGCACGATTGGTTGTCCTCTCCAATCCGGACGGCCCCGCCATCAACGCCCAGCTCCAACAGCAGTGTACGTAGCCACAGTGCCTCCTTGGTCGCCATCGCGGCGGCCACGTACTCAGCCTCAACCGTCGACGTCGCCACAGTCGACTAACGCTTACTTGCCCACGAAATGGGCCCGCCGTTGAGCGTGAAGATAAAGCCTGTTGTCGAGCGGCAGCCGTCGGTGTCGCCCGCCCAATCGGCGTAAACATACCCTTGCCGCGTCTCGCTGCCGTCGTACATCACACCAAGGCAAGAATTACCGCGAAGGTAGCGCAGCACACCGTTGGCCGCGCGCATATGGTCTTGCTCAGGGCATGACATGAAGCGGGAGAGCACTCCCACGGCAAAGGCAATATCCGGCCTCGTCGTCTTCGGCAGGTAGAGTAGAAAGCCGACCGGCTCCGTGTACCGGTTGTGGTCGGGAAGAAGGTTCTCCCCCGTTTTGCTCAGCTTGACGCCCGACGCCATCGCCGTCTTGTTGGACGTGCACGTGTCCATTCCGAACGCCTGGAGCAGCGCCATGATGTGGCCGGGGATACTCAGCGTGAGTTTCTTGGTCTTTTTATCGCGCATGACCTTCATGCCAATAAAGTCTTTGACCTCCCCCATGTCGCGCACTTCGAACTTGGCCGCGACGCCACTCTTGATGGCCTCCACGCCAGCAAAGCGCTCGCCCGCCACAATCAAGTCGTCGACGTACACGAGGATGAAGACACGCCCGTGCACAGGGTGGTGCCACTCGTAAAGGCACGGGTCCACCGTAGAACGCGTATCTCCTGTCTGCTCAAGTTCTTCGTTGAGCTTGATGCCCCACAGCCGGCCCGCTTGCTTCGTCCCGAACAGGGCCAGGTTGAGCCGGCGCACATCCGCAAGCTCCCCCGACTGGACACCTTTAGGATGCTTGATGTACATCTCTTTGTCCATCTTAGCGTTGAGGAAAGCTGTCTTAACGTCAACGTGGTGGACCTTCCACCCGTTGGCTGCTGCTACAGCGAACAGGGCCCGTGACGTCGCCGTGTTGTGTACAGGCGCCCACGTCTCGTCGAAATGGCGCCCAGGAACTTGGTTGAAGCCTTGGGCCACCAGCCGCGCCTTGTAGCGCGTCTTCTGTCCTTCGGCGTCGTGCTTAATCTCGAACACGAAACGTGTCTTGACAGCCTTGTGCTGCTTGTTGCTGCCCTTGGTCGTGAACCACGTGGCGAGCTTCTTGTGCGCCGCCACTTCTGCTTCGATGGCCTGCTTCCACAGCGGCCAGTCAGGACGAGCGCGTGCCTCTTTCTCGTCTGCAGGGGGCTTGGTCACGTCGCAGCCATCTTTGGCCGCCAACTCGGACCCGGTGGCCAGATACGCCTTGGGGTCATTCTCCCACCAGGCTACCTTGGGGGCTGGCCTACGTCTAGAGCGACGAGGCCTCGGAGCAGCATTGTGAACTTCCGAGGGAGAGATGCCGACCGGAAGCATCGAGTCATTCGAACCCTGACGTTCCCTGTCGTCTTTGTCGTCAGAGAGGCTGTCAGGAACGCCGTCATCTTCACTCTCGGAGTCTTCGACGGGAAGATTCTTCTGCCCGCCATCTCCTTCGGCATACAGCATGTCCATTGACTCGTCCATGCTTCCGTTGTTGTCGCTGTCCTCGGTCATCGTCGGCTGGGGACCAGCGATTGAACCGTCGCCCGAAGAGTCGGCCTTGGCCGGGTTCTCTTCCATCAGGACGTCGCCACGCTCGAAGACTGTGCTTGTCCCGTCCTGGAGGATGCGGTAGGCCTTTCCACCAACCGTGTATCCGACAAAGCGGCCCACGTCGGTCCTCGGCTCCAGCTTGCGCTGATGCCTTCTGGGCTTGAGCGCCCAAGAGCGGCTCCCCCAGACGCGAAAACCCAACACCTAGGCGCCCCGTCAGCGCTTCCAGCGGCCTCATTTCCATCCCCACCTTGGGCGACCGGTTGAGGACATGGACGACGGAATCCAGGGCCTCAGCCCACAGCTCTTCTTCCGCCCCGGCATCAAACAGTGCAGCACGTGCGCGCTCCATCAGCGTGAGGTTGACTCTCTCTGCCTTTCCGTTCTGCTGCGCCTTGTGCGGCGCCGTCATCTCAGACGTGATGCCTTTGTCCTCGTACCATGCCTTCAGGTCATGGGTGAGGTACTCCTTGGCACCGTCATGACGGACACGCTTGACGTGGACACCAGTCAACGTCTTGAGCTGCTTGCTGCGCGTCTTAAGCACTTGCGACGCCATCCCTTTTGTCTTGATGGGCGTCGCCGTGATGAAACCAGTGCTGTCGTCGAGCGCCGTGCTGAAGTAGATGCAGCCACCCAGTGACTCCGTGAGAGGTCCACCCACGTCGGTGTGAACCAACTCGCACTTGGTTGTCTTGGAGGAATACCGCGGATGCGGCGCCTGCACAATCTTCCCATCTACGCACGGCACACACACAGTGCCGACCACACGTTCAGCGTCAGCTACCGACGACGGCATCCCATCGACCATCTTGGCCGCCTGCTTGAGGTTCTCAATCCCGAAGTGGCTGAACCGGCGATGCCAAAGCTCTGCTTCCCCTGCAATGCGCATGGACGCCGCGTTCGCCGAAACTTAATTGGCATCAGTTTGAGCACATACTGCTCCTGGTCGTTGACCTTTCTCATGACCGACGCCTTGTCAAGCACTCCGCTCGAACGAGCGTTCTCCCCGTCCCTGAGTATGTTGCGGGCGTCTCCGACAATCACCGCGGCACCGCTGTTGCGGTCAACCGCCCTAACTGACAGCAGGTTGCTAGTCAGGTCGGGCACGAGCGTGGCCTCTGCTAGGACCATGCGCACTTTGGCGTTGCCTTTGCCAACGTCCATAGAGACGTGGTCGTGCCCCTTGATGGGGACTTTGTCGCCATGGGCCAAGGTGACCTTGGCCCCGCTCCCTGCCGCCTGGACGGTGAAGCCCTCATTCCCAGCGGCCATGTAGTTGGTCGCACCGGAGTCGAGCACCCAGGTCGACGACCCGCTTGTGCTCCCGTGAGCCTTGCTGGAGCCGGGTTGACCGGCCGAAGCGATGTGTGCCAGATCGGCACCCGCCTGGGGCCCGCCCCCATGGCCACCGTCACGGCGACCGCCACCGGGCTTGTTCTTGCGCTTGGCCTCGTCAGCCTTCCGCTTGTGGCAGTCACGCTTCATGTGCCCCTTCTTGTCGCAGTAGTAGCACAGGACCGACTTCTTGTCAAAAGGCTTCTTTGGCGCCGCCACCGTGAACGCTTGCAACTTGACACCACCAGCTGGCTTCTAAGAGCCCCCAGAAATGTTCTGCTGCTCGACTTGAAGCAGCTTCGCTGTCACGTCAGACATGACCAGCCTGACGTCCCTGTTCTCCAAGACCGTCCTGAGCATCCCGTACTCTGACGGGAGCCCCGACAAGACACGCAGCGCGAGCGTGTTGTCGTCCACTGGGTTCCCGAGCATGGCCAGCTCGTCCCGGATCATCTTGGCGCGCGACGCGTACTTGATGATGTTTTCGTCGTCGCCCTTCTTCAAGCTGCCTAGCTCGTCAATTAGCCGAAGCAGCTGAGGGTTGTCGCGCGCCTCAAACATGATCTTGAGCGCGTCCCACGCCTCCTTGGCCGTGTCGACCGACGTCACCGTGTTAAGATGCACTGGCTTGACCGACATCTGGATGGTTGCAAGAGACGCCTCAACCATGGCGTCCCACTCTGCGACCACCGGGTCGGCCTTCTTGTCGTCCGACCCAGAAGCAGGACGGTCTGTCAAGACCGCCTTCCACAGGTTCTCCTTCTTGGGCTGCGCACGTTGGTACGCCGCCCACTCTTTGTATTCGTCGTCCAGCTGTGCAAACCGCGGGCCGCCGAAGCGGCCGTGGTCCGACATGTTGACGACCGTGGCACCGACCGGTACCACACTGTCGACGCTAGCGGCTGTACCCGCCCAACCAACGCAGGAACGCACCGCAACCCGCGCTACGACGTGCTCCTCGCGACCGTAGAAGAGAACGATGATGACCACCAGCGGCAACTGGGCCCATAACCTGTGAAGCGGGAGATAAGTGGGTTGATGCGCTGCTTTACTCGAGACTGGTGTGAAGCGCGAGGCCAGCAGCCTCTTACCCCCCTCGTGTGCCCCTCTCTCAACGTCCTGGAGGCACATCCCCGCCAACGCAGTGACAGGGCCCACAAATTGCGACGCCCCTCATGGAGCCCACGAGAATCTCCCCGAGCTCAGCTCCAAAATGAGCTGCCCTCGAGATACAAGTACAAGTAATTACATGACCCTCAGACAGAAATGCATGTCAAAGGCACAGACAAACAAGCCGATCGCCGCATAAGTACTCCTGGAACAATCCAGGCAGTTCGGGGTAACTCCGACTTACCAGTGAGGTCTTGGGGGGCTGCCCTAACAGATGGCAATGGCGGTGGTCGTGGTCGTGGTGGCAGTCGTCACGCCATGGCAGCAGGTGCTGCCGGCTCGTCCGGGCAAGCACCGCTTTCCGTTTCTTCCGTCGTGGCCGAGACACTCGCTTGGGCGAATGTCGGGATAGTGATCTTCGTTGAGTCGCCTGCCGTGTCGACGGGGACGGACTTCCAGAACATGGTGTGGGCTCTGTTTCCTGGTCCGCGCCAATTCCTCGTCTTTGTACCAGTGTCTGGGCGGCTGAGCCGCACCTCGAACACCATCGCGTCGGTGGTTTGCAACCCCGATGACTACACGACGGCTTCGGACGGGGCCGCTTCGCCTTTGCCCCTAAGATAAGAGTAAACCTAATCGACGAACTACCCCTCTCAATCGCATGAAAATGGCATTGTTTTTCCGACGAGGAAACGGGCCCCATGGGCCCGAATCGATGCTGGCTCGATTCGAGCCCGCCTGGGCCGGTTCTTTCTTTGGTTCCTCACTTTGGCGAACTGGCCCCCAGGCCCCATGTATCCACTCTCTGAAGAACCCGCCCTGTGGCCCCATCAGGACCGGTTCTTCACTGAAGAACCAACCCGTATGGCCCCGCACCGAGGCCCATGCGTCCGCGCGGCGCCTGTCGCGTTGCCAGTGCGCGCCCACCTGGCTCCATCTCGCGTCTCAGTAGCCAGCTGGGGTTTCCCAGGTTAGTGCCCTGCCGGTCTGCCATGCGTCCGCACACAGTCCCCGAAACCTCGTGTCTGCTCATAGTCCAAACGCCCTGTCCCCCCCGCGACGCAGTCCTCGCCCACTAAAACACCACACCGCGGCCCGCGTCAGCCCAACATGCCCCGGCCACGTATCTTCTGCATACTGTCCGGAGGCCTTGCCCCCGGAAGCGCTGTTCCTGCGTCCCCTGAGACATCCTCTCGCCTCCCGCGCACCGTGCGCGCGCCCTCTGGCCTTCCCACGCACCTCTTTTGCACAATGCGCGCGCGTGCGCCGTGTCCATTTCAGACTCGCAACGCTAGAGGCAACCCTCCCCCCCGGCGCACCCTCGCGCGGGCATGTTCCTGCTTTGCGCTCCCCCCGCCCCCCCACGCGGGGTTTCCATGCGCACACCTTTGGCCCTATCGGGCAGCGGCTATGCCGCCGCGCATGCGCGCCCGCTTTCACCCTCCGTGCACTCCCGTCCTGTCCGCAGGGTTTTTTTGACGCAGCACTACAGAAATCGTGACCGCAGCTGCGTGCTCCAGCCGGCCCCGTCCACCTTCGTTGCACACCCCCCCCCGACCAAGCGACTGAGCTTCTCGACCCTGCCGCACAGTCGAACTCTCCGCAAACGACCCTACACCCCCATCCCCATCCCCCTCCTCTCACTCACACCCCATTCGCAACCGGCGTCATGTCCGCCGCTTGCGTCTCCAGCACCGTCGCCAACACCCCGGCGGGCACAACCCGACTGAGCGGCTTCTTCGTGTATGGAGATGCCGCGTGGGTCGTGTGCGAGCAGTGTGGGACTACCTTTTCGGACGCCGGCAAATTGCAGCACCACGTGTACACGGCCGCCCACAAAGAGGCGGTGACAAGTACAGCGTCCTCCTTGGCGGTGCACGCCGCGGACGGCACCTCTTTCGCGACCAAGGATTCCTCGGTGGCCGGCGCGACTGGCACGGCGTTCCTTGGAAACTCCGAGGGCGCATTGGTGGCCGAGCCGACGGCGGCGCAGGCTGCCCGCCGCGCGCTCGACATAGAGTCGCCGTGACCGCGTACGCCACACGCGCCGCACTTGCCGGCGGTCCCCGGCCTGCCCGTACGCACTGGCTGGGTGGCCTCCTACTTGTGCCGTGCGACGACAACGAAGGCTGCGGCCTTGCACCGGGGCTCCGCCGCGTGCGCTATAAAGAGCTTCCCCGTCGCTCTCCAGTCGCTGGAGCGGGGAAACAAACGGGCCATTTTCCCCGTGGCGTACGCTCGGCAGGCCACTGCGCCCGCCGCGGTGACGGCGGCGGGATTGACGCTTGAGGCCCGACCACGGTCGCAGCTTGCTGCTGCGTTGCCGCCGCCGTCGGCTGCGGTGCTGCTGCCGCTTGACGTCTTCCTCTCCAATTCAGACGGCTCTGCGGTGGCCAAGACGGGCCACCGCAGCGGTGGCGCAGCTGCGGCGCTGGCCACGTCGGACACCACGAATGATGCCGAGTCGGGCGGCATTCCTGTTGCATACGACTGAGAGTGGTGCCCCGATACGGACGGCCGGCCACCGGCCGACGTGTCGCGCCGTACGCATGAGTACGACAGCGTGGTCGAAGACGTACCGGGAGACGCGAGCGGGTGGCTGTTTTTTTGCGCGCTCCTAGCGGCTGTCGGCAAGCTGTTTTCTGAAGCGCTCTCCGACACGCGTGCTGCCTATCCGACGGTGCTAGTCAAGCTTTCTGTAGATGGTGCCGCAGCAGATTATGCCGCGTCCTTCCACGTGCGTATTGGTGACGCCACTGTCAGAACGTACATGCACGACACGTCGTTGGCTCTGTACACGGTCATCGAGCTCGGCCGAGTGGCAGGTCGCCCGACCGCGGAGGCTGTTCCTGACGGTTGGACCGTGCCGCAAGAGTCTCTCGCGACTGTGACCGCCGCTCCGGACGCTGACGAAGCGTAAATGGTGGTCGGGAAGCGTTTGGGCGACGCTCGCGCCCGCCGTGAGGTGACGGCAGCCTGCGGCGCCGGTCATGCGTGTCATCGCTACGGCGGCGCTTCGCGCCGTCGATACGAGCATTGTGTAGCCTGTCGGTATGCTTCTGCAGGCTCCTTTTTAACGAGCGGTTCGGCCTATGCGGGCCGTTGGTTGTCGGCGCCGGCAAGATTCGTCCCGACTTGACCCTGTTGATGCCGTACTTGGCTGTTGTTTACACGTCCTACGGCCGGCAGACACCTCGCGGTGCAGCCCCCGGCGACTCGAAAGCCGGCGGCAGCTCGGGTGGGCAACAGCGACGCTGCCGCTACGGCCTCCGAAGACAAGGACGAGGATGCAGATGACGGCGCCGCTCGTTTTGGTGGCGCCGGTATTTAAAGGGGCAGCGGCAGCGCCGGCGGCACCGGCGGCGGCATCCTCGGGTCGGCAGCCGCCGAAGCGGCCGCCGCTGGCGCTGCGTTCATGGATGCGGCCGGGGCGCAGCACCTGGCGTCAGTGCTTCTTTTTTCGAGTCGCATGGTGAACACGACGTGCGTTTCGAGTGTAGAGCGCGACGAGGTGGAAGAGGTGCTTGGCGACAACGAGCGCGCGACGGACGCATCTTAGACGACGGCGGCGACGGCGGTCGTGTAGCTGTCTTCCAAGACGCGGGGACCAGCTCGGACGGATATGAAGGCTCCTGCGTTTCCACCTTGCGGGGATCCGTCCCATGTACGCGCCGGGTGCCCCCGCTTTCTGTGCGGCACTCTGTTGGGGCGGGGACTGCACCTCTCGACGGCTACAATCGGCGCGCGCCTGGCTGCGGAGCAAGGTGCGCTGGTCAAGCACCTCACGACGCTGCTCGGCAGGTACGACCCCACTGCCAGTGGCTTTTACGACGAGGCACGGCTACTCGTCGACTGGCTATCCATGCAAGCGCCTGTGGTCTCCTTTTTGCTGCTTCCGGCGAACAAAGGCCACTTCCGTGGGTGTGTAGCACATCTCCTCAGTATTAGGACATTGGTCCCGGTAGCCTCCATGAATGGTCAGTTTTCAAGTGGAGGATTGAACGGACTTGTGGCTTGCCCTTTAGGAGGTTCCTTCCGTCTTGTATATCTGTGCTTTCTCTTATCGTCTCTATTTTGGTGGTTATTCGCTCTTAATGATGGCTCGGTCGAACGACGCCGCCCCTTTACCGTCTGATAATGAAAGCACCATGGGACCGGGGCTCGCCGTCGTTGGCACCCCCGGCTCCCCATCGGATGTTTTCCGAAAAAAGGTTCTTCTTCCTCGCCTCTTCAGCGATAGCGTTCGCTTTATCGTGCGTCTAGGGTCGATCGCTTCGTAGTGGTTAGTTAACCAACGTCATTAATACCACGTTTCGTGCAGCAGCTGGGGATGCTTTTGCCCGTCGCGTGCTTCTGCAGGCGGTGCCCGAGAGCTGTCTCTTGTCGCCAAGTGGCACGGTGACGGGTATTGCACCCATTGGCTTGATGCGCAGGGCGCGTCTCCCACTTGTGTGTGCCACGACGCTGGACGTCGTGGGTGGTGATCAGGGGCTTCAGAATAATGATTCGGATAAAGCACCGTTCTCTTCAGCAGCGGCATCCTGCTCGCAGCAACACCGCATGCCCGTCACTCTTTCCACGAAGAGCTTGACACCGAGATGAGCTTTCTAGGTCTGCCCATTGTTCTTCTCTCACCTGCTGGCAAAACGATTCTATCGGATATATATCCAGATATATCTGGATATATCCTAGATTCTGATGAAAACCCCGGATTCAGAGAGCCCCTGGTGGTGAAGTCCAATTGGAGTGCGGGGCGCTTCGGTTGGCACTGTGCGGGCTGAGCAATGACCCCTGGTGGTTCCGATAGGAAAGGTGGCAACGGGAAGGGTAAGGGCAACGCCCTGCGTTTCGACTGCGTCCCGCCGAGGGTCTTTCGTAGGAACATGCGCGACGCCAACACCCTAGGTGGTTCCCTCTCGGGAGCACCTGCGTTGAATGCGGCGGCCTTTGGCCAATTGTTCGACGCGGAGTGTCTCAAGAAGGAGATGAAGACACTTCGTCTCCGTCTGACGGCCCAGCAAGCGACTAACCGCTCGTTAGCGAAAGAAAACGACAAACTGATCGCAAACGTGAAGGCTATGCGCCAGGAGGACATCGAGTTCGATGGCGGGGCGGCAAATTCGCGTCGCAAGACGAAGATAAGGGCAAACGTCAAGATCGACCACAACGGGGGCGAGTCGTCTTCCTCTCGTCCAGAGCCAGTTGGCCAAGCGACCGAACGTCGGGATCTAGAGCGTAAGCTTCGCAAGAAGGTGAGTCAGATCTGAAAGGAGACCAAGCTGGCGCGGTCAACATCCTTAGTTGAGAACGCCAGCATGTCGGCCGCGAATGAGTCAAGCTCGTCCAGTGGGACGACTTCCTCTTCGTCTTCCGACTCCGGAGAATCCCCGGGTTCCCCGTCTTCTCCGTCGTCGAGCTCAAGTTCCGAGTCCTCGGACGCGTCATCGGACGCCGCGTCTCGGCGATCGCGCCCGGGTCCATAAAAGATTCGCCCCGACACTAAGAAGCGGTTGGAGAAAGTTGATCGGCAAAAGGTCGTTCGACACTCGAACAGTCGCTTCAAGTCCCTATTGGACTGTCACACCTTCTTCCTGATCTGACATGATCTGTCTCTGCGACCCTCCCTAGTGGAGAAAACGCATAAGATGAACCGCCGCCTAGATGGCGCTTTCGAAGGGCAAGAGCCATTCACGGGCACCGGCCCCCTCGGTGTATTCACCTTCTTGACGACCTTTCTGCGCGCATGTGACGCAGCCGGCTTGACACCTGTGCAAGCCCTCCCTCTCTTGGCCTTTCGCCTGTCAGGCGCTGCTAAACGAGCCTTTTCGAGTTCCCTGAACTCGAATGCCGGACACCACACCTATGCAGTCCGCACCTATGGTGCCGCTATTAACTGGCTTTTAGCCAAGTATGCCACCCAAGCCGTAATGGCTTCCGCATGACACGACATTATCACAATGCGCCGACCCGATAGTGAATCTCCCACAGACTTTGGGCTCCGCGTTGAGACGCAGTGTGACCGCCTAGATGGCCTCTTCCGCGCCGAAGATGTGAAGGATATATTCATCAATGGCTTGTTCGAGATTATCCAATCTCATGTCCGGGTATTGGACGGGCAGTTCCCCAAGCGCACACTGGCGGATACTATCTCCGCAGCGCAGATCTACTGGGACGGGACAAACAAGCTTCAGCTGTCGCTTGAGCTGCCTCGTCTTCAGACGACTAGGGTGGCATATGCCTTGCCCATGCCAACCCGGCACACCAATGTCGACCGTCCCTTTCTGGCTACCCAACCGCGGGCCCGGTCCCGTTCCCCTCCTCCTAAGAAGTCGCCTCAGGCGAGGACCGACATCTGTTACAACTGTAACAAGCCCGGTCACTTTGCGGCGCAATGCGCTGAGCCTTATCGGCGACGTGAGCGCCGTCCGTCCGTTATTGCCGTGAACTCCGTAACGGAGGATACCAAACCAACCGCTGAAAGCGATAGCAACGAGTCCACCGACTCGAAAAACGAATGAGCCGGGTGCCCCTTCACGGGTTGCCCGGCGCATCATCACCAACTGGTGAACGACGTAAAGTCACAAGGATACTGAGCCCGGCCCACCGGCACTATGAGATTGCGGCCACTATTGGCCCTTGCCATCGGGCAATGCACAGCTGTCGTCCTGTCCTGGACACTGGAGCCGGCAAAAACTTGGTTCGACCTACGCAACGTGACTGCGGTCGTTGTCGCCAGATCTTTGCAGTGAGGCTTGAGAGAAGCCATCCACCATGGCCTGATTGGGACACGACCTGGACGAACCGCGCCCGAATGATTTCTGCGTCCCGCGCCCGGGAGGGGGGGCCAGGCTCTGCGAATCGCGCGGACAAGACAGGCCAGTTGTTGCCCATCTCCTTCCCTGAATCAGCACCTGACGCGATCAGCGAGTCGACTAGGAACATTTAGCCGACCCACATCGCGTCCAAGGACAGACACACAAAACACATTGATTGGATGCCTTCAAGAATTCTCCTGATTTCAGCCTTGTGATTGGTTGGATGAAAACGAAAATTGCTGTGAACTCGTATGTGGAACCATCAGGAACTTTTACTGATGAATGCTGGCCATCAATGACGATGACCGACATTCTTGTTCACGTGCTGCGATTCAACGTTGTGCGCCACTGGCCCCACCCCGTTCGCAACGCGCTCAACACGCGTGTCTAAATTTGGATCGGCCCGGATCCATGAGCTGTGACCGCCGATGCGAACCCTGTGGTCCACCCACGCAAGAAGCCCACGTCAGTCAAAGTTTTTAAAGGCAAGCCCACCTGGCCCCAGACGCCACAATCGCAGCACTCGGGCAGCTGACCCCACCCCCTCACACACACACCGCACGCCTCTTTTCAGGCCATCCACTTCCGTTGCACGCCTGGTCCACCCCACCTGCCCCCAGACGCCACGATCGCAGCATTCTGACAGCTGGCCCCACCCCCTCACAGACACCGCACACTCCGGTTTTCTCGCCGCCCAATAGTTGCATGCCTGGTCCACCCCACCTGCCCCCAGATGCCACAATCGCAGCATTCGGGCAGCTGGCCCCACCCCCTCACAGACACCGCACACTCCGGATCTCACGCCGTCGACCTACGTTGCACGCCTGGTCCACCCCACCTGCTCCCAGACGCCACGATCGCTGCATTCTGACAGATGGCCCCACCCCCTCACAGACACCGCACACTCCGGTTTTCACTCCGCCCACCTTCTTTGCGATTTTCGGTTCCCCCACCTGCCCCCAGAGGCCCCGATGGCAGCATTCTGACATCTGGCCCCACCCCCTCACAACCACCACAAACGCCGCTTTTGACGCCGCCCATCTACGTTGCACGCCTGGTTGAGATCGAAAGTTCTCGACAGCTGCGCACGTCTCCACAAATCAGAGTTTTTTGAGAATCAGAGTTTTTTGAGTTCGGTCGTCGGGTGCGGCAACACAATCCTTCTTTGGTATGCGGCGTCTTTCATATTCACAATGTAATCCGAACTTCGCTTTTGATGGAAGTGCCACAGCTGCTCCTGATATGACTGGTGGATTCTACACCACTGCTTGGCTTCCTGCCATGGGGTCTGCTTTTCGGGAAACATCTGTCACATAGCGAGCAGACTAAAACATGAGCCAGGCCCTTTGGGAGGTGGTAGCATCGTCAATCCGTGGGTCTTGCCGGCCAGACTCCGAACACGGCGTGGATGCCGAGTGTCCGACAGTGGGCCGCGCCCAGTGCGAGACACCGCGCCGCCCCCTTGTTGCCTGGACCACGCTCCTCTCTCCCAGGGCTGCAATCGAGGCCCTGACCAGCCGTCCCCCCCCCCTCCAGAACTGGTCGTCGGCGCGCATTTTCGGGCCGACCAGATGGTCTGGCACCAGACGATGCTATCGAGTGTTTCGCACTGCTGGGTCAATCCCATTCACGACGCTCCACGTTGGTCAGTTGACAGAGGTCTTCGCTCCAGTGGCTGTGATGGCGGTTGTCCTCTGCGCCCCACGCCCCCCCCACTCCAGGGAGCCCGCAACAGTCATTTTCCTTCTTGCCATCCCACCTGGCTCCAGAGACTGCCATGGCAGGATTTAGACAGCTGACCCCTGCCCCTCAGAGTTCTGCATTGTCTTTCGCATTGCTCCCTCTCGTCGACGTGCCGCCCAGCACCCTCGGCACCTTCTTCGCGCCGCGCGTCGGCGGCGTGGGCTGGCTGGACCTTTTTGGTGGCTGGGGGCGCTGAGCGGCGGGAAGCGTGGAGGGCATCGCCGGGGCGTGAGGCACACAGGCACGGGCTTGGGTCGTCTGTGAGGGTGCGTGCGTTGTGTCGTTTTCCGGCGAGATTGTCGCGAGTATTGGTGCCCGGCGAGGTGGACGACGCCAAAAGCGGGCGGCGCTGCGCGAGAAGGTCTCTCAAAATATTCCTGTTATGTTTCCCCTCGCTGTTCGCTGGCAGGTCATCCGTAACCGCCAGCGGGGCCTGCCGTGGGACTCCATCGTGCTGCATGCGGGCTGCAGTTTGGCTGCGGCCCACGAGTGGTGGGCAAACTTTCAGCACCATGGGTCGCCTTGGGGGGACGATGCCATCCACAACAGGCACGCGGACGCTGCTCGCTTTAACGCCCC
>ENA-ORXR01001945-ORXR01001945.1-marine-metagenome-genome-assembly--contig:-NODE-1945-length-20657-cov-4.090136_pt1 | contig 20657 bp, 19 predicted proteins | sample MGYA00237866_ERZ511479 | MGnify/ENA metagenome assembly ERZ511479 | reverse complement strand
GCGGCTTCGGCTTCAATTCCGCCAACACCCCAACCCAAAACGGACAGGCCGTTGATCATGGTCGTGTGGGAATCCGTACCAACGAGCGTATCAGGGAAAGCATATGTTTTGCCATCCGTTGTCTTTGTCCAAACCGTTTGCGCTAAATGCTCCAAATTCACTTGGTGACAAATGCCTGTTCCCGGAGGCACAACCGCGAAGTTTTCAAAGGCTGTCTGACCCCATTTTAGGAAGTCATAACGTTCCATATTGCGCTCATATTCGCGCTTCACATTTTTCGCTTCCGCGCCGGGCGTGCCGAAATAATCAACCATGACAGAATGGTCGATAACCAGATGGACGGGGTTGAGCGGGTTAATCGCTTCGGCGGAGCCGCCAAGCTCGACAATCGCGTCGCGCATAGAGGCCAAATCGACAACCGCCGGAACGCCTGTGAAATCTTGCATCAGCACGCGGGCCGGGCGGTAAGCAATTTCATGGGTCGACGTTTTTGGACCCAGCCAATCTGCGATGGCCTGAATGTCTTCTTTTTTGACAGTGTTGCCGTCTTCATGGCGCAGCAGGTTTTCGAGAAGAACCTTGAGAGAGCGCGGTAATTTGGAAATGCCGCTAAGGCCGTTTTTCTCTGCCTCTTTCAGGTCGTAATAAGTATAGGTTCCGCCGCGGACTTTCATCTCGCGTTCGCAGTTAAAGCTGTCCAATGATGCCATGTCGGATGGGGTCCTCAAATAAAGGGTCTAAGTGTGAGCGCCTTATGGCAAAGCAAGGCTACATTTTCAACGCTTCATCGCTGCACTGGGCTATTCAATTTGAAAGGGAATTCGCGGATTAGAGGCTTTGCGCCAACATCCGCCATGCATAGTCGCACAGGCGTTTTCCGGCCATACGGCTTTCCAGATAGGCGTTCAGCGCAAGTTCGGTTTCCGTGAAGGGCTCAAATCGCTCCACATTCTGGGCGGCGCGCAGTATATAAAAATGCAGTTTATCAGCGCTCTCAGCCCTGTCCCATTCAGAGGCAGCATCAGACTCAATCGCTTTGCGCACGGCATCGACCGTTGGGAGCCCGCTCCAGGGTAATTTTGGTTTCATTTACATTGCCCAGACTGCCGCGTCACATTGCGATAACGGGGATGTAATCGCGGCACTGCAACCGTTCAACAACTTAAATTAAATTTGGAGCCCGTAATTCGAGTTACGATTAAATATGTATGAAGTGCCTATTCGCGCATTTTCCCATATTTCGTGAGGAATGGAATTTGGGTGGCTGTGAATAAGATTGTCAGCGGGAGGAAACCGAAAACTTTGAAATTCGCCCAAAAACTCTCAGACATGTTTCGCCAGATCAACTCATTCAATATCGCCATTGCAAAGAAGAAAATCGCCCAACGCACAGCGAGAACATTCCATTTGTCGTCAGGCAATTCAAAGGCCGAGCCCATGAACATTTTGATGACATTCTTCTTAAAAATGACGCCGCCAAAAACTGCGATGCCAAAAATGACATTCACGACAGTTGGTTTCATAAAGACGAAACGCTTGTCATCAAAGATAAAGGCCGCCAGCGCAAATCCGCCAATCAAAACCGTCGAGAAAATCAAAATCGGTGAGGTGTGCTTATATTTCAGCCATGCATAGATCAGCGCGATGACTGCGGCGACGGCCAAAACGCCCGCCGCCCAGATCAGCGCATCCTCAGGATAGCTGCGCTTCAAATAATGAAAAGCGGCAAAGAAAATGAGCAGCGGACCAAAATCGATCCAAAACGGCAGTTTCTTTTTTCCCTCCAGCTTGGCAGCTGGCGGGATGGTTTCTTCGGTCATCAACTATGGCCTATTCGATGTCGTCTTGGTCAATCAGACCGTCATTCGCGATCTTCTCTTTGTCGAAATATTCTTTCGCCAATTTGAACACGACGGGTGACAGCAGGATAAGCGCGATAAGGTTTGGCGCGGCCATGAGGCCCGTCAAACTATCGGCAATCAACCAGAAAGTCGCAACGACCAGGTTGTCGCCTTCGGTTTCGAACGACAACGCAAATGTTGATGCAAAAACTGCGAGCACCCAGAAAACGCGGAAGATCGTGATGGAGCGCTCTTTAAAGATAAAGGCCGTGCAACGCTCGCCATAATAAGACCACCCGATGATAGTCGTGAAGGCAAAGATACATAGACAGAATGTTACGATATGCTCGCCAAACCCTGTCAGGGTAGCTTCAAATGCCGATGCCGTCAGCGGCACACCGATTTCACATCCCGCAGGCGTTTTGCCGGATTCCAACAGTTCCAAAATGGCCGGGCTAGCCAAACAATCCGCCCCCATGACACCTGATGTTAAGATAACCAGCGCCGTGATTGTACAGATAATCAGTGTATCAATGATTGTCCCGAGCATGGCGATAATGCCTTGGTTCACAGGGTCATTATTTTGGGCGGCCGCATGCGCGATTGGCGCGGAGCCTTGACCGGCCTCATTGGAGAAGAGGCCGCGCGCCACACCTTTTTGCATCGCCAGCATCATCAGACCGATTGTGATGCCTGTGCCCGCGCCTTGCATGCCAAAGGCGCCTTTAAAGATCATGCCAAAGGCGGCAGGGACGGCTGAAATATTTGCGGCAATAACGATAAGCGCCGCCACTAGATAAAGGACTGCCATGAAAGGGACGAGCTTGGACGCGACAGCCCCGATACGTTTGATGCCCCCGAAAATCACACCGGCGACCAAAACGGACAGAACGACGGCAACGATGCGTGGATCGAAATTATAGGCGCTGCCCAATGCATCCCCAATGGAGTTTGCCTGAACCGCATTCCCTGTGGAGAGAGAGCCGATAATACCGAACAGGGCAAAAGCCATGGCGAGCCACATCCATTTGGGACCCAGACCATTTTTAATGTAATACATGGGACCACCGACGCGGTTCCCATTGGCGTCGGTTTCGCGGTAGCGAACAGCCAAAACGCCTTCGCCAAATTTGGTTGCCGTGCCCAGGATGGCCGTCACCCACATCCAAAAAACCGCACCGGGTCCGCCAATCGCAATCGCTGCTGCGACGCCTGCAATATTACCTGTTCCGACCGTAGAGGAGAGCGCCGTCATCAAGGCCGCAAAAGGTGAGACATCTCCCTCTTCAGCTTCGCCTGTACGTTTCTTGAAGAGCTGCCGAAAACCATAGCCTATCTTCGTCAGGGAGATGAATCGTAGGCCCACTGTTAGAAAGAAACCAACGCCCAAAAGGAGCACCATCATAGGCGGCCCCCAGACGAAGCCGTTTAACCATTCCATCGCGCCGTTGAATTTTTCCATTTTATCTCTTTTCGTCCCCTTGGCCCGGTTTTGGGCAGAATTTTCATTTCCCGCCTTGTCCCGTGCTGCCACGATAAAGGCAACGGAAAATTTCGCTTTCGCGGCTCTCAACGGTGGCGGAGCGTTTCAAAAGCCTCTATGGGGACGCGTAGACTCAAAAACGGAACACCCTTTCACCATGTTTGAATATCTCGTCCCTCGCGCGCCAGACGCCATCATCGCCCTTATGCAGCAATGCAAAGCCGATACGAACCCGGATAAAATCGATTTGGGTGTTGGGGTATATAAAGACGCGACGGGTGAAACTTCCGTTTTACGCGCCGTCAAACAGGCCGAAAAACAGCTCTGGGAAACCGAGACGACCAAATCTTATGTCGGTATTCGCGGCAATGAGGATTTCCGCCATGCCATGCTGCACATGATGCTTGGCGGCAAATCGGGTAAAATCGACGATGCGCTTATGAACCGCACGGCCAGCTCACAAGCGGCGGGCGGCTCGGGCGCTCTGCGTTTGGGCGCGGAAATCATTAAATCCGCCGCCCCTGATGCGACTGTTTGGGTGTCGACCCCGACTTGGGCGAACCATATTCCGCTGATCAGTTCTGCCGGGCTGAAAATGGGTAAATACCCATATTATAACCGAGAGACACTCGGCGTCGATTTCGATGATATGCTGGCCCATTTAGAGGCCAAAGCCAAACCCGGTGATGTCGTTTTGCTGCATGGCTGTTGCCATAACCCGACAGGTGCGGATCTCGCCCCGGCGGAATGGGACCGTGTCGCAGCCTTCCTTGTCGAGCATCAGCTCACCCCATTTGTCGATCTGGCTTATTTCGGTTTAGGCCGCGGGATGGAAGAGGACACATATGGCCTGCGCAAGGTCGTCGATAATTGCCCCGAAGTGATTATCGCCGCGTCCTGTTCAAAAAACTTCGCGCTCTATAAGGAACGCGTCGGCCTCATTGCGATTGTCTGTAAAGATGACGCCACGGCTGAAATCGCGCGCTCGCAACTCGGCGCGACACAGCGCAAAATCATTTCCATGCCGCCGGATCACGGAGCCAAACTCGTCGCAGATATTCTCGGCGATGCGGAGCTTCGCGCGATGTGGATCGAAGAGCTAACAGAAATGCGCGAGCGCATGCGCGATTTGCGCCGTCAACTCTCAGAGGCGCTGAACGTGCAAGGCGGCGAAGTTATGTCTGCGGCTGTCAAAGACCAGAACGGCATGTTCTCGACCTTGCCACTCTCGGCTGAACAGGCACAGAAACTGCGCGCAAGGTCTATATATATGACGGATAGCGGCCGGATTAATATTGCAGGCGCAAATGACGAAAACATCCCGCGTTTGGCTGAGGCAATTTTGGCCGTTTTATAGCTTTAGACAGCTATCATATTCGCTGGTCCGTATCACCTCGGCGCGCTGCAGTAATGTGCCTGCGCGGCCGCTGACATAGGGACCGGGCGGGTCGACGCGCCATTTATTTGGGCTGGGTAGGACCGCGGCCAGCATAGCTGCCTCGCGCTTTGTCAAATCCTTGGCGGGTTTTCCAAAACGCGCTTGGGCGGCGGCTTCCGCGCCGAAAATACCGTCGCCCCATTCCGCGACATTTAAGTAAATTTCCATAGTCCGCCGTTTGCCCCAGACGACATTTGTATAAAGCGCAAACCACGCCTCCACAGCTTTGCGGGGATAGCCGCCACCATTCCAGAGAAAGACATTCTTCGCCGTTTGTTGTGTGATCGTGGAGCCCCCGCGCCGCCGCCCACCTTCTGCATTGTCGGAGAGCGCATCCTGCAGGGCCTTAAAATCGATACCGCGATGCTCGCAAAACCGCGAGTCCTCACCGCCCAATATGGCACGAGGCAGATGGGGAGAGATATCCTCAATTCGCGTCCAATCCTTTTGGATCGCCTCGCCCGCGATTGCGCGCTGCACCATCAATATCGTTCCGGGCACGGGCAGGACACGCAGGGCCAGAGCATAAAGATGCACAATCACGACGGCCCAGAGCGCGGCTTCAAAAACCCGCCGAAGCCAGTGTTGCTTTTTCGCGGGCTGAATGGGGCCGTAAACATCGCCGGGGGAAAGCGGATAATTCTCAGTCAATTTTAAAATCTTCAGGCCTATAACCCGGGTCAGGATATTGCAGGTTCATCGCCTCCAATGTCTCGCGCACAAGGCCGGAGATAATCGCGCCGCGCGTTTCGCGCGAATCTGACGGAATAATATGCCAAGGCGCATGTTTGGTCGAGGTGCGCTGCACCATTGTTTCATAGGCTTTCATGAATTCGGGCCACAGCGCGCGGTCATCCAAATCACCGGGGTTAAATTTCCAACGCTTATCCGGATTGACTAAGCGTTCGCGCAGGCGCTCACCCTGGACTTCCGGCGAAATATGCAACATGAACTTTAAAATGGTCGTGCCGCTCTCCACCAATAGGCGTTCGAAGTCATTAATCTGTTCATAGCGCTGTTCGACGACTTCGGGAGAGGCATAATTTTTCACTTTAACCACCAGCACATCTTCATAGTGGCTGCGGTTAAAGACGGTAATCTGGCCTTGGCCTGGGACGACATTATGCACGCGCCACAAATAATCATGGGCCAGCTCTGTCTTGGTCGGGGCTTTAAAGCTCGCAACCTTCACATTGAGCGGCGGGGTGCGGTGGAAAATAGCCGAGGTCGTGCCGTCCTTGCCGGATGTGTCCATGCCTTGCAAAACGATCAAAAGTTTTCGGTCAGCCTCTCCGTATAGGCGATGCGCCAAATCCGAAATAGCTTTCGCATTTTCTTTTATTGCAGTTTTTGCCGCAGCTTTGTCTTTGAAAATATCAACGCGGGTTGGGCGGCCCGATAATTTAAAATTCGCGCCGGGTTTGGCCAAATATTCTGAAGGCATGGAGGCTCCTGTTAAACAGTATCGCTCCACCCTCTATCAAGTGCGGCCCATGCGACAAAGCCTAAAAAGCCTAAAGCTGTGATAACAAAGGGAGAGGTCGCCGGGACCTCCAATCCGCTTCTAATCTCTATACCCTCTGGACGTCATGACGTGTGGCTTTGGATGCAATGGTTCCAAATTTTCTCCTCACGTTAAATTTAGAAAAATTCATTTGCGCTTTTGCCGGCGTTCCTGCGTAGTTAAATTATGAAAACCAATATCAGCTCCATTCTCTTCTCATCCTTTGCAGGGGTAGCCATGGGCCTGTCGGCCTGCTCGCAGGCCAGCTCGGCTGATGAACCTCAATTTGCGTCGGCTGAAACTACGGTCGGAAACTGGGCTATACAGCCCGAAAGCTCACATATTCAATTTTCTGCTGAACAAGAGGGCAAAGCTTTTACCGGCAAATTTGGCGAATTTTCGGGTGTTATCGATTTTGACCCGGCTATGCCTGAAGCCGGTTCTGTCAAGATTACTGTGCCGCTAAAAAGTGTGGAGGCCGGGTCAAATGACAGAAACTCGACCCTGCCCGAGAAAGTTTGGTTCTCGGTAAAGACGCACCCAATGGCCGTTTACACCTCCACTAATATCTCCGCAAAAGGCGACGGATTTATTGCCAAGGGTGAGTTAACCCTTAAAGGCATTTCCGTTCCGCTTGATCTGCCGTTTGATCTGGATGTCGACGGCGGTACCGCCGTCATGACTTCCAACGTCGAGATGGACCGCACGAAATGGAATGTGGGTGCATCCCCTTGGGACACGGATGAATGGGTTTCCCGGACTGTGAAACTTGATCTAAAAGTGACCGCAAAGAAAACGAACTGATTTAGCCTGGGCCGCCCGGTTCGGGTAGGCACACATACACGTTTTACTAACTTTAATTCCTTTTCTCTCCTCAACGCTTGCCTTGCTATGCCTTTACCCATCGCGTCGTCGCCCACCGGGTGTGGAGATTGCAATCGGCCGGAAACAAGCTTCTATTCGATCGCAAGTCGGTGATTTTGTGCGGTTTATTGGACAAGTCAAAACCGGGCTTCGTTTAAATGCAGCTTTAAACCTCCGGACCTAGCTGCGGCAAGTCCTGAAAATTCATAATTTGTTTACGTCCAATATTACGATTCATTCAAGGAATCTGTGCGACTTAAGGTATGTGAATTGGGACCTCAAAAAATTTATTAGGAACGATGACGGGCAGGTTGCAGTCATTTTTTCTCTCGCACTATTGCCGCTTCTGGCGCTGACCTCGGCGGCTGTGGATTACTCACAGGTGAACAAAGAGCGGAACGCGATTTCCAGTGCCTTGGATGCGGCGGTTCTCGCAGCCGCTAATAATAACGCGATATCGATGTCGGAAAAAGAGGAATATGCGAAAACGCATTTTCTGGCCAATTATAACGGTAAGCTGAAATTCGAGCTCACGCCGAGTATGACGGCCGACCGTGTCAGGCTTGCCGCCGAAGGAGAGCTCCAAATGTCTTTTGGAAACTTGGTCGGGATTGAGAACTTGACCCTGAAGGAATCCAGTGCGGCGACAATTGCGAATGAGAATACCATTTGCCTCATGGCCCTCAATGAAGAGGCCTCCGAGGCCATCCTCTTCGATGGAGGTATCAGTTATTCGTCTCCGACCTGTGCTGTGCAAGCCAACTCCTCTCACCCCAGCGCGATTACATCCAGACTGACAGACCCGCCCTTGGCGCAATCTTTCTGCACGGTCGGCGGTGCCCGAGGCGAGTTTGAGCCCTATGTCAAAGGCGAATGCCGACCTATTGAAGACCCCTATGCCCTTGTCGAAGCTCCGGCAATTCCAAGTGAATGTGCCGTGCCGCTTTCTGAACTTGTTGTTTTCAAAGACAAGGATCCGGAGGCGCTAGAAGCAGCTCAGGTTGCGGAATTGCAGCAACGTTTGGCCTTCGCATTTACTGCATTTGAAGAGACAGGATCTCTTCGCTCCGCTGTCGAAGCCTTCTTCAGCTATGAAACCGACCCGATTTTTGATACTGATTTGGGCGGGATGATTGAGATTTCGCAGAACAGAACCGGTAGTGATGTGGATGTCATTCCCGGCACGTTCTGCGGCGGGCTCACAATTGACGGCATCAATGTTGATTTTCTTCCCGGTGAATATATCATCAAAGACGGCCCCCTCAGCTTTATCAACGGCGCAGAGGCCGTAGCCGAGGATGTGACATTTATTTTGGCCGGTTCAGGCGCAGTCCTAAACATACAGAGCGAATCCTCACTAAAATTAAAAGCCGCGACGGAAGGCCCGCGCAAAGGCTTGGCCGTGATGGAAGCGATTGATCATTCCGCGCCCGGCAATCGGACTTATCAAGAACAATCCAGCCTGATTGCCGAAGGCGGGTCATTGACGGTTCTCGGTACGGTTTATCTGCCGAAGCAGCAGCTACGGGTTATGGGACGAGATACGTCCATTGGCTCAATGGCTCCGTCAACAGGGTTTATTGCTGACACGATCCAGATTTCGGGTGGGCACGGGTCCTCAATGTCAATTGCGGTGGACCATGTTGCAGCCGATATGCCGCCTATTCAGCCACGTGCGGAAGATGGGTCGCGCTTGGTGGAGTAGGGTGAGGCCTGTTTCTTAAAGCTTCCGCTTTGGCGCTGTTTCCAAAACTTCACACACCCGGTCGATATAATCGCGCCGCGTTTCCGCAGTCGTGTTGTCAAAATGCATGCGAATAAATAGCTGAGCAGACCCGTAAATAATAAGGGCATCCGATTCGGCCGAGACCTCCGGATCTAAAAGGGAGCCCAGCACGTTCCTCAATCGGATTTGAAGCGACAGATATCGGGCACGGACAGGGGAGAATGCCACTGACCACATGAGCGAGACCTTCATAAGGTCGGGATGTTGATAGCAAAGCGTTGACAAAACCCCCGACATCGCCCTGTTCAATTCTGCAGGCGTAAGGCGTATTCCCGCCGGCAATTGTGTTTTCAGACTTTCCAAGGATTGTTCAATTTCAGTCAAGACGGCATCGACAAGGGCTTCACGGGTAGGAAAATATTTGAAAACGGTAGGCGTGGAAACATTTGCCCGGGTCGCGACATCTGCGTGGACGGCTCGCTCGATCCCGGCATTTGCGAAGGCGGATATGGCATGTTCCAGCAATTGGGCGCGCCGTGCACCAGGTTCCAGTCGTCGGCGTGATTTAGGCTGCTCAGTCGTATTTACCATGATGTCCAATTTTATCCTCTCCCTAGCCTTTGTAGGAGGGACGTAAAAAAAGACAAGGGGCGTTTAACAACTGACGGGTCTGCCATGAGTGCCTCTATAGGCTGCTGTTAGCCATCGGAGGACTCACGCAGCATTTCCAACTCCAGCCATTCTTCCTCATATGCTGCGAGCTTCATTTGAGCGTCGACAAGGGCCGTTGACTTCACGTTGAACAAATCCGGGTCTTTTGCATAAAGTTCGGGGTCTGTAAGAGCCGCATTTACAGTCGCTATTTCAGCTTCAACGGATTCTATCTCTTTTGGCAGGGATTCGAGACGATATTTATGTTTGTAAGACATTTTTTTCCCGGGCGATCTCGTGACCGGCGCGCTGCCCGATATTTTGGATTTGGTCTGGGCCGCCTTTTCAGCTTTGAGGGATTGAACCCCAACACCGCGTTGCGCAACCATGTCCGAATAACCGCCGGCATAAATTTGCCATTTCCCATCGCCTTCATAAGCCAGTGTCCGCGTTACGGTGCGATCCAGAAAGTCCCGGTCATGTGAGACGACGATTACGGTGCCGGAATAATCTGCAACGATTTCCTGCAACAAATCCAATGTCTCCAAATCCAGATCATTCGTTGGTTCGTCCAAAACCAGCAAATTCGACGGCAAGCGTAAGCCCCGCGCTAATTGCAAGCGGCCGCGTTCCCCGCCTGAGAGCGCATGGACAGGCGTGCGTTTCTGTTCAGGCAGAAACAAAAAGTCCTTCATATAGCCGATGACATTGCGGGACTGGTCCGCGACGATAACGGTGTCGCCGCCGCCATCTGTCAGGGCTTCTGCCAACGTCCAGTGCGGATCTAAAGTTTCCCGATTTTGATCAATCACCAGAGGGTCGAGATTTAATCCCAATTCGACTTTTCCGGAATCCGCCTCCAGCGATCCCATGATCAGTTTTAAAAGAGTTGTTTTTCCGGACCCGTTTGGCCCGACCACGCCAATACGTTCACCCCGCCCAATTCGCAGCGAAACAGTATCAATCACGGTGCGTCCATCAAACGCTTTTGAAACATCAGTCAGCTTGGCGACTTGCTTGCCGGAGCTTCGGCCTTCTGTAACTGTCACGTCAGCGAGGCCTTGGATTTTCTTCGCGTTCTTCAAATCGGCGCGCAAATTGCCTAATTCTTTCATGCGGCGGACATTGCGTTTGCGGCGGCCCGAAACGCCGTGAACGACCCAGTGCTGCTCGCGCACAATTTGCTGTTTGAGCTTGTGACGGTCGAGCTCTTCCTGTGCGATGAATTCATCCCGCCAATCCTCGAAATGTGCAAAGCCCTTATCCAAATCGCGCGTCTCGCCGCGGTCCATCCAAAGCGTGCGGCGGGACAGCGATTCTAAAAAGCGCCTGTCATGCGAGATGAGAACCAGCGCGGCATTCATGCCGCCCAGCTCGCTCTCCAGCCATTCAATGGCGGGCAGGTCCAAATGGTTTGTCGGCTCATCCAACATCAGAATGTCCGGCTCCGGCGCGAGCGTTCGGACCAAAGCGGCGCGGCGGCGTTCCCCGCCCGACATATGCGACGGGTCTTCATTTCCTTTCAAGCCGAGCGCGTCCAGCAGATAGGGAATTCGAAATCCGTCATCCGCGCCGACGAGGCCGTCGCGGACATAGCTTTCCACATCGGCATAGGCGGACAGGTCCGGGTCTTGCGGCAGATAACGCCAGCTCGTGCCCGGTTTCACAAAACGCTCGCCGTCATCCGGCTCCACAATCCCGGCGGCAATTTTCAATAGGGTCGATTTCCCCGACCCATTGCGACCGACGAGGCATAAACGATCCCGGGAATGCACGGTCAAATCCGCACGCTCCAGAAGAGGCGTCGACCCAAATGTCAGGGCAATGTCTTTTAAGGTCAGAAGAGGCGGGGCCATACGTGCGGAGATAGGGGAGAACGTTGCTAAAGGGAATATAGTGAACGCAGGCTATGTGGGCCCTGCAAACCCCCGGGCAGGTTGTAAACGACCCGAAGATACCTACCTCTTAACTTAAGGGAGAAAATCATTATGGAAAAACTTATACTCTTTTCTGCGGCACTTGTGGCGTTAGCCGCATGCAGCTCCGGGGATCACATGGAGAACCGTGTTTTTGAAGCTGTTCAAGACTCTGACCTTATTCGCCAGGCGACGTCGATTCCATGTGGGCAAGATCTCAAAATCAACGCGCTTTCATTTCAGGAAAGATGTTGGACGCTGGACGTAACCGAATTAGAAATTGAGACGATCAAGGAGGAAAGTCTTGCCCTCGGCCTTGCTATGCAAACGGCTTTTGATTTGCCTTCCGAAGCGATTGAAACGGGTCAGCCCGAAACGATTCTCCAGCGCGGGAAGACCCAAGATGGGTGTGCGCACTACATTAGAGCGCGTTTTTCACCGGACCAACCGAGCGGGACTGAGCCGAACATAATGAAAATTGCAATCGGCGTGACGGAAAAGCCGCATTGCGGCGAGCTCAATTTAAATGAAGCGATTTAGATTTGTTTGGGTTTAGGAATGCATAACTGATTTTTGAAGCTGTTAGTTTTTACCGCAATTCCTTCATAATTTCCTCACCTTGTCTTGTCAGAGACTAGAACATGTCCACATCCGGCCATCATGTTCTCGTTTTCGATTCCGGCGTCGGCGGGCTATCCGTTGTGTCGGAAATTCGCGCGCGTCTGCCCCGCGCCTATTTATCCTATGTCGCGGATGATGCCTTTCGTCCTTACGGCAGCAAGACCGAAGCCCAACTGCGCGCGCGCCTGCCGGGTCTGCTGGCGACTTTGACCGAAATGCTGGATCCGGCCGCGCTCGTAATTGCGTGTAATACGGCGTCGACGACCGCTCTGCCGCCTATTCGCGCCAAAGTGAAAATTCCCGTCATTGGCGTCGTCCCCGCGATTAAGCCTGCGGCGGAGAGGTCCGTGACCGCGCCATCGGGGTTTTGGGTACCCCGGGCACTGTGCGCCGCAAATATGTCGATAACCTCATCGCGAAATTTGCACCGGATTGTCATGTGCTACTCAAAGGCTCGACACGGCTTGTGGCGGAAGCGGAAGCTAAACTCGCGGGACAGTCTGTCAATATGGATGTTGTGCGCGAAGAGATCGCGCCGCTATTTGCCGGCCGTGTTGGCGTTGATGTTGACGGCGTTGTGCTGGCTTGCACGCATTTTCCGCTGCTGCGGGATGAGCTTCGCGCCGCCGTGCGGCAAAGCGTCAATTGGATCGATAGCGGCGAGGCGATAGCGCGCCGATTGGAAGATGTTCTGTCAGAAATTTCTCCGCGACCTTTGCCGGATCACATGCAGACAGCCTTTCTTATAGGACCGGATACAGACCCGGTCCGGGCAAAGGCGTTTGCCGATTACGGTTTTACCAAAACAATCGGATTGTTGAGCAGCTCGGATTTTTGAGAAGATCAGAATGTTGAGAAGATCAGAGTGTTGAGGCGGTAAAAGCCTAATGCGGGAATAGGGCTTTCATACCGAAATATAACGCGGCGATGAGAGCGAATAATCCAATGGTGAAAACTGCGAAATGATCTTTCATCCACTTTTCCGCCATATCACCGAACAGACGAACTATCCCGGCGACGGCCAAATAGCGTAAGGTACGGGACAAGACACTGGCGGTGACGAAAACGCCAAAAGCGACCGGCACGGCCCCGCTCATGATCGTGATCACCTTATACGGGAACGGGGTGAAACCCGCGCCAAACACCCATAAGCCGCCATTTGCAGCGATGCTCTCGCGAAAGCTCTGCATGCTCTCGGTTTTACCCAGCATTTCCAGCAGCGGTGCCGCGATTGTTTCAAAAAACAGCAGTCCCAGAAAATAGCCAAAAATCCCGCCTAACACGGAAAAGAAACTCGAAATCAGGGCCAGTTTCCACCAGGCTTTCGGCCGGGCTTGCACCATGGGCATCAGCATCAAATCAACGGGGATCGGAAAAAACGAGCTTTCGGCAAAGGACAGCGCACATAAAATTGGCGTCGCGCGGGGATGCCCGGCAGCCCGCTTGGTGCTCTCATACCACCGATCCAGAAATGCAAGTTTACCCTTCATACGCTTCCCTTACATCCAGCAAGTTAAGGGCAGCTTTATGGCCAAAACGGTTGACGCATAAATCTAAATCAATAGAAGGCCCCCACACCTCATCGTCATGAGTGTTTGCTGGTATGCGGGCGTGGCGGAATTGGTAGACGCGCGGGATTCAAAATCCCGTTCCTTTGGAGTGTCGGTTCGATTCCGACCGCCCGTACCACGATTTTCTTCTCTTCCTATTATTGCGTTTAGGCATTGCCCGAGGCAGGCTTGTCGTTGATTTTTAGGGGAAGACGATGCTCAATAAACTCATTGCTGCGGGGTTGATTGCCGGATTGGCCATCGGCCTGTTGGCTGCCGCCACGGGCAATCCTGTCTTGCACGCCATCGCAAATGGGTCCGCGCCTTTTGGACAGATCTTTATCAACGGCATTCGAATGATTGTTATCCCGCTGGTCGTGACAATTATTTTCGCAAGTGTCGCGCGGCTGGGCGATATTCGGGCTCTGGGGCGTATTGGTGGCCGGACGCTGGGATTTTACGGACTCACGCTGATTCCCGCGATATTTATCGGTATGGGAATTATGGCGCTGGGCCTGCGTTTTGTGCCAGAGCTTTCCATGCCCGCCGCAGATGCCGTGACGGTACCGCGCTTACGCGGATTGACGGAGTTTTTCGTTGGTCTTGTTCCATCAAATATTTTCGATTCTGCGGCCAAGGGTGCCATCTTGCCCCTTATCGTTTTCACTGCACTCTTTGCCGCCGCCGCCGGAACTTTGGAAAAATCCCGTCGTGAGCGCATGGTGCAGGGGGCCGAAGATATTTCGGCGGCGCTCATCAAACTTATCTGGTGGGTTTTATATCTCGCGCCCATCGGCGTGTTCGGATTGATCGCGCCTGCGACGGCCAAGATGGGATGGGGCGTCGTGCAAAGCCTCGGCGTTTTCATCTTCAGCGTTGTCTTGGCGCTGGGGCTGTATCTCTGTTTGGTCTATTTGCCGCTCTTGATGTGGCGCGCCAAAATTGGTCCCGTGGCGGTGCTCAAAGGTCTGTCCGGCGCAATCACAATTGCCTTCTCAACAACAAGCACAGCAACAGCAATCCCCGTCACCCGCGAGGAAGTCACCCAAAATTTTGGTGTGTCGGAAACCGTGGCGGACCTTATCGTGCCATTGGGAGCGTCGCTCTACCGACCGGGCAGCGCCCTGTTCCAAGGCGCGGCGATTGTTTTCCTCGCGCATATTTACGGCGTGCCATTGGCCATCGGCGCGCTCGGCGCCATATTTTTGGCCGTGTTTCTTGTCTCGCTCACTGTCGCCCCCGTGCCGTCTTCGGGTGTTGTGACAATGGCCCCCGCCTTGGACGCTGTCGGCATCCCGGTCGCGGGGCTTGCATTAATCCTAGGCGTCGACCGCATCCCCGATATGTTCCGCAGCAGCGTCAATGTTATCGGGCAAGCGGCCGCGGCGGTTTTAGTCGATCAGGGCGAAGGGGAACCGATAGCAGACCCGGATCAGTCCATGTCGTAAAATGCGAGTTTTTGTGCGCGGCGGCGCTCGCGGCCCTTTGGTTTTCGGCCCTTAGGGGCCTGATAACAATCTTCAGGTTCAGCACCCAAATTTTTCTCTGCTGACTTGGCAAAGTCTTTAGTTTTACGGTGACGTTTGGACATATGTGCCTCCATGAACGCCGACGAGGCCCTGTAAAACGCCGGGCCACCAAATCATAGTATCTCAAAAGTTATGGATTGGGGAAGCGGAAAATGCGCTGCGGGATCACTTTTTCAAATCCGGATTAAGACGTGGATTGGGGCCTTGGTTTAGCTCCCGAAAACTTGACCACGGCGCGGGCGAGCACATCCACACTGTCAAACATCGGTAAGTGGGACGTGACCATTGGTGCCAGAATGGAAAATTCCGAACAGCCGATCAAAAGACAATTCGTGCCTCGAGAGTCTAGCTCAGTGACGAACGTCGCCAAAGCGCCTTCCAAATCCGGACTAACGCCCTCAGATTTAATCCGCCTGATAACAGATAAGACCGCGTCTTCATTTTCGGGAAACACGGCTTTCAATCCATAGCGATCAAATATATTTTGAAAGATACCGAACCGATCCGTCGCCGGAGAGGCCAGCATGCCGACGCGGCAGTCCTTTATCCCTAGCTTCGAAATCCGCTCGGCTGATAATTCGACCATGTTTAGCAGGGGGATGTTCGAGCCCGCCATAAATTCGTCCGCATAATGATGCGCCGTATTGCACGGCATGGCCAAGGCGGATGCCCCCATTTTTTCCAAATTCTTGACCATCCCGGCCAAGGTCGGCACCGGGCTAATATCCCCGTCATCCAAGAGCGCGGCGAGTCTGGACGGAATTTGCGGGTTCATATCGACTACAAGCGGCACATGGTCTTGATCGTCCCGAGCGTCTGTCAGGCTAATAATCCGCTTCATGAACAAGGCGGTGGCTTCCGGTCCCATGCCGCCAATCACGCCGATTTTTTTAAAAGTCTTCATCCGGATTCCCTAAGCAACAGATGTCCATCGGTCTTCCATATTGAAAGCCCAGTCGTAGCCGAAAAGGGCGGCGGATCCACCCGTGTGCAAGAAGACAATATTCTCGTCTTTTTTGAAATGCCCTTTGCGGACCAGATCAATAAGCCCGGCCGCGCCTTTCGCGGAATAGACGGGGTCAAGCAAAATGCCTTCGAGCTCGGCGAAGAGTTTCATTGCCTCCTGCCCGCCCTCACTCGGCGCGCCGTAACCTGAGCCGACATAATCGCAATTGGCTTTTACATCTTCGCGGGACACGACGTCGGGGCAGCCAAGTTTCTCTGCCGTGCGCTGCGCGAGGTCAAAAATTTTGGCTTCCTGCTTGCCCTGCGCGGCATTTGTCCCGATCCCCAAAAGTGGGATGCGCGCGTTCATCGCCTTAAGCCCAACAATCAACCCCGCTTGCGTGCCGGCGCTACCCGTCGCGTGGACAATGTGATCCACTTTTAAATGCCGGTCGTTAAATTGGCTCAGCATTTCGAAGGCGCAATTAACATAACCCAGCGCGCCCGTCGGATTGGAACCGCCGCCGGGGACGGTGTAAACACTTTTGCCCGTTGCTCTCAGTTTGTCCGCGGCCGCCTCCAGCTCAGCATTCATATTCAGGCCTTCGCCGCGGCGCTTTTCTGTGGTTGCTCCGTGTAGATGGTCCAGCAGAACATTGCCGTTGGAATTATAATTAGCATTGTTAGACCCCGTCCGGTCTTCCAATAAGATGTGGCACTGCATCCCCACCTTTGCTGCGAAGGCCGCCGTTTGCCGGGTATGGTTGGACTGCGTCGCGCCTTGCGTCATAACGACATCGGCTTTTTGCAGCTCGGCCTCGGCGATTAGAAATTCCAATTTTCGCGTTTTATTCCCGCCCGTGGACAGGCCCGTGCAATCATCGCGTTTAATCCAAAGCGTCGGCCCGCCGAGCTCATTTGTCAGGCGCTCCATTGGCTCCAAAGGCGTTGGAAGATGCGCTAAAAAGCGGCGCGGAAAACGGGAGAGTAGCATTGGAAGGGCTCCGAAAAATAAAATACCATTTCTATTGGGATATCCGGCCTTTTCAAATGAAAAGCGTTCCAAACACCAATCGCCAATGCTAAATGCGGTTTTGATTAGCGCGGGGCTCTTGCCTTGAATTTCGTTTTTTTCGGCCCTATGCCTGACGCACACGGCAACTGCTGGCGCATCGGGCGGACGGCTTGCCGGACCTTTTATTTTGAAAGGCCGCCCGTGACCGCTCTTTTCAGACCCGCCGCGCTTGAGGATATCAAAGCGATTGCCCGTATCACCGCCAAAGCCGATTCCGGCCTCACAACGGTGCCAAAGTCCAAATCGGATGTTACCGATTATGTGACCGAATCGCTCGACTTTTTGGCCGGAAACCCTGACGCAAACCGCATTTTATTTGCGGCGGAAAAAGACGGCAAAATCTTAGGTATTTCCGGCATTATTCCGCGCCTCGGTGTCGACCGCCCATTCTATTCCTTCAAACGCTCTCGCCATGCCCGCAAAGCGTCTCAGCAGGATCTATCTGTCCGCTATGACACCTTGCAGCTCACAACGGATTTCGATGATTACACAGAGCTTGCGTCAATATTCCTTACCGCTGAAGCGCGCGGAACGGGTGCGGGCCGCCTGCTTTCTCTCGGGCGGCTTGGATTTATTCACGCCAATCGAGACCGATTTGAGAACCGCCTGATGGCGGATATTCGAGGATGGGTGGATGCAAAGGGCGTGTCACCATTTTGGAAACATCTAACCTCCAAATTTATTCAAACGGATTTTGACATCGCCGACAGACTATCCGCTGGCGATGCTGCCTTTATTGTCGAACTTTTGCCTGCCTTGCCAATCTTATTAAACTTGCTCCCCGAAAGCGTCGAGGCCGCAGCGGGAAAGCCGCATGATCTCTCTGCCGGGGCGATGGGGCTGCTCCTGTCCGCCGGGTTTGAGGACACGGATTTGTGCGATATTTTTGACGGCGGGCCCGCAATTCGGTGCAATACGGATCGCACGTTGATCACGCAAAGCGCCTTTCAAGCGACAGGCGGCGGCGTGACGGAATCGGATATAAAATATCTCCATTTCACAGGTGAGGGCGAGAGCTTTCGCGCAGCCATAGGTCCCGCCTATCCCGGCGCAGAAAAAGCGGGCCGGGAAGCGTGCGAAATTCTTGGCACGATTACGCCCTTTGTCGCGCTCGCGCAGAACCGACGGGGTTAAGCGATGTCCGTGGAAATGAATTTTGACGGCCTCGTCGGGCCGAGCCATAATTATGCGGGCCTAAGCCACGGGAATATCGCCTCGTCCAATCATAAGGGCAAAGCGGCCAATCCGCGCGCGGCGGCTTTGCAAGGTTTGGCGAAAATGCGGCGGCTCCTAGATTTGGGATTGCCGCAAGCTGTTTTACCGCCGCAGGAACGTCCGCTCATTCCGGGTCTGTGCGCGCTAGGATTTGGCGGCAGTGACGTGCAAGTTTTGGAGTCGGCCTTTTCCCATAGTCCGGCCCTCGTCGCGAATTATAGTTCCGCCTCCTGTATGTGGACGGCCAATGCGGCGACGGTCACGCCGTCCGCGGATAGCGCAGATGGCCGCGTGCATTTCACGCCGGCGAACCTAACCGCCATGCCGCACCGCGCGCTGGAAGATGGTCAAACGCAGCGTATCTTGTCGATGATTTTTGCGGATGCGGAGCATTTCGCGGTTCATACGCCGCTCGCCCATACGCCGCTGCTGGGCGATGAAGGTGCGGCGAACCATAACCGTCTCTGCGCGTCGCACGGCCAAGCGGGGGTTGAGATTTTTGTCTATGGGCGTGATGCACTCGGCCCGAAAACAGATTTGAAATTTCCGGGGCGGCAGACTTTGCAAGCGTCAGAAGCTGTTGCACGTCTTCACGGATTAAACGAAGATAACTCCGTCTTTTATCCGCAAAGCGCGACAGCGATTAATGCGGGTGCGTTTCACAATGATGTTGTGTGTGTGTCAAACGAGACTGTTTTATTTTTCCACGAAAGCGCATTTGATAATCCGTCCGCGCTGGAGGCAGAGGTCATTGCCAAAGCAAAAGACTTCACCCCGCAATTTATCATGGCGCCCGCGAAAGATGTTCCGCTAGGCGATGTCATCTCCTCCTATTTATTTAATTCCCAACTCGTGACTTTGCCGGGCGGAGACATGGCGCTTATTTTGCCAACCCAAGTCGAAGAGACCGCTTCAACGAGAGCTTTCGTCGACCAAACACTCGCGGGCGATAATCCGATCACCCAAGCGTATTATCTGGACCTGCGGCAGAGCATGGCGAATGGTGGCGGTCCCGCCTGTTTGCGCTTGCGAGTTGCGATGAATGCCGCGCAGCAAAGCGCCGTTCATTCGGGCGTTGTGATGACGCAAGATAAAATCAGCGTCTCAGAAAACTGGGTGAAAACCCATTACCGCGACCGCCTGATCATTGACGATTTGGGCGATGTTAAATTCCTTCAACAAAGCCGCGACGCGCTGGACGCGCTGACGCAAATCCTCGACCTGCCAAACCTCTATGATTTCCAAAGGACCTCCACATGAGAGCCGATGACATCCCGCTCGGGGAATTAACTGACCTCGACCAAACCGCGCTGGACGCTCTAGCGAAACGCCAAGACGCCATGCTGGCGCGCACAATTGGCTGGTCCAAAATCAATACGGGTAGTTACAATGGCGCGGGGCTACAGGCCTTCGCACCGATGTTGGCCGAGGCTTTTGGTGAGACGGAAGCCGCCGTTGAATTAATTCCAACCGACCCGATTGAGAAAGTCGACGCCAATGGCGTCATGCAAGGTTTTCAATCCGGCCCCGTTCTGCAAGCCACAGCCCGCCCGGATGCGCCGAGCCAAATCGTGATGACCGGGCATTATGACACGGTGTTTCCGGACGGCACTTTCACGCAAGTCACAGACCTTGGCGGCGGCAAATTTAACGGCCCCGGCCTGTGCGATATGAAGGGCGGGATTTGCGTCATGCTGGAAGCGTTAAAAGCGCTGGAGGCCGGACCGCTCAAAGGTCAAATCGGCTACCGCGTTGTTCTCTCCCCGGATGAGGAAATCGGAAATCACGCCTCTAATGAGGCCATCATGGACGCGGCGCGGAAAGCGCATATCGGCCTGACGTTTGAGCCGTGTATGGAAGATGGCAGCTTCTCCGGCGCGCGCAAAGGCTCCGCCGTCTGGGACGTGATTTTCCAAGGCCGATCCGCCCATGCGGGGCGCGAGCCGGAAAAGGGACGCAGCGCGCTTATGGCGGCAAGCGAGTTCGCGCTGAAAATCGAAGCCCTGACGGATGTGCGTGAGGGCACCACATTTAACATCGGCTCCATCGACGGCGGCGATGCGGTGAATGTTGTGCCTGCGCTTTGCGTGGTGCGCTTGGGGGCGCGCGCGCCGGACGGAGCTTCCGCAGATTGGGCGCAAGGCGAAGTGGACCGTATCCTCGCGGAAGTTCTCATACGCGACGGCATCACCGCGCATACACATGGCGGATTTTACCGCCCGCCAAAGCCGCGAAATGCCGCGCAAGAAAAGCTTTTCGGCGATGTGGCAGAGACCGCCAAGGCGCTCGGCATCACACT
>ENA-ORXR01001944-ORXR01001944.1-marine-metagenome-genome-assembly--contig:-NODE-1944-length-20660-cov-5.436428_pt1 | contig 20660 bp, 31 predicted proteins | sample MGYA00237866_ERZ511479 | MGnify/ENA metagenome assembly ERZ511479 | reverse complement strand
ATTAACGTTGAGCTTATCGTGCCCATCGCGATGGAAGAGAAGCTTCGCTTCGCTATCCGCGAAGGTGGCCGCACAGTTGGCGCCGGCGTCGTCGGTAAAATCATCGAGTAGAGAGTTGTCGAGCTCAGTCATCTGAGCTCGATTTTTGTTGTTTGAAAGTGTAAGAAACGGATTTCCATCATGGATCGTCAAAACATTCGCATTCGGTTGAAAGCATTCGACCATCGTATCCTCGACACCTCTACGAAAGAGATTGTCAGCACGGCCAAGCGCACCGGCGCAACCGTTCGGGGTCCGATTCCTTTGCCAACCCGTATTGAAAAATTCACCGTGAACCGTTCACCGCACGTGAACAAGAAATCACGTGAGCAGTTCGAAATCCGTACGCATAAGCGTATGCTCGATATCGTTGACCCAACACCGCAAACTGTGGACGCGCTGATGAAGCTCGACCTTGCAGCTGGTGTTGACGTCGAAATTAAGTTGGGAGCGTAAACCGATGTTACGTTCAGGATTATTAGGTAAAAAGCTCGGCATGACGCAAGTCTATGATGAAGCTGGCAACCATATCCCTGTCACAGTTATCTCGCTTGAGGGCTGTCAGGTTGTGGCGCATAAAACAAAAGACCGCGACGGTTACACGGCTTTGCAGCTTGGTGCTGGTGAGGCTAAAGTTAAGCGCGTTTCAAAAGCAGAGCGTGAGCGTTTTGCAAAAGCGTCTGTGACGCCAAAGAAAAAGCTTGTTGAGTTTCGTATCGAAAATGACAACTTCATCGAAGTTGGCGCGGCGATGTCAGCGGATCACTTTGTTCCCGGACAAAAAGTTGACGCCTCGGGCGTGACAGTTGGTAAAGGTTTTGCCGGCGCGATGAAGCGTCATAACTTTGGCGGCCTTCGCGCGACACACGGCGTCTCTATCTCGCATAGATCACACGGCTCGACTGGTCAGTGTCAGGACCCGGGTAAAGTTTTCAAAGGTAAGAAAATGGCCGGTCACATGGGCGCTGTTCGCCGGACTGTTCAAAATCTTGAAATTGCCCGCGTTGATGCGGAGCAAGGTCTTGTTTTAATTAAAGGCGCAACGCCGGGCGCTAAAGGTGCTTGGATTGAAATTCGCGATGCTGTTAAAGGCACGAAAGTTGATGAGTTGCCATTGCCTGGTAAGTTTACAACAGGTGCTGCGCCTAAAGCCGATAAAAAGGCTGACTCGGCGCCTGCTAAAGGTGAGGCGGCTTCTGCTGATTTTGTTGATGCCATCGTCTTGGTTGACGGTATTGGTCCTAAGGGTGAAGAAGCTCTTGCGGCTGCAGGCATTACGACGCTAACGCAACTCGTGGCAATGAGCGCTGAGGACATCACAGCTTTGGAAGAGAAGATCGGTAAGCCCGGTGTTGTCGCCAAAGAAGAGTGGGTTGAGCAAGCCAAAGAAATGATTGGCGGCGCGGAGCCTCGCTCACAAGTAGATAAAGACCTTGCGGCAAAGATGCGTAAAGCGGCTGCCAAAGGTGAGGAAGAATAGTCATGAAACTCGACGTTCAAACACTCGCGGGTAAGAAATCCGGCTCTGTCGATCTCGACAAAGACGTTTTTGGTCAAGACCCTCGCAAAGACATTCTGCACCGTATGGTGCGTTACCAACTGGCGAAACGCCAAGCGGGTACGCATCAGGTTCAAGAGCGCGGCGATGTCTCTAAGACAACAAAGCGTATTGGTAAGCAAAAAGGCGGCGGTACAGCGCGTCACGGTAACGGATCTGTTTCTCAGTTCCGCGGCGGTGCTAAGGCTCACGGCCCACGTGCTCGCTCACATGCTTTCGCGCTACCGAAAAAAGTACGTGCAATGGCTCTGCGTCATGCTTTGTCATCAAAGGCGAGCTCTAAAGAGCTTATCATTATTGATGATGCGGCTTTGAAAGCGCCGAAGACAGCTGAATTGCGTAAGCAACTCGAAAAGCTGGGCGTGACGAACGGTCTTGTCGTTTCCGGTAATGCGGTTGATGAGAATTTCGCCAAAGCTGCCCGTAACATTCCTAACCTCGACGTACTGCCTAGTCAGGGTGCAAACGTGTATGACATTTTAAAGCGTCATACACTTGTTCTGACCAAGCAAGCCGTCCAAGATTTGGAGGCTCGTCTCAAATGAGTATAGCTGCCCGCCATTATGACAGTGTTCTGTCTCCGATTATCACGGAGAAGACAACGATTGTCGCTGAAAACAATCAAGTTGTATTCGAAGTGCCGGTTTCGGCCACGAAGCCTGAGATTAAAGAGGCTGTTGAGCAGCTGTTCAAGGTCTCAGTCACGGCTGTGAACACACTCCGCCTTAAAGGTAAAACCAAGCGCTTCCGGGGCATTCCTGGTCGCCGCAAAGATATCAAAAAAGCTATCGTAACGCTTAAAGACGGCGACAGCATCGATATCGCAACAGGTCTGTAGGATAGTAAGATGGCTTTAAAGACATTTAATCCCACCAGCCCGTCACGCCGCCATTTGGTGCAGGTTGACCGCTCAGAGCTCCATAAAGGACGCCCTGAAAAGTCACTGACAGAAGGCCTGACGAAAAAAGGTGGACGTAACAATACAGGCCGCATCACGATGCGCCGCCAAGGTGGCGGTCATAAGCGCCTCTATAGAATGGTGGATTTTAAACGCGCCAAAACAGATATGACGGCGACTGTTTTGCGTCTCGAATATGATCCGAACCGGACAGCTTTCATTGCGCTTATCCAGTATAAAGATGGTGAAAAATCCTACATCCTAGCGCCTCAGCGCTTGGCGGCTGGTGATACAATCATTTCATCTGCTAAGGCTGACGTTAAGCCGGGCAACACAATGCCGCTTCGCTCAATGCCTGTCGGAACAATTATTCACAATATCGAGCTTAAGCCTGGTAAAGGCGGCCAAATTGCTCGTTCAGCTGGCGCTTATGCGCAGCTTGTGGGTCGTTCAGAGGGTTATGCTCAGGTTCGTCTTAAATCTGGCGAGATGCGCATGGTTCACCAAACATGTTTGGCAACAGTCGGCGCGGTGTCTAATCCGGATCACATGAACATCAATCTTGGTAAAGCTGGGCGTAAGCGCTGGCTTGGTAAGCGCCCGCAAGTTCGCGGTGTTGCCATGAACCCGGTTGATCACCCTCACGGTGGTGGTGAAGGCCGTACATCTGGTGGTCGTCACCCGGTTACGCCTTGGGGTAAGCCGACTAAGGGCGCCAAAACACGTAGTAATAAGGCGACGGATAAATTTATCATCCGTTCACGCCACAAGAAGAAGAAATAGTAGGACACCGCTATGCCACGTTCAGTATGGAAAGGTCCGTTTGTTGACGGATACCTCCTTAAAAAAGCCGAAGCTGCTAAGACTGAGGGCCGTCACAAGCCCATCAAGACTTGGTCGCGTCGCTCAACGATTATGCCTAATTTTGTGGGCCTGACATTCCAGGTTCATAACGGCCAAAAATTCGTTCCTGTTCTCGTCAATGAGGACATGGTGGGTCATAAGCTTGGTGAATTTTCACCGTCGCGGACTTACTATGGTCACGGCGTTGATAAAAAAGTGAAGCGGAAGTAGTCATGGCTAAAACAAAAAATCCACGCCGTGTTGGCGATAACGAGGCGCGTGCGAAACTTCGCATGATCCGCATCAGCCCGCAAAAGCTGAACCTCGTGGCACAGCTTATTCGCGGCAAGAAAGTCGAAACAGCACTTGCTGATCTTGAGTTTTCTCACAAGCGTATTTCAGGCGAAGTTAAGAAGGTTCTCGAATCTGCGATTGCCAATGCAGAGAATAATCACGGCCTCGATATCGACAGCCTGATCGTCTCAGAGGCTTATGTCGGAAAAAACCTCGTCATGAAGCGCTTCCGCGCCCGTGCACGTGGCCGCGGCGCTCGCATCCTAAAGCCGTTCTCTGAGCTGACGATTGTCGTTCGCGAAGTTGCTGAAACTGCAGAAACAAGTGAGGCTGCATAATGGGACAGAAGATAAATCCAATTGGCCTGCGCCTCGGTATTAACCGGACTTGGGAATCTCGCTGGTATGCCAATACGGCTGAATATGGCGATCTGCTTCATCAAGACTTAGCCATTCGTGCTTTTTTGATGTCAGAGCTTAAGGCCGCATCAGTTGCGCGTATCATTATTGAGCGTCCGCATAAAACATGCCGCATCACAATTTACACGGCGCGTCCGGGTGTTGTGATTGGTAAAAAAGGTGCTGACATTGAAGTTTTGCGTAAGCGCGTTGCGTCTATGGTTGACGGCGAAGTCTTCATCAATCTTGTTGAAGTTCGTAAGCCTGAAGTTGACGCTAACCTTGTTGCTGATGGCATTGCCCAGCAGCTTGAGCGCCGCGTCTCTTTCCGCCGTGCCATGAAGCGTTCGCTGCAAAGCGCAATGCGCATGGGCGCTAAGGGTTGTAAAATTAAGCTTGGTGGCCGTCTTGGCGGCGCAGAAATTGCGCGTGTCGAGCAGTATCAAGAAGGTTCCGTGCCGCTTCATACTATGCGTGCTGACATCGATTACGGCACAGCCCGCGCGATGACAGCTATGGGTATTATCGGTATTAAAGTTTGGATCAATAAAGGCGAAATCCTTGAGCATGATCCTATGGCACATGACAAGCGCATGAATGATCAAGGCGATACACGTTCGCGCGGCGGTAATGACCGTCCTGGCGGACAACGTGGTGGCCGTGATCGTCGTCCTGCGCGCGCAAATTAAAAGAGGGTTTTGAGCCATGTTACAGCCAAAACGTACAAAATTCCGCAAAGCTCATAAGGGTCGGATTAAGGGTCTCGCCAAAGGCGGCGCGTCGCTGACCTTCGGATCTTATGGTCTGAAAGCTTTAGAGCCTGAGCGTGTTACAGCGCGTCAGATCGAGGCCACACGCCGCGCGATTACGCGTCACATGAAACGTGCCGGGCGCGTCTGGATACGCATCTTCCCTGATGTGCCTGTGACCAAGAAGCCAACCGAAGTTCGTATGGGTAAAGGTAAGGGTTCTGTTGAATTCTGGGCCTGCAAAGTTAAGCCCGGCCGGATTATGTTTGAAATTGACGGTGTATCTGATGCTGTTGCGCGTGAAGCGCTTCGCCTCGGGGCTGCCAAACTGCCAGTGAAGTGTAAAATTGTTACACGTCCGGGCGAATAGTAGGAGCGCGTCATGAAAGCGACTGACGTCAGAGCTATGACAGAAGATCAACTTACTGATGAGTTGCTCAAGCTGAAGAAAGAGCAGTTCAATCTGCGTTTCCAAGAGGCCACTGGCCAGTTGGAAAAAACCGCACGTGTGCGCCAGGTCCGTCGTGACATCGCCCGCGTCAAAACTATACAGGCTGAGAAAAAATCAGCCGCGAAAGCATAGGTAGGTCGAGATGCCAAAACGCATACTCCAGGGCACGGTCGTGTCAGATAAAGGTGAGAAGACAGTGGTCGTCAAGATCGAACGTTCTTTTCTTCACCCGCTCTTGAAGAAGACCATTCGCCGGACAAAGAAATATCATGCGCATGATGAAGAGAATGCGCATAAAGTGGGCGATACAGTTCGTATCATCGAATGTGCGCCTAAAAGTAAACTTAAGCGGTGGGAAGTTTACGCAGGGTAGGGCATTCGCCGCATCCTCGTAACCAACCCCTCAACAAGGAGACGATCGCATGATTCAAATGCAATCAAATCTAGATGTCGCCGATAACTCCGGTGCCCGCCGCGTTCAGTGCATTAAAGTGCTGGGTGGTTCGAAGCGCCGCTATGCGCATGTTGGCGATACGATTGTCGTATCTGTCAAAGAAGCTATCCCGCGCGGTAAAGTGAAAAAAGGCGATGTGCGTAAAGCAATCGTTGTTCGCGTCCGCAAAGACATTCAACGCCGCGACGGTTCTGTCATTCGTTTTGACGGGAATGCCGCTGTGATCATCAATCAAAATGGTGAGCCGATTGGTACACGTATTTTTGGCCCTGTTCCGCGTGAACTGCGTGCTAAGAACCACATGAAAATCGTCTCCCTAGCACCAGAGGTTCTCTAGTCATGGCCGCGAAGATTAAAAAGGGCGACCACGTCGTCGTTATCGCCGGTAAGGATAAAGGCTCTAAGGGCGAAGTCCTGAAGGTGATGCCGCGCGAAGACCGCGTGATTGTCAAAGGCGTTGCTATGGTCAAGCGTCATGTACGTCCCAGCCAAGCTGACCCTGAAGGCGGCATCAAAACTTTTGAAGCTGCTATCCATATTTCAAACGTCGCTCAACTTGACCCGAAAGGTGGCAAGCCCACTCGCGTCGGTTTCAAAACGTTGAAAGACGGCAAAAAGGTCCGTGTGGCCACTAAATCGGGGGAGGTCATCGATGGCTAAACCATATGAGCCGCGTCTTGCAGCCATCTACCGCGATGAAATTCGCGCCAAGATGAAAGAGCAATTCGGATATAAAAACGAAATGCAAATTCCTAAGATTGAGAAAGTTGTTCTCAATATGGGTCTGGGCGAAGGTGTCGCTGACAAGAAAAAAGTTCAGGCTGCTATTGCAGAGCTTGAGTTGATTGCCGGTCAGAAGCCTCTCCCAACGAAGTCAAAGAAATCCATTGCGGGCTTTAAGCTACGTGATGGCATGGTGATTGGGGCGAAAGTCACCCTTCGCCGTGATCATATGTATGAATTTCTTGACCGCTTGATCAATATCGCTTTGCCACGGACACGTGACTTCCGCGGATTGAACGGAAAAAGTTTTGACGGCAATGGCAACTATGCCATGGGCCTGAAAGAACATATCGTATTCCCAGAAATCAATTATGATCAAGTGGATACAGTGCGCGGTATGGACATCGTTGTCCGCACGACCGCAAATACAGATGAAGAAGCCAAAGCATTGCTGGCAGCATTCTCGTTCCCATTTAGGAATTAGACTGAACGCAGTAAGCGAAGCATTCCGTGAACATAAGACATTCACGGTAAGCAAATAGGAGAAAAAAATGGCTAAAGTTAGCTCAGTTGAGCGCAATTTGAAGCGTCAGCGTATGGTGGCAAAATATGCTGGCAAACGTGCCTTGCTCAAAGATATTGCGCGTAATAGAGAATTACCCGTTGAAGAGCGTTTTGCGGCTCAACTGAAACTCGCGGCACTCCCGCGTAATTCAGCTGAATCGCGCATTCGTAACCGATGCCAAGTCACCGGTCGTCCGCGCGGTTATTATCGTAAGATGAAAATGTCCCGTATTGCACTGCGTGAGCTTGGCTCACAAGGTTTGCTTCCGGGTCTTGTGAAATCAAGCTGGTAGGGGGTCGATATGTCATTTTCTGATCCTTTGGGCGATATGCTCACACGTATCCGCAACGCGATTATGCGTAACCGGACGTCCGTAACGACGCCGGCCTCAAATTTGCGCGGCCGCGTTCTGGACGTTCTGGCTGATGAAGGTTTCATCCGCGGATATTCTGAAACTCAAGTCGACGGCTTTCGTGCTTTTGATATTGAGCTGAAATATTTCGAAGGCGAAGCGGTTATCCGCGAGATTAAACGCGTGTCCAAACCGGGCCGCCGCGTTTATTCGTCTGTTAAAACACTGCCGCAAATCCGCAATGGTTTGGGTATCGCTATCCTCTCAACGCCTAAAGGCGTGATGAGCGATAACGCAGCCCGCGACGCCAATGTCGGCGGCGAAGTCCTCTGTCAGGTGTCCTAAGATGTCTCGTATTGGTAAAAAACCGGTCACTATCCCGTCAGGCGTTACGCTGACGCAAGAAGGCCACACAATTAAAGCCAAAGGCCCTAAGGGCGAATTGAGCTTTACGCTTCCTGATTCTGTTACAGGCAAGATTGAAGGCGAAGAGTTTTCTGTTGAGCCGCTTGTGCAAAACAAGAACGGTATGTCTATGTGGGGCATGTGCCGCACGATGATTGCAAACCTAATTGAAGGCGTCACAAACGGCTATAAGAAAGAGCTTGAGCTCAAAGGTGTTGGTTATCGCGCGCAGATGAAGGGTTCTATGCTCTCTATGCAGCTTGGTTTCTCTCATGATGTTGAGTTTACGCCGCCGGAAGGTATCAAGATTACAGCTCCCAAGCCAACATCTGTCATTGTCGAAGGCATTGATAAGCAGCAAGTTGGTCAAGTCGCTGCCGTTATTCGTTCATATCGCAAACCTGAGCCTTATAAAGGCAAAGGCGTTCGTTATGTCGGCGAATATGTCCGCAGCAAAGAAGGTAAGAAGAAGTAGCCATGAAAACTGCTCGCGAAAATATGCAGCGCCGTGCGCAACGCGTCCGCCGCCGCCTCAAGAAACATTCAGCTGGTCGTCCGCGGTTGTCAGTGTATCGTTCTTCCAAGAACATCTCAGTGCAAATCATCGACGACACAACAGGCACAACTTTGGCCTCTGCTTCTACTATGGAAGATAAGAAAGCCAAAGGCTCTGATGTTGCTGCTGCGCAGCGCACCGGCAAATTGATTGCTGAACGTGCTAAAAAAGCCAAAGTCGAAGACGTTGTCTTTGATCGTGGCCCTTATCTCTATCATGGCCGTGTGAAAGCACTGGCTGATGCGGCTCGCGAAGCCGGTTTGAAATTCTAGGAAAGCTAATATTATGGCAGGCAGAGAAGATAACCGCCGTCGCGGTCGTGACGAAGAAAAAGAAAACGAGTTTATTGACCGTTTGGTTCACATCAACCGTGTTGCTAAAACCGTTAAAGGTGGCCGTAACATGAGCTTCGCCGCTCTTGTGATTGTAGGCGATGAAAAAGGCCGTGTAGGTTTTGGTAAGGGTAAGGCACGCGAAGTGCCTGAAGCTATCCGCAAAGCTTCCGAGGAAGCAAAAAAGACAATGATCCGCGTGCCATTGCGCGAAGGTCGTACGCTTCACCATGATGTTCGCGGACGTCACGGCGCAGGTAAAATCGTGATGCGCGCAGCGCCTCCCGGAACTGGCGTGATTGCAGGCGGTCCTATGCGGGCTGTTCTGGAATGCCTCGGTGTTCAGGATGTTGTCGGTAAATCGCTTGGTACATCAAATCCTTACAACATGGTTCGCGCCACATTTGAGGGTCTGAAGAGCATGGAAAGCCCCCGCACGATCGCCAATAAGCGCGGTAAAAAAGTGGGCGACATTGTTGGCCGCCGGAATGACGGTGCATCAGCGCCGGAAGCCCTAGAAGCCTAGAGGATTAAATCATGGCTAAAAAAGCAACATTGAAAGTCCGCCAAACAGGCAGTCCAATCCGCCGTAAGCCGGATCAAAAAGCGACTTTGGTTGGCCTCGGTCTCGGCAAAATCGGCCGTGTCCGTGAATTGGAAGATACACCTTCTGTCCGGGGCATGATCAATAAGATCGCCCATATGGTAGAAATAGTCGAAGAGTAGTCTGGCGTTTAGCCAGAAACCTCCTTTGGAGAATATTATGCGTTTAAATGAATTAAGAGATAATCCCGGTGCCACTAAAGACCGTCTTCGCGTCGGTCGTGGTGTAGGTTCCGGTAAAGGTAAAACAGCCGGCCGTGGTGTCAAAGGTCAAAAGGCCCGCTCCGGTGTAACCATTGGCGGCTTTGAAGGCGGTCAAATGCCTATCTACATGCGCCTGCCAAAGCGCGGCTTTAACAAGCCTAATCGCAAGCGTTGGGCTGAGCTGTCTATCGCCAATGTTAACCGCGCGATTGAAGCTGGCAAGCTTGATGCGAAAACAAATTATGATGCTGCTGCGCTTGTCGAAGCTGGCGTTATTCGCCGCGCCAAGGACGGTGTTCGCCTTATCGGCTCAGGCAAATTGTCTAAAGCTGTTAACTTGACAGTCTCAGGTGCCACACCCGGCGCCATTAAGGCTGTTGAAGCTGCCAAAGGCACAGTCAATGTTGCGCCAGATGTTATGACGCGCCGCGATAAAGGTGTGAAAGCCGACAAGTCAGGTAAAGTGTCCAAAGCTGATAAGAAAACAGCTGCACCTAAAGCTGAGAAGCCAGCTCCAAAAGCTAAGCCTGCGCCTAAGCCAAAGCCTGCGCCAAAAGCGAAAGCTGAGCCTAAAGAAAAGGCTCCGGCTAAGAAGCCTCAAGTTCTTTATACAGATGGCGCCACAGATGGCGATCCAGATGATTTGAAGAAAATTAAAGGTGTTGGCCCAAAATTCGAAGGCGATCTAAACGCGAAGGGTGTTTATTATTATCGCCAAATCGCAGCATGGACCGCTAAAGATATCAAGATGATTGATGATATTCTCGACTCATTCCCTGGCCGTATTGAGCGTGATGAATGGGTTAAGCAAGCTAAAGAACTTGCCAAAGGGTAACTCTGTTTTGAGGTGCTGACGTCTCTTTGGCGAGCACCTTACATTTCCCAGACCTCGTTCCTATCTAGGAACGATACGATGTGAAGATAAAGGGACGATAGTTATGGCGTCAGCCTCAGAACAGCTTGCTCAGAATATGAACCTTGGTGTTTTCGCCAAGGCCAAAGAATTACAGCAACGTCTCCTTTTTACACTTTTTATTCTTATCATTTACCGTATCGGGACTTTCGTGCCCGTGCCGGGTATGGATATGGCTGCTTTCCAAACGGCGTTCTCTTCAGGCGGCGGCGGATTACTGACGCGCTTGAATATGTTTGCCGGTGGTGCCGTTGAACGTATGGCGATTTTCGCCCTGAACGTGATGCCTTATATTTCGGCCTCAATTATCATGACCCTCATGAAGGGCTCGATCGGCTCTCTGAAAGAGCTTGATAAGGACGGCGAGCAGGGCCGGAAGCAAATCAACCAATATACACGCTATTTAACGGTCTTTTTGGCGGCCTTCCAGGCCTATGGTATCGCTCGCGCGCTACAATCAACGCCAGGTGCCGTAATAAACCCCGGTATGTTCTTTGAGGCCTCTACAGTGATAACGCTCGTCGGCGGGACTATGTTCCTGATGTGGATGGGTGAGCAAGTCACCGCGCGCGGCGTGGGTAACGGTGTGTCCTTGATTATCTTTGCCGGTATTGTTGCGGAATTGCCTAAAGCGATTTTCCAAGCCTTTAGCTTGAACCAACAAGGCTCGGTATCTGAAATTCTACTTATTTTCCTAATTGTTCTCTTTGTCGGGCTATCCATGTTGATTGTGTATGTTGAACGTGCTCAGCGGCGATTATTGGTGCAATACCCCAAACGCCAAATGGCTGGCGGTAAAACCTTTGGCGGCGAAAGCTCTTTCATGCCGCTTAAGCTTAACACAGCTGGTGTTATCCCGCCTATCTTTGCCAGCTCACTTCTTTTGCTTCCGGCGACCTTTGGTCAACTTGCTCTGAACGGTGACGGGGCTGGTGCCGGTATCATGACCACATTGCTGGCTTATATCGGTTATGGCTCTCCGATTTATCTGACGCTTTATGGCGTGTTGATTATCTTCTTCTGTTACTTCTATGTGCCTTATGTCTTTAAGCCTGACGATGTTGCGGATAATCTGCGTAAGAATGGCGGCTTCCTGCCAGGCATTCGTCCAGGTGAACGCACAGCGCAATATTTGACCTATGTCCTGTCACGCCTGACATTTATCGGCGCGCTATATGTGGCCTTTGTCTGTGTGCTGCCTGAATACATTATCGCACAGGCCGGCGGCGCTATTCCGCCATCTGTTGCTATGCTTATCGGCGGCATGTCGCTCTTAATTATCGTCTCTGTGACGCTGGATACGGTTGCGCAAATCCAATCGCATTTGGTCGCGCATCAATATGAAGGACTCATCAAGAAGTCCCGCATGCGTCGCCGTAAGAAATAGACGAGGGGAGAGGGCTATGAATATCGTTATGTTTGGACCGCCGGCGGCGGGTAAAGGCACGCAAGCTAAAAAGCTTGTGACGGAACGCAGCCTTATTCAACTCTCTACGGGTGATATGCTTCGCGCCGCCAAAAAATCCGGCAGTGAGCTGGGATTGCAAGTCGCCGGGATTATGGATCGCGGCGAGTTGGTGTCTGATGAAATCGTCATTGCGCTGATTGAAGAGCAGCTTGATATGAACCCAAATGCCAAAGGCTTTATCTTTGACGGCTTCCCGCGCACCGTTGCGCAAGCCGAGGCGCTTGATGGATTGATGGAAAAGCACAACATCAAAGTCGATTCTGTGATCCGTCTTTGCGTGGATGATGAGGCCTTGGTCAAAAGAATCACGAAACGATTCGAAGAAGAAGGCCGCAAGGACGACAATCCCGAAAGCTTTAAAGTGCGCTTGAATGCCTATAACACGCAAACAGCGCCGCTCCTGCCCTATTACTCGGCACAAGGTAAGCTGACAGAGGTGAATGGTATGGCCGATATTGGGGCTGTTTCGGCGTCAATTGCGCAGGTTTTGGATAAAAATGGCAATGGAGCGGATGTTTCTGCCTCAGCGCCGAAAAAAGGATTTTTTGCTCGACTTTTCGGGGGCTAAGCACTCCCGTTAAGAATTGGTGAATTTTGTTTGAAAATGCTAGGCTATGGCGCTTGACGGGGCCGCGGCATAGGACTAAGTAACCCGCTTTCGCGGACAGTCGGGACTTTCCGCCTTTTTTGCTATGGGCAAAGCAGGCGAGGGACTCGTTTACGGCGAATATAGAGGATTTTAAGGAGGCCAATGTGGCTCGTATTGCAGGGGTGAACATCCCGACAAATAAGCGCGTAACGATCGCGCTGCGTTATATTCACGGCATTGGTCCAGCAAAAGCGGCTGAAATCTGTGAGAAAGTTGGCATCGAAGCAGAGCGCCGCGTTGCTGATTTGACAGACCAAGAGATATTAAAAATTCGCGAAACTATCGACGCCGACCATATGGTTGAAGGTGACCTTCGCCGCGAGATTAGCCAGAACATCAAACGCCTGATGGATATGGGTAATTACCGCGGTCTTCGTCATCGCCGTGGCCTCCCTGTTCGCGGTCAACGCACACATACAAACGCACGCACACGCAAAGGTCCTGCAAAGGCCATTGCCGGTAAAAAGAAGTAGGTAGAGCACTATGGCAAAAGAACCAGGCCGCGTCCGCCGCGCCGACCGGAAGAATATTACTTCCGGCGTCGCGCACGTAAACTCAACATTTAACAATACAATGATCACCATTACGGATGCCCAAGGCAATACCGTGGCATGGTGTTCAGCTGGTGCCATGGGCTTTAAGGGTTCACGTAAGTCTACGCCCTATGCGGCGCAGGTTGCTGCCGAAGAAGCTGCACGTAAGGCGCAAGAGCACGGCATGAATACGCTTGAAGTTAACGTCAACGGTCCTGGTTCAGGCCGCGAGTCTGCTGTTCGTGCGTTGCAAGCTGCAGGATACACCATCACAACAATCCGTGACGTAACGCCTATCCCGCATAATGGCTGCCGCCCACCTAAGCGTCGCCGCGTCTAAGTCTTTCCCTATATCGGGGCAATAGGCGCGGCTTTGTAGCTGCGCCGCACTAGCATTAAGAGGTCACACTGTGATTGAAAAAAATTGGCAAGAACTTATCCGTCCTATCAATCCCGAGATTGAGCCTGGACGCGACCCTGAGCGTAAAGCTGTCGTAACGGCAGAGCCGCTAGAACGTGGTTTTGGTATGACACTTGGTAATGCGCTTCGCCGCGTATTACTGTCATCATTGCAAGGCGCTGCTGTCTCTGCAGTTCAAATTGACGGTATCGTCCACGAATTCACTTCTATCCCCGGCGTTCGCGAAGACGTGACAAACGTTGTTCTAAACCTTAAAGGTTTGGCTGTTCGCATGCATGCTGAGGGACCAAAGAAATTGCTCCTTCGCAAAACAGGCGCAGGCCCTGTTACAGGCGCGGATATCGAAGAAACAGCCGATGTTGAGATTCTCAATAAAGACCACGTCATCTGTACAGCTGACGAAGGCGCTGACATCCGTATGGAGCTAACTGTAACGACAGGTAAGGGTTACGTCCCAGCGTCTGCGTCACGTCCAGAAGATGCGCCTATCGGCCTTATCTCTATCGACGCGCTTTATTCACCGGTTAAGCGCGTAGCTTACCGTGTTGAAGACACACGCGAGGGCCAAGTTCTTGATTATGATAAACTTATCATCGACATCGAAACAAATGCAGCGGTAACGCCCGAAGATGCAGTCGCGGTTGCGGCGCGTATTCTTCAGGACCAATTCCAGGTCTTCGTCAACTTTGACGACCCCGAAGATGTTGGCCGCGGCGAAGAGAAGCCAGAGCTTGACTTTAACCCAGCGCTTCTGCGTAAGGTTGATGAGCTTGAGCTATCTGTCCGTTCAGCAAATTGCCTGAAGAACGATAATATCGTTTACATTGGTGACCTTATCCAAAAGTCAGAAGCCGAAATGCTCCGCACTCCAAACTTTGGCCGTAAGTCACTTAACGAGATTAAAGAAGTTCTCGCCGCCATGGGTCTGCACCTCGGTATGGACGCGCCAAATTGGCCGCCGGAGAATATCGAAGAGCTCGCTAAAAAATATGACGACCATATTTAAGGTCTGAAACAGGCATTCGTGCCGAACTGAAAATTAAAGGATAAAGCCATGCGTCATAAGTTGGCCCATCGTAAACTCAATCGCACAGCGTCTCACCGTAAAGCGATGTTCGCAAATATGGCCTCTAGCCTGATTGAGCACGAGCAGATCGTAACAACACTCCCAAAAGCTAAAGAGCTTCGCCCGATTGTTGAAAAGCTTGTCACGCTGGCTAAGCGTGGTGATTTGAACTCACGCCGTTTGGCAATTGCCCGCACACGCAATAAAGAAATGTCAAAGAAGCTCTTCGACGTTCTTGGTCCGCGCTACAAAGACCGCCAAGGCGGTTATATCCGCATTATGAAGGCGGGCTTCCGCTACGGCGATAACGCGCCAATGGCTGTGATTGAATTTGTTGATCGTGACGAAAGCGCAAAAGGCGCCGTCGATCACGCCAGAAAAGAATCTGAAGACGCGTAAGTCTTACTGACATTATTGAATAGAAAACCCGTTTCATTGAAGCGGGTTTTTTGTTGCTCTCCGCATAGAGCTCGAAAGCCGCTCTCACGACGCCTTCTGTTATTGAGTTCCACTAAGTCCAACTACATGTTCATTTGGAACCAAGCGAACGGCTGAGACGTTTCACTATCAGCCGAATATAACGTTTACAGGAAACCACTATGTCAAAATCTCTCAAATTCGCCGCATTGTCATCGGTTGCTGCTCTCGTGCTTATAGCTTGCGCTGGGGAAAGCTCTGGCGAGGCGGTAATCTCCGAAACAAATAAAATCCCGGCAGAAACTGTCAAAGCGGTTGCGGAAACCATGCCAGCAAAAAGTGCTGACGAGACACCCACCAAAAAAACTGAAGAGAAGGACATGATGGCGGAGGCTTCTGATGAGGACAAGGCGTCCAGTGAGATGGACAAGAAGGATGAGGCTACAACCGATGGTGATGGTGACGATAAGGCCTCAGACGACGTCAATGCGCCCTATAATGCGTTTCTTGGGAAATATGTGACGCCTAGCAACGGCATCAATCTTGTCAAATATAACAGCGTAACTGATGCTGATCACGAGACATTGAAGGCTTATATCAAGACACTCTCAAACACTGATTATTCCGGATTTTCCCAGAATGAAATCATGGCCTATTGGTTTAATCTTTATAACGCCGAAACCCTAAATGTTGTCTTGGATAATTATCCTGTCTCTTCGATAAAAAAGATTGGCTTTGGCGGTCCATGGGACAAAAAGCTTTTAACCGTCAATGGCAAGGAAATGTCTCTTAACAATATCGAACATGACACAGTGCGCGCTAATTATGACGAACCCCGCGTACACTTTGCTTTTAATTGTGGGTCTATAGGATGTCCAAATTTGAAGATGACAGCTTGGACGGCTGACAGCTTAGATGCCGATTTAGACAAAGCGGCACGTGACTATGTCGCCAGCCCGCGGGGTGTTACAATTGATGATGGTAAGATAATCGTCTCAAGCATTTTCAAATGGTATAAAGAGGACTTTGGAGACAGTGAGCAGAGCGCGCTTAAATATTTGGCCCAATATGCCTCAGGCGATAAAAAAGCGGGCTTAGAGAGTGCGAAAGACATTGATAAATTTGATTATGATTGGGATTTGAATGAGGTTAAATAGGCTCGCTCATATCAATACTAAAAGCCCCGTGATGGGGCTTTTTTTATGTCTGACTTTTCAAGCAAATCTGTTCGCCGTGCATTCAATTGTGAATAGACGCCCTCGCTGGATATTTCGCGCAAACTAGTCTAAGTCTATCTTAAACGTGCAATGCGGAGGACGTTATGGTTCAGCTTACTGTTAATGGAAAAGCTCAAAATCTCGACATAGATCCCGACACGCCCGTTTTATGGGCCGTGCGGGAACAGCTCGGTCTGAACGGGACGAAATTTGGCTGCGGCGCGTCGCTTTGCGGGGCTTGCACCGTCCATATTGACGGGGAGCCTGTGCGCTCATGCGTCACGCCGCTCTCAGATGCTGAGGGCAAAGAGGTCACGACCATTGAAGGCATTGCTGCCCCTGACGGCACGCTCCATGCTGTGCAGGAAGCTTGGATTAAACACCAAGTGCCGCAATGCGGTTATTGCCAATCCGGACAGATTATGTCGGCTGTCGCGTTGCTCAAAGAGAACGCCGATCCTTCAGACGCAGATATTGATACGGCCATGGCCGGGAATGTTTGCCGGTGCGGAATGTATACGCGCATCAAAGCAGCCATCAAAACCGCTGCGAAAGGAGCGTAGTCATGGTCACGCGTATAGAGAAAAAAGCCGCCAAGAAAGCTAAACGCGCTAACGAATCCCGTGGCCGTAAATGGACACGCCGCAGTTTCATAGGCGCTGGCGCTGTCGCCGGACTTGCCGCTGGCGGCGCGCTCGTCGTTGGCATTGCCATTCGTCCTGGTGACCGCACAGACAAACTTGCCAAGTTCGTTACCGACGGAGACGAACAGCTCGTGACGACATGGGTCAAAATTGCGCCTGATAACACCGTTACAGCCATCATCCCACACGGCGAAATGGGGCAGGGCATTCATACCGCGCTGTCGGCGATGCTGGCTGAAGAGATGGAAGCGGATTGGGAGGCCATGGAGATTATGGAAGCCCCCGCCGAGAAAGACTTTGCCAATTTCGAATTGGGCCGCGAGTTTCTGATGGGTAATGCCAATATCCCGGGCCCGCTTTTTGATACCGTCAACGGGCTTATGCTAAAAGCCGCGCAATCAATGGATTTGCAAATCACGGGCGGGTCAACCTCTGTAAGGTTTACGGGCGTGGGCGCGATGCTGACGGCGGGCGCAGCAGCGAAAGAACTACTCCTCGAAGCGGCTGCCGAGCAGTGGGAGGTTCCCCTATCAGAGTTGAGAGCTGAGAACAGCTATATCTTTCACGGCGAGAAAAAAGCACCCTTCGCTGAGTTTGCCGTGACCGCAGCGAATCTCAAACCTAATCTACGTCCGAAACTTAAAGCGCGAAGCGACTATAAATTGCTGGGCCAATCTCTGCCGCGCGTGGATATCCCTGCTAAAGTCGATGGCAGCGCCATCTTCGGTATCGATGCCCAAGTTGAGGGCATGAAATATGGCACCGTAATGGCCGCGCCTGTTCACGGCCAGAGCGTTGCGAAAATGGATGCCGCAGAGGCGGAAGCTATGCCCGGCGTTCACGGCGTCTATAATATGGGTGACTATGTTGCTGTGGTCGCAGACGGTTATTGGCAGGCTAAACAAGCTTTGAATATGGTGGAGGTCGAGTGGACGAGCGCTGAGACTGACAATGTCAGCGAAGAGACTATATTTGCCCAATATGCCGAAGCTTTGGATAGTGGCGAAAAGACTGTTCTCCATAAATCCGGTAACGTGACCAAAGCCATGAAAGAAGCTGTCTCCGTCTATGAAGCGGAATATCGTGTCCCTTATCTGGCTCATGCCTGTATGGAGCCGATGAACGCCACCGCTTGGGTGAGGGACGGGAAATGCGATCTCTGGGCGGGCACACAAAACCCGTTAGGTACGCGTATGGTCACGGCAAATACGCTCGATATGGACCCGGAAAATGTCACGGTTCACACCGCTTTTATGGGCGGAGGCTTTGGCCGCCGCGCGACGCCTGATTACACCAACCAAGCTGTGCAAGTTGCCAAGAAAGCCGGCGTGCCTGTTAAGCTGATTTGGTCACGCGAAGAGACCACGCAACAAGACCATTATCGTCCCTCTGTTCTGGGCCGCTTCAAAGCGGGGCTGGATGAGGACGGCATGCCTATGGCGTGGGAAAGTAACTTTGTGCACAAAATGGACCCGCCCGAAGCTAGCGCGGTTTTCTATGATATTCCGAATGTGAAAGCCCAATATGCTGACAGCCCGACACATGTGCGGCTCGGGCCGTGGCGCTCTGTGGATCACACGCAGCATGGCTACTTCACCGAGAGCTTTATCGATGAATTAGCGGTCAATGCAAAGATGGACGGTTACGAATTTCGCCGCAAGCTTTTGAAAGATAAACCCCGCCACTTAAAGGTTCTCGACACTGCTGCGAAGATGGCGGGGTGGGGCAAAGCTCTTCCGGCAGGGCAAGCCCAAGGCATTTCTATTTGCGAAAGCTTCATGACCATTGTCGCAGAAGTCGTGACTGTAGATATGAGCCAAGGCGAGCCGCGTGTGCTTCATGTGGCGTGTGCGGCAGATGCAGGCTTTGCGGTTAATCCTGACGGATTTAAAGCGCAGATGGAGAGCGGCATCATTTACGGACTGACAGCCGCGCTCTTCGGAGAAATTACGATTTCTGATGGCGCGGTGGAGCAAAGTAACTTCCATGATTACACAATGGTGCGCATGGATAATGCGCCTGAAATTGACGTTGAGATTATTAGCTCTGATGCGCGCATCGGCGGAGCAGGGGAACCGGGCACGCCGCCTATCTCTCCCGCTGTAACGAATGCTGTCTTTAAAGCGACAGGCAAACGTATTCGCGAATTACCGCTCAGCCGCCATGACTTTGGGGCTGCGTCTTAAGCTATGGATACGGGCGGCCCAACACCTAGATGGCAGAAGGTGATGCGTATCATCATCGCCGTTTCCTGTGTATTGGCCTTAGCCTTAGGGGCGGCGGCATTCAAATTTGGCGCCCTCTTTAATTATGCAATCCTTCTTATTATGGCCTCCTGCCTATTAGTGCCATTGGCGAGACTGCCCTATCTCATTAAAAAAGAAATCCATTGGAGTTTTTGGAAAGCGCCTTTTTCAGCTGCTAATCGCCGCTATTGGCGGCCTATTTTACTTCGCGTAATTTTTTGGAGTCTCTGTGGTGCAATCGCTCTTTTAGGTATCGTAGCGGCGCAATTTCAGCCAGAGGAACTAAGCGGCATTTATTTGATGATTGGCCTTGGGGCTGGTTTCCTTTGTTTGCTCAGCTTAATTCCTAAACGGGTTGGCGGAAAGCCCATGTCGATCTTCTCGGCTTTCGCTATTTCATTTATGATATTCATTTTAGGAGATAGTCTTTTCCCGCAAATTACGGGCAAAGATGCAATTGCTGTCAGCTCTCCTTTCGCAGATGAGAGTTACATGTTTCATGCGGGCCATAATACAATGATGAATTACCATGTGGCATATACCTCTCAAAAGCATGCATTGGATATTACGACTATAAATGAGAACGGGGCCGAGAATAACGGCGATAAAACTAAGCTTGAGGATTATGCCTGTTTTGGCGCGCCTCTAATTGCGCCCGTAGCAGGCCAAGTTGTTATCGCCATTGATGGTTATGTTGACCAAGAGATAGGCGGCTCAGACCGCAAGAATCCTGCCGGAAACCACGTCGTAATAAAAATGAATGATATCCATTATGCTATGTTGGCACATATGAAGCAGGGTCAGACGATTGTAAATGTTGGAGACCGTGTGAGCATTGGCCAAAAGCTTGGCGAGTGCGGAAATTCAGGAAATACAACAGGCCCGCATTTGCATTTTCAGCTACAGAGTGAGGCAGACCCTTATGCAAAAGGCATCCATACCTATCCCGTCAAGTTCGATAACACGGCCCGCATTCGCCGTGGTAAGCGGGTCGAAAAAGACGGACTGTTCTACATCCGAAATGACCGCATGGTGCCCAATTAAACTATCGAATCTAAGGCTCTGAGAATTGGCCAAGCGGATAGGGCCAGCCGCGTGAGTTCTGGGGCTGTTTTATATGGTATGTGTAGGGTGGATTAGTTTGTATTTCTTTTAAGAAATACGGACGTAATCCACCACTGTATTATGGGGAAGGTGGATTACGTCAGCGGTTTTGAAAAAACCGCAAACTAATCCACCCTACAGTTAGTCGGGATGAAGCGGCGCAGAACACTTGGCCGCGAAATCCGGAAACAACCCACACCCCGCAAAGCTTTCGCGCGGGGCCCAACGCCAATTCCAGGCTTGAAAGCACCATCTAATGCGCGGCGTGAGCGTGCGGTTATAAATCCACTGCCGAAAGCGCGTATAGCCGTAGCGGTGCAAAAAGTGATGGCTGAGCGGATCCGCCCGCCGCGCGAGCGGAAGGTTACGGCGGCGCAAACGTGCTTTGTGACGATTACGCGGATAAGCCGAGATGCGCGTGACACGTTCTACGGTCACAGATTCGCGAGAGGGCTCGCCAGAAGACTCGCTAGAAGGCTCATATGAAGACCCATCCGAGGCCTCCTCCGCGTCGCCGCCAAAGACAAGCACAAACCACAAACGCACCCGCGCTAAAAA
>ENA-ORXR01001943-ORXR01001943.1-marine-metagenome-genome-assembly--contig:-NODE-1943-length-20663-cov-18.727436_pt1 | contig 20663 bp, 16 predicted proteins | sample MGYA00237866_ERZ511479 | MGnify/ENA metagenome assembly ERZ511479 | reverse complement strand
AATGTTGATATTTTCTCCCGATAATTATCGGGATTAAAGTGCAAAATGAGGGCAAAATATCCTGTCAAAAAGGTAAACTTATTATTTAAACCTGCTCTAAACCAATCAAGCTGAAATATTCAATTGATAAATGAATACAAATTGAGTGAATGTAGTTATTATTTACACATTCCTTAATCTATTTGATTGATTGATACTCATACATCTGAATATGTTCGCCAAATGAAAAATTGATAGTTGAGAGTTGATAATTATTTTATTTTAATATTTGTAAATATTTCATTTAAATTGTATTATAAATTATTCATTCTCAATTCTCAATTTGGCGAAGACATTGACATCTATTGCTAAATTTTAAAACGACATTCATCCATGAAACTAATTTTTTACTCACCATTTTGGAAGAATATGACAGAACATTTCTCCTTAAATTGGATGATAATATTGACAAGTGCTATAATTTTCGGACTTCCGACTAAAAATTTTGCACAAGACGTTATCATCAACGAAATTAATTACGAATATGATACGCCCTTTAGAGGTTTTAATGCCAAAGATTGGGTGGAATTATACAACACAACGCCCAACCCGGTAGAAATGGACGGTTGGGTGCTGGCAGATAGTGATACTATTTTTAGCTTTCCGCCAGGGTTTACCCTAAATCCGGATACTTACTGGATTGCTGCTAAAGATGCTTTGGATTTCTTCGAAGTACATCCTACTGTTTCTGATGTAATCGAATCAGGACTTTCTTTCAGCAAGAGCGGCGAAACCATCAAGTTATTTAGCGACAGCCTCGTTACGCTCGTAGATTCGGTGGCTTACAGCGATGACGCTCCGTGGCCCGAAGCACCGGACGGTGACGGACCGACACTCTCTCTAGCTGATCCTTCTCTTGATAATAATGATTATACAAGTTGGTTTAGTTCAGGGAACATAGGTGGTTCGCCCGGACGAGCCAATCAGGTTTACTGCCTAAGTGAGCCTCCGAAAATAGTAATCAATGAAATTAACTACAAACCTACGGCACTTTTCAATCCTATGGACTGGGTAGAATTGTACAATCCCAATAGTTTTGCTGTGGACATGTCAGGTTGGGAATTTGCTGATGAAAAAGCCTTTTTCAAAATTCCGGCAGGTGTAACTATTCCGGCAGGAGGCTATCATGTGCTTGTACAACAAGGCACGTCTTTTAGAGCTATTTTTGGGAATGGCATACCACATTCCGGAGATTGGGTCTGGGGACTCGATGGCGGTGGAGAAGATATAGGTCTTTTTACAGAAGACAGATGCCTCGTTGATAAAGTAGATTATGACGATGATCTGCCTTGGCCAGATGATACCGATAGTACAGGATATACCATAACATTGATAGATGCCGGGCTTAATAATAACCTACCCGGAAGTTGGATTTCATCTTCTGCTATAGGTATTATTTTCGGTACGCCCGGTCAGGCAAATAACGTTCCTGACCCATGCAATCCTGCACCTGACCCCATTGTTATCAATGAAATTAATTATAACTCGGATACACTTACATCTGCTAGTAACTGGGTAGAATTATACAATCCAAACGCTACTGCTGTTGATATATCAGGTTGGCGGTTCTATGACGAGGACAGTTTATTTGTCATTCCGCCGGGAACAACTATGGCACCTGACGACTATCTGGTCTTGGTAGAGGATGATATAAGATTTGCTGCTGCTTATCCTTCAGTGTCCAATTATGTTGGTCCGATGGGATTTGGATTAAGCAACAACAGAGAACGTATCATCTTATATACAGACAAACAGTGTATGGTAGATTCCCTCAAGTATAATGATGATTTGCCGTGGCCCGAAGAACCGGACGGAGACGGACCAACCCTCTCCTTACTTGATGCTTCGCTGGATAATACAGCACCGGGAAGCTGGGCAGCGTCGCCACCACTTGGCACACCGGGCGCACCAAATATTACTTGTGCTAAAATGAATGTATATGCCTATTTGCAAGGACCTTACGACCCGGCAATGGGGCTGATGACCAATAGACTCAACGCCAATCACGGCGTATTACCGGGTCAAACTCCTTCGAACCCTAATGTCACGCCCACGCCGGCTATCAATCCTTACACGATAGCTCCGTGGAACTATACGGGAACAGAAGGAGTAGGTTACGGAGATTCGACTTATACGGCTGATGTAGTGGATTGGACTTTATTTTCTTTCCGTACAGGGGTAGATCGCAATACAGAAATAGCGCGTACAGCCGCCTTGATGCTCCAAGATGGGCAGATAGAATTGGTAGATCGCTGTCCATTGACTTCACTTGATACAGATCCGGTGTATGTTGTACTTGAACATCGCAACCATATCGGGGCAATGTCGGCATCGGCAGTCTCAGTGGTTGATGGTACACTGTCATATGATTTCAGAACCAAGCAAAGCTACGTAGGTCCTGACCCAAATAATCCGATTGGTGCAGGTCAAATAGAAGTTACAACAGGTATCTTTGCGATGTACGCCGGTGATGGCGACCAAACGGGCGATGTATTCAGCTTCGATATTACAGGAGCTGATAAGACTGTGTGGACTGAACAAAACGGGCAATTCGGACAATACCGAACTGCCGATTATGATTTGGACGGCGATGTCAATGGTAATGATAAATTGATATGGTTTCCGAATAATGGTACTTCTTCGCGGGTGCCGAGATAGAAAGTTTATTGAGTTTATTGAGTGTGAATTTTGCTATGCGAAATTCACACTCAATAAACTCAATAAACCCCATAAACCAACTTCAAAGAGTGACCCACCCTTGTTTTCCCCCTCTAATGTAGTAGTGCTCCTCTTGCACTGATTTAAAACCATTCTATCTATTAAAAGTATAGCAAATTTTGTTTATTTGTTGTGCAGAATTACTTTTCAACCTATTTTGTTGAAAAATACATGATAATGTAGTATTAATACTGTGTTTTTATGTGTTTTGTTGGGTGATTTATTGTAATTCAATAAGATGTAGTACACTGTAAATTAAGTTCCTTTACGAATTAAAATAAGTGTAAAATATAAAATAATAAATTTAAAATGTAAAAGGTGGATAACGTGAATCAGACATATTTCTTTTGTATTTTATTGATTTTTAAATTACTAAAAATAAAAAATAACTAAAATGCATTGCTCGCGTACTACAAGAATTTTTACATTTTACATTTATTATTTTACATTTTACATTTCAAAAAACGATAAGAAACTTATTTTACGGTGTATGTAGTACACTGTAACAAAAGTAGTTTTAAATTCCAATGTGGTTTTAACCCATTGTAATAATTTGAAAAACAAGGGGTTAAAACCCACTTGGAAGATTCAAAAATTCAAACAAACTTTTGTTACACGGTACTAAGGAATTCTATATCTGCTTATTAAAAAGTACTATACCACTTTGCGAAACCTCCAATCTCATGATATGGTCAATACCATCTCCAACTACGCGATGGTCAATACCATCTCCAACGACCATGATACTCGCGGTTGCAATGCGCTGAAATACTACATTTCCGTCTTTGATTATCTTAACTGTAACAGGCGCAGCGGAAGCATCTATAGGAGTAGGAATAGAATACTTGACACCATCAATACTGACTTCAAAGATTATATTAATAGGGCTTGTTTGCAAATTGGTTTGTGCAAATTGGTTTGCATGGCTATATCCACTACTCATCAAAAACAAAGCAAGAAATATAAGGGTGGCGATTTTTCTAAATATAATCATAAGTATCATTTTAAACAAGTGTTAATCCAAGATTAGCAATTTAGTATGTATTCGCATTCAATATAATTTGAAGCTGTCACTATTCGAGACAAAAAATACTTCAATCGTGACAGGGCAAAACATGTCATTTCTTAGTGGAAATATGAAACTTTTTGAAAAAAATTAGTTTAACTTTGAAACAAAACTTATGTGTATGTTATTTACTGTGAGAATGTACTACATACATCTTTGGCGTTATTTTAAAATTTTAAAATATGCGACTACGCAGTGTGTTTGCCTAAGTTAGTGCCTATGTGTAGTTTTTTCTGTCACAAAAAAAGCAAGTAGATACAATATTTTATTAAGAAAATAATTTTATATAAATCATTACAAACAAAACAAATACCATACAAAACATAAAAATATTTTTTTGTAGTGAAATCTATTTTCTTCCGAAAAACCTATTATAAAAAAGTAAAAAATACGTTTGAATAATTGATATTGTCCCAAAAAATGAGAAATTTTGTACTATGAATGGTATAACTTCCAGTGTGAATTTGCTCAAACAGCATAAACTTCGGAAAACTCCTGCGAGAGTAGAGATTTTGGAGCTTTATTCGGATACGCCCCATGCAATGTCACATGGCGATGTAGAGCGAGCGTTAAGCGAGATGGACAGAGTTACAATTTATCGCACGCTTGCTACATTTGAGGAGAAGGGTATCATACACCGTGCTTATGATGGTGGTGGTGTAGTCAAATACGCTTTGTGCAATGCAGGTTGTTCGACACACAATCACAATGATGAACATTTACACTTTTCTTGCGTACAATGTGGTAACACTTATTGTATTGAAGGATATAGTGTACCTGAAATTAAAACACCTGAAGGATATACTATGAATGAAGTATTTCTTTTTGCCAAAGGTACTTGTAAGGCTTGTAATTCGTGACTTGTTTCACATTCTCCGATAATTCATTAATTCCCAACAAAACAAACTATTACATTGTAAATCAACTTAGCAACGATAGAATAATAAATACGAGATAAAAACGTTCGTCTCGCGTACTACAACTTTTGCATTTTAAATTTATTATTTTACATTAATTTACAGTGTACTATGTTCAAGAAATCACTCAAGCAAGCTGCTGAATTTGTCGCAGGTGATGCAACACACCTACGGGAAATTCTCCACCCTCATAATGATCCGGTAGATATAGGATATAGCATTGCCCATGCTTATATCAAACCCGGCGAATCATCCCTCCCTCATCGACTTATCGGCTCTGAAGTGTATCACTTCATAGCCGGTAAAGGCATTATATACATCAACAAGGAAAACCAAGTTATTCAATCAGGTGATACAGTTTATGTACCTCCCGGTGGTCTGCAATTTGTTGAAAATACAGGTGAAGATGACCTGATTTTCATCTGCATTGTAGAACCTGCGTGGACCTTGGATGGTGAAATAGTGCAACACTCTTAACATTTTAAAATATAAGAGCTTGTCACAATTAAGGCTTTTATTTGTTTGAATCGCTTCAAGCAAACCTATTAATTACTTCGTGGAATAATACATTTCACAAAACCAAAACACTCATGGCTATTACTACTCATCAAGCTATTATTAAGCACGGAGAATCTTTTGATTCACAAAAACTTGACATTACTGACCATCAAATTACGCTTGTTTTCGGTTCTCGTTATACGTTTGAAGATCAAGATATCACTCAAAAATTACTCTCATCATCTTCTCCTGACCATCATGTAATTATGTGTTCTACATCAGGACAGATTGCTGATACATTGGTATATGATGATGAATTGGTAATGACCGGAATTTCCTTTGAACATACAGATGTCCGAATTGCAAAAACCAAAATCACAAAAACCGAGGACAGTTTCAACATCGGGAAAAAACTGGCGGAAGAATTACCCAAAGAGAACTTAGTGCATGTATTGATTTTTTCGGATGGTCATATTACCAATGGTGGCGAACTTGTTAAGGGATTTAATGAGATACTGCGAGATAATGTGAAAGTAACAGGTGGCATGGCAGGTGATGCCGCAAGATTTCAACGCACTCTCGTGGGGCATAACGAAACTCCTGAACTCGGCAATATCGTTGCGCTGGGCTTGTATGGAGACCGCCTCGAAGTGTCTTATGCCTACAGTGGCGGCTTCGACCCTTTTGGTCCATATAGAAAAGTCACTAAGTCTAAGAGCAACGTTCTCTATGAGTTAGACGGCAAAAATGCGCTGAACTTATATAAAAATTATCTGGGAGATTTGGCATCTGAATTGCCGGGTTCTGCATTATTTTTTCCGCTTTCTATTACACTACCGGGCAGTGATATTCCGTTAGTAAGAACAATACTCTCTGTGGACGAGGCGACAAATAGCATGACTTTTGCGGGTGATGTACCAGAAGGATGTACTGCACGCCTGATGCGTTCCAATATTGAGCACGTCGTGGATGCCGCCGAAGATGCTGCCCGGAAATGCCTTAATGCACATACTGATCAAGCCTCCCCGCAACTGGCACTTTTGATTAGCTGTGTAGGACGAAAACTGATTTTGGATCAGCGTGTAGAAGAGGAAACCGAAGCAGTTAAGGAAATATTTGGCGATACTACTATAACAGGATTTTACTCTTACGGCGAAATATGCCCGTCAAATAAAGACAACAACCAATATGCAGACTTGCACAACCAGACCATGACCATTACAACTTTTTCTGAGCTATGAAGCATGAACTCAACAAACTCCTACTTCGGCAAATTAAGCGTAAACATGACGCAGTAGAAAATATACCGGAAGAACTACTCCCTCTGCTTGAAACTATCAGCAAAACATACGACCAATATGAGCGTGACGGGCAGTTGCTTGAGAGAGCTATGGATCTCAGTTCGCAGGAATTGACTGAGGCTAATGCCCGATTGTCTTCACAAACAGAAGAACTTAAAAGATCTAATGGTGATTTGCAACGATTTGCGATAGTGGCTTCGCACGACCTTAAAGAGCCGCTACGCACCATCAATAGTTTTGTGCAGTTATTGCTTCGCAAAGACAAAGGTAATCTGTCTAAAGAAGGCAATGAATACGCTAATTTTATCATAGAAAGTGTCGGTAGAATGGCTGCATTATTGGATGGTTTGATGCGTTATTCGGTAATTGGCAAAAATAAGGTCGAGTTTAAGCCTGTGCCACTCAATAAAATTCTTGAAAACGTAGAAAAGAACTTATACTTTAAACTCTCTGAAAATCAAGGCACTATCATTTACAATAATTTGCCTGACATCAATGGTAACCCCGAACAGATATCCCAATTGTTCCAAAATCTCATTGACAATTCGCTCAAATTTAAAAACTGTATGCCCCCTATCATTGATGTTCAATCTCAACCTTATCGCCATAATCTCGATTATCATAAAATCACCATTACAGATAATGGCATAGGTATAAAAGAGGAGTTCCAAGACAAAATTTTTGAGATTTTTAAACGCCTGCATAATACACAAGATCAGTATGAAGGGTCAGGCGTAGGTTTGGCAGTTTGCAAGCGTATTGTTGAGCAACATAATGGCAAAATTTGGGTCAACACGGATTACACCAACGGTTTTAGTGTTAGTTTCACCTTACCCAAAGTAGATACAAGCGCAAGCACAAGTACAAATGTCGATGCAATAAAGAATTTTTCGTAGCAAAATTTTCCGTCCACCATCTACCGTTCACCGTCCACCGTCAAAAACTCAATATTACGCTTCAAGCCCACAAATTTGGTGCGTTTAACGGCTGATTTTTTAAATACTTTCCGGAACACTTCTTCCGTAATTTCTTCCCAATCCTGCCGCGACATATCCAACAAATCAGGATGCGGTTCAAACTCAGGTTCAGTATGTGGCGTAGCAAAACGATTCCACGGGCACACTTGCTGACAAATATCACAACCAAACATCCAACCTTCCATCTTACTCTTAAATTCTGCCGGAATGGCTTCCTTCAATTCAATCGTCAGATAAGAGATGCACTTACTCCCATCCATCACATATCCCTGTGGCGAAATCGCCTCCGTCGGACAAGCATCAATACAGCGCGTACACGTTCCGCAGTGGTCGCGTATCGGGTCATCCGTTGCCAATTCGAGGTCAATAATCAATTCCGCCAAAAAGAAATACGACCCCGCCTTCGGATGCAGCAAAAGCGTATGCTTCCCCACCCAACCTACGCCACTACGCCGCGCCCAGTCACGCTCCAGCACCGGCGCACTATCCACAAAACACCGCCCGTTCACCTCTCCGATTTCCTCACGAATATACGCCAAAAGCGACTTCAATTTATCCTTTATCACAAAATGATAATCCTTCCCGTAAGCATATTGACTGATTTTCGGCGCATCAGGGTCACGCTGCATTTCCGGCGAATGATAATTATACGTCAGTGAAATCACCGACTTTGCTCCATCCACCAATTTGCGCGGGTCGATGCGCTTATCAAAATGATTCGCCATATACCCCATCTTCCCGTGATAGTCCCTATTGAGCCACATTTCAAGGCGCTTTGCCTCCTCATCCATCTGCTCTGCACGCGCCACGCCCATGTGCATAAAGCCCAATTCAAGCGCTTTATCCCTGATTAGTTTATAGTTCGTAGTTCGTAGTTCGTAGCTCATAGTCGATGAAAAAACGCGATACAGACGCGATTTTTTTTTATTGTAGGCACGTAAACATTTGTATTTTTTTACTTTTTAATAAGCTGAAAACCAATTAAATATAAAAAGTTAGATAATCGGAATAGAAGTGGTAAATATTATTTCACAAATAATTGATAATCAATTTATTGCAATTTAAAAAATATTCCTTTTTGGTAACTACTCAGGTTCTTAACCTGATTTTTTAATAAGAAAAAAAATCAGTAGTGATGCGTTAAGAAAAATAAATTTTGCCTAACATTTTATTAATCAGAGTTTTATTGAGATTTTTTGATTTTTCGACATACTACCGTACATTAGACTTTGGACAGAATGGGAATTAGGGAACTGGGAAATTCCCATTCTGTCCAAAGTCTAACCGACATATGCCCTGCAAATATAAGATTTTCTTCAGATTTTTGCGAGACATGACGACTAAAAGGTCAAGGTCTTAAAATCCAAACCACTTCTATACATGCGTACATTCACTCACGCAAAAAAAGCAAGTCAAGCATGTAAATTCATTCGTATTCCCTTCCCTCTTCACTCATTTATCGCCTCAACATTACCAATGTGACAATTTTCCATAGGAAAAGTCTAAACACCATTAACGAAAATTCGCTAAGTTAGCCTATCTTTGCCCAAACAAATTCCGCTTTGGTATGATGCATAATAAAATCATTTCCCTCGACGAACACATCATTCGCAGTCAACGCAATCTGCCCTATGCTACCGGTGAATTGTCCAGTCTTTTGCGCGATATTGGTTTGGCATCAAAAATCGTGAGTCGTGAAGTCAATAAAGCCGGTTTGGTGGATATTGCAGGTCGGGCAGATGTCGAAAATCAGTCGGGTGATGATGTTCAGAAATTGGATATGCTTGCCAATGACCTCCTCATTTCCTGCCTTCGCAATAGTGGCGAATGTTGCGGTATTGCCTCCGAAGAAGAAGAAGATTTCAAGACGATTGAAACCCATAAATTCTCTAAATACGTTGTACTTTTCGACCCTTTGGACGGCTCATCAAATATCGACGTGAATGTGTCCATTGGGACAATATTTGCCATCTATCGCCGAAAAACCTTTGACGGTGAGTGTACTAAATATGATTTTTTACAAAAAGGTGTAAAACAAGTCGCTGCCGGATATGTGCTATACGGTTCGTCCACCATGCTCGTATATACGACGGGCAGAGGCGTCAACGGCTTCACACTCGACCCTTCCATCGGCGAATTTTGCCTCTCACATCCCAACATTCAAATACCCAAAAGTGGCAAGGTCTATTCCGTCAATCAAGGCAATTACAACAAATATCCAAGCGGCGCGCGCGCTTACATCGACCACTGTATGAATAGCGATTATTCATTACGCTATATCGGTTCGATGGTAGCAGATGTGCACCGAACACTCATCAAAGGCGGTATCTTTTTCTACCCCGCCACCAAGTCGAAGCCCGAAGGCAAGTTGCGCCTGTTGTACGAGTGCAACCCACTCGCCATGCTCATCGAAGGTGCAGGCGGCAAAGCATCCAACGGACGCGAGCGTATTCTTGAAATTGAGCCACACGAATTGCATCAAAAAACAGCCGTTTTTATGGGTTCGCCTATGATGGTGGAAGAAGCAGAAGCGTACATACGTGAGGCAGAATTGGTAACTACGTAACACAGGCTTCCAGCCTGCACACGTACTACCCTCAAACGCGAGTGCAGGCTCGAAGCCTGTGCTACGCCAATAAATTTATCTCGATATGATTCGCCAACTCCTTTATTCATCTTTTGTATTTTTCTTATTTTTATTTTCTTGTAAATCAAAAACACATACCGATTCGCGTGTAGAAATTGCGCGAAGCGAAAACGAAAATTCTCTCCGAAAATTGCTCAACAAAAAAGATATTGATTACGAGCAATGTGAAATTTATCTACGCGCTTTCAAATTGGAAGAAGAACTTCAAGTGTGGGCAAAAAATGTATCTGACGATAGTTTTACCTTCATTAAAAGCTATAATTTCTGCACCAATTCAGGCAAACTCGGACCAAAACGCCGCGAAGGAGACCTGCAAATTCCCGAAGGCAGTTATCACATCAACCGCTTCAATCCACAAAGCCGTTTTTACCTGTCATTAGGCTTAAATTATCCGAATACATCCGATTTATACTTCGCAGATAAAACACGACCGGGCAGCGATATTTTTATTCATGGGGCTTGCGTGAGTCTTGGCTGTATTGCAATTACGGATGATAAAATTAAAGAGTTATACACCCTCGCCAGTCAAGCTCAATCGAATGGGCAGACCATGATTCGTACAGATATTTTTCCTATTCAATTTGATAATAAAATTAGTATAACTCAATTACGTGAATTAGCTGATTATCAATCAAATAAAGCATTTTGGGAGAATTTGGAAGAAGTATTTTTTGATTTTGAAAACACCAAAAAACTACGCGAAATTCAAGTCAATGAAAAGGGGCGATATGAGTTAAGATAAAACGAAACAGCAATTTATAAAATCGCATTACGTCATACACCGACTTTTCCGTACTTTTGCTTTCCGACAATTTAAAAATCACCGTTTGAATAACGACCTATACATATCTGTTGCACAAAGTTACACCGAGATTTTGCCACAAAGTCAGGAGGCTTTGTTGTTGGTCGTTTGGTTGTATCAAAAGACGCAGGATGGCTTGATTGAACATGAATTTACCAAGCGCGATTTTGATGATACGCTGGATGATGTCTTGGATTTATTGGAAAACCCTAAGTCGATCCAAAAGGAATTGCTCTCTCGAAAAATCAGTAATTATTATTATCGCACCATTCCCTACAAAAATGAATACCGTATTCACCTGACGATTTTTGCGGAAAATTTGTGTGAAATTGTCATCAAGCAACTCCAACCGCAAATCAAACGCCTCGCACTCATACACACCTTCAAGCGTACGCTCGCGCTCATGGATACGGATTTAGAAAATATTGATACGTTTAAATTTTGGTACGACAATAATTTTATTGCGGCAAAAAATGATATTTTGTCTCATATAGAAATTCTCCAAAAAAATATCGAAGACCGCATCAATGAACTTCGCCAACTCCTCAAACCCAATGTCGAAAATCCTAAAGAATTGATTAACAGATTTTTAGACATCTTCGACGCACTCGAAAAACAAACTATCGGCATCCTCAACACGATTGATTTTAAGGATGAAACGTGGCAGAAAATACAAGGTGTGAAAGAGCGATTTTCGGAAACGGAAGAAAGTTTTGAAATATACGACCACATCCAACGCGCTTTTGAGAATTTTTTCAGCAATATCGACCGACGTATTCTCTCCATCAATGAGCGCATCCAACTCGCCTCCAAACGCCTCCGCAATCTACTCGACACCCTCAAACACAAGCAACAATACAAGGTAAAAATCGAACGACTCCTCCAATACATGCTCAAAACCGCCAAGCACGAACAAGGGCAAATCATCCTCGACCAAAACATTCCTTTGCGCGATTTGCCTTACCTTCAAACCCGATTTCAGGCAGTGCCGCATATTGATTTTCAGGTAGAAAATGACGACACCCCTACCCTACCCGACCAAGACCCCGAACACGCCGAGCGCGAGCGACAAAAAAACCTACAAATGCTTAAAAATCAGGAGCAAACCGCCATTTGGATGAATAAAGTGGAGCGCGTATTGGAGACTGAAAAAGACATTGATTATACCGAATGGTTTGATAAAATCGCCAAAGCAGAAGGCAATCTCGAAGTACCGATTAAGGTCTGTTTCGGACTCATCGAAACCTGCAATAATTCGGACGATAAACGCATCGAACTCCAACAAATTCCGCAAAAAACCCGACACAAAAATCTGACATTATGGAAAATGATTATACACCATACGGATTCCTGAGTTCCGACCTTGCCCGGAAGCATTTTGCCGATGCAGATATTGTATTGAAGCAAGGCAGACACATTCAGGACTACGGGAGTGACCATAGATTATTCGTATTTTTGGACGAATATTATGATAGAGGTTTGAAGGATTATTACCTCGAATTATTCAAAATTCGGCTCGTGCGCGACAGCAGCGACCGGAATGTTTTTTATTACCTTGATTTCCTCGAAGATAGTCGCGGCAAACTCGGCAAAGACAACCGCTACCGCGAACTTGACTCCGAAAAAATCCTATTCGCTATTTTACTTTTAAATTCATATAAAGAAAAATTCTTTGAAGATAAACAATTGAAATGGAATGATTTAGAGATGATTTTTAAAGAAAGCGAACACAAACAATATTGGCTCACACTCCTCTATGGTAAGCACAAAAAAAACTACACCCCCAACGAAGAAGACGGCGTAAAAAGCAAAGTCATTCGTACACTTCAAGCCTTTCAACGGCTCGGTTGGGTGCATATCATTGAGCGCGACGCGGTGCATTTTGAAATATTGCCCGCCATCGAACGTATTAGTCGTCTCTACTCCGATGTTATCGAAAATATAGACGTACTTGATACGACTTTTGAGTTGTTTTGAATCGTTTTAGTGTAAAAATATTTATCGTAAAAAATAATGAAAATAACCAAAAATACTCGCAAACGTAAGTCTGATTTATTGAAATATTTCAGAGATAGGTCTAATGAATTTTTATCAGAAGTAAACAACGAATACGGCAATACAGAATATAAGAAAAAGGTAAAGAGACTCAATAAATTACTCGTCAAAGCCCGTACAACTCTGATAGAAATTATTGAGCAAAAAGCAAAAAAAGAAAATTGGACGAATAAAGAAATTCTTGAATGTGTATTGATGGTAACATATTGTAATTATGTGGTGATGTTGGAGGTAAGACATTCAGTTTGGGCGTATGAATATATGGCTTTTTCGCGTAGAATCGGTGAACTGTGGGAACCGTTTTGTAAACTTACATTCGAATATTCAATCAATGATTTGGAATTGTTTGTGCCACCGCTTTTTTCGGATGTTAAAAAGATGCTTGCTGATGAAATTGAGACGTACATCAACAAATTAAGCCTAAAAAATAAGGAGAAAAAACAGCTTTTGACCTATTACGATAAGGTCTGGAGTTTGGTGACATCGGGAGAAATTAAACTTGAATTAGACCTACATTTTATTTATGCAGGAAAAAAATATGTCGTTGATTTTAAAAGTGGTTTTGGCTCAAATGAAAAGGGAAATACTAATCGACTTTTGTTGGTAGCGAGTATTTATCAAAACCTCGAAGATAATTATGAACCTTTGATTTTTGTTCGTTCTGCCGATAATAATAATTACTTCAACACACTCCAAAATTCAGGCGTTTGGCAGGCGTTTTCAGGCGAAAATACTTATGATGAATTGCAGAAATATTCCGGTTATGACATCAAAAATTGGATAGACCAAAACATCAATTGGCAAGAAGATTTGAACGCTGATTTTGTCAAACATTTAGAAGAAAACGACTTGATACAATATTTAACTTGGTAAATTATGATAAGCGAAAACAGAATATATCAAGCCTATTACACAAAGTCAACACCGATTGTAAATTACATGGTGAAGCTGCTAAAATTGAACGGTGGTGAAACCATTTTTGAACCCTGTGCAGGTGACGGTGTGTTTATTGACTTGATAATCAAACAGTTCGCTGATGTAAATATTGATGCTTTTGAACTTAATAATGAATCATTTAAACATCTTATCCAAAAATATTCTAATTACAAAAATATAAATATCAAACAAACAGACACATTAACAGATATTGACTTGGCATTGCAATGTTCGGCGGGAGGAAAGTACGACGCAGTCATCGCAAACCCACCTTACGGGGCTTGGCGTGATACATCGGAAAGGAAGAAATTAAAAAAAATATATAATGGTTTTTACGCGAAAGAAAGTTACTCACTTTTCCTGTACAGAAGCATCGAATCTCTGAAAGCATCCGGCAAATTGGTCTTTATTATCCCCGATACTTACCTGCATTTACACAATCATAAAGACATCAGAAAGTACATTTTGACACATACAAAAATTAGCGAAATCGCACTTTTTCCGGCTTCTTTTTTTCCGGGTGTCAATTTTGGTTATGCCAATTTATCTATCATCGCATTAGAAAAATGCACTAAGCGTAGTGAATGTTTGTCAAATAATTTCAAAGTAATTTCAGGCTATACTTCTGTCGAAGAATTGGACGCAGAACACACCACAAACACAACAAAAATTACGCTGAATCAGCAAAAAATATTCGATACCAAAGACTTTGCTTTTATCAGCAATACCAATCCGAAAATAACGGCTTGTCTTGAAGAAAATAAATTAACAATCGGAGATATATGTAATTGTGTTACCGGATTTTACTCCGGCAATGATAAGGAATTTTTAAAGGTAAAAAGCAAGAATATACGCAATTCAAAAAGATATGAAGTTGTCGATTTAGAGAAAGTTCTGTATGATTGTGATGATAGTTTAGTAAATGGCATTAGCAATGAAAAAACCTTTGTTCCTATCGTAAAAGGCGGAAATACAAGGTATTACAAACCCGATAATTGGTTTATGAATTGGTCGGCTGATATGGTTAATTTTTATAAAAAGGATAAAAAAGCACGTTATCAAAATGCTGCGTTTTACTTCAGAAAAGGCATAGCTGTTCCTATGGTCAGCTCGACTTCGATTACGGGAGCTTTGATTGAAAATAGGTTATTTGACCAGTCAATTGTAGGTATTTTTCCGAAAAAAAATGAACACTTATATTTTCTATTGAGTTTTTTCAATTCCCCGACTTGCAACAAATTAATCAGAACTATAAATCCATCAACCAATAATTCGTCGAACTATATCAAAAAAATTCCAATTATTTTTCCAACACAAAAAGAATATGCAATATTAAATTTAAATATTAAAAAAATATTGCATAAAACAAAAGAAACAGGTCAATACGATGTAAATTTAGAAATTGAAAACAATCATATTATTAAAAAAATGTATAGATTTTGAGGCAAGAGACGCGAGATTAGAGACAATTTTGTATTTCTCGCGTCTCTTATCTCATGTCTCGCGTCTCAAACATTCATTTATTCAAAATTCACTCATTCACTCATTAATGATAAATTATCCAAAAATATATTCTCTTTCTACCGTAGGTGTTCGCAATCACAATAATGCGGATTTTATGCTGCATCATTTGCGGACGGATTTTACGGGAAATAATGGTCTCGGCAAGTCCGTTATTGCGGATTTATTGCAGTTGATTTTTGTGCCGCTACGGGATGAATGGAAGCCGGGAACAGACGGGATGGGCGAGCGAAAAATTGAGACGATTCCATTGGAACGAACTTGGATAAGTCATGCTTTTGCCTTCCTGAATATCGAAAAATCGAAAGGGCAATTCATTGTCATGGGTGTCGTCATTCCGAGTAAATCGCGTTCGCCGGTGCGTCCATTTATCATACAAAAAAGTCCAAATTTTGAACGTCGAAATCGCTTCAAAACTTTTCCTAAACCCCTGAAAAGCAGTGACTTTATGCAAGCAGATGGGCGCATTATGGATTTGCAGCAGTTGGGGCGGCATTTGTTGGAGACTTACGATATTCACCTTAAAGATTTTCAGAACAAAGCCGGGGTGAATGACTATTATGATTTGCTGTACAAAAATCAAATCGTACCGATTGACCTGACGAAAGAAACCAACCTAAAATCCTACGCAAAAGTCCTTCAATCCTTTTCTCGCGCCAAGACTTTGGACATCAAAAAATCGAAAAGTTTACAGGATTTTTTATTTGAAGATAATGACGATATTCATATTTCTTTTGAACGCGAAAAAGACCATTTAAGCACCTACATTCGTGAGTATAATCGCGCCCGAAATGAGATTATAGCTCTCGAAGAAAAGCAGAAATCCCTCACTGAATTGCGCGAACGACACGATAATTTTCATCGGGTCAATGCCGATTTTTTGATTAAAAATGCGCTGTTTACTTCCGGGCGATTCCTACACGCACGCAAGGCGCACGACGATAATCAGCAACGCCTCAACAGTGCTTACGACCAATACACATCTGCCCAAACTGAACTGACAACGAACCAAGCTGACTACTACGCCAAGCTGCTCGAACAGCGCGAAATTTGCAATATCGTCCGCACGCGATTGGAGGAACAGCAGTCGGACGCGACGCCTGAAAATATCCAACGACTACGCGACAAACGCGATAAAGACCGTGATGTTACGAAGCAATTAAACCGTCTAAAACCCTTAGTGGATGCTTATGAAACCCCCGAAAAAATCGCCGCACAATACGAGCAGCAAGAAAAAGCCACCGAACAAATCAAACGCCTTCAACGTTTGCAAAACCTTCCACAATACGCCGATTTTGAGCAATCTAAATGGGCAGAAAATTTTCGGGAAGCGTATGATTTTTATATGCAGCGGCTTCGAGAAATTCGCACGGAAAGCGAAAATCTGAATGAATTATTGAATTTGTATCAGGGCAATAATCCTGATTCGCTCTTTCATTGGGCATTGAAACGAAAACAACCGCTGACACTCGCGCAAGAGACGGTTTTGATGAATTTCAGAGAGGTTTTTGTGAAAAAAATCGGCGCAGAACGCGGCGCAAAATTTACGCTGAAACCTGCTGATTTATTGAATGATTTTGAGGAAGAAAAAGACGGGGTTTGGTTGCAACTGGGCAATTTACGGCAGTTTATTCCCTACATTAAACAGCAGATTTTTGATGATGGTAAAAAATTAAAAGCAGCTATCGAACGCGGAAAAACCGAAATTGAAGCGCAGTTAAATACTTTGCAAAAAGAAGAACACAACATTAGTCGGCTGAATGATGCCTTGCAGAAAATCGGGCTGAATAATGAGTTGGTCGAAATTTATCAAAATAGAAAAAATATTGAGCAATTCACTCATAATGATTTACTTACAAAGAATAATATTTTATTTATACAAAATAATTTTGACGCCTTTGAAGCATTAGAACAAAAACAAAAAGACCTAAGCGCACTCGAACAGCGCATGGATATTTTGGTGAGTCAACGGCGTTTATTTGATGGCGAATTGAAGCATAATAAAGAAGCACTGACCACCGCACAACTCGAAATCACCCGCCTCAAATCTGATATTACTCCGCCCGAATCGCCCGAACTTTCCGCTTTTCAGCAAAAAGATACCGAACAACTCAAAATTCAACGAGACGAAAACAAATCTGATTTAAAAGTATTTGAACAAGAAAATATACGTTTGGAGCGTCAATATGATAAGCAAAAAAACATCTTTGATACCGCCAATGCCATCAAAGAAACCCTGAGAAAAGAGAAGGAACTAACAGAAGCCTTATTTCTCAAAGCTAAAAATCGCTTACACACGGAGACGAATGAGCAGTTTGATAGTTTATTGAAAATAAGTGATTTAGATGAATTGACTATCAGCGAATTGGAAGATGAGGCGCGTCGATTGGGCGAAAATTACAGGCGTATGTTCTCGAATATCGCCAATAGATACGAGGACACCAAAGCCGACAAACGCCACCCCGAACTCTACGAAAAAGGCGAGTCGAATTACAACTTTTATACATTACTCGATATTCTATGTGGCAAAGTCGGCTTAGAAGGACTCACCCAAGAATTGGAACGACTCAATGAAGCACGTAAGAATTTCGGGGATTTGCAGATGAAAATTTTGGTGCAGGTATTTGATAAAGTGGAGAAGCAATACAACGATTTTCACACCACGATTCATCGCTTGAATTTGTTTTTCAAATCCCGAAAAGTGAGTAATAATTACAGTTTCAAAATCGAATTTAACCCGCGTCAAGACATTAACATTGATTGGATTGAACGCATGAAAAAGAAGGCACGAGTACATCAATACGGCGCCGACCTCTTCACGCAACTCGACCACCTGCCCGACGAAGAGAACACGCCCGACAGCCTGATTCAGAACATTGCGCGGCAGTTTTACAGTGCCGTCAATTGTACGCCGTCCGACCTGCTGAATCCGAAATTTTACTTTCATCTCAGTATCAAAATGGAGGACGACGAAGGCAAAACTAACTCCGGAAGTGGTGGTCAGTCGTACACCGCACTCGCCCTATTGTGCATAGGCAGACTCTCTATCGTGCAGAATCCGAAAGACCGTGACCGCAAGGGCGTTCGCTTCATAATCATTGAGGAACTGTCGAATATAGATGATACTAATTTTAATATCTTCCCTGAAATCGCCAAGCAATTCAATTACCAATTGCTCACGATGACGCCAAAGCCTTTTGGTTCTTATACGGATGAGGAGTGGTATTTGCACATGTTGGTACGCGGGAAGGAAGCGAAGGATTTGAATTATAAAGCGATGAGTTTTTTCAAAAATAAATTTGAACGGGTGGATTTGGAGAGCTATGCTGAAGCAGCAAATGGTAAACAGCAAACGCAAGACGAAGAACATGCGACAACATGAATTGGAAAGCCTTACAACAACTACACGAATTATACGAATCAGGAACAACTTCGGCGAATTTGCTGCGACATTCGTATGTAAAACAACTGCGTAATATAGGTTATTTGGAATTGGAAAATAAAGCACTTTACAAAACAGATTTATTTGATAATTTTTACACGAAAAAACACTTGAATAAGTTTGAACGCATCCAAAAAATGCTCACTCAATATGATTTTGTGTCCACTAATTTTAAAGAAAATGATCTTGAAATCTTATTAAAAATTGAAGAGAAAAAAGATGATATTCTCCAAAAGAAATTAACTCGAAAAGAAATTGCTACACATTATTTCAATGATTCAAAATACGTTAAAACAGGTTCTAAACTGTATGAAATTATCTCAAAAATACTGGATGTAGAAAGTTTGACGCGAAATAAGCATGACCAACAATTTTTATACGTATTACATTGTCAATCAAAAACTCCTAAAACTATTTTGCTCTGTGAAAATGATAATTTATTACGCAAACCAAGAGTAAAAGATACCGAATTGTGGTTTGCCGGAGGAAAAAACACGGCTAAACTCGCCTACGTTCCCACCCCTCAAATCCCGATGTATTATCTCTGTGATTGGGATAATGAAGGCATTGGCATTTACCAACGTATTAAGCGCGAATATTTCCCGAATATTCAATTGATAGTTCCGAAAACTCCGAAATATTTACCCGCTAAATTTGAATGGAAAACTGATACTGACGAATCGCTTTTTACGGAAGAAGCTTTGCAGTTATTGCAGCATTTGAAGGAAAATAATTTGTGGATTGAGGAGGAAAGTATTGAATTGCCTGCGCTCGCCTCCGACTCCTAAAGGAGAGTCCGCCCACACCATCAAAACAAAAAAGATTAGGCTATCAAATTAATAATCTCGCCCATCTGTTCTTGCAAATCAAGGGCTTTCTGTCGGGCTTTTTCCGCAAAATCTTCTCCATCACCCGCATAGATGATGCCGCGCGATGAATTGACCAATAAACCCACATAATCATTTTGTCCGTACTTCGACAAGCCTTCCAAATCGCCGCCTTGTGCGCCCACGCCGGGTACAAGTAAGAAATGTTCGGGGGCAATACGACGAATTTCCTCAAACTTCTGCGGATGTGTAGCCCCGATGACAAACATCAATTGTTCGGGATTCCCCCACTCCATCGCTCGACGCATTACTTTTTCGTAAAGCGGTTGACCGTTTTCTTGCTTGGTCAATTGAAAATCTTGGCTGCCTTTGTTGGAGGTTAAACCCAAGAGAATGACCCATTTATCCTCAAATTCGAGGAAAGGTTTGACCGAATCTTCGCCCATATATGGCGCGACTGTGACCGCGTCGAAATTCATATTTTCAAAGAAAGCCTCCGCGTATAAGCGGGAAGTATTGCCAATATCGCCACGCTTGGCATCGGCGATGGTGAAGTGTTCAGTAGGAATGTAGGCGACGGTTTTCTCCAAACTGCGCCAACCTTCTGCGCCTCGCGCTTCGTAGAAGGCGATATTAGGTTTGTAGGCTACGCAGAGGTCTTTGGTGGCGTCGATGATTTGCTTGTTGAACTCAAAAATGGGGTCGTCGTATTTAAGCAGATGCTTGGGAATACGATTAATATCCGTGTCAAGTCCGATGCAGAGATAGGAATTTTTTTGACGGATTTGCTGATAAATTTCGTGGCGTGTCAATGAGTAGATTTTTTCAATGAGTGAATGGGTGAATTAATTGATAATCAATTCACTGCACAAGCGAGACGCATGTGCTACGGAAGCGCAAGCCGGAGGCATTACGCT
>ENA-ORXR01001942-ORXR01001942.1-marine-metagenome-genome-assembly--contig:-NODE-1942-length-20671-cov-72.775080_pt1 | contig 20671 bp, 20 predicted proteins | sample MGYA00237866_ERZ511479 | MGnify/ENA metagenome assembly ERZ511479 | reverse complement strand
ACCAGGCGGTCAATTGCTGCGAGCTGGTGACAACCGTTATCATTACGATGAAGAAGGCAACCTGATTGAAAAAGAAATCCCCAAAGGCAACTGGCAATACTTTTGGTATGGCAATGGTATGTTAAAAAGCGTACTTCGCCCCGATGGTAAAACAGTTGACTTTGAATATGATGCGCTGGGTAGACGAACCGCCAAAATTTTCCGAGACAATGTTTCTCTCTGGGGGGAGATGTCCGAAAGTCATAGGGAGAATGCGACATCCGATAAGCAAAAAGAGGATGGCATAATCACCCGCTTTATATGGGATGGCAATGTACCTTTACACGAATGGACTTACAACTTAAAAGACCGACCAAACTTAGTAGTAGACGAACTCGGCTTTTTGGTAAAAGACAAAGAGGAACCAACCAGCAAACTTACTACATGGATATTTGATGAAGGTACTTTTAAACCAGCCGCTAAAATTGTAGACGGCGAACAACACAGCATTATTACCGATTATCTCGGCACACCTGTAGAAATGTACAACAGCCAAGGCGAAAAAACATGGCAGGCAGAGTATGATATTTATGGTAAGATACGTACATTTGAAGGGCGTTCTTTGAATGATTGCCCGTTTAGGTATCAAGGGCAATATGAGGATGTTGAAACGGGCTTGTATTATAATCGATTTAGGTATTACTCTGCTGATGATGGATGTTATCTAAGTCAGGATCCGATTGGACTGAATGGAGGAGGTGAAAATTTTTATGCTTACGTAACAGATAGTAATATTTGGATAGATATTTTTGGACTAAATGGCAATCATTTACATCATACAATTCCAAGAGAAATATATAATCATAGAAGTGGCAAACCTCCCTTAATACCAGCTCGTTTAGCCAATGACCCTGATATAAAAGGAAAAGCAGGTAATCCTAATAGATGGTCGATTCCAGCTGATGAGCATATTGATTTGCACAAGAGAAACAGACCCGGAGGTGATTACAATTCAAGGTGGAAAAAAGAATTAGAAAAATTGAAAAAACGTAAAGCTAAAAGCAAATGGACGAAAAAGGATATTCTCAAAATTAGAGAAAAACTTACTAAGGAATTTGGTATTGATAAGTATAAGCCAAAATGTAAATAATAATTATGAAAGTATTTGAAATTGTAATTCCTGACGATGTCAATTTTGCATCTCTCCGAATGGTTGATAACGACTTAGATATATCAGATGCAACACAAAATGTTGAGTATATGTGGGAAGATTGGGATACAGAAAATAATATAATCCAAGACTTTGTACCTGCATATTTTGGCATAGTTGGCAAAAAAAAGATATTAGAAAGATTGACAAAAAAAAATAGAGGTGCTACTCTATTAGATGTTGTTATAAAGCCGAATCCAAAAGAACTCAAAGCTAAAAATGTAAGCCGATTAAAATGGCTTCCTCAAGATTATCCTGATTTAAGCGTTTTGAAAATTGAAAAAGAAGTATCAATTTTGCCACAAAGTTCTGTAGAATTTGATGAGGATGGATATATAGAAGAAGTAAAGGGTATTTCTGAAGTTATAGGTAATCAGATAATCCCTAGGCAAAAAGGGAAAGGTTTTTTCTTTGAACAAAAAAAAGTCGAAAAATTTGCTTTTTTCAAGCCTCAAAATACTAATTATCCACTTTGTACTGAATCAGTAAAAAGATTTTGTGAAAGCGAAAATTATTCTAATATACTTTTTTTAGAAGTTGGGAATATAATCTAATGCACCAATACTACTACATATTAATTTTGTTAATCACAACATCACCTATGTTAGAAACCAAAGACGGCATCTATTTAGAAACCACCGCCACTATTACCAATATTGAGTTTAAGCGGTATGGTGCAAGGTCAATTGCAATTGCTTCTGTTGATTATACTACCCAAAAAGGCGAGCAGTTTTCCAGCAGGGTTAACTTACCGCATATTCCCTACATCGCACCCATCCATCGCAAAGGGCAACAAATTAAAGTGCAATATTTAAATGAGGCTCCTTTAATGCTCAAAACCAAAAGCACTTTATTTGTAGAGGCTTATGGTTTGTATATTTTAATTTTTGTTGGGGTGGTTATTTCTGGGTGGCGGTTGGTTAAGTATTTTGGAAGATGAATACTTAAATACAAAAATATCATTAATTATAATTTAAAAAATTAGCTTTAAAAAATAAAACATGAGTAGGGCAACATTACAACCACAAATATCAACACCAATACCGCAAGGTGCACAAATTCAAAATACCCAAGCTATAATTCAAATAAATCCTAATGTTCGAATAACTCTTTTAAGAGATGAGAGGCGTAGAAATCTACCTGCCGACGGTGAAACAAGGATAAGTATAAATTTTACTCCAGCAGCTATTAATAGAGAATTAAGGATACGGAAACGAAGGGTTCGAGATCAAGCTAACGCAACTGGTATTTCACCAACTTATACTATTCGCATTCAATCATTTTATAGAAATCTAAACAACAGAACAAGTACTTCAGGATACGGACGAGGTACTTCGGAAAATGACAGAAATGCAGAAAACACTTCTTTAAGATTTCATGAAGGAAGCCATGGTACTCATTGGATAAATTATATTCGAACCCATCCATTGCCTGTTTTCAATATTTTTGATGGGATGACACCTCGTGAAGTAAGGAATGAATTTCAACGGACGAATCGTGCTTTTAGAAATTATATAAATGTAATGAATCAAGAAAATGATATTGAGATCGATTGTCCCGGCATTCCAATTAATAGTTCAGATATTCAATGCCCAAATACAACACCTGCAAGCGAACCAACTCGCCAGAGAGTAATACCTATAGAATAATTAATAATATTTTATATAGTATTTTGATTCGCATCTAAACCCCACCAAAAAACTTCAAAACCATAGCATTCGACCGCCCAAAACTAACCACTCGAACATGCAAAGGCGTATGTTTAAAATTGCGCAATGCCTGTTGCAGCGATTCCAATATTCAAGCGATTATATTGCCAAAAGCACCGCCACCAACTAAGGTTAAAAATCCACTCTCGGCAAGATTTTCAAATCTCTCCACATTTTCAAACTACACCATTGATGTAAGCTTTTATAATGTGTTAAAGGTTTATACGATGTTTTTAAAAACTCAAAATCTTAATGCTTAAAAAATAATCTTTCATCTCATTCTCGCCAGCATCCACTAAAAATTGGCTTACCTAATAAACTTAATCGTCAGCGGGTATTCCCAAACCTCGTCGGCAGCTACTTTTATGGCTCCAATAACTGGGAAAATAAAGTATAGGGCAACTACAATAAATATTTGAAGGTAGCTGCCAATAAAGAATAATGGCATAAAACTAATTATTAGGTAAATGGCTGAACTTATCGACCAATTGATAACGTCTTTACCGTGTTGATCTACAATGGGATCATTTTCTTTATAGGTTGACCAAAGCAAAATGGGTACAACAATGCCCAAAAATGGTATAACCAGACTGCAATATTGACTTAAATGAAGGAGCACATTAAATCCTCTATCGCCTAATCCAAATTTTTGGTTTCCGGTGTTGCTAGTTCGAGGTGCTGAATTAGCATCATTGGTTTCAAATAATTTTTTCTTTTGCTCTTGAAATTCTTCTTCAGATAAGACACCACTTTGTCTAAGATGGTCTAATTTTTCGATGTTCATTTTATATTAAGGTTTATATAATATTGAACCGCAAAAGGCTATTAAAAGTTTCTTTAAATATTGAATTGTTGTTTATTTATTGGTATTTGGGTTTCGTTAGCAAGCTGAGGTTGATTTATCACGCAGCAATAAAATTTTATCACTTAAAAAATGGTTCATTTAAAATTGCTACATAAAACTAACAAGGTTCAACAGTTGTAGAAAACACAAAATTCCCACTAAGGTTTTTGGTATTTTAAGGATATATAAGTATCTTTAAAGATGATTACCTTATGTTTTGGGAAATGGTAAACTAACGAACTATGTCCAAAGAAAAAGAATAGGAAACAGCTTTTATCAATGAGTTTGATATGAGAAGAAGAGGTAATTACTTGATTACAGGTTAATATGTTCTTATATTTAAACAATAAACATCAATTTTTAATTACATAAACCCATAAAAAATGAACAACAAACTCTTATCAACTATCCTACTCATCTTAGCCGTATTAAGTAACAATTTATTATTATTAGCTAATAACTTTAATGAAGATGATTGGCAATTTGTAAGCACCGCTACTGGCAAAACTACAGGCCATATTGGCGATTTAGTTATAACTAACAAAACAGACAAACCTAATACCATTTGGTTAAGATCTTATATTATTCCACCCGAAAACGGCAGGCAAGGCTATGTTGCTTTAAAAAAAGAAGTAGAGGAAATTGAAGTGCAACCAGGCAAAGCTTATACATATCAACTAAATGGCTATTGCATTAATATTGATCTGCCTCCTGTTACAAAAAATCAATCTTTCCCCGATTTTTTTAAATGGTTATCACTCAAAGATTTTGATAGCACAATTGCGGAACGTTGGTATCAGTTGAAAGAAAAACCCGAAACATTCGATTTTGAAACACAGTTAATACAAGCAGGGCCGATTATTTTAGAAGCCGTTCAAAATTTAGACGATCAATATTTTACTTGGAAAAGTCCTTTGCAAATACCTGATTTATACCCAGCCAACGCTAAGGCAGTTAAAGCAGCAATAGTTCAACAAGCGGTATGGCAGTTTACAAGTGCTTTGCAAGGCAAAACTTATAGCTTTAACAATTTTGAGCAAAGCATCTTAAAACAAGAATCTGTTAAAACCTGGCTAAGTTTAAATGGTTCAGAAAGTTTGGTGGTAGCCGAAGAATCTTTAAGTAGAAAAAACCACTATAATTATCAATGTCAAAAATTATGGTTAATAATTAATGAACTTAACTTTTACGTTAATCCAAGTAGTAGAAAATTGTTATCCAAATGGGAAAGTAATACAGGAGAACTTGAAACTAAGCAAATTGAATTTCAAGCGTTGTGGGAAAGTGTATCCTTAATTGGCAATTATTTTAAAGTTGAAGAAATTGCTAAAACAGTACCAGAGGTAGTCAAAGAAAAAGCTAATAACAAAAAAGCTTTGCCATATATAATTGGTGGTGTAGGTGCAGCTGGCTTAATTACAAGTGTGGTTTTGTTATCAGGTAATGAAAAGGGTTGTACCAATAAAATGGCTTGCAATTATAATGAAGAAGCCACAAAAGATGATGGAAATTGCGAGTTTGAAGATTGTTTGGGAGTTTGTGGAGGTAATGCTGTAATGGGTTCTACCTGCGATGATGGAGATGCCATAACCATAAACGACACTTATAATATCGCTTGTGAATGTGTAGGGACAATAGCTGGTGGTTGTACAGATGAAGCTGCTTGTAATTATAATAGCTTAGCTACAGTTGATGATGGCAGTTGTGATTTTGGAAATTTTTATTGCGCAGACCCTTGCAATGCAATATCAGGATGTACTAATTCAACAGCTTGTAATTATGATGATAAAGCTTGTATAGATGATGGAAGTTGTAGATTTGTTAGAGGATGTACCGATGCGTTATTTTGCAATTATAATCCTGAGGCTTGTATTGATGATGGCAGCTGTATTGAACATCCGTGTAGTGAATTATTTTGCGATCTTAAAGAAGGCATTATTCGTTTTGATGAATGTGGAAAGGGCAGAATTAGTAATTGTAAACCATCGCCCTACTACTTAATAGAATATAATGGAGGTTTATTAGATCCAAGTTTTCAATTAGTAGGTAATTGTTTTAATGGGTACGAAGGGCAAAAAATACTATTCGATTATAATGTTGTACCCGCAGCTAATATAGATACTACTTTTTTTACTTGCACAGATATTGCTACACCAATTTATTTAACTTGTTTGGAGGCTAATACCGAAGATTGCGCAAAGGAACTGGTAACAATTGAAGTTAATAAGTGTGATTGTGATGAAAATGAATACGCTTTCTTAAGAACAGAAGATGGGAAAATTTTAGAATTTTATTTTTCTAATTGCGAAAATGAAACTTTTACTGCTGGTGATACTTACAAAGTTGATTATGGTATTTCAAACTTAGATCCAAGTTGTACTGTGGCTGATGAATTAGCTTTTGTTACTTGTATGGAAAAAGTTGAAGAATTGAAAACTGCTGAACCTGAACCCAACCAATACATCATCCAAAATCTTAATCCATTTTTCGAGAACCGCACCTTAGCAATACCAATTCAAAACTCAGAATATCCTGAAACTATAGTGACTACCACTATTTTAGGAGTTAATTATTATAAACCGGTTACACCAACTATTTTTATTCAAAGTCAAATAACAGTTGGTAGTATACTATCCTCCGATTCGTATTTTTTAAATAATAATACAATCCTAAATGCCAAAAACCCGTATTTGCCCATACATTATGGTTTAGGTTTAAATAGCAATCAACTAACCGATTTACTTTCTTTAAATAACTGGCAAAGTGATGTTATTTGGAATTTGGGCTTGGCATTACCTATTTTTAAAGAGTTGCAATTAGAGGCAGCGGTTTTTAAAAATTTTAATACCGAAGATGCACCCAATTACAATATTCGTTTAATTTATAGACAAAAAAAGACGGGCGATAACATAAATAAACTTGATGAAAACAAGAAATTTTGATCTCTTCAAAAAAAAACTTTTAAATACGTTCAAAAAAACTGATAACATTTCTTTTCTGATTGGAATATAAGGGTGTATTAATTATTTAAACAACTTTTTTAAAATTTAAAAAAAATTAAAATTATGGCAGCAGTAATTAAAGCCCTATTTAAATGTGACGGACAAGAAAGCGAAGTAACCGCATTGTCTTATTCTTTCGATCAAAATATTGATAACATTGGTCAACCAGCAGGTGAAGTGCGTGGTGGCATTATTAATGTATCTCTAATGTCGGCCAAAAGCGAAAAACGGTATGGTTGGATGGTCGCTTCTGATGTTAAAAAATCTGGTGAAATAGAATTTATTGACAGTCAAGGGCAATCATTAAAAACCTTAAAATTTGAAGACGCCTATTGTGTAGGTTACACAGAAGATTTTGTGGCTTTTGATGGCGAAGCCAAAAAAGGTGTAACCGTAAAAGATGGTGCAAAAGAACACTTAACCCTAAGTTGTAGAACCATTGCGGTAGCTGGTGAAACCCACGAAAATACTTGGGAAACTATTTAACGATTAAGTAATATTTCCACCTAAAGTCGTAGTAATTTTTTGCTACGACTTTTTATTATTTTTGTATTTTGATTACAATAATAAACTATTTTATTAATCAATAAATGATTTTAACATTACAATATATTAATCAAAACCGTGCGTAATGGGTGCGCTAAAGGTCAATATTATTTGCAGTGGCGAAAATATGCAGGTTCAACAATTACAAATTGAACCAGATAACTGGCACCACCGTTTTGAAATTTCGGTTGTCTCTAAAATGGAGGACAACAGAAATGTAATTAGTATTGAAATGAATGAAGTGTTTGAACAAGAAGTTGTAGTAGCCGAAAAAAAAATAGTTAAGTTAGATACCCAAAAAGCTTCGCCACAGCCTACCAAAACGCATAAAGTGGAGCAACCAATTAGCAAAGTAGAAAACGAGTATGATGACGAAGTTGACGGAGCTGTGTGGTTGTAAATAATTTTGTAAAGAGGCTTCACATTTTAGGCACTACTAATACCAACAAGAAATTTACAATTGTGTATAACTAATTGCCTTTATGTATTTTTTTAAAACCATAAGGGCAATGCTTACAACCGTTTTTACAGCAATAGCCTCTTTTTAAAAGATAATGTGCCGTCATTACAAGCAAGCCCTTTTCATTAAAGTAGAAATCTCTACCCTTTATTGGTTTTGATGTTTCGTGCTCCACATTTCTAAATTATGGTATGGTAACTACTGCATTTGGATTAACACCTGCTGTTAATGTTTTTAGCAATTCTCCATTTTCAGTGTATTCATATACTACTCCATTTTGAACATAATCTATAGCATCGGTAACAAAAATATTATTGTTGATTACATCTAAACCATAAAAACTTTTACCAGCGGCTTCAATAAAAACTTCGGGTTGCGCTGCTGGTTCATCTAATTTTAAAACATACACATCTGTATTAATAAAGTAAAGTGTATTATTTTTTGTATTGTAAGATAGTTTTGATGGGTAGCCAGTTGCAATACCAATGCTTTGCGCTACTGTTTGATTATCGGTATTAATTTGATGCAAAGCTGCTGAACCAGGAATATAAAAATCACCATTACAAAGCAACCATAAACTATTGTTATTATCTACAATTAAACTGTTACCACCAACCGATACAAATATAGAATCAAGTAAATTAGTGGCCAAGTCTTTAACATATAAATGATCGCTACTTGGTGATGACAAGTACAATTTACCAGCTACTGTTTTCATTGCTTCTACTGCAGCGCCGAGGTACTCTTTGCTTTTAATGGTGTAGTTGCTGGTGTTTACAACAAACAAGCTATCATTTAACAAATTACTTACATACCATAAATCTGCCGTGCCACTATACTCCATATAGCGAGGTGAAGGCAAGCCTGTAATTTCACCATTAAACGTTAAGGTTTTTTTATCTGCAACAATTATTTTACCAGAATTGTTTACTACCAAATAAAGGTTATCATCATCAAAAGCTGAAGATTGAAAAATGTCGCCTACTGGCTGATTATTTACCATTTCATAAGCCTTACTAAAAATGGTGTCATTTTCAGCATCATAAAAACTTAAACTAGCATTAGCTTTATTAAACTGACCTTCATTTACAAAAAATAAACCATTGCTAAATTCGGTTGGAAAAGTGATGGAATCTTCTGCAACTGGCTTATCTTTTTCGCAGGCCACAAAAAACAATACTGAAATTGTTAAAATAAGAAATCTATACATAATATTTTTAAAAATTTAAATTTATTGTTATTAAAAAATGAGTGCCAGGCATTGGGCGGTTTGCAGTTACTTCGTAGTAAGTGTTATAGGCATTTAAAAGCGTTGCTTCAATGTTTAAGTTGGCTTTATCAATTTTTATTTTATAGTTAATTGAAATATTAGCCGTATTAAATGCTGGAACAAAATTTGAATTATCAACAGTAGTAAAACGTTTGCTGGTAATTTGATGGCTGTAATTAAATTGTAAATGCTGTGCTAAATAATATGTCAACCCAATACTGGCCTTATGTTTAGGCCTGTATATTAATTGAAGATTGCTTTCAGAATTCGAGTTAACGTCTTTAGCATCTAAATAATTATAATTAAAAATAATATTCAATTTGCTTTTATTGGTTATAGTAAACATTTGTTGAGCTTTTAAACCGAAGCCTTTGCTTTGTAGCTTATTCACATTTTCGGGCGACCAATAAGCAATACCCGGCAGCCAAACTATTTCATTATTAATGGAGCTATTAAACAAGCTCAATTTTAGTAGTTGATTTTTATTATTATACGTAAAGTGTAGGTTGGCAAGATAACCACTTTCTGGTTTCAATTCATTATTTCCGCCAGGCGACCAATACAAATCGTTAAAGGTGGGCAAGCTATAATGCCTGCTTAGCTGGCTTGCAATCTCAAATTTGCTATTCAGTTTATAAATAGCATAAACGCCAGGCCTTATGGGCAGCAATTTATCATCAGTAAAATCAACTACTACATCGGCTTTAAGTTTTAGTGGTAGGTTTTTTAATTGATACAACAATATAGATTTAAGTATTACATTTTTTCTAAACCGCTTACCTTCAAAATTTGTAGAAGTAGCTTGATACCAATTGTAAGAAATACTATTGCTTAGTATAAATGCTTTATTTATTTTTTTATGATGCGTTACATAACTTTTTATAGCGGTAGTTTTATGAATTCCAATAATGTTTATCTGCGGATTGTAATATGCATTTAACTCGTTAAAATAAGCTACCGATGCTTTAAGGTTTAGGGGTTTGTATTGCCAACCTAAGTTTAACCTAAAAGTACTGTCAACTTGCGTGCTGTTATTATTGCTGGTAAATAATGGGCTTGCAATTTCACGTTCCGTATTTTGCCACCAAAGGTTAATATTAAAATGATGATTTTTACTAATTGTAAATGCTGTATTGTTTAAAATTCCCCAATCTTTAATAGCATTATTATTTTGTTTTTCTTTATTTAATTGTGGCTGTAATATTGGAAAATCGTTGGCCGCTTTCATATAAAAAACTTTAGTGTTGTTTTGTATTTTTTTATGATGCCAATTATAAGCCAAGCCAATTTTTTGCTTACCAAAACTACCCAATTGATGCTGAATATGAATGGGGGAACTCACCAAATCTTTAACACTTACTGTTGCGGCATTGCCACCCCAACCTGCTTGTTCAAAACTATCGGCATACTTAATTTCTATGCTGTTAAATAAAAAATTATCTAACAACTGCACGTCCATAATGCCATTCATTATGCTGTTTAAATTATGATTTTGCCAAACAACTGGTATTGATTTTGCAGCTGTACCATTTAAACTTAAACTGGCTAAACCGTTAGGGGAAGAGGTGTTTACATAAAAATTACTTTGTTGCTGTAGGCTATTGGTTATGCTAATGGCGTTGCTTGTTAAGGTGTCGTTATCACTAAAACTATTTATTAAAGCTTTGGCTTCCTTAATTGTAATAGTTTCTATATCAACAACTTGTAAAGAGTCGGCAGTTTGCTGAGCATATAAACATAAGCTAAGCCATACACATAATATGGTAATAAAAAACGGTTGCATTGTTGGTTTAGCCTTTATCCCCGAAAGCGGTTAACACAAATAATATTTATAGGCAGGTCTTCTGACTTACGAAAAACTAAAACACCTTCCCATCATAAAAAAATAAATTGACAGTGGTTGCAGGTTTTAGCCTTGCTTCGCTTACAGCAGCGGGTACTGCACCAGATTTTCACTGGTTTCCCTTTTCAATATTGTTTAAAAAATGTTTAAACAACATCACCTAATGGCGCAAATATAACTTAATTAGTGAAAGGCTTATCCAAAACGGATTAATTTCTTCAAAAGATCAAACCAAAAAGTAGCTCCATACGAAAGTGCAACGGCAGTTACAAAAAGCCCCATCAATTTTACAATCCATTGCCACAAAGCACTTCTATTAAACGAGCCATTTTCAAAAATTTTTTCTTTATAGAAAAACTGTTTCACACCAGCTGGCCCTAATTCAAGGTTCGAAAAACTTGAACTTATTTCTTCATCTGATTTCAATAAAAATTGGTACACTTTGCCAATAGTTTCCCCATTAATTTCTGGTGGATAAATTAGTAAAACAGTATCCGTTTTTATTAAAGATTTTTTCACCAATTCGGCTATTAAAACCTCTTTTTGTTCATCGTTTAATTCAACGGTTTCTAATTTACTTAGCTTTTCAGCAGCAACAAATAACTCATCTCTAACCTGTGTATCTCCTCTAATTATCTTAAACAAATTTATGGTATCTAAATTAGAAAAAGAAGCGATCAATAATCCTACAGCAAACAAAATCCACCTCATTTGGCTTTTGTACCATTGGCTAACTCGGTTCATATATATGTTATAAACCTGTTCTATTTCAAGGGCAATATCATCTAAATTTTTCTCTAATTTACTGGCTTTTAAAATTATGTTTTTTATTATTTCTTTTATAGCATCGGGTATTGGTATAACACCTTTGTTGCCTTCTTTGTCGGTATGCACAGGGTTAGGAATATCATCAATAGTAAGCTTGGCAAACTTTTCTTTTGGTATTTCTTTTAAAATTAAATCGTAAATTACCGAAGAAAATAACTTGGGATCAATATAATTTGGATACTCATTTCTTTTACGCGAAAATTTTTTCATTAAGAAATGATCGTAAATCAGATCTCCAAAATTTTTAACCTGATTGGCTCTTTTTCCAAAAAATCTATTTTTAAACCAATAAACAATGCGCCATAGTGGGTTAAATTGTTTTGGTTTCTCAACCTTAAAAAAATTGGTGAGATGATATCGTAAAAAATCACCTCGTAAATTTATCCACTGTGATAGCGACTCAACTACAAGAGAGTTAACAATACTGCTAATAATATAAATAAAAATTAAGGCAATTACGGTTTGTAATAAAAAGTGCATTTTTTCGGTTTAGTTAATCAAAAATATAATTTTTATATGGTATTTGGGGTTTACGATGTAATTATTGTTTACCTGCTACCTAAGATCTGAAAAAACTGTTAGCTAATACTACCATAAAAACAATAGTTAGTAAAATAAAAAGTATTTGAACAAACATATCTATAGTAAACAAATTCGAATAACGTTTTTTCTTTTCTTCATCGGTTTGTTGTTTAATAAGTTTATAAAAATTAATGTCGTTTACAATGCCAGTAATAACAGAAGAATAAACTTTGATGCCATTATAGCGCAAAATTTTCTTTACCCTGCTATTAATAATAACACCTACCAAAAGGATTAATAATAAAACAAAAGCTATTAAAATTAAAAAGCGACCCATCGTTTCAATTTATTTTATAATGCCTTTAAAATTATGAAGTTTTTCGCACTATTTGAGTTAATTTTGATATTTAAACTACAATTAACATTATGCATACTGTTGGAATAATCTTTCCGCATCAACTATTTAAAAATAATCCTTTACTTAAATTGTGCCAACAATTTTATTTGGTTGAAGAAGGATTGTTTTTTAAGCAATACAATTTCCATCAACAAAAAATTGCTTTCCATAGGGCAAGTATGCAGTTTTATTTTCAATTTTTAAAAGATGAAAAAGTTGCGGTTAATTATGTTGATAGCCAAAATAAAAAGGCTGATGTAAGAAAATTAATTGCTGGCCTTCCTACCAAAAAAATAAAAACAATTTGTTGTGTTGACCCGGTTGACGATTGGTTAACTAAACGATTAACCCAAAGTTGTGAGCAACACAATATTGAATTGAAACTAATTGAGTCTCCTTTGTTTTTAAATGCTTCCACAGATTTAACAACTTTTTTTAGGGCAGATAAAAAGAAGTTTTTTCATACCAAATTTTATATTGAACAACGTAAAAAAAGAAATATTTTAATAGATGCTGTTGAAAAGCCAATTGGTGGTAAGTGGAGTTTTGATGCGGAAAATAGAAAAAAATATCCGGCAAAGAAGCAGCCACCAACTGTGCAATTTCCTGCTGAAAATACGTATTACGAAGAAGCTAAACAATATGTTAATAAAAATTTTGCAGATAATATTGGGGAGCTGAGCCAACAGCCCTTGTATGCAACAACGTTTATTGATAGTGAAAAATGGCTACAACAATTTTTACAAAAACGGTTTGAAGAGTTTGGTATTTATGAAGATGCGATAGTTGAAAAAGAAATTATTTTAAACCATAGCGTTTTAACACCAATGCTAAATGTTGGTTTGCTAACACCTCAACAAATTTTAGATGCGGTAGTAAACTTTGCAGAAAAAAAGAAAACACCAATTAATTCTACCGAAGGTTTTGTAAGGCAAATAATTGGTTGGCGAGAGTTTATAAGAGGCGTTTATATTTGCAAAGGTGCGAAACAAAGGACTACTAATTTCTGGAAATTTGACCGTAAAATACCTGCTTCTTTTTACGATGGCACAACTGGTATTTTACCAATTGACAGTACCATAAAAAAAGTATTGAAAACTGGTTATTGTCATCACATTGAACGGCTAATGGTGTTGGGCAACTTTATGGTGTTGTGCGAAATTGACCCTAATGAAGTGTACCGCTGGTTTATGGAGCTTTTTATTGATGCTTATGATTGGGTAATGGTACCCAATGTTTATGGTATGAGCCAGTTTGCAGATGGTGGTTTAATGAGTACCAAGCCCTATATTAGTGGCAGTAACTATCTTAAAAAAATGAGCAACTATGGCAAAGGCGATTGGCAAGCAATTTGGGACGCTTTGTTTTGGCGATTTATGAATGTGCATAGAGATTTTTTTAGTAAAAACCCACGTTTGGGAATGTTGATTAGAAATTATGATAAAATGGCTGCCGAAAAACGAAATCTATTAATGGACACTGCGGAGAAATATTTAAATAACATTGGCAAATAACCAAACTAATAATGGCGACAACAGCAAAGCTGGCAACATATTAACTACTGGTAATTTTTTAATTTCTAATATGTTAATGCCAATACCAATTATCATTACGCCACCAACTGCGCTTAATTCGGTAATAATAGCATTGCTTAAAACAGGTGCTAAAAACGAAGCAAACAAGGTTAAACCACCTTGATACAACAATAATGGAATTGCCGAAAACAATACTCCAACACCAAAAGCAGTGCTCAGTGCAATTGAAGAAAAACCATCCATAACGCCTTTGGTAATTAGTAAGTTGGGTTTGTTGCCCAAGCCTTCTTCAAAAGCACCCAATATGGTTAATGAGCCTACACAAAACAACATAAAAGCAGTAGTTAAACCTTCGGTAAATTGGCTGTTGCTGCTGTTAATACGTTTTTTTAGTAGATCGCTTAAACGGTTTAAGCTTTGTTCAACTTGTATTGCCTCGCCTAATAAACCACCAATTACTAATGCAAAAATCATTAGTAACATCTCTTCACTTTTTAAAGCCATTGATATGCCTAAAAAAATGGTAAACAAACCCAAGCCTGCAAAAACTACATCAATAAAACGTTTCGACAAACGCTTTCTAACCAATAAGCCAATGCAACTGCCTACTATAACCGTAATAACATTAAATAGCGTACCCAATTTTTAAATTTTGTTTAAGTATAATTTGACTCATTTTAATCTTCTTTTTTAGTCTATTCCTTTTTTTAATTCTTCTTCCAGTTCATCAATAGTAGGTAAACCTATTTTCAATAGTTTTAATAATGTAAAATTTTACTTCTGCTATATTTTCTGACCTAGTGAAAATTAAGATATTATGCCACCTTGTAATTTGGGCAACAGCTTGTTGCCCAATTGATGATAAATTATATTCGGTTCTGTAAAAATTGTAAAATTGTAAACAATATTTAAGCTTTCGAGAAGATAAACCTTTTACTGTAGAAAATTCTTCTTTTAAATCATTTGAAACATTTTCAATTAATTTAAAACCCCATACGTTCTCTTTTTCAGCAATCATTTTACCCAATACCCAATAAAATTCGGTTGAGGCCGAGTTTACCGCAACTGCTGCTTTTAACTGCGCCCTGCGAATTTTATCTTTTAATTGCAGCAACCAATTTTTATAAGTTTTAACTTTTTTCATAAAAGAAAAATGCTTTGTATAAAGTAATGCAACAAGTTATAATTTTTTTTTGAAACGAAACAGCAACATTTATATAAACAGTATTTTTGATCAAATGACAATTTAGTATAGCTACTGTGATAACTTTGTTTTTGAAACATTCTTTAATCATATTTACCTTATTTTGTGGCAACAATGCAAAACAGTAACAAACCATTAGCCGAGCGTATGCGCCCCACCACTCTATCACAATTTGGAGGGCAAAAACATTTGGTAGGTAAGGGGCAGGTATTACAATTGGCAATGCAAAATAGTAATATTCCTTCTATAATATTTTGGGGGCCGCCTGGTGTAGGAAAAACTACTTTGGCACAAATTATTGCGAAGCGAGGTAAGCTGCAATTTTTTCAGTTAAGTGCAATTAGTAGTGGCGTAAAAGAAGTGCGTGCCGTTATTGAAACTGCTAAAAAATTGGGAAAAGCCTTATTATTTATTGATGAAATTCATCGCTTTAATAAGGCCCAACAAGATGCCTTATTGCAAGCTGTTGAAGCTGGTACAATTACTTTAATTGGCGCAACTACCGAAAATCCATCTTTCGAAGTAATATCGGCATTACTTTCTCGCTGCCAAGTTTATGTTTTAGAACCTTTAAGCAAAGCTGAATTACTACAGTTATTAGCTTATGCAATAGAAAACGATCCCATCTTAAAAAATAAAAAAATTAAACTAAGCGAAACAGAAGCCTTGTTAAAACTTTCGGGTGGAGATGCACGCCGTTTGCTTAATGTGTTTGAGTTGGTGGTACAATCGGTAGCTGAAACAATTGTAAATATTACCAACGAAATGGTGTTGCGTTTTGCACAACAAAAAATTGCTTTGTACGACAAAACAGGGGAACAGCATTACGATTTAATTTCTGCTTTTATAAAAGCCATACGAGGCAGTGACCCAAACGCTGCGGTCTATTATTTAGCTAGGATGATAGTGGCTGGGGAAGATCCTAAATTTATTGCTCGGCGTTTATTAATTTCTGCTTCGGAAGATATTGGTATGGCTAACCCTAATGCCTTAGTTTTGGCCAATAGTTGCTTTGATGCGGTAAACAAATTGGGTTACCCAGAAGGTGGTATTATTTTATCGCAAACAACTGTTTATTTGGCTACTTCACCTAAAAGCAATGCTTCTTACAAAGCCTTTAAAACTGCTATGAAATTAGTAAAGCAAACGGGAGATTTATCTGTTCCGCTAGCTATACGTAATGCGCCTACGCAACTGATGAAAGATTTAGATTACGGTAAAGATTATAATTATGCGCACGATTTTGAAGGTAATTTTATAGCGACAGAGTTTTTACCTGAAAAAATAAAAGGTAAAGTTTTGTATGAACCAGGCAGCAACCCCCGCGAAAACGAATTGCGTAAAAAATTAAAACTTTGGTGGGGCGAAAAGTATGGTTATTAATATTTAAAATAAACTGTAATGATTGAAGGGGTACCAATATGGATTAGTTTACTATTTTTAATTACTGCTGTAGCAACAATTGTTTTATTTTATTACGCTAATAGCAAGCCAAAATTAATAGCAATAATTATTGTTTTATGGTCAGCTATACATTCGGTTTTAGCTTTTAATGGGTTTTATCAAAACACATCTGCCTTTCCACCAAGATTTGTTTTGGTATTATTGCCAACTACCTTGTTAATAATATATGGCTTGTTACCGAAACAACGACAATGGTTTATTGAAAATAGGAATATTAAAATAAGTACTTTTTTGCATAGTATTAGAGTACCTGTAGAAATAGTTTTGTTTCAATTGTTTGTTTATGAACAAGTACCAAAGCTGATGACTTTTGAAGGCCGAAATTTTGATATTCTAATTGGCATTACAGCGCCAATTATTGGGTTGTTATTTTTAAAAGATCTTATCAACAAAAAAGTACTTTTGGTTTGCAATGTAATTGGTTTGGCGTTTATATTTTTCATTTTTTTTAATGGTTTATTATCGGCCGAACTTCCTTTTCAACAATTTGGATTTGAACAGCCGAATCGGGCTGTCAGTTATTTTCCATTTGTGTTGCTACCAGCCACCATAGTTCCAATAGTTATTTTTACGCATATTACAGACCTAATAAAATTGAAAAAAGAAATGGAATGATTTAGATGTAGAAGTGTCGTTTGCAGATCGAACGGTGTTTTTTCTTCCGTATCAACAAGGCAAAGAGGTAAGAAAAAATAGCTCCAATTGCAGCGGAGGGTTAGGGTATAGAAAGATGCGATTTGATAACCGTTATTTTCCGATGTTTAAGTTTTTTATGTTTTAGAAATATTCTGTATTACAAAATTTAGCAATTTTTTATACCTAATGTTGTTGGTATTTTTTAAATGACAAAATCTGAATTATATGCATCAGGATATTCAATTGATAAATCTCTTAAATTCAATCCATCTTTTTCAAATATACAAATCTGAATAGCTGGTTTATAATCTAAATATTGACGTTTATCTAATTCAAATATTAATCTGTGTCGATACTTTTTATATTCTTCCTTAAATTCGGAAATGGATTTTATACCATAGACTCTTATTGCTTGATAATCAAATCCAATTTTAACTTTGATAAATTCTAATATTCTGGGGACTGTAGTTTTTTCATCTATTTGGTTTTGAGTTTTAAGATATTCAATGCTTCCACTAAAATCTTGCATATGATCAGTGTCTCCCACTAAATCAAAACAAACTGAGGTGTCAAAGTCACAGACTGCTTTACAAATTATATAATTGCTTTTATATCTAACACGACCCCACCAATGAGAGTTCTCAATGAATGTATCCCAATAATAAAATCCTTCTCCGAGCCAAGTGTTTTTCCAATTGCAAGGAAATGGACCATTTTCAATTATTTCTTCTGGATTGCCTCTATCTTCTAAAGTTTGGTATAATGTTTTTTGTTTCAAAATCTATCAAATTTGAGAAGTGTTTTCTTTTAAAGGTTGTTCTAATGCTGATAAATTAAGTGTAGGCAAAACAAGAGGAGGAATATTTGCTTGTAAAGTTACAGTGCTAATAAATGCTCTTATGTATGGGAAAATAATAGCAATACAGTTTCTATAGAAATAAGTTGGAATCTCTTTAAAGTCATTAACATCCTCAAATTTAAAAAGAGCAATACATTCTATGAATATAAACTTCTCATTTGATTCTTTACTTTTAGATGTAAATGCGATTTTTAATTCAAATTCTGATGTTTTAGAATTGAATACCCCTTTTGGATCAAATGATATATCTAAATCACTACTTAATTTTTTTGAAAAATCAATCTGTATTTTATAAAAACTGTATTTATCTAAATAAAATGCTGCCTTCTTCATTATCGTTATTATCTTAGAAAATTAAAGTAAAAAAAAATCCGAAGAAAACTTCGGATTTGTTGTTATTTCGCAAAGGGTATTGAACTTCCAAAATTCTTCTTGGTGTTCAATTTTGTGGTGGTAAATAGTCTGATCTAAAAATTCATTAATAGTAGGTCCAATTTTATCATATCTTTCAAATTCAACCCAATCATTTTTGATTTTCTCTGCTGAATTATTCTGGTAATATAATTTTAATTTTTCTAAAATAGTGCTCATCTTTCAAGTTTTTAACTATTTCTATGCAAATATCGTACAATAGTAATTTTTTTATTTCAAATAGAAATCTAATTGTCAATTTTTTCTCTTCAATTCAAATATAGTTATTTTTTTTATGATTACAAAGTTTCACGAAATTACCACTAACTATGTTGTATGAAGCGTTAGCATTTGTGCATTGGGACAGCATTTGAGCGGAAAGTGGGACCTAAATTTACAAGATGCAATAAGGTTTCGCTTCAAAAAAAACTAAAACAAGCCTTCTTTTGGTTTATACTTTGATTTGCTTAAAATGTATTGTCCATCGTCAATTTCCATTAATTTTTGTAAGGAAAAACCTGGATGCTGTTGCATAAAAGCTCGAACAATTTGCCAGCCTACCCAACTGCCTATGTTACCAGGCGACTCGGCTGGCATTCCGCTGCTTGATGGCCCATCGTTTACATATTTACTATACAGTTTTGATTGTGTTTCGTACAACAGTTCATTTTCAATTAAAAAGCCCCAAATACGGCCTTCGTTGTTTTTGCACCAATCTATATGTTCTGGTAAATAGCCAATTTTAGTGTAGTCTTCGGTGTCGGGCAAAGTAACATCTAACAGATACATTAACTTACCGTTGTAAACTGCTTCATTAATAAAGCTGCCTGTTTTGTAGTTGTATGGAAAGTGGGCTTTGTAAATTGCCTTTAAAGTATTAGCCGGTAAAAACTTAGGTTTAAAATTTCTAATTTGGTATTGGTGGTAACCAACCGATGGATAATATACAAATTCGGGTCCCAAATACATATCTAAACTAATGCCAACTACCAAGCTGTCTAAAGTAAAAGCTGATGGCCCAAACTCGGTAATTGCGGTAAATATTTTGGGCGAAGTTTTTTGGGGAAAATAATGTTTAAAATATTTTAAACCATTTTCTAAAGTATTGAGCTCATTTTTGAACTGGTTTTTATAAAGATTTACGGTGTCTTTCAGTTTTTTAATTTCAGTATTGTTAAATAATAAAACCGCACTTTCTACAAATTTATCGTTTTGTATTTTGCCTAAACCCAATAATTGATTAAAGTATAAATCGGCTATTTCGGGCTGTTTATTGGCGAAATTGCTTAAAGAATCCGCCAAAACAAGGCTATCAGTAATAAAAAAGCGGTTTTCTAAGTTTAAAATTGGTGCATCAATAGTGATGTTGCTTACATCTGGCTTCGGAAATTTTGTTTCTATATTGCAACTATAAAAAAATATAAATAAATAAAAAACAAATAAGGTAGTGACGGTTTTTAAAAAGTGTAGTCTATAGTTGGGTTTAATGAGAAACGATTTTTTTTTTGATTTCATTAAATGTACTGTTGTTTTACTAAATTGATTTTGTTGCGCTGTTTATGTAATTAAGAAACGACTATTGAATTTTAAAATAACCAGAACCTAACATAGCAGCAAAGCTAAGATAAAACATTGCTCGGTCTCAACAAATTTTTTATTGAGTCCGAGCATTTTTCTTTTAAGCAATGATTCGAAGATAAAATACCATAATAACTTTTCTCTTATACTTCTTTTAAAAGATCTCTATAGCCCACTAAAATTTTTCTCTTCAACTGGTTATCTCAATTTCTACCAAAAAATTGTTTTGTCGTAATTGGTAAATTTATTTTCTTATTCTTAAAACGCTTGCTACTAACTATTAATGCCTTATTAACATTATTGAATTAGGCATATAATTTCCCAAGGTAAATTACGTTTTATTTTTAATGGAAAAGAAGTTTGAAAGTTTAAGT
>ENA-ORXR01001941-ORXR01001941.1-marine-metagenome-genome-assembly--contig:-NODE-1941-length-20671-cov-215.975090_pt1 | contig 20671 bp, 12 predicted proteins | sample MGYA00237866_ERZ511479 | MGnify/ENA metagenome assembly ERZ511479 | reverse complement strand
CTGATACAGCCCCTCCGTGGCCGCCGGCGCTTTATCTTTTGCAGATCATATATTCTGGCGCAGCCCAAGGAACTCTTCAGCGTCAGCGATTCATTTTTTGGAAATCAGATAATCTGGCGCAGCCCAAGGAGCTCTTTAGCGATAGCGATTCATCTTTCAGAATTCAAATAATCTAGCGCAGCCCAAGGAACTCTACAGCGTCAGCGATTCACCTTTTGGAAATCATATATTCTGGCGCAGCCCAAGGAGCTCTTTAGCGATAGCGATTCATCTCTTGGAAATCAAATAATCTGGCGCAGCCCAAGGAACTCTTTAGCGTCAGCGATTCATTTTTTGGAAATCAAATACCCTGGCGCAGCCCAAGGAACTCTTCAGCGTCAGCGATTCATCATTTGGAGATCAAATAATCTGGCGCAGCCCAAGGAGCGGCGGTTTCCAACCGCCGGGCTAGCGCCGGCTGATTGTCCCTAGCGCCGGCTGATTGTCACGAGCGCTGTCTCTCAGAAACCAAATAATCTAGCGCAGCCCAAGGAACTCTTTAGCGTCAGCGATTCATCTTTTGAAAATCAAATATTCTGGCGCAGCCCAAGGAACTCTTTAGCGTCAGCGATTCATCTTTCAGAAATCAAATAATCTGGCGCAGCCCAAGGAGCGGCGGTTTCCAACCGCCGGGCTAGCGCCGGCTGATTGTCCCTAGCGCCGGCTGATTGTCACGAGCGCTGCTTACGCCCCATCTCATTCTTGAGCTGGTTCAATTCACGTTTGTATATCGCATGCTGATAGGGGACTTGCTTCCGCTTGTTTCCGATGTGGCGAATGGCGATGGCCGCGCCCAAGCAACAAAGGGCGAGTAGGCAAAGAATGAGTGGCGTATTCATGTTCGTTTTCCGTATCTTCTAAATCGTACGACTCAATTCTTTAAAATGCCTCGTCCGTCGGTTCAATGCAGAAGCTGAAATTTTCTCTGGGCTCGATGGTGTCGTACTTCATAGTTCACTACATAGTGCACTTCATAGTTGCTCTAGAAAGTCGCTGTAAAAATCAGGGCATAAAAAAGCAGGCTGAAGTAAACTCCAACCTGCCTGAGCGAAGAGAGAAATTGTTTGTAAGGTTAAAATAACACAGAAATCAACTTTGCAAAGAGAAAAGATTAGCGAATTTCGTCGTCGATTGAAGGGGTCGCGGTGTCTTTAACCGTGCTGTTTTTGCCCTTTTTAGCTTTGTTTTCGTCGTTTTCATCTGAATCGTCTTCGTCAAGGTCGAGGGTCCAGAGGTCGCTAACGTCGATGAGAATGATCTCTACATCGTTTCCAACCCAGAAGATCTCTCCGGAAGGCGTCGTGTTTACTTCAGTGTTTACTTTAGCACCCGAGACGATTTCCCGTAGTTCGTTCACCATTTCAGTGACCGTTTCCGTGACTACCGGAGCGTCCGTTGTTTGGGTATCTGCCACGATTGTTTCCTCAGTCGTCCCTACTACCGTTACGTCGCTACCTTCAGCGTTATTCTGGTTGTTGTTTTGGGGCTCTACAGCATCCCCGGCTTGGGCAGATTCTTGTTCAACAGTCTCGCTGTTGTTGTCAGTATTGTCAGTGTTCTCGTTTTGCGCCGCTTCCTGATGAAGGCCGTCAAAGTTCATTGCAGATGATTCGCAAGCGAGGATGCGGGCACCGGCAGGAGCCAAAATGCGAACCGCGATTTCACCGCTGTCGAGTTTGATGGTGTAGCCGCGAAGGATTTCAGGCGCCGCTTCGTTTGCGAGGTTCCAAATGCATGGAACGCGGATGAAGTCGGTAAGAAGAAGGTCAGTTGCTTGGTCAACCGTTACGTCAACCGTTCCATTTTCATTAGCTACAACTGCAGCGGTTGTCGTAGCAGCTTCAACGTTGCGAGCGTCGATCAAAGCGCTGCGGGCAGGAGCCGCTTCGTTGTGAGTGGTGATAGTGTGGATCCCCTCGCCAACTGCAACCACGAGGCGGTTACCGAGAACGAAAGAAGGAACAGATACACCGTCTACTTTAACTGCGAGCGTCGCGCAGGCATCAGAAGCGATTTCATACATGCCGCACTCACCCGTGGTGAAGGTGTCGATCGCGTCGCTTTCAGCCACGATGTCGTTTTGAGCCGCGATGTCGTTTTGAGCCGCGATGTCGTTTTGAGCCGCGATGTCGTTTTGAGCCGCGATGTCGTTTTCAGCCACGATGCCGTTTTGAGCGGTGTGCTCGATGCCGTCTTCGGTGAAGCAAACAACTTCATTCATGATCAAGTCATCGCCGAACATCGCTTGAAGCTCTTCGAAGCTACCCGCTTCAGGCGTCGTTGTTTCTTTGCCAATCGCCATGCGAAGGCTCTGCGCTGAAGCAGAAAGGTTCAGGAGGAAGATCGATGCTAGGATGATGATAAAGTATTTCATTTCAATTTCGCTTAACAGACCATACGTTACATTTCTCCATACTGCAAATGATTCGGGTCACTTTTGTAATATCTGAAACAGAAATGCGTAAAAACGCTTATAATAGAGCTTTATTAGCGTAAATAATTTCATTATTAATAATATACGTAACGTTCGGGATCCCCATTCCGGGTAATTATCTCATAATTAGGATTTCAAACGATACATTTTGAACGCCCTTATTCCGAATGAGATGGGGTCGAAGACCGGTTTTGCCTTCATATGGATGGTAATGAAGGGTGGGAGAGCCTGGTTAAAGCGGGAGTGTTATGAGTTCAGGCCCAGATAGGGTCTGGGTAGTGTTCTGAAATCCATTTTGGATATGGTTCGAACCATCCATCGAGCTTAAAGGGCTCAGTCAGCATAGCTCAGGGCTTGAGAAGTCTAAAAATCGTAACGCTGAAAGCGCGATGTAACGTGGATGATTAACCAAGCCCGTATCTTTAGTGCTCCACGTTATAGTGGCCCTGAACCTAGGATGCTACCCTGGTTTAGCTTAAATCCGCCCCGTTGGTCCTCAACATCCAAGGGTTGCGATTTCAGGACAGACTCCAATGGCGCTTATTTAAGCCATGATCTTCGTAGGTAGCTCAGTTCTACTGACGTGGGAAAAAAAGTCCCGGCAGGGACGGCAGAAAGTAGCGCGGGGTGCAGCGGAGCGGAACCCCGTGGAGCCTTTGAGATGAAACCCCGTAACGAGCCATACACCTGATATAGTACTGCCGCTCTGAACGAGGCGCAGATCTCAGTCATTTGGCATAAGCCTGTATATGTTAACTGAGATTTTTTTTGTACACAGACCCCAACAGGATTTACCAGTCCCAGAGTAAATGTAGGAGGGTTTTCCCTATCAGTGGTGCGAGTACTGGGGGTTCGCCATTCCATCCTCCTTCCATGAGGAGAAATGAGAGTCCATAGTCAGAGGCAGCCATCGGATCGTCCAAGAAGTCGTCAAGCTCCTCGGCATCCTCAAAAGTGACCGGTCTGGAAAATCGAACCTTTAGACCTGCAGAATCCGCGAAGACGATTTGTCCCGGGATGACTTCGCAAATTTCTTCCACCAAGTCGGCGACCATCGCCACAATTCGTTCGGAGTCTTCTTCCATTTGGTTATGACTCCCTACGTTAAAAAGTGGACGATCTCTCCAGCAGGGGTGTCTATCGGTAGGCTGTAAAATCGATGCCTCAAATCACGCTCATTCTTAAGTCCAATCAGCAGGAATCGGCTTGGGGCTTCATGGGCTGGAGGGTCTATGTAAAGTGCTTCAGGAGAAACCTCTTCTTCAGCACTCCATTTTTCAGGTATTTCCATGAAGAAACGATATGAAATTTTTCCCTTGCGTCAACGTTTTGGAGTCAGACTCCAATGGCACTTAGTTAAGCGGTCCAGCGTATTTTTTTGTGCCATGTTACATCGTGGGAATCCGCCCCAAAGTGGGCGGGATATGGTAGCTTGTGTGCAAGGCCGCGAAGCGACCGCAGCGCCGGGTTACGTGCAGACGTAATAGGCAACGAGGGGTAAGCGTTATATTGTGAGAGAACCCGAATCGAGGCGCAGAACGTAGCCCCGCCCAGTTTGAATCCTGTTTATATCCTACAATGCCCGAAATCCACTAAAACGAAACCCTCAAAATTACCAGGAATCGTTTATCATACGCTTTTCATCCGCTAGGGTGTCGCCGCTACGCGGCTTAGAGGAGGAAGCCGCCGGGACCACGGCCTCCTCACTCCGTTCGTCAACCGTGGCTATCAATGGGTCAGCGCTACGCGCCTTTAATCGTCTGGACTTTCACTCATTTGTAATACAAATCGGCTTATCTAAGTGCCATTGGAGTCAGACTCTGTTTAAAGGTCTAAACCAGGCTGTACGGGTATCCTGTTCATTTTGTATATTTTGTCAAAAAGTAGGTATAGCAGGGGGCGGTATGTGTCTGGCTCCGAAGCACGGTGTCAGGCTATGACTTTGAAAGTAATTTGAGCACAGCCTGGCTGGCATTGATTTTCTCGATGTCTTTTTCTTTTCGCACGTGACGTTTGAAGCGCTGAGTCGCCGTAAGGGCGCAAGCCATCAGAAGGCATAATCCGATGCCACAACACACGGCAAAAAAGCAGTGCGCCGGTAGAAATTCCAAACTCACGGGGCCGCTTCGCGGCTTTATACCTGTCACACAAATTGTCGTGCCAATTTTCAGATTCAGACTGTTCGAAAGCTCTTAGATTCATGGGGCATACCTATCTGTTCGAGACACTTTGGCGCGAGGAGTCAATTACCGCAGCTCGGACACGACGGAGACCGCAAATTCGGCGCGGTCGCGGATGACGCTCCAATTTTCGGAAGCAATATCATTTGCGAGGGTCAACCAGCTTCCGCCTACCGCTGCTACCTGCTCGCAGGCGAGATAGTCCTTCATATTCGATAGGTTTATCCCGCCGGTGGTAATGAACTTGATGCCAAGGTGGGCATAGGGCCCGGCGATGCATTTTAGCATGGGAACGCCACCGCACTGTTCCGCAGGAAAGAATTTGAAATGTGTCGCGCCAGCAGCCATGCCGAGTTCGATGTCGGTTGGGCTCATGACACCAGGAGCAAAGGGTAGGCCGACCTCAATCGCGGCTTGGATGACGGCCGGGTTAACCCCAGGAGCCACTGCAAAGCTCGCGCCACTTTCTTTGGCGATGCGAGCTTGTTCAGGGCTGGTGACGGTGCCGGCTCCGATGTGAAGTTCGGGACGCTGGGTCGCGATGAGTCGTATCGCTTCTGCGGCGGCGGGAGTGCGGAAGGTGAGTTCGAGGATCGGTAGGCCTCCGGCAATCAAAGCGTCCGCGAGGGGGAGGGCATGCTCCATCGAATCCAAATTGACCACGGGAATGATTTTAAGCTCAGCGATGCGGTGAAAAATTTCGGGCGTCATGCATGGGTTGTGTCGTGAATTTCGCTTGCCTGCAACTTGAATTTTGCGCCCTGCCGATTGGGATAAAGTTCGCACTTTTTGATCGGGCTGTTAGGCCGATCCCGTGACCGTGTTTAATAGTTTATTTCCTGTCTTTGCGGTGATCGCGCTGGGCTTTGGGTTGACCCGTATTGGCTTTATTCAGCGTGAGCTTCAAGTCGGGCTCAACGCCTTGGCCTATTGGATTGGGTTGCCCAGTCTCTTGTTTTATAAGATCGCTAGCGCTGAATTTGAGGCGGGACCTGCCGGTAGTTATTTTATTGTGCTCTTGCTTGGGACCTTCGCCAGCTTCGCGGTGGGTATCGTTGCCGCGCGGGCCTTGAAGCTTCCGGGCCCGAGTGCGGGTAGTTTTATCCAAGCCTGTTTTCGTGGAAATCTCGCTTATGTCGCGCTCGCGATTATTACCTTCTATTTAGCGAGCTTGCCTGAGGTGTCGCCGGAGCGGGCGAATCAAATTTTGACCTCGGTGATCTTTGCCTTGGTCCCCTGCGTGATTATTTATAATATTGTTTCCGTCGCGGTGCTCGAGATTTGCGCGCGGGCGGGGACGGTAAATGGCGCAGCTTTGATGCGCGCTACGGTTCGGAACATCCTGCTCAACCCGCTGGTCATCGGCTGTGTCCTGGGGTTGATCGTGCAGCAGACGGGGCTGGTGGTTCCTTTGGCGTTGGATCGTACTTGTGAGATCATTGCCAATGCGGCGTTTCCTATGGCGCTGTTGGGGATCGGGAGTCAGCTCGCCCGCACTCCGCTGGGCGGGCAGTTGAAGCCAGCCATGATTTCTTCTTTGATTAAGATAACGGTTCCGCCTTTGGCGGGGGGCGCGTTGGCATGGCAGTTGGGCTTGCGTGGTCCTGAGCTGAAGGCAGCCTTGGTCTTGCTCGCGACGCCGACCGCGGTGGCGACCTATGTGTTGGCGGATCAGATGAACTGCGATGCGCGGCTCGCGGCGGGTTCGGTCGTGGTGTGCACCTTGATGTCCTTCGCGAGCCTTTGGTTGGTACTTGCGATTTAGGTGTTGGGCGGGTCCGATAGTCGGTGGATGGTTTAAGGCGTATCGGGTTGACGCAGGCGCAGGTGGAATTGCTTCTGCGCCTCGATCCGAGTTGTCTGGAATGTCTCGCAGTCTATCCATGGATTCGCAAGGCTGTATAAAACATTGAAATTGTTGCGGCGGAAATTTCGTCGGGAACCGACGGCTTATCTTAGGCGGGGGTTTCAACCTCCGTTCAGATGAACCCGCAATCGTACGTCAGGAACTGACGGTTTATCAAAAGAGGGCTTTAGCCCGTCTTTCGCGATGAGGCTGGGGACCTCCAAGGCGTTGCAAAAGAAGCATTTCATCAAAAACACCATTTGGTTTTGCGCCCTCAAAATACGTGGGGCGGGCTAAAGCCCTGTATGATAAACCGTCGGTTCCCGACGTGGATACATCGACCGTTTTTACGGGGGTTGAAACCCCCGCCTATAATTAAACCGTCGGTTTCCGACGATATCTTCCGTCATCAATCCTGAGTTATCGGACGACAATTTGTCAAAAAAATAGAGCCACATTGCGACTCATGAATGTTTCGCAGTCTATCCATGAATTCGCGAGGCTGTATAAATACATTGAAATTGTTGCTGCCGAAGTTTCAACGGGAACCGACGGCTTATCTTAGGCGGGGGGCAGAGAATGTGTAACAAATCGGTGTATCTCGGGCTTAAGATAAACATTCGCCTGAAAGGCGACAACAGCGTAGCGATGGGCACCGCCCATCGATTGGTTTCGGAGGCGGAACCAAGTCTGAAAGACTTGCATAGATTGCGGCTTTTTGTCTTTAAATGCCGGTGTCCCTACGCACCTTCGGAGCTTGATGCTTTGGCCAATTCGCAACCCCGAGGCGAGCCTCGGGGCTAAGTGCCGGCGCACCTTCGGAGCTGTGCGCCCCGGAAAAACCAACGATTAAGGCGGCTGCCTCGGCTACGCGATATTTGTTACACAGTGGCGCCTCCTCCCGCGCTTCGCTTGGCGGTTGAAACAGCGTTGAAAGGCCATCATGAAGTTTCAGGTCAGTATCTGAAACCTCCGCCTAAATTTAATCCGTCGGTTCCCGACGATATCGTCCGTCATCAATTCTATTTCTTAGATATTCCCTCGCGCCCATAGCCATCAAATGCACCGCTACGCGCTTCATCTCCGGCTAAGCCGAGCCAGTTTAATACATATCCAGGCTCGTTCGGAACCTCGATCCCTTCGCCTAAGTCCGACAGACTCCTAGGTGTAGTCGAAGCCTGATGGCGGATGATTCGTGCCAGAGGTCTGAAAACAGAGGTCTGAAAACAAAGGTCTGAAAACAGAGGTCTGAAAACAGAGGTCTGAAAACAGAGGTCTGACATAAAAAGAAAGGCATCGTAAAAAATTACGATGCCCTTGAAAAAGAATGGGGTGAGTGACGGGACTCGAACCCGCGACCCCCGGTACCACAAACCGATGTTCTAACCAACTGAACTACACCCACCATTCGTTATGCCCACGATTTGCATGATGATTTATCGCAATGCAAGCTGAATTTTACTTGGTCTTGCATTGGATTTCCTTTCGACTGGCATAGGAGCCTGTCGGACTTAGCAGATTCGGCTGCGAATTCCTCACGTTGGCCCATACGATCCGGACGAATCGATCAAATAGTTTCAACTATTCTCACGAATCTTCCAAACCGTCTGGTCTCAAACTGAGAAACCCTCGCTCGAAAGCCTAAGCCCGACAGACTCCTAGAACCTATTTTTCTTTTAAATTTCTCTCTTATTGGATGCCTATGCCTCGGATCACCATTCTTGCTGTTGGAAAGCTAAAGGCCCAAGAAGCCGAATTGTATCAGCGTTATTTGAAGCGGTTACGCCCAGCGCCAAAACTCATCGAACTCTCGGAGCGTCAGGCGGACCGGTTGATGGATCGGGTACCGGAAAAAACCGTTTTGGTTTGTATGGATGAGCGTGGGGATGACCTGCCGACGGTGGGGTTTGGAGAATGGATGTCGGCTCAGTCGCGCGATATCTGTTTTGTTATTGGCGCGGCGGAGGGCTTGCCGAAGGACCTGTTAGCGCGATCCGACAAGCGCATCCGTTTTGGGAGCCAGACCTGGCCGCATCAGTTGGTTCGCGCCATGTTGGTTGAGCAGTTGTACCGGGTGCAGAGCATTCAGGCCGGGCATCCCTATCACAAAGCTTGAAGGTTGGAGTCGCACCTTCGCCTCTCTGCGGGTTGATTGCCAAGTTTCGCGCTCTTGGCTCGTTGCATGGTTCGTCGATCTGGAAACTCGAGGATTAGAATCTTCCTGAAAAGCATCCAGTTCATCCTGTGAATCCTGTCTGAAAACAGGGGGCGGACATATTTAATTTAAAATCGGTGGTCCAAAAAAAAGCAGCCCGGTTGGGGCTGCTTTTTTCTCGGCGTTCGCCGCCTTGTCATTTGGGTTTAGATCACGTCGAGATCCGTGACCGCGCCTTCGCTAGCGCTTTTGACCGTGGCCGCATATTTCGCTAGCACGCCGCGCTTGTAGCGAGGTTTTGGGGTCGGGCGCTTGGCGAGACGGGCGTCGATTTCACTTTGGTCGATGTCGAGGTTCAAGGTGCGTCCTTCGGCGTCGATTGTGATCGGGTCGCCGTCTTGGATCACGCCAATCACGCCACCCGTATACGCTTCGGGGGTGATGTGCCCGACGACGAATCCGTGTGAGCCGCCGCTAAAGCGTCCGTCGGTAATCAGGGCGACATCCTTGCCGAGGCCAGCGCCCATGACCGCGCTGGTGGGGGAGAGCATTTCGCGCATGCCGGGTCCGCCTTTGGGGCCTTCGTTGCGGATCACGATGACGTGACCCTTTTTGATCGTGCCGTCGAGAATCGCGCTGAGCGCTTCTTCTTCGCTTTCGTAGACTTTGGCGGTGCCGCTAAAGTGCAGGCCTTCTTTGCCGGTGATTTTTGCCACCGATCCTTCGCTGGAAATGTTGCCGTAAAGAATGACCAAGTGGCCATCTTTTTTGATCGGCTCGCTGAGCGGACGAATGATGTCTTGGCCTTCGGCGTAGTGCTCAACTTCTGCGAGATTTTCCTCGAGTGTTTTTCCGCTCACGGTCATGCAGTCGCCGTGAAGCAAGCCGGCTTCGAGGAGCATTTTCATCATGGGCTGAATGCCGCCGATGGCAACGAGTTCGGACATGAGGTATTTGCCGCTTGGTCTGAGGTCGGCAATTAACGGCGTCTTCTTTCCGATGCGGGTGAAGTCGTCGATGCTGAGATCCACTTCGGCGCTGTGCGCCATCGCGAGCATATGGAGCACCGCGTTGGTCGATCCGCCGAGCGCGGTCAAAACCGTGATGGCATTTTCGAATGCCTTTTTAGTCATGATGTCGCGGGGGCGAATGTTTTTTTCAATCAGGTTTAGAACCGCAGCGCCTGCGTTACGGCAGTCGATTTTTTTCTCTTCAGAAATCGCGTTTTGCGCCGAGCTGTTGGGGAGGCTCATGCCCATGGCTTCGATAGCGGAGGCCATGGTATTAGCGGTGTACATGCCGCCGCATGATCCAGGACCAGGAATGGAAACTTCTTCGATCTCTTGCAGCTCGGCATCGTTGATTTCGCCGCGTGAGTGTTTTCCGACCGCTTCGAATACCGAGACGATGTCCATGTTTTCGTCGCCGAGTTTGCCCGGCATAATGGTTCCGCCGTAAACAAATACAGAAGGACGGTTGAGGCGCGCGAGGGCCATCATGCAGCCCGGCATGTTTTTGTCGCAACCGCCGATGGCGATGACGCCGTCGAAGGCTTGGCAGCCGGTTACGGTTTCAATGGAGTCGGCGATGACTTCGCGGGAGACCAGCGAGTACTTCATGCCTTCGGTACCCATCGAGATCCCGTCGGAAATCGTAATGGTGTTAAAGATGATCGCTTTCCCGCCTGCGTTGTCCACCCCAGCGGCTGACTCGTCGGCCAGCTTGTTGATGTGCATGTTGCAGGGGGTTACCATGCTCCAGGTCGAAGCAATTCCGATTTGTGGTTTATCAAAATCTTCGCGATTAAAGCCGACCGCGTGTAGCATGGCGCGCGAGGCGGCCCGTTCTACACCTTGGGTAATTGCACTCGAAAATTCACAGCCTCCACAGGCTCCACAGTTTGTTGGTTCCGTCATGCAACGTAAATTGCAGGTTTGGCGCGCATAGCCAAGTTTGTTTTCCTGCGATTTATCGACTTCGTGATGCTTTGGCGGATGTCGGGTTAATAGTGGGTTAATAGTGGGTTAATAGTGGGTTAATAGTGGGTTGATAGTGGTTTATTAGTGGGGTGATCGTGGGGTAATCGTGGGGAGGGCGTCAATGAAACTTCGCTAACCGTTGGTCGTCATGTTCAAGTCAGATTGTCAGGACGAGGCCAGAACCATAGAAGCCTGTATCAGTGCTACAATATGAGGAGGTTCTTTGGGTTCAGCCAAGTCCCCTCGCCTCAAAGGCGAAAACAACGTAGCGATGGGCAACACCGATCAAGCCGAATTCATGGGCACGTCAAGTCTGAAAGACTTGCACAAGTTGCAGAGGGTGTGTGGAAGTTGCAGAGGGTTTGTGAAAGCCTTTCAGGCTTCCGAGCCTGAAGGGCTCATTCAACATAGCCCGGGGCAACGCCCTAGGTTTGAGCGCTACCTCAAGCGTCTTCCTCTTCCCACACCACGTGATAGGCATCGTATTCGGCGAAATGATCGAGCAGGCGCTCATAGAAGGGGAGGCCGGTTATGGTCGCGCTATCCGCAATCAAAATCAGCTTTCGGCGGGCTCGGGTTAGGGCCACATTCATTCGCCGCGTGTCGCTTAAAAAGCCGACTTGTTTGTCATGGTTGGAACGCACCAAGGACAAGATCACCGCCTCTTTTTCGCGGCCTTGAAATCCGTCCACCGTCCCCACTTCAACTATGAGTTCCTCGCCGGGAGGAATATTCATGCGCTGGGTCAGCTGCTCGCGAATCTGCTGCACTTGCGCCGAATAAGGCGTGATGACGGCGATGTCGCGCGGTTTCATTCCCAATGCGATCAAGTCCATCGCCTTCTTGGCCGCCATTCGCGCTTCTTGCGGATTGAAGCGGCTCCCGCCTTCGGAGGCGATTTCTTCGTCGTAGAGCGCGCCCGAGGTGTCGATGAAATGCAGCGGCTCCTCCGTCTGCTCTTCCGTCTGTACCCCCGAAATTTCACACAGCCGATGCGCCGCCACTCCTTCGAAAGCCTCAAGCTCGCCATCATAAAATTCGAGAGAGGAGAAGGCCATGATCGCCTCGTGCATGCGGTACTGCACTGTGAGCATGCGGGCCAGCTCATCGCCCGCAAGCGCCACCAAGCGCTCTTGCAAGCTGATGTCAAAGCCCGCCTTGGCCGCCGATTGTGAGACGATGGTTGGCGGCAGTTGGCAGTGATCTCCTGCGAGGACTAAGCGGTCGGCTCGTAAAATCGGTATCCAGCAATCGGCTTCGGTGCATTGGCAGGCTTCGTCGATCACCAGCAAGTCAAAACGGCGGCTTCCCATCATCCCGACGTTCAGCCCGGTATTGGTCGAGCAGACCACCTTGGCTTCACGTAGGAGATCCTGCACGATTTGTTGTTCGGCCGAACGCGCGTCATCGAGCAGGGCCCGCGCTTCTTCTCGAAGCGCTTTGCGCTCGCGCTTGTCCATGCCGGCGCGAGTGTGCTTGTCCGCCTTGCGGAATAAATCGTTGGCTTCGCTGCGCAGTTTTTTCACCAGCTTCATGTCGCGGTGCTTCAGGACCTGCATGCTCAAGGTGTGGTCACGTAGATGCGGGCTGACCCGAATCGGATGCCCAATCCGTATCACCGACTCGCCAGCGTCGAGTAGTTTTTCAAATAGATTGTCGACCCCTAAATTACTCGGGGCGCAGGCCAGCACTTTTTCGCCGCGTTCTACCGCTTGGCAAATTAACTCCACCAGAGTCGTGGTCTTGCCGGTTCCGGGCGGGCCGTGAATGATCGCGACATCGTCGGCCGCCATCGCGTGATGAATCGCTTCCTGTTGGATCGGGTTGAGGCCAAGGTTGCGGAAGGTCATGGGCTCGGCGTCATCCATGCGGGTGAAGCTAGCTGCGGTTTTCCCCACCAAGACATCGCGCAGATCCGCGAGGCGATTGCCTTCGGCATGCCGCGCTTTTTCCATGGCGCTACGAGCTCGTCGCATCGCGGTTTCGTCCTCCGCCGCATCCAAGCGCAAGCGGTTGATCTCGGTTTCCGGATCAAAATCGCTTGAGATCGCTACTTCGATTTCTTGGCTGTTGAGTCGGGTGATAACGCCGCGTTTGCGATCCGTCGCCAGCGGGTCTTGTGGACCGAGCAATACCGGTACTCCGACTTTGAATCGCGTGACCGGCAAGCCCTCCATCGGGTTCGCGCGGCCCAAGGTGACGAGCTGCAAGCCGCCAAGCCCGGTGTCTTCGGTGCGAATCACAAGTTGCTGGAGCGAGGTACTCGACTCCCCGCTTGCGGCGGCTTGCCGCCATTCGCGCGACTGCTCGGCTTGGGCCTTGCGCTCGAGTTCAAGCCAGTTGGCCAGCGGTTCAAAGTGCGCCTCAATCGCCGGGTCTTCTTCCGTGTCGCGGGTAAACCAAAGGTGAACCCCACGTCCACGAATGGCTTTCCCATCGAGCTCCTCGACCAACTTCTGACCAAGGTGGGGCGGCACGTCGACCAGGGCTCGGCTGCCTTGGAGGCGGATTTCACCCACCTGATTTTTTTGAATCACCTCCGTGTCCAGGAGCCAGGCAAGAATGGCGCCTTTGGTGAGGCGGCTGGAAACGGGTTCAATCAATAAGGGCATACAAAGGCCTGCGACGCGGGGTGGATTTCGTCAACCCTGCCTGCGACTTATTCTCTCCATTTAAACCGCCATGAATTGGCTCGTCGAGGCGTCGACGTTCACATGATATCTTCGGGCTTGGCCCCAGCCTTGCCGCGAAAGCCTTCGCGGAACCATGTCAGTTCGGTCCGAATGATTGTGCTTATATCTCCGCCAATCAAATAGAGCATGGGGAGCAATAGCAGGGTGATAAAGGTGGCAAAGAGCACCCCAAAAGCCAGCGAGACCGCCATCGGAATTAAGAACTGGGCCTGCATCGCGGTTTCGAACAACAGCGGCGCCAGACCAACAAACGTGGTGACCGAGGTGAGCATGATCGGACGGAAGCGATTGCCCGCGCCCTTATGCACCGCGTCCCGTAAGCTTAGGTCCTCCTCGGCTCGTAGACGATCCACTTCACAGAGAAAAACCAGGGAGTCGTTCACCACCACCCCGCTCAAGGCGAGGATGCCAAACATCGAAAGAATACTCACTGGAATGCCCACGATCCAATGCCCGAGGAGAGCACCGATAATCCCATAGGGAATCACGATCATAATGAAAATCGGTTTGAAGTAGGACTTCAGTGGGATGGCTAGCAGGACGTAAATCATGAGGAGTGAGAGCAGGAAGCCTTGCCGTAAACTACCCAGTGATTTGGCACGTTGTTCGGCTTCGCCGGTAAAGCTCGCATCCACTAAGGGGAATTCAATTTCGAATTCGGGAATGAAATTCGCCTGCACATATTGGACGCTTTCTTCTGAAGAAGTTACCGCCTTGTCGATTTCGGCTTTGACCCGCACCACGCGAAGCCCGTCGTTGCGTTGGATCTGCGCCAAGCCGGTGCTGTACTCAATGTCAGCTACAAGGTCGAAGGGCAGGGCGTCACCTTGCGGATTGCGAACCCGCATGTTGCGGAGCTGGTTGATGCTCTCACGATCTTCTTGCGGATAGCGAACCATCACACGGACTTCGTCGCGTCCGCGTTGCATGCGCTGCGCCTCCGCGCCAAAAAATGCATTGCGCACTTCACGCGCTAGGCTGAGCTGATCAAAGCCGTTGGCCTGCCCCAAATCGGTGAGCTTGATTTCGATTTCTGGTCGTCCCGTGTTAAAGGAATCCTGCACATCATTCAGCCCCGGAATTGTGACCAACTTGGCTTTCATCGCTTCGGCCGCCTTGCGTAGGGTGTCGAGGTCGTTGCTTGACAGCTGCACCACAAAGGCTTCACCCGGAGGGCCCGCATTACCCGAAAAGGTGAGCGATTTTGCTCCAGCGATCGGGCCGACGATTTCACGCCATTGCTTGGTAATATCGGAGGTGCTGATGCGCCGAGTTTCGCCGGAACTTAGTTCGGCAACAATGGAGCCACGCGTATTGCTGCTGGCTTGAATCTGGGTGTGCTTGAGGAAGCGTTCTCCGGTTTCATCTTCTGTGTTCGCCGCCAATTCCCGAATGCCAAGTTCGATTTGGCGCACCACGTCATGCAGGGTCGAGACCGGGATTCCTTCTTCCATCTCAACCGTGGCCGAAATCGAATCGAGTTCGATGTCTGGGAAAAAGACGGAGCGAATCTGCCCACCGGGAACCATGCTGCCGACCACAATCAAGCCCGCGAGAAAGGCGGCTGCGACGAGATAACGTAGCGGGGTCAGGATGCGGAGAATCGGTTGGTACACCTTGCTAATCCACAGGTTGAGTCCATCCGAGATGAGTTTCTGAAGCCGAGACCATATGCGAAAGACAAAGAAGCCGGAGCGTCGGTTCACATCGAGATGTGCCAAATGTGCTGGGAGAATCAGCTTCGATTCGATGAGGCTAAAGATCAGGCAGAAGATCACTACCGACCCGATTTGCCCGAAGACTTGCCCCATGCGTCCGGTTACCTGGGTGAGCGGGAGGAAGGTGGCAATCGTGGTCAAGACGCCGAAGGTTGCTGGAACCACCACGCGGGAGACCCCGCGAATCGTTCCCTCAAGTCCCTTGGCCCCGGCCTGCTTTTCGAGGTAAATGCTCTCGCCAACGACAATCGCGTCATCCACCACGATTCCTAGCACCACAATGAAAGCGAAGGAGCTTAACTCGTTGAGCGAGATGCCAAACCAGGGCAGTAAAATCATCGCCCCCGCGAGCGAGATGGGAATGCCTAGGGCGACCCAAAGCGCCAAGCGCACATTCAAAAAGAGGGAAAGAGATATGAGGACCAAGCCAATTCCCATGAGACCATTGCGACCGAGTAGCGTGAGGCGGCTAGAGATCGAGGCCGACTGATCGTTCCAGTAGGTCACGCTCACCCCTTGCGGAGCATGGCCTTCAGCAAGAAAGGTTTCAATTAAGCCGGCGGTTTCTTTGCTCCCGCGAATAATGTCGTCCAGACCTTCATTTTTCACTTCAAGACTAACGGTGGCCTCGCCGTCAAAACGCCCAAGCATCTCCTGATCCACAAAGCCATCGCGAATCGATGCGATGTCGCCCAGCAGGATCTGCCCGCCCCCCTTTGGGCTGCGTAGGGGAATTTTTGCGAAGTCAGATGCGGTGTAGCGCTGGCTCCGTGATCGCAGGGTAATCTCTCCTCGGTCGCTCCGAATGACCCCGCCACTCAAGTCGATCGATTGGCCGCTCACAGCGGAAGCGACTTGATCAAAAGTAAGTCCTAGCAAGCGAAGTTGCTCTTCCGACACTTCGATCGACATCTCGTATTCACGCGCGCCATGCGTGGTGATTTTGCTTACATTTGGTAGGCGCAACAGGCGGTCTTTTAACTCGCGGGCGGTTTCCTTCAAATCCGCTTCTGACACATCACCATAGACTTCCACCCACATCACAGGGCTCGATTTTTTTTGCTCCTCGATGATCGGTTTTTCGATCTGTTCCGGAAAGGACGGGATGGCGTCCACTTTGATTTTTACGTCGTCGAGAAGCTTGACCAAGTTGTAGCCTTCTTCTGCTTCGACCGTGATCAGAGCTGCATTTTCCGTGCTCGTCGACTTGATATGCTCAATGCCTTCGACGCCCTCGAGGGCTTCTTCGACTTTAATCGATACCCCGCGCTCGACGTCTTCCGGCGTGCCACCGCGAAAGGGAATCTGCACTTGAATGCTCTCGGCCGCAAAACTCGGAAAGGCTTCTTTGCGAATCTTAATCGCGCTCCATACGCCCATGACGAGAATGCCGACCATGAGCAAATTTGCCACCACTGGGTTTAGCGCGAACCAGGTGATGAGCGGATGTTTTTCCGTCGCTTTCATGCTTCAGGACCTTCTGGCTCAACCAGTCTAACCTGCATGCCACTGCGGAAGCTTGGTAGGGGCTTCAGCACAATTCGGTGAGACGCATCGGGCTCGTTTGAAAAGCGAACGTAGGCAGTTTTTCCTTGGCTGAAAGCCCGTTCAACCGGGTGTGATCGTAGCGTATCGCTCTCGTCGAGAACCCAGACCTTACGGTCATTGATCAGAGAGGATTCGGGGATTTCATGCACTTTCTCGACATCGATTCCAGGGATCGTTGCCGTCACATAGGCTCCGATCGGAAGTGGCTGCTCCGGGTTTTTGAAGGGATCAAAGATGTCGGCGAAGACATAAAAGAGCCGCGAGTTACGGTCTATTTCTGTTTCTGTTCGTGTAATGACCGCAGGCCAGGAAAGTCCGGGAGCTCCCACGGGTGAAACGTCAATGTTGATCGGTTCAGCTGCCTCGCCTCCGAAGGGAAGTTGTAGGCGACGTGCCTGCTTTGGCGAAATCGCGAGGCGGACTTGGAGTCGTTCGGTTCCGAGAATTTGTCCGAGTGAAACACCCGGACTCACCACGTTGCCGAGGCTGACAGAACGGGCCTGCACCATCCCGTCAAAGGGAGCGATGATCTTGCAGCGACTGAGATCGAGTTCGGCGAGCCGAAGGCTGATTTGTGCCGATTCCAGATTACCTTTTACGGCTGCAAGCTGCGGCTTCCGCAAGGTGAGGGGAGGGGCCTCGGATGCGGCGCGTCCACTGCGTTCCCAATCGCGCAGGGCCTGGGCTGCCTTAGCCTCCTCCTCGGCAACCTGCTGTTGCGCCATGGCTATCGCCGCTTTCTTTTGCGCCACTGCACCCTCGTACACCGTCGACTCGATTTCGAGCAAGGTGTCGCCTTTGTTGATTTTTAGCCCCGTCTGAAAGCCATCCGCAATTGCAATGACTTCGCCGCCCACTTGAGCTGCGATTTCGGTTTGCCAGAAGGGAGAGACGAGGCCGTCTGTCTCGAGCTTGAAGGGAACCGTCTTCGGCGATGAGTCCATGAAGCTAACCTCTGGAATGATAATCCGGGGTTGTGCCTTGGGCGGCTTGGGGCGATTCTTAATCGAGGTTTTTGCGAATTGCACCGCGAGAAAAATCAGCGCCAAGGATGCAAGCAAAATGAGGATGCTGCGGAAAAGAAGAAGGAGTTTCATAGACTAAAAGCCAAATCCAAAGGGGGCGGGGAAGGGGAAGGGGAAGGGGAAGGGAAAGGGTACGGGGGTAGCAAGAGGTGAGGCGGTAACCGGTCTACACCCCAAGGCCGAGCGCGAGGCCCAGGCCAATTCGATTTTTCAATCGATTGTTTTGTAAATTGATCAGGCGTTCTTCGGTGGTGAAGATTCGCCGTTGAATATCGAGTAAAAGTAGAATGTCGGAAAGGCCGTTTTCGTAGTCGCCTCGGATTTTTTCTTCCGCTTTGCGAGCCGCTTCGAGGGCGAGGATGACCTGCGCCTGTTCCTGTTTCAAAGCCTCTTCCGACCCCAAGGCATTTTCGACTTCCTCGAAAGCGCCAAGCACCGTTCCATCATATTGGTGGATCGCTTGCGCGACTCGAGCCTCGGCCGCGCGCTCTGCCATTTCAAGCCGTCCGGCATCAAAGATTGGAGCACTCAGCTGGCTCGCAATCGACCACACATCAAATCCTGACTTGATTAGGTTTTTCAGCGCCTCGCTTTGCTGTCCGAGCGAACCTGTGAGCACCAAGCCGGGAACTCGGTCGGCCGAAGCCACCACGACGCGTTGATCCGCCGCTAAAATACGTTGGTAGGCTGCCCGAATATCCGGACGATTGAGGAGCAAGGATGACGGCAGGCCCGCCGCGATTTCCGATTCAAGTTCGGGTAGAATCGGCGTGCCCTCGCCTGCCTGCATGGCCCCTGCGTTTGGGTATCCACCGATCAAGCCCCGCATGCCTCGTTCCGCTTTGGCCACCGCTTCTGTCTGGCGAGGCAGATCCGCCTTCGCGAGTTCGGTATCGGTCTTGGCCGAATCCAAATCGCCTAGATCACCCGTGCCAAATTCGAAGCGCTCTTGGATGAGATCCTCGGTGCGCTCGAAAGAGGCGATGCGACGTTCAGTGAGATCGAGTAACTGCTGTTGCGTGATGCGGTCGAACCAAGCTTGCATGAATTGCGCCGCCACGGATTCGCGGGCCGCGCTGAGATCGGCTCGTAAGGCTTCGACATTATAATCGGCTGCGGTTTCAAAGGCACCGATGCGCCCCCAAACATCGACTTCCCAACTCGCATCCAAACCAAGTTTAAATCGATTGGCCGAGGAGGTGTTTGGCAAAAATTTTAAACGTGCTGCGCCGCCGGATGCGCTCAAGGTTGGCTTCTTTCCGCCTCCGCTTTGCTCTGCGAGGTAATGCGCTTCGGCTATGCGTGCTTGGGTGAGAAGCAGGCCCGGGTTTTGATTCAGGGCTTGTTGGACCTGATTGCTCAAGACCGGGTCGCCAAACAGCGCGAGCAGTGAATCGGCCAGTGGGGTTGCTTGATCCCTAGAGGCTGCCACCGCGGCCTCATACGTTTCTGGAATGGGAAAAGACGTTTCGCGCCGGGTCTCCGCGTCCGGTGCCTTTGTCACACAGCCGGTTAGCAAAAGGCCGATCAAGAGGAGGGGTAGTGGAGTAAGATTTATCATGTCGTCACCTCTTGCAGGCCCGCCAAGTCAAAGCGGTAAATTTGGTGGATCAGCGCGTCGAGCTCCGCTTCGCCGGGGCAACCATTATTGGGGAAGCATTTCGACCGCACCGGGGTGGCAAAAATGAAAAAGACGCAGAGAGACATCACATGGCTGACCAGTAATAGTAGGTCGGACTCGGAGGGTTGGTCTGCTTTTGAAGCTGCTTGCATGTCTAAGGGGGTGGATTGGGAGGACGTTTTAGTCGAGGGTTCTTTCGAAATAAGGTCGCGAACAATCGCCTCCAGCCGAAAGATCTCTAGCGTTTCCATTTCCTTACGGATTTTATCCTGCGGCGCTTTCGGATCTGTGATCACGCGGCACATAATGTGATAAATTTGCCCGCCCTTATTCGGGTTGAAGGTGCGCCGTAAAAAGGCGTCGATAAAAGCACGAAATCGAGTTTTGGCTGGGGCGTCATCGGGTAAGCCTCCTGAGATGGGATTTAGCTCTTCGGCTTGAGCAAAGCTGTGCCGAATCACCTGCAAAAACAGCGCCTCCTTGCCACCAAGGTGGTAATTCACTGAGGCAATATTGGTTTTCGCGGCGTTGCAGATTTTCGCGATCGTAGCGGTTTGGTATCCATGCCGAGCAAATTGCTCTCCCGCCGCCTCTACGATTTGAAATTTAACATCCACGGGTCAGCCAATAGCATATCCAAATAGGCGTTTAAAATGGTTATTTCAATTCGGTGAAGGTGTCAGAAAGGAAGGTGTTACAAAGGAAGGTGTCAGACTCCAATGGCGCTCAGATTACAATGGCACTTTTGCGTGGGAATCGCCGAAGGCCAAGGAGCGGCGGTTTCCAACCGCCGACGGATGGAAATGGTTGGGATAGAGACCGGAATTAGTCTGACACCTTCCTTCCACTAGATATCGTTTATCATACGCTTTTCATCCGGTTGGTGTCGCCGCTACGCGGCTTAGTAGAGGAATCCGCCGAGACCACGGCCTCCTCACTTCGTTCCTCAACCATGGCTATCAATGGGTCGGCGCTACGCGCCTCTAAGTGGACTGGATTTCCAAAATGAAGGTGTCAGACTACAATGGCAATTTTGCGTGGGAATCGCCGAAGGCCAAGGAGCGGCGGTTTCCAACCGCCGACGGATGGAAACGGTAGGGATAGAGACCGAAATTAGGACCGGAATTAGTCTGACACCTTCCTCCAGGAATTAGTCTGACACCTTCCTTCCATTGCACTTTTGCGTGGGAATCGCCGAAGGCCAAGGAGCGGCGGTTTCCAACCGCCGACGGATGGAAATGGTTGGGATAGAGACCGGAATTAGTCTGACACCTTCCTTCCACTAGATATCGTTTATCATACGCTTTTCATCCGGTTGGTGTCGCCGCTACGCGGCTTAGTAGAGGAATCCGCCGAGACCACGGCCTCCTCACTTCGTTCGTCAACCATGGCTATCAATGGGTCGGCGCTACGCGCCTTTAGTCGTCTGGATT
>ENA-ORXR01001940-ORXR01001940.1-marine-metagenome-genome-assembly--contig:-NODE-1940-length-20680-cov-12.725574_pt1 | contig 20680 bp, 31 predicted proteins | sample MGYA00237866_ERZ511479 | MGnify/ENA metagenome assembly ERZ511479 | reverse complement strand
ATCTGACACTGAGCCTGCAAGCCAATGGATGGCCGAGAATCCTAATGTCCGCCTCCTTGGGGTCTTAACTGGGCGTGTCTCGATGGCAAGTCGATTGATGCTGACACTGGTTGAACTATTAGATTGAACCTTACACCACCGAGGTCACAGCGTATGACGTCGAGACCTGTATCGCGGCCGCCCGCGAAGCATCAGAGTAGGTACCTCGGAGGAGCAGGACCTGACTATCATGGCAAGCGCAGTTGCTCTGATAGGAGCCGTACACAATGGACAAAAAAGTATTGCTCGCGTGGAGAATAGGTAAAAAATAGACGTTACAGATGCTGGATTCAAGCGCTCAGGGGACATGACTCGCACTGACACTCACAATGAAGGTATCAGAACTTTCCGTGACGAGTTCCTTCAAGCTATCCCGTACCACGCCACCCACGTCCCTGTACGGACATTGCTCAGTCCATACACATCCCATCTGCACAGTCGCGTGCTCGTCTAAGCGCAGCAGCTTTTTCGCTGGTGCGCCACAAAAAAGGAAGGAACGGTCACACAAAAAAGAGAGCAAAGCTGCCACGCAGGCAGCCGCGCTCCCATGGCCGTCAGGTGGACGGCCTCGCGACGCGGCGACGGGGGGCCGCTTCAACCAACGAGCGACACTGGCACGTCATCGTGCACGCCCTGAAAGAGCATCTCGCCCTCATAGTCGATGACCTTGCGGCGCTTAGCGGCCCGGAGGGTGCCCATCAGCGCCTCAAACAGGTTGGCGCACTTCTCGTCGCGGAAGAGCACCCCAAAGGGCACGCTGTGGGGAGGAGACAACACCAAGCAGCAAGCCAACGAACAAACACAATGACAGGCCATTGTACACACAGTCAAAAACTCACCAAGACACAGTGACATCGCGTCGGAAGAGAGAGCGACAGGCAGGCATTGCACAGGGAAAGGGTCAGCGTCCACAAACACCGGCAAGCCAGTAGTAGTATGCCGCCAACCAATTGGCGGCCTCGACAGTCCGATAGTTCACCTTCATCTCATCGCTTTCGTCGTCACACCCACCTCCACTCTTCCGTCGCCCCTCAGGTAATCCTCCTCCCCTCTCAACACATCGCGGCATGCGCCTGCCGTCGGGCACCAGAAACATCTCACGCGCGCACCAACGACGCCAACCACACCGGTGGCCCAGCTAAAATGTACACTGCTGGCAACTCCGCGCCCGTCAAGGCCCTTCACTTGTCCACTCCCCCTCGAAACAAACATACCTGGTCACACCCTTGTCATTCTTAGATCCGAGGCGAACGATCTCTTCCTTCAGCAGGTTGACCTCATGGTCCACATCCATCGTGGAGAGGGGGGAGAAGGACAGTCAAGTGGAGGTGAAGTGGGGGGAGGGGAGAGTGGGCGAGCGAGGGGAGAAGACGGCAACAGGTAGACACCTGGAGCACTTGTACCAGACGTGCAGCCACCCGAAGACGAGTGGAGAGCAAGGAGAGTTTAAAGCATGTGACGGCGTACAGCGCCGCCTCTCCTCGCCTGGTAGAAATTGTTTGGGCAGGATGGGCGCCAGGCGTTCGCAGGCCAGGTCCTGACGCCAATCGTGCAGGGGCATTGCAGGGTGGCCCCAGGCGAGGCCACGCGACGGGTCTGTCAGCAGTCACGCCCACATGAACACGCGCCACGTGGACTTCACTTCCCCTCACGAGACCAGGCAAACCAATAAACAGAACAGAATGCACTGAACCAGAGCTGGTCTGCGTTTGAATTTTTGAATGATTATGGCGCGTCGCCAAAGAATGATCGGATATGAGAAACGCTCACAGCACGTCACAGCAGTTCACAGCAGCTCACAGCACAGAATTTAAAATTGCTGTGATCGCCCTTGCCTCCCACAGAGCCATCCAGGAGCCCTCAGCAAGCAATTTTATTTCGAAGCACAGTCACAGCACGGTCACAGCATGCTGCAACTTGCTGTGGAACTTGTTCGGATCCGATCATTCTTTGGCGACGCGCCATATTCAGATTGCCTGCCATCTTGTCATCCCCAAGTCCTCGGCACCGCGCCGTACGTCACAATGACGCGCGTTTCTCTGAGACAGCGCGCCAATCGCCGTGCAACTCGTCGCGCGTGCTTCCTCACGCATGTTGTCCTTCTTGAGGTATCTGCTCTTTGTGACGTGGAGGGGATCGAGAGCGGAGATGAATACGATGTCCCAGATTCCCTCTTGTGGCTCTTGTTGTCTCGGCGTAAGCTGAGAGCTCTCGTCGCCAACAGGTACCTGCACATGGGTCGAGATTTCGCGCCCAAGACCGCAGAGTGGGGCAATTATGTCCTGGACGCACTGCCTGAGCACCGGTGGCGTGGTCTTGTCCGTATAGACCGTAGTACGTATACTCTACTCACAGATCTTCTCAGTGAGCACCTCCCCGAGTCTCGTGTGCCTTTGGATCGTCCCATCTCTACGGATCGGGTGCAAAATATTGCTCTTTTCCGTCTGGGACTTGACGGCAATTCTGCGAGTACCCTTATTTTTTTTCTTCTATATAACTGTGGTCATGTGCGCGTGGCAGGAAGAGATGTATGGATTTGCGCAAAGACTGACGCAATGCTCTGTCTTTTTCCCATTTTGATGCGCATACTATGCCCGCAGGTATCCACGCCGTTGCGAACATCTTCGAGGTGAGCGCAGGACCAGTCATCAAATGCATCAAGCACTTCATTCGTGCGGTCAACAAACTGGCGGACAGGTACATTGTGTGGTCATCTGAGAGCCGGAGAACTGAGCTTGCATTCTTTGCCTGGGAGAAGTTCGGATTTAGGGGGTGTATCGGGTCTGTTGACGGCTCTCAAGTGCCCCTCGCGTATGCCCCGCGCGTACAGCCGTGGACATTTTGGGACCGTGATGACCGTTGCATTATTCATGTGCTGGTGTTCAGTGATCGTAACCGTAGCATCATCCCTGTGACGTTTGGTTTCTCTAGTTCGGCGTCTGACGAAATGGTACAAGAGCAGGTGGAATGTGTGCGCTTTCCAGGTGAGAATGTTTCTCTTGGCGAGCTTTTTTCTGGAGACAAAGGCATGTACTCCACGAACAGGGTGGTGGGACCACATATAGGGCAAAGTGGACCGACAGCGTCTAACAAGAATCTCGACTGGCAGCTCGCTCCCCTTCGTGTCATCTCTAAGCATAATTTTGGTATTGTAACGGGGCGCCGGGCAGGCCTTAAGGAGATACGTGTTCCCTTGGCTCTGAGGATGACTTTTTGGCAGCCCTAGAGTGGATACTGGCTTGTTGCGTTCTCCAAAACCTTTGTAACTCGGTCCACGACGGGGACGTGGATCCTATTCCGACACTGGATGCGGCAGAGGAGCCCCAAACGGCTCATCCGGAAGCCGAGGCGACTCTCTCCAGAGTGAACAGGGATGTTCTTGCATTCATGCAGGCCTCTGGGGTGTAAAAATGCTGATATGAGTATAAAACAACCTCCTCTATCACTGTTTGTCCTTTTCCGATGCCCATCACTTCTTCCCGGGGAAGCCCCGCCCTCACCACCCCCGCTGGAGACGGCGCCCCAGAAGTTGCTGTCTCCTCTATGACCCCGAGCACCGGAAAAGCGACGAAATCATGCCCCTCCCCGCCCCGCGCTCCCCCGTCCCTGTTGAAGCGGCACGGGCGTCACGGCACCTCGCGCGCAGCCGCACAACACGCGCCACAGGTGATTCTTCGTCTCCAGTGCCCGCCGTTGGCAGGCAGCCGCATCGCCCTCCGCCGGTGGTGCCATTTCCGCCGATGTGCGCGAAAGACCGAGTGACAGACTAGAGAAAAGAATGTGCTGCGAATCCTGATGATACCAAGCACGCGCCTACCTGTGGCTGGCACAAGAGGATACAAACACCTCTACACCCGCCACGCTATCTGTCTTTGCCATGTCCCTCGCCCGACGGGGCACCCCCGTCCGAGTCGCCTTCAAGACAGTCCCCTGCGCCGCCTTCGCCCCCGGCCACCCCAGAATCCTCTAATTCTCCCTTGTCGTGCTACTTCGACTGTGAGCTGGGGCTGTAATCGGGTCCCCCGCCAGTAGTTGACACCGCGCGTCTCCGCCCACAGCTCCCCCGACTCGCGGCTCTCCCGCCTTTCGCGCATCATGTATAGCTGCAACTGGAGCTTCGTGGCCTCCAGGGTCGCCTCCGCCGCTCGCGTCGCAGCTGCGGCTTGCATCTCCCAACTCCTCTTGGCCACATCCTCCAGAGCGGCCCGCGCGCTTGCCTCCGAGCGCGTGCTGTCTACGATCGCCCGCATGGTGCAGGCATCCTTCTGCACCGCCCTGCTGTCCTCGTCGGCGGTGAGGGAGCGGAGAGAGCGACCGCTAGCACCCCCTCTTCGGGCGGTTGGCAGGGCCATCCCTGATGCAGATGCAGTGTGAGGGCGGGCGGGGCGGGCTGGGAGGACACTGGGAGGAAGTACCGCCCCATCCCTATCAGAGCTGGAAGACCAGGAAGAACTTGCTGTGGCACGCTTCATGTGAACACGTGAGTCTTTCTTCGAACCGGAATCATTGTCACATGCCAATTACTTGCCCGCATCCGTTTGCATGTCGGCGTCGAAGTCGGTGTGCGCAAGGCGGCTTTCCACCCGCCCGTGCGTCACGGGCGTGGTCTTGCACCTGTCTCCAGTGTGCTGCAGAGCACCCGTCGCCTAGTTGTGACGAGCTGGACCATCTCATCCGCCGACATGCGCCTGTCGGCGGCCTTCTTGACATCCTTTCTGGTCGATTGGTGCTTTAACTTCACGCGCTCCGTCATGTACGTCCTCATAGTTTCCAGCATGTAGTATACCGCTTCATACCTGAGAGGCTGGAGGGGGTTGTTTCTATTTTTTTCCCAACCATTTCGCCACCCACTCGGCCGCGTCGGGGAGTGTCAGCTGCTTGCTCGCGCCGTCTTTTATGAGCTGTGCCTCGAAGAACTTTTCCCACCACTCGTGCACCAGAAGACGCTACTTTGGAGACCAGACGCCCCGAGTCTAAAACTCGTCCGCCACGCGGGCCGCCGCCGAGACCGCCTTCTTGCGCCTCTTTCCAGGCCGCGCCCTGTCCTCACCAGGCTCCTTGCTGCTGGCGCTTTGGCGCTTGTGCGCGGGTCAGGGTACGGCCGGGGGGGTGGCCAGCGATCCGCTGGATTATGACTCAGGTGGGGGGGGGGGGGGGCGTGGAGGTCGACTGCTGTCCGAATAGTTGTCCAATTCGATACTCAGTTCCATCTGGCCGCCGCGGACCGACGCAGCCGAGACTCGAGACCCCTGTCTCTAGACCGGTACAACAACGACCCCCCCGACGGAAAACCGTCTTCCGAAAAGTTGGTGTGTGCATCATCTTGGTCACCGGCGAAAACATGAAAAGAGTCGTCGGTATTGCGACAATGACCGACCCCTGCCGGTGCCCCATGGTGGGGCCAGAAAGCACCACTGTCGGTGGACTGGTTGTCAGCGCCCGTCAAAAGAGAGCGCCAGAACGGACCGATGGCACCGGCTGCCTCTCGGGGCGGGAGGTGCAGATAGAGCGGGCTCGGAGGGGAAGAGAACGGGGACTGGGTGATGACCGCAGCGGCGGAGGCTGTCGTACTTGACACCGGTGCCTGGGAAGACAGCGTCGTGCCGACGTCGCCGTCAGCGTCCAGGAGTGTGGAGACGTCCGGCAGGCGCCCAAACATGTTACGCATGCAGACAGTTTTAATCTGTCATTGCGCTTGCAGACAATCAGTCATCAAAGGCGCCGCACGAAACACAGATAAGCGGATGAGCCAGTCGGCATAGTGTCAGAATGTGTCGTCGGGCCATGAACCTCATGCCCTCGCACCGAACAGGAGCATCTCAGTCAGAACGATACTCACTTATCGACAACGGCACAGGAAGATGAATGGAGAGGCGGGCGAGGTGTGGGACCATGAGAACGACTCACCTCAAGCTTGACAAAGAGAGGAGCGGCTCATCCGCGTGACGAAAGCAGGCGCGAAGACGAAAAGACCTGAGTCTCTGTGCCGCTCGCCGCGCTCTATGCACCGTGTCGTGGCGAGGTAGGTTGATGGAAATGCGAGCACAAGGTCAATGTGGGAAACGCGGTCTTAAAGAGTTGCGGTGGCGGTGGTGGCGTCGCACCACCACCGAAGAACAGTAGCATGTGGAGAGAGAGGCGGAAGCCTGCGGGCGAAGAAAGCGTCAGAGGCACCAGTGGGGGGCTGTGGGCCAATGAAGCTGCTCGGAGGGATCCAATGCGCGTGCTAAGACGTAGAGGCTTCTGTGATCCCCTCCCCCCCTCACACACACTGTTGGGGTCGAGCGCACACCACCTGGGACGGGCAACACCCCCCCCACGCAGAACCACACCGTGCGTTGGTGGCACCACACGTCGGGCCCGGCTCACAAGCGGTTGTTGCAGCTCCCACGCAGCCGCTGTCTAGAGGCCCCTGGAGCATTCCGCTTTACTGGAAGCACCCAGGAATCACCAGGGATCAACGTATGCTAACCACTGCGGAGGAGTAGTGGACTTGTCCTATCATTTTGCTGATAGTGATTCTCTGACGTGGATTCCTGCAAGGCCTTGGAATCTTCCGTGCTTCCAAAGTGTGGAATTACCGTGTTGCTCACCGTTATTGGTCCGGAAATCTTCGGCTGGCTGAGAGCCTGCTCGTTTCCGACAGGGGTCCAGGAGCCGAGACCCCTCTGGGTTACGTGAACCCACCTACTCGCGACAAACCTCGCTGCAGAGAGTCTGGCAGCCGTGTGGGGGGTGCCGCCAGCGCATCGAGTTGGCGCCCCCGGTGCTTCTGACCAAACGAATCAGAGTTAACAGCCATCGTTAGGGGCTGTCACTGCTTGATCGCGCCCCCATCTGACGTCCTTGAACAGGGTATCCATATGGTGCCATTCAACAACTAAACGTCTATGCCATACATTTAGGCGTCTGAAGATTGAGCTGTCCCTGTTGTTCCAGACATTGTTTGACCATGAGAATCTCAAGAACTGGTCTCTGTGGCATGGGTACTCAGATAAATAAAGAACGTGCTCAAATGATTGTGTAGAGCTGTGTTGTACCTGGGTGTTTCTCTGTCCCTCGAGAATCTCCCCGTTTTCTCTGTCTCTGTCGATCCGGAACGGATCCTGACCCCTTTCTGAAAATATACACCTCAATATTGTACTTGGACCAGGGTTGCTACTTGAGTCGCTGCCCAGATCATGTGCCTGAACCTCATCCGTCTCGCGGTGGCCATGCGTCCATTTTCTCTGTCGGGCGTGTAGCCCCCCCTTACCAAGTTTCCGATTGATCCGATCTGGTATCGCATGGACCTGCGCTCTTTCTAGGTCCTCCACGAGGACCACCAGTCCCCCACCACCATGGAGCATGTGCTGCAACGGCCTTGAAGGCAATACAGAGCTCCCCACAGTACCTATGACACGCATGTTGCCGCCCGGTGACGTCGAGATTCTGCCTGCAGCTGCCACAGCAGGCACTTGAATGAAAAAGAAGCCGTTCAGTACAACGGTGAGATGCAAGGAAAAGGATCTGTCTCACCAGCTATTCTGGAGGCATTGTATCACGTCGCGAGTTCTTGTGCTTCGGATAACCGTAAGCTTGGTCATCATGCTGACGCAGTACGACCGATTGCGAGAGGAAGAAAAACTGTATCGATCAGACTGAGAAATGGCCGTCGCTGTGGCGCTTGCCATAGCTGCGCGATCACATGTTGAATTCTGAAACACCTCTACGACGGAAAAGGACAACACGCCACTTACCTTTTGAAAAGAGAAATCCATGTGTAACCCTCCAGACGTGGCAGTGTCGTACTTCTTCGGTTTCTGAGCACACTAGGAGAGACTTTGCGGATTCTGTAATTGCAGGACTGTTCCACAACAAAGAGGAATCTCGAATGGGCACTTTAGAGCACGCGGCCGAGTTCTTTCAAACAATGGCAGCCAGGGACCCCGAAAGTTTTGTGGTGCAGAGCGTCTTCTTCCTTGAACAATACAGGTTCGGCATTGTATGCACCGCGCCGGTCTCCTTTGATGATGCGACCGCGTTCGAGGCCCGCTTCTTAAGAACCTGCATGGCGCCTGAAGGATGTGTATCTACCTCGGCGTCCCCGTCTGCGCGTGGACGCACGCTGCGCGTACGTGACTCACTCGCGCTGTGAGAGGTCCTTCTCGGGTTTGTACCACCAGAGCGCTGGGCGACTTGGTTCACGGAACGGCGCCGGGTTATGTTACGCTTCTCGCGGTCCGGTCTCGTGTTTGTTCTCGCCGTATGGGATTCTGCCGCGCACGAAAAATAGTCATAATCCGCTTTGACTGCCGCCAGCTCCTTGAAACTGTCACGCGTGGCTCAGCCCTGCCGAGACAATCTATCCGAGAAGGATCCATATGACCTGTACATGACTCCGTCCGGCGACGAGTTCAATGTGTATGAGCCTCGCCGTGGAATCCTGGAGGGAAACTACGGGGGCTACACATCTCTGTGCTCGGAGGATCGCGCTTTTTATTTCCGTCCTCTGTTCTATCTTCCCCGAGGAGAACGCACGCATGCCCTGCTCACAAATATCGTCCAAGACGTTCTGACAGTGAGGAAGGAGGGCTTGGTGGTCTCTGAAGCTTTCAAAAAGGACAGCGTCGTCCTTCGGGTGTACTTGAGCTTCGGTGTATTTGTTTTTTCCTTGGCCGCGACATTCACCAGTCGATAGACGCCGAAAGTACAGAGCACTTCACAAGGTGCGACATGATCCGGACAAAAACAGTCACGGAAAAGAAGGATCGAGAGATGAGCAGCACGGTAATTCTCGTTGTGAAGGACTCACGGTACTACAGAAGGCAAGAGCGAGCTCCTTTCATCATGTCTGTCATAAGAGACACTCCAGGAATGTCAGAAGACGCAATGAGGGACGAATTCCTACTGAACGGGATCATAGAAGAGTTGGTCCCCCAGGGCAGGGACCAGGGAGCGAAGCTGACAATTTTTGTGAGAATAGAGACACACAACCTTGGAAGAAGTCACCAGTCACCAGTGCGCAGTTTTACGACTACTGTAAACGGTGCTCTGTCCTCTATAACATAGATAAAAATGCGGCCGTCAATTATGCCGTGTGCCCCTCATTGCCATACGATCCAGCGATTGGTGGAATGATGCACCAGTCGGGATGATACCAACGCCTTCGTCGCTGACGGAAATGTGCCTTTTCTATGTCTTGCCGCGTCGTCGCCTTCGTAAGCGAGCGCAATGATGGTCACGCGTTGTGGGCTGGGCATGCGCTCCTGCTTCGTGTCGAACACAAAGAACGCACTCGCTGCCTGTGCAGCATAGCACTGTTCTCGGCCGAAGTGGGAATGAGCCGGACAGTGTCCGCACCCAGGCCGGAGCGCCACCTCCCACGAGCTGCGCAGTGTAGTTGCTCTCAGTTTGCAATCTGCCAATTTGTTTCTCGTCACACGAGCCACCTGCTTCATGAATTCTACACATGTGGCCGGGGTGACGGACAAGATATTGACATATCCTGTGATGTAATAATTAGCTCTAGTGCTGTTCAATGAGGGAGCTCTCTTTTCGATGCTGTCAAAGACTTTTGAGCTTCAGAAATGTAAGAGCAGCCAGTTCCACGAGGCATTTGAAAACGCTTTTCGACGAATCTGGCATTGCTTGCATGTGAAATCCCTCTGGACAACAGCGATCGTGAGCCATTGAATCCTGAAACGTGGATAAGCTTGATTGGGCATGCAAGTGGTATCATCCAATAAAATGGCGTAGAGGGTAATCATCAAACCGATCTGGGCCATCAAGATCTTGCAACGTGGCTGTCTGAGTGTTGAGAACGCGAATGGTTCCCCACTGGAAGCTTCGCTAACACAGCTGGTAGTCTGATGATGCACCTGTAATATGCACGGGGACCTGGAGCATTTGGCATACACGAACATGTCGTACCGTCATTTCTCGGTTCTGTAGTAGCGGTGCGCACTTTGGCGCCTACCCCATTCAACAAATAGCCCACCATTGAAGCAAGAAAGTGCAGGGCCGTCTTGCCACAATCGACAGCCGATGACCCAGTCTGAGGGCCGAGATGACAGGTCAACTGCGAAATTGAGTCGTTTGATCGCCCGTTGATCGCATCGAGCTGCCCATGACCGGCGTCGATCGAAGTGCCTCCATGCACGGCCCTCGCTTCACACGCTGGCTGATTCAAGCCCCAAACATGGGCACACGGCGCTCAGCCGCGGCCACGCACTCCTCAATATCAATCCCGTCCACACCACAGGCACGCCCACACGCCGCCAGCACGCCCACGCACTACCGGAACGCCTACGAAAGTCCAGGACGCCCAGACACTGCCGGCACGCCCGCACACTGCCGGCACGCTCTCCGAGCGCGGGCACGCGAAAACACCGCGGGAACTTGGGCACGCGTCCGGCACGCGGGCACACCACAGGCGCGCCCGCACATCAACGCGACGGCTTCACAGCACCCGGACTCCCGCACACACCCGGCGCGCCCGCGCAGCACCGGAACACCCAGACACCACCGGCGCAGCCGCCAACCACTAGCACACGCGCAATATAGCAGCACAACCAACCACCATCGGCACGCTCATACTGAACCGGCACACCCATTTATCGCCAGCACGCCCGCCGACGGCCGACTCTCCTTCCGAGCGCCGACTCGCCCTACGACCACCGGCGTGCCCGCCATCTGCGGAACCCCGCAAGAGCTGACCTTCCTACCGAGGATGACGTGGCACGTCGACGGCGACTAGCACTACCGTCTGCGGTCACGCCCATCTACCGCGGCTCCCCCCAACCTGGACGTCCGCGCCCGCCCTCGTCGGCCGCGCTTTCCCTCATCGGCCGCGTCGTCCCCCGACGGCCGCGGCAACCACCGACGGCCGCGTCAACCCCCGAAGCCCGTTTCCACCCCTGACGGCCTCTCCGTCCCCCGTCAGCCGCGTCCACAACTGTCTGCCGCGCCCTCGCCCGAGGGCCTCGCCCACCCCCGACGGCCGCGCAAACTCCCGCCGGCCACACCCACCCGCAACGGCTGTGCCCACCCCTGACGGCCGCTCCCACACCAGACAGGCAAGCCCACTTGCGTCGGGAAAGCTCAATCATGGCGGGCGACTGCCAAGTATATTCGAGTGGGCCCTTTGTTTCTGGTTTAGATTTGCTCAGGGTAACCTCTGCCCAATCTTGTATCAGTAACGACTGGGAGGCGCGTGCGAGGGAGACTGGAGGTGTGCCTTGAAGGTCTGTTCGTTCGGCGGTACCTCTCTGTGGTTTTGTCTACGGCGCTCCTGTATCTGAGGTGGTCTACGACGAGTCTGCTTGTTGGTATGGCTTGTACACCTGCTTTAGACTGACAGGCAGGACCTTTCCATTCACATCGCGTCTACCAACCTCCGTCGTACCTCTCCTTATCCTCTCTAACGTGGCCATGGTGGCAGCAGGAAGTTATTCAACCCAAATGGGGTCTGTTTTTGGCTTGGTAATGGCTCGTGTGTCCCTCGTCTTTTCCAACCACCCGTGTGTCCTGTTCGCTCCTCCATGAGCCGCGCGACCTCAACTGCATGGGTTTCCCATCCGCGCGCAAAACGCGAGACAGTCAACGGAGGAGGTGTCCCGCGAGAAAAAACGTAGGTGCGTCTTTCCGTGCTTGGCCAACCGCCGCTGGTTCTGCAGGGCTTGGAGGTCGAATGCAGTTGCTCTTGCCGGGATGATACTATCTATAGGACATCTGTCGACCGCTGCACCCGATATAAAATCGCTTCTGCCGCGCGGCTGCTCTTTCCGTTACCGGTCGCGGCCGCCCCCACTGCCGGCAGTTCACCACCGGACGCGCTCCAGCGCGCACCAGCGCGGGCTTATCGATGCCGGCGGGTGCGCTCGAACGCCTGGACGACCAAACTTTGTAGTCGCCTTTTCTATCCACGCTTCAGCTTTTGGGGGCATGTATTAGGCGATGAGCTCCGGGAGATGAGCGAGGTGTATGGTCGGGAGTTCGAGGGGCTGTGAGCGGGTGTGCTCGCGGCCGGTGAGCCCTCCGCTCGCGGAGGTGCTGGGTGTGGACATGCATGCTAGGAGTGGGTGTGTCTGCGGGTGCTGAGAGCGTGGGGGCGCATGGGTCTTATCAGGTTGCTCCCTTCCGGCTCGTGCCACCTCTATGGTAGAACCATAACGCACCCACCCACTGAACTACCCGCTTCACAGGTTATGGGCCCAACATGTGCGGATAGCTACACGGATGTCGCAGGTTCAAATCCCGCGGCTTGCCCCAGGGTTTCGGGTCCGACTTCGAATTTGCAAGTTGGCAGATTCGAGTCGATCGAGGAAAGGTTCCTGGTCTCTGTGGAGTTGAGAGGAGTGTTGAATTGGATGTATGGCGCGTCGCCAAAGAACGATCGGATCTGAGAAACGCTCATAGCAAGTCACAGCAGTTCACAGCTGCTCATGGCATAGAATGTACAATTGCTATGATCGTCCTTTCCTCCCACAGAACCATCCAGGAGCCCTCAGCATGCAGTTTTATTTCAAAGCACAGTCACAGCACGGTCACAGCATCAATGATGGCCGCAGGTTTCTTTTGGGTGCCTGTGTCACTTCAATCCAAAACCAGCGTCACGCGGACCTTGAAATTCATGGGCTTGGTCGCACGAGCGCGCCGTCGCCACCGAGAGGTTCCGGAAGCGCGGATAAAAGGACAACGGAAAATCATGCCGGTTTCATTCTCATTTTATGTTGCTGATCCCCGAAACTTGTCCTGGGGGACACAAACAGCGACTGACTGTGAATAAGAGCATTCTATTGGCCTAAAACGACAATAAGTGGACATCGAAGCCAATAGAGAGCACGAAGTTGGTACCAGGACCTTGCATCCAGCAGAACGCACTTGTTCCTGCCGCTTGATTCGCTTTTCTTGGCACGGAGCAAGCTGCCCAGTGGAGATCATGAGATTTTCCACTGTCCTTTGCAGAAGGGCGGAAAAGAAGAGGAGCTGATGTCGATTTCCAGGCCGTTTGGGCACATGTAAGAAATCAGAAGCTCCAAGTCTGTCCCAGGTGCGCATCTGACTGGTGGAGAGAGTCGGTCCGCATCTCAGTCTCGGTCCACCAGGACAAAATTCGGGGATCGGCAATATTTGGTCGGGCTAGTAGGCAGACAGGTTCTTCCGTGTCTCAGCCATCCGCTCCTGCGCAGCCGCCCAGTCGGTGGCCGCCGACAGGCCTGTCCCGCATATCGAAATGCTTACAAGGTTCTGCCATGTTGCCCACCGCCGTACAAATCGCGGGGATGCCGGAAAACCAGGCATGCTCTGCCGCTCCCCAATCTCACGAGCACGCTTCTGCAACACTGCTATGGTCAACGGCATGGTTTTCTGCCCTAATTCCTCGACTATGTTGTACCAAAGCCGCATCTCGCTTTCCCATTCCTCCATTGTAGACCGTCGCACACGAACGCAGTCGAGTGGCGCCGCGCTCGCTGCGCGGGCACGCAAAGCCATCCTTGAATTCACCGAGCACACCGTCCGAACGGCACAGACCGACGTAGCTTTAGCAAAAGAGTTTTCCAAATCCTGCGTCGTGTAAAGCAAGCCCGAGTCCTTGCGGCGAACTATCTCCCGCTTGTAGCTCAGCGTAAGCGTGGTTCCCTTCTTGTGGATGCCCTTGTGTCCCACGCCAGAGCCTGCAGAGACGAGATGGAAAGATCCGGTGGATTTACCGGCGCCTTCCAAAACGGCTACAGCTGCGGCAGAAACCGCCCCTGCGAACGCACAGAGAATATGGAGCATTGTCTCATGCGACGCCGGCGGGTACGCGTCGTGAGAAGCGGCGCTTGCTGGAGCAGCAGCAGCGAAATGCACTATAAAAGTTTACTAGTCGGCAGGTTAGGGGGGGTGGGGTCGGCGGGGCGGGGAGGTGGGGGCCGCGCTCTATCGTCGCTGGACAGTGAGCGTGTCGACGAAGGGGACGGTGACGACGGCGGGGACGATGGTGGTGACCGGGGCAGGACCTGGGATGTGGATGACCAGGGCAGTGCAGGAGATGTGGGCCCTAGAGGCGTTCCAGAGGCGGCGGTGCGGGACGCTTCTCGAGCTTGAAATTGACACCAGCCATCGTTTGTCAAAAACATTGAGAGTTCTTTCAAAATCCATGACTGTTGATCGTATGGAAGATCGACTGCGATCATCACATGTGATCGAGACCGATCCCAGCCATTCAGGTCGAGATCGAGGCCGCTTCCGGTCGGCCGCCGCTGAATCGTTGAGCATTTGTTACACAGCCGGGGGCTCTAAAACTGAGCAATGACTATAGTTGCTCCTTGACATGTTCTGTACTACAACATCGGCTCACACCTGCTGATAGGAGCATACGAGGAGCTCTCTGCCGAACAGCGAGACATGTTCATGCAAGGCATGCGCCGGGGCGCGAAACACGCTCCGACGCACACCATACTCACCCGATTGGAGCCACAAGGAATGGGCGGCACAACTCTGTCAGTGTCAGACTATGCAATGCTTCTCACCATAGACCGGACTGTGATACAGTACTTGGTTCAATGCACGACCACGTCACGTCACGCAGTTGCCGCCCTCAGAATTTTCGAGGCCGTGCGAAAGGTCTTCAACGCTCATTTATATGTGCGCAGAGCGTCCTCGGATGAGAAGAAGCCCACGGGAGTGCGGATGACCGTTGCTGAGCTCCATACAATCGGAGAGAGCCTCTTGATTGTGCTTCGTCGACTGTTACCCTTCAACGGAAGTTGGGAGCGACCGTTCGTACCGCGTGTACTGGAACTGCTACACCGCACTGTTCCGATGGTGCAGCTGCGGTCATCCATATGTGAGATCAATTTCGAGACGTTCCACCAACTTTCGAAGTGGGAGCAGGGGTTGTCATGGATGTATTCCCGGGGTACATGTCCATGCAATGTATCCGTACCTGCTTGAGGTACGAGTAGGGAAGGCACATCCCACATGCAATATGTAAAAAAGACAACACAATATATCTATCCTGTCCCTCAGACACTGCGAGATTATATCTGATCCGTATCCCAGATATGACACTCAGGATGCAGGGATACGGAAAGTTTCGAAACTGATCGCGCATGAAGGGAATAAGTTGAACGCAGTGGACCTCCCCCTTGGCTTGCCGAAAAGCGGGCGACTCATGTGCAAACATTTGGCATCGACAGGCGGTGATCGTCTGCGACCCAGATGAAACCATCCGATCACTCGACTCGAACAGTTTTCCTGTGACACGAGATTCAGAATGGTCGCGCTGGCGTCCGCGTCCAGAGGCCGCGCTGCCACCGGAATCCAGCCCACGCGGGCCGTAGAAGAGCCGGGGTTCCCACAACCATCGGCTCTAGGCTGTATCTCATCTGCGCAAGCGCTTCCAGAGCCCCTCCCCCTCTTCTGCCGCCCAACGCAGCCCCGCCCCCCGCGCCGCGCGCTCGCCCGCCGCCGCCGGCCCCTCTCTCAGTACCATCTTCGGCAGCGTCACGGCCTCCGGAAACGCGACCTCGACGGTCACGGCCGAGATGGATGGCAGTGAGCCCATCACTGACCACGTGCACGTTCACAAGCCCGCCAGCGGGAGAAGCACCGCCTCTAGGGTGGTGGCGGTCACGCACGTCTGCCGCTCCGCCCGCTCCCGAACTGCCGGCCTGTGGCGGCGTCGACGGCGGCTGCGGTGGCCAGCCGAAAGCCGCAATCGCCGTCGGCAGGCTGAGACGATGTGTAGAAGTCGGCGGAAGAGGTGATGGGTTTTCAGAGCGGCGACTCGCAGGTGCTCCGGTTAGCACTGCGGTCAGCGTGGGGCGCCGCGCCGGGCGTGGCGGGTCGATTTCTACCTAGGCGGGGTGTTCCGTCCGCACGGAGCTCGCTCGTACTGATGTTCAGCGTATATATCTGAAAATATATCCACATCCTATCTCGAACACTCTGGCCGCAAAGATGAGTATACTCTGAGTGTATAATTCAAACTCGGAGTGTTAATCCGTATCCAGATGCCGCTGAATTTAGCTTGTCCGTAGGCGGACATCCGGCATGACCAATGGAATGTATCTTACTAGTGCACAAAAACGGTATTCTGACAACGCCTGAGCGGGAGGTGAGCCAGAGCAACAATCGGTTCCCAGCTGAGTACGCAATGCAGGGGTGGAGAGACACGGAGAAGTACTCAAATGCGCTGGCCATGCTCGGCGCACATGGCAGTTCTGCTTCGTGGCTCCTTGTCCGAGAAGTCCAGCCATTTATTTCCGTGGCCCTTCATAGACCGGGCCCAATTAAAGGACAGTCACCGTACACCTTATTGCGCTGGCGTACAAGAGCAGACGTCAGCGCGCTTCTAGAATCCACGGAAGAGCTCTGGTGAAGTCTTGCGCTGAACGCGACTCTGCGGATCTCTTGCGAAGCTACGCAAGCGCAGGCAGCATGTGTCCTCAGAAAAGGGTCAAGAGTGTCTCTACATGGGAACGGAGCCACTCCTGATCACGAGTCCGGATTCAATCTGTCGGATAGTGTAGAATTGCGCTTGTTCCTTGTCCAGCCCATTGTTACACTCAAAGCCACCCTCCATGTCATCTGTGAGAGTTAGAAGATACCAACGGTGGCGTACATCATATTCCGTCAGCCCACGGAAGTAAAAAAAGACACAGAAATTGGATTGTCCTCGACTTCAGTTGACCGTGGGAGACCGCTTCTCTCCTTTCTCTCTTCTGGGCATCACAAAATGAAGTTTACCAAGAGATATGGGTTCCATTCCAAGAGCGGGTGACTGGGGGGCGCTATGTGCGGGGGGGTGCGCTTTGGTGTGACGAGACATGAAATGTAGCGCTTTCTCTGAAGGCCTCGAATTCAGGAGCAGAACTTGCGCCATTTTTTAGTGCAAGTGTGACATGAGTAAGTAGACTAATAGAGCTCACCAACCTCGAAGCCGGGCCTTCCACCAGGAACGTCAGAACTAACAGTTCATGACCTAGAGGCTTCTATATGACGTCTAATGGATACATGAAGCCCGTCTATCTCAAGACGCACCCTTCCCTCTTCTCCCCCCTATCCTTGTCAGCTTGTCGACGAAAATGTAAACACTGGCGTTGGCCAGCCACTGCACCACCACAGGAACATGAAATCCGACCAGTCCCTTCCAAGTCGGACGCCCCTTGGTCAGCCGATCGGGCTCCTTATTGAACATTCCAGATCCACAACTCCAGTATCCTAGTGGCTCATTAGGAGGTGCATCATCCCTGAGCTTCTCTGTGCACTCTGGTGAGACAACCGCAGCAACCCATGTCACAAAACCACAGTAAGGGCCTGAAGCGCCGTCGCCAGAGTAAGAATTTGCAGCTCCCCTCATCTCGCCGGGGATCGCTCAGGTCTCACCCTATGGGTGGATCGCATGCTTGAAAACAACCTGTTGAGCAGCTCGTGATGCAGTTCCCAGCGCCACATAAGTGGGCTCTTCGCCTCCCAGCTGGGCGCAGGGTCCACTTCCGGGACGAAAACGACACTGTCGCGGGAATCTTCCAGTTATGTCACCATCACGACCACATTGCTTCGGAATTCTTATAGCTGCTATGATTGAGAGGTCTTGCGTTGCCGCACCACCACTCCCCTTTGGCTAGCTTCTGAGCGGCAAGCACCATTGCATTTTGGACGCCTTCCTCCCCGCCGCCAACTGTAGCGATTTCTCGGCCGTCTCCCGCTCGGAAGGCGGCACTGAGGCCGTCGTGTGTGTGCCACATCACGGTCAAGCGCAAAAACGAGACCGCGTTCGGGATCTGCGCCAATTACAAGACACTAACAACGAGCGACTGCAAGGCGGCCCAGGCATGGCCGACACAAGCGCCAGTCCTGAATCTTTGCAGCAGAAAATTAGGCCAAAGCATGGCCGGCCCGCACATCACCCCGCCCCCATTCACCCTCTATGATGACGACAGATTTATGAGATCTCGCCTGTGCGCCCGTGTACATCAATCCCCGCCCTTGCTCTCCCGTCTACACCAGCCCACTTTCTTTTGTTCCTGTCAATTCCACCCCCCCCCCTGTTCTTGCCACTCTTTCGGGCCCCGTGGGCGTGAACGCGGAGCACGGCACCGCGACCGCGCCGTAGTAGGCGCCAGAGGAGGACCCAGCCCAGTAAGATCCCATCGCCAAGCGTTCTCGAGCCACAGGGACGGGAGTCTCGCGCCGAACGCGTGGCCTCGTGTGGATTCGCGACGAGCGTGAGAAGCTTTGCGCTTTCGACGTCGCGGCGACGCTCAACTCCGAGGTGGGCACCGACCAGTGGATGGAGACGTTCAAGAGAGACTACTGAGGCCTCCTTCGGGCTCGGTTTCCTGAATCTCTGAAGAAAGTGAATCGATGCCGCAAGCGCTTTAAGATAGCCAATGACAAGGGTCTCAAGTACAACATCTTCTCCGTTGTGGAGGTCTTCCAGAACTTGTACATGTCTGTACTCAAAGCCAAGATCACCGGCAACCCGATGCCGACAGATCTCATAAACACAAACGCGGCCAAGTACAATGGCCTCATGCGCTACAAGGACTTAAGGCCAACGTGGTCGCAGCGCTGAAGTCCCCTCCGTTGCCGTACTGGAGGATCCTGCGGAAGCTGGACCGCTTTAGCGGCGACGCTACTGTGACGGCTGTGCGTGCGCCGCGCAGCGCTCCAAGCCCGAACGGTGCATTGCGTGCGGAGAAGTGTGACGACAATCCTCTAGACGGCCTGAAGGCAGAGTACGAGGACGTGAGCATGGGGCCATTGAGCGCAACGTACGCCCGTGTCTAGCGAAAACGCCAGATGAGCGTCTTTCAATAACAGTCTGCCTATAACAAGGCCGCAAAGGCATCGCCCGTCAGCTGCAGCGCGCGACATAAGACGAGAAATCGCCCAGTTTTTCAATCGCATTCGCAGTTGGCGAAGTGCCCTGAGTTGGCTCCCTGCTATGCAGTATGTGTCTAAAATATGACTGCGTGTCTCGTGCCGGCTTCGAGGGTTCGGGGCCACCTGGCGAGTTAAAGGAATTGAGGTAAGGGGATGCCTTCGTTCGACGACTGGTAAGTCGTTGTACTTTCGTTTATCCGCTTCAGAGCCATTGAAATGGCGGTGCCATTCAGATAAGAGTGCGCATAATTGGGCTTGTTTTTTCGGATTCTGATTCTATACGAGTATATGCAGCCTTTTTATCAGGATGCCATTTATTCACGGAAGCCCCTGGTCTGAACGCGTTGGCCCAGTCGGCTGCGGACCGCACCATCATCGCCTTTTGGTAATCCCCGGCAGCTGCCAACTCTGTCGATTGTCCAGTGTGGTGGGAGCGCGAGATGCGCCGTCGGCTGGAAGACGACGATGGCAATCCATCAGCCTATACAGGCCCTCCAGACGCCGAGCAGGAAGCGGCATTGCAGGACCGACTTAACGCGGCCACTGCATCCGCCGAAGCCGCATGTCCAAGCGGAAACGGCGGTGGCCCTGGCCGAGGGCGCGGGGGCATTCATGGTGGCTAGGGCGGAGCTGGACGCGATGGCGGTCGGTGCCCGGCTGTATTTGCTCTCGGAGGCCGAAGTGGCCGTACTGGCGGCTGCGGTCGCGGCAGAGGAGCTCGACCAGGACGCAGTGGACGGAACGGCGGAAAATCTTCATCGAATTACGATGAGAAAGGGACGGTCTCCGAGAGCGACGACGACTCTGCCGACGCGGACAACTCTGCGGACGCGCTCCCCCCTCCTCAACGGTAGCGTAGGTGCGCGGAGAGCCGCACCCCGTCCCCACACATTTCTCAAACCGCGACGGCCCCGAAGACACCCATTGAGGCCGCCCTGGTGGCAGGGGAGCTGATTTCCTCGCCAGCGTTCAGCATCGCCGACTCTAATTACGACGGAGACGCGACCTGCGGCAACGGCTGTGAATATGAGAAGGACCAATCCCGGGAGATATTTGTCGGAGAACATGCGCCGCGTCTGAGCGGCAGCGCCAAAGTAGCGGGTGCCCGCCCCGCGGTGCCGCCTACGCGTCGTGTGAACATGACGCGTGGCGGTGCCGCGCAGGAAACCAAGCGGCGCCGCTTTGAGGAGACGGCCGGCGCCGCCGGCTTCGACACGCACTCGCGCATCCTGAACACCATGGGCTGGGACGACTGGAATGACGGAGGTGCCTTCAGCAGCGAAGACATTGACGAGGAGGAGCCCTAGCCGGAGGGCAGTTGGTAACTCGGCCGAGGACGTGGACGTACAAGTGGCATCATGGAACGCTTGAGTAGGTATCAAAACCTGCTCCTCTCGTTCTTTGAACGGTGGTCTGATGACCAAGGACATGGCCGAGCTAGATGATGAACTGCGTAGGTGTGCTTATTTTTTCCTTTGCGGTCTCCTTATACGCTACATGCCATGCACTACTGCAATAGAAAAGGTGTTTTGTTCCCGTCCCCGTGTTTTTATTCAAATCAGCATTAACCTTAATGCTTCTCTTTCCTTTTAATGAACGCGCGCAGTACATGGTGTGAAACAACGTCGCCGCACCGCCAAGCGCACCGCAAGTACGGACCGCAGGTCTTTGAGAGTAGGGCCTGCGTGGTTTGATGGGCGAACTATTGCTGATCCCCCAATTTTGTCCTCATCGGCCAAGACTGGGACTGCTTTGTAAAACAGGCCAACCATTGGTCTAG
>ENA-ORXR01001938-ORXR01001938.1-marine-metagenome-genome-assembly--contig:-NODE-1938-length-20698-cov-23.587508_pt1 | contig 20698 bp, 16 predicted proteins | sample MGYA00237866_ERZ511479 | MGnify/ENA metagenome assembly ERZ511479 | reverse complement strand
GACAGCGATTCTGCGCCGATATTGACTTTCGTGAGCGACAATTTATCGGCGTCAGGATGTTTTCCACATTCCACGACTTCGCCAATGACCATGCCTTCCAATCCACCCGGAATACTCTCAAAAGGATCAATGCCTTCGACTTCCAAGCCGATTTCAGTGAGTAAATCGCCCAATTCTTCTACGGGCATGTCGGTATCAATGTATTGGCGCAGCCAATTGTAGGAAATTTTCATAGGAAATAATGCGCTACCGTAGAGACGCGATTAATCGCGTCTCTACACACGAAAAGATGCAAAGATAGGGTTTTGGTGGGTGAATTTCAAGTATAAGATTTGCCTTGCATTTTGAACATGTAGAGAAAATTCATGCATTTTCTCTACATGTTCGACACCGTGCCATCCCGACACCGGTAGCTTACGGCTTTTGCACTCAAAAAAGAAGTTCTTTGTCAAGTTTGACTAAGAGCATGTTTAAAATTTTTCTGCCTGATAACCAATATTTTGTGAACTTGGCTTCATATCAAATCAGTCACTTATCCCGATAAATTCCTTCTTTGATACCTCGCCAAAACCACTCCCGAAAGCTTTCGGGATTGATTATCAGTTTGAAAAATTCTAAACATGCTCTAAATAAAAAACGTCCACATCGAATGATGAAGACGTTTTTTAAATTTCGTATTCTTTAGAAAATCAATCACTCAATCAATTACCATCACAACCTTCAATTTCTCCTGCAAAATCTGCCTGAGATTCTACGCTGAATCCTTCATCAAGTCTGATGACATCACCTGCTTTAAATTGTACATTAGTTCCGGGAGCTACTTCCCCTGTCGAAGTAATCGTCTCGTCGGCTTGATAAACATCACTTTGTATCGGAGCATTATTAATAGACAATTCAACAGGACAAGGACATTCCGGTGTTGGAGTGAATATGTAAAGGAGATTTGGTTCAGCTACTATGTAGAGCGTACCGTTATTGTCCATTGTGACGCCTTCGGGTTGATTGATATAGGGAAAAGAAAGTCTGCTGATTTCGTTACAATTGGCATCGACTTCTACCACAGCTCTACTTTCATGGCTCAATAATAAGGTATGTGTACCTGTAGTCGGGTCTGTTGCGCCTGACAATCCCAGATGATGCATACCCGCTAAGTCGGAAAGATTAAAGGGGTTTTGAGTCACATCACATACAATTTCGGTGTCTGAAGTAGAAAGTGTAACAGGGAATGACATGGGCATATTAAAGGAGTAATAGCCTTTGGGATTTTTTTCTTTTACAGTGAATATTTTATTGGTCAAGGGGTAGTATGCAATACCTTCCAGCCCGACGTTTGCGCCCCACGGTCCGAGTGCTGAGGGCATTTGTACTTCGTCAGCATTATTATAGTTCACTTTATTGGTATTTGATAAAATATCAAAAAATATGATATTTCCTCTTCGTTCTTCCACTACTGCAAAGCGTGTCCCTAAAATATGAACGATGCCTTCCGTGTCTTCAAATTGCATGAGGTCAATATCTCTCAATACATTGCCGGAAAGGTCGGTTTCATATACCGTCGGATCACCGTTTTGTACCATAAATAAGGTATTGGTCAGAGGATTGTATGTAATACCTGAGAGGTCATTTGGAATCTCACTAATCGTAATTGTATTGGATGGCTCATAAGCACATAATTCGATACTTTGAGCGGTTAAATTAATGGGTAGGAATGATAAAATTGCGATATGAAAGAGCATTGAGGTCTGAGATAAAATTTTCATAATGTCAATTTAGATGTCAGTATAAGTACATCGTCCAAAAAGTTTCTTTGCGAATTTGAATAAATGTAAAATAATAAATTTAAAATGTAAAATGTAAAAGGCGTAGGACGCGAGGCAAACGCGTTACTTTCGTATTTATTTGATTTTTAATTTATTAAAAATGGTAAAAATGTAAATGCTTTGTTCGCGTACTACAAGCACTTTTACATTTTACATTTCAAAAAACGATAAGAAATTTATTTGACAATAGTAGTTAGCTGTAAATTAGCAAAGTTAGGAACTTAATTTGGAATGTAGGTGTAAAAATATGCTAAATGTGACATACTCCAATGTCTTCGCCGAATTATGAATTATGAATTTTGCATGATAAATGAATTTAAATTCTACTTTGTTTTTTATTGATAATAAATTTCTTACAAATTATACATTTTTAATCATTCAAAATTTTTCATTCAAAATTCAAAATTGGCGAACACATTGATACTCAACGTTATTCTTACGAGATGTAAGACAAATAAAAAACGCCCTTACCCGTAAGGCGAGGGCGTTTTCCGGCTTTTATTTTCCCTAAATGAGTATAAATCTGCAATTTATTGACTGTCAGGCGGGTTGCCTATTGCCTAGGGCTAAACAGGCTGAGCGCAAACTCATAGACGATTTCAATTGCCATGCGTGTGATAATTTAGTAAACAAGACATTCTACGAACTTGATTTATTTTTACATGGTCATTAAAATCGACTGTACTGTATTCGTTGTCAGCTTGTAAGGTTCGTGGTAGCGGCAGATTAAAAATTTGTCCTGCACCCGTTAAAAATGAGTACCTACTCTGTTCTGGCTTTTTGGTAAATCGCCTTTTGGTACAGAGGAGGTGTTTTTAAGGGGGATTAGATTGGATGTTTTGTGATATTTATACTTCGTTCCTTATTGGTTTTCTAATGCTTCTACTTTCATGCTTAATTCATCAATTTGGGCTTGAAGTTGGGCAATTATAACGATAAGGTCAACATCTGTATCAGAAACTGCGGTAGCAATTTGGGTATCTACGTAGAACTTATTTACAGCATCTAATGGCTCAATTGGGTCATCTAAATTTATAATCTTGTTTTCGTTCATGTTTAAGATTTGGGTGGCTTGGTGGTTGCCGAGGTGGTCGCCTTCGGGTGGCGGTACTGGCAGGTTATAAGGTGTAAAGTCGGAGATATGAAAAACTCCTGTATCATCAACAGTAACTATGGGGAAATTTCCGGGTGGTAAATTTCTTACTCTTATAGGCGCATCATTTTGTCCCTTATGCACATCTAAAGACACATCATTTTCTGGAACTCCACAAATACCTACACCAATTGATAGTTCATTACCATTTAATATCAATGGCTTAGGTGAAGATTGAATTGATGATACATTTACGTTATCTATTTCGGTATCGGCAGATAAAGCCAAAATGCTAAAATCGCCACCAATAGTATGAAGTCCTCTTGTTCTTGCATCACCATTTACATCTAATTTATCAGTTGGCGTTTTTGTACCTAAACCAAAATTGCCATTAGTGTCTAAATAAGAATTGCCTTTAGTTCGTAGTTCAATCTTTACGACCTGGGCGGTATCAGGAGCATTACCGTATAGTCGGAAGTACTGCCCAGAATCGTTTGAGCTGCCAAAACGAGTGATATACTGAAGACCTTCATGGCTACCTCTAGTCCAACTAAAACTAGTTCCCCATCTAGTGGCATGAAAGCGTATACCATTGTGTCCTCCTCCATCTGTTGTAAAGATTTGCATCGTAGGCGCGTTCCAATTTTTATTAATACCTAATTGCAATACATTAGAATTAGCTCCATTATCGTCATTATGCAACCAAGTGCTTCCGCCTTCTACTTTCAAACCAAGCCCTCCCGGTACAGGCTTATCAATTATAATCGTACCCTCATAGGTGGATGTCGGAGCATTTTGTGCAAAATTTAGTTGAGTCATCAAACTCATCATTATCATTAAAAGTAATCGGTTCATAATATTTTGTTTTAATATTTAATGCCTACTCTGTTAAAGGCTTTTCGGCAATCGCCTCCATACACCCACACCCACACATACCTCACCCACCCCACCCCCACGCGACAGCGCAAGGCAGGCAAGGCATAAATGAATATGTAATTGATTTAAGTTTTTGAAAATAAAGGGATTACAGGACTTTTTGTTGTGTTATGATGATAGCTCCAGAGTTCTTTGTTGTTCTGTTTTAATTACTACCGTGCCGATGATAAGCAGCAGTAATGCGAGGATGATAAGTCTCCATTCAGAAAGCGTAGGAACTTTTTCAGGATACACCAACGAAACCACCACCTCCACACAATCATCAGGATATTCCGTTTCACAGACCGTAATTATCACATTCGGCGGCTGACCATCTTCTATCGGAATACAGGTCAAATCATCTTCAACATAAGTCGGAGGTGCAAACTCGTAATTATTCAATGGGTCATTCGTACATTCCACACCGTCAGGGCATAAGGCAAATAATTGGGAATTGACCGACAAGTAATTCGTTAGCGAAATACACAGCATACTGTTTGTCACCACCTGCGGCGGTATTGGTGGTGTTATCAATTCGCAATCATCATCCGCCAATATCAACACCGTCTGTGGTTCGCTCAAAAACGTTACCGTCTCTCCGGTGATATTATTCGTCACCGTAAACTGCGTCTGATATGTCAAACTATCAATCCCCGAAAAACCACCTGCATCATAAATCAAACTATCCGCCGTACCATTGATGATGACCGCGCCGCTATCCGGCTGCATCAAAATATCTGCTATCGTTACATTCATCACCGTATAGTCCGGCGCAGGAAAGAGCGAATCAATCAGCACCAAATCATTCGCCAATACATCACAAGGGAAGGTCGAAGTCGTTGATACACAGCAATATTTGTCCGGCACAGCAAAACCACAGGTAGGGTCGTATTCGATAATCAGGTCAATTTCCAAGGAATCACAATAAATTTCTCCGTCGTCCAATTCGCCACATTTCAGCAAGCCAAAGGAGTCGAAAGTTGCCCCGACCAGCGTTGGTTCGTAGTAAAATAAGCTGTCGATATTCACGCCCGAAGTACTCGCTACATTGCTGTCATTGACATTCGTGAGGTACAGATTGCCAGACTGTGGCGGGTCGTACAACACGAAGAAGTCGCAAGTATCATTGGGTGGTAGTAGGCTTTTGAATTCAACATTATGGATGATTTCTTCGAGTTCTTCCGGTGCGACTTGTCGGCGATTGAGTTTTGAGGGTCTGAGTGGAATTTCGCAGGGGTCGGGTTGGTCTAATCTACAGGGCCATATCGTGACCGTACAACCGCCACTCGCTGAAGCACGATAAGTAATACTATCCGGTAAAATGACGTTGAGAAAGACCGTAGCCGTATCCACATTGCCCAGACTATCCGTGAGGATATAAGTAAAAGTATCTATACCAACAAAATCCATATTGGGCGTATAACAAAACGACCCGTTGGCACAAAAACGTTCCAATAAACCATCTGTAATATCAATGCCGCCATCGGCTTCGGTCAGTAGCGTTGTCGTAATACTGTCGTTTTCAGGGTCAGTGTCATTTAGTATGACCTCGCCGAGTAGTTTCGTATTTGGGATGAGTGTCAAGGTGTCGTTCATTGCCACAGGTGGCTGATTTTGAGCCGATAGAGAGTGTGTCAGTAGTAAGTAAACAAAGAGCAGTGCAAATTTTTTCATGGTGAAATAGGTGATTTGGTTTGAAAATAAATTAAAAAAGTACTTGCTTATTCAATGTGTAAAGTTGACATATTTTTGGACTTAATCTGTATTTCCCTTTTTCTCTTGATACAATGTTCAACATTAATTTATAAATTTACAAATAATATGATGTATCAAATTTCGTTTAAATAGAAAATATATTATTATTTTTTTGTTATAAAAATATTTAATTATCAATTTTTTAAATAAAAATATAATGTCGAAAAAATATAAAAATAAGCTATTTTCGTACTTAGATATTCTTCGAAATGAAGAGCTATTTCGCTTGGAGCGTTTCATTTCATCTAAATTTTTCAACACGCCGAAGGAAGAAAGGCTACGCAGATTATTCAGCAAAATCAGAAAGGCGAAGCCATCCGGCGGCAAATTCAGCGAACTAAATCCATCTGAGTTTGGCGCAAAACCTACCGATTTTTCAGATTTATTAAAATTGGTCAAACGCTATATCGCGTTCACCCAATTAGAGAAAGACGAACAGGTACAAAAGCGTTTTCTGATAGAAGGATTGAGAGACAGGGCAGGGAGTATGCAGGTAGAATTGTTGATAAACAGCGAGTTATCAAAAACAACGATAGATATTCAGGAGAATTACGAACACCGGATGCTTTTATTGGAAATCAATTTTATACATCACATCATCCACCATCATCGCCACAAAAAAACGGATAAAGTCTTACAGGAATTGATGTATAGTATTGACCGATATTACGCCTTGCTGAAAATTCACTATGCCGTCTCTATGCTCGGACGCAGTACGCTCAATGCCTTTGAGTTTGACTATGGTAGCGAAGATGCTATTCAATCTATTGTCGAAAAAAGTACGCCCGATGAGTACCCACTACTTCACGCATGGTTTAGTTTTTGGCAATTTGCCCAATTCAATACTCGCAAAACCCTCGAAAAACACAAAACGATTCTCTTCAATGTCGCATTAGGGCAGGTAGAAAAGAAACAATTTTTTGATAGTCTCATCAATTATATTCGACAGAATACAAGATATACAAGTGATTTTTTTTGGTATGAAGAATTGCATGATATTTATGAGCGATATTTCGGGGAGGGAATTGCCCTTGCAGGAGTAGGGGTGAATCAAAACAAAATTTCCCCCCAACATTACATCAATTACAGGCTGCTACTCATGGATTTGAAACTTGTACAAAAGGCAAATTCATTTAAGGAACAATATTATCATAAATGCAAGATAGCAAAAGGCGAAGGCAGCAAATTTTTTGAACTTTATGATCATATTATTACCACTGAATGCAAAGATATCAAGGCACTGAACCGTATGGAAAGAAAACTGGCGGTTATGCGTGAGCCGGATATTTATTACCGCATTATATTTGAGGTCATCGCCATCAAAACCACTTACAATTGTAGAAATAAGACATTCACCCACAAACGCGAGCGATTTCGCGATTACATCCGTAATCAAAAGAAATTAGGAAAAGAGTTCAAACAAACCTATCTCAACTTTGCTACCCTCACTCGTCGTTTACACAATTTCCAACAAAAGAAAATAAACAGCAAACCTTTAGATGCAAGCCGCTTGCAAGGCTTAGGGGAAAGCATCCAAACGCTGCCCACTATAGAGCGCATCTGGCTAACCGAAAAATTCGATGAACTAAGCAAGTGAAATTCCACTCCTGTGACACCAAAAACCAAAAATCTCTAAAAATACCCTGTCCAAAATTACTGATTTTTAACAAAATTTCTTCCAATTAATCCACTCAATTTACAACTTTTTAGAGGTGTAATGATGTTCTAATTAAATAGATACTCATCCAATGACAGCATTTGTCAATCAATCAAACACTCGAATGAAGAAATTTTATGTTATGAAGAAAGCGATGTGCTTTATGATGTTGTTGACATTACAAGGAATCATTTACGCCCAAACCAACTGCATCAATGGCATGGCAGGAGCCTACCCCTGCAACGGCATTAACCTCCTCGCACACATACCTATGGCAGATATGGGCGGCGGTAATGGCAATGATATCTGGGGGTGGACCAGCCCTGTGTCGGGCAAAGAATACGTCTTGATGGGACGCACCAATGGAACGGCATTCATAGACATTAGCGACCCGCTAAATCCGGTTTATGTTGGTAATTTACCGTCGCATAGCGGTAGTTCGACATGGCGCGATATCAAGGTGCATAACGACCACACTTACATTGTCAGCGAAGCAGCCAACCATGGAATGCAAATTTTTGACCTTACTCAATTGGATGCTGTGACTACTCCACCTGTGACATTTTCTGAAACCAACCATTTTGAAGATACAGGTATTGGCGGATTGATTAGCGGTTCGCACAATATTGTCATCAATGAAGATTCCGAATTTGCTTACCTCGTCGGTACAAATCTGTGCGGTGGCGGCTTGGTGGTGATAGACATTCGTGACCCTATGTTGCCGCGTTATGTGGGGTGTTATAGTTCATCCGGATATACGCATGATGCTCAATGTGTCAATTATATCGGACCGGATGCCGATCATGCAGGTACAGAAATCTGTTTCAATTCCAACGGCTCACTTGGCGTTGTTGTCGTAGATGTGACCGACAAAAATGATATGACCTTGATAGCTTCCAGCCAATACACAGGCAGACGCTATACCCACCAAGGTTGGCTGACGCCCGACCACCAATATTTCCTCATGAACGATGAACTCGACGAATCCCAAAATGGTCACAACACCCGCACCCATTTGTGGGATGTGCGCGATTTGGACACGCTTATTTATATGGGCTATTATGAATCTGCCGAAGCAGCCATCGACCATAATTTATACATCAATGGCGATTATGCTTATGAGTCTAATTATCGTGCAGGACTACGTATATTGGATATAACAGATGTTGCGAATGGCAACCTTGAAGAAGTTGCTTACTTTGATACTTATCCCGCCAGTAATAGTGCCAATTTTAGCGGTACATGGAGCAATTATCCCTACTTTGAAAGTGGTGTTATTGCGATTAGTAATATTGGTGAGGGCTTGTTTTTGGTGAAAAAGCAGGATTGCGTCAATCTCGAATTAAGTGCAACTATGGAAGGCGTATATGACGCCACTACAGGGCAAATGCTCAATGGCTTGAGCGGACGAGGTTTATTACCCGGGCAAACTCCGGTCAGCGCATTGGTGACGCCCACACCTACCGGGCAACCGTATAGCGCAGCTCCCTGGAGCTATTCGGGTACAGAAGGGGGCAATTGGACGGATAACGATTACCCTAACGACGTGGTTGATTGGTTACTCGTTTCATTTCGGACAAGTACAGAAAAAAATTCCGAAGTAAGCATGACTGCTGCCTTGCTCAGGCAAGATGGTAGTATAGATTTTCCGGCACGTTGCGCTTTGGGGCTTGGTGTGGCTGATTCGGTATATATTGTCATTGAGCATCGCAATCATATGGGAATTATGTCGCCTGATGCTATTCCGGTTATTGATGGTATGCTGACCTACGATTTCTCGACATCAGATAGCTATCGCAATCCAACCAGTTTTGGACAAAAGCAACTCGCTGATGGTACATGGGTAATGTTTGCAGGCGATGGCAACCAGACCGATATGCCGAGCTTCGATATTACTGGTGAAGATAAGACCATTTGGTTCGATAATAACGGAGAATTTGACCAATACAAAGCCGCTGATTATAATCTCAATGGCGATGTCAACGGAGCGGATAAAGCCTATTGGTTTGGGAATAACGGTGTTTCGTCAAGAGTGCCTAAGTAGTCAGTTGCCTTTGCAGTTGAGACTGATATTGAGCTTGTATTTACAGTTGAATAAATCTCCATTCAGATGTGCCTTTAGGATACATCTGAATGGAGATTTGTTGTTTTAGGAGGAGAGTTTTTTATTAAAAATAAACACAAATAAGAAAAAGTGATGAAAATATTTTCATTACCTGCACACCTAATTCATTCAATTTACGTCTTCTGGAAGGAGGAGTTTTTGAAATATTGTTTTGAAATAATATAGTAAAATTATTGCTATTATAAATAATTGAATAACAGTTTTTTAAATTAAAAAGTGCGACAAAGCCAATTTTAAACCAACTAAAATTATCTGTAAAAAATCAAGCCATGAAGTTTTCCTTGCCCTTTCTGCTGCTAGTATTCCTGTCAAACATTGCTTTTTCACAAGATTGCACCTTAGAAGATGCTTCGGGGTGTGCTTGTGAAGATGAAAGTGATGAATGTTATTTATTGCCAAATATTATTCTTTCCAACGATATACTACAAGACCCTGCCTTACGTCCTGAATTTCCGGGCGTGCTGCGTATTTCAGCTTCCACGCCCAATATTGGTCATGGTCCGCTTCGAGTGATTCCGACAGATATTTACGTCTGTGGAACGGATACGCTGGATACAGCACCACAAACCTGCCCTGATGGCAGCATCCCGCAGCAACTTATCAAACAACGGATTTACAAAAAAACAGCCGATACGATGACCTATGAAGACCGCAATGCGGGATTTATGACCTATCATTATGGAGATGACCACATGCACCTACATGTAGATGATTGGAACTACTACACCTTGCGTATAGAAGACCCAAATGAACCCAACCCACTCAATTGGCCCATCGTGGGAGAGCAAACCAAGATGGGCTTCTGCCTCGCAGATATCGACAATTGCGAAGAACGCCCCGGTGACTGTCGCGATGAGGACGGAGAAATTTTGGATGCAAGTAATATTTCCAATTATAGGCTAGGAGGCGAACAATATAGTTGTGATGCTGAAAACCAAGGAATTAGTGTGGGATATACAGATATTTATTACTACAATATTGACGGTATGCTCATCACGCTTCCTAACGGTACATGCAATGGAAAATACAAACTTGTCATGGAAGTAGATCCGCTCAATCAGATTTTGGAGGAGAACGAAAATGACAACATTCAAATGGTCGATGTGGAGTTGACTCAACAAGTAGATCCGGATGATTTTAGCGGAACGGTATTTATTGCCGGTGCAGGTCAGGTGATTGGGTGTAATGGAGAGGGGGTAGATTTGGCTGTACCGCGTATTGGCAGCAGTTATCTCTGGTCAAATGGCGAAACCGATTACACGATTAATGTGACCGAACCCGGTTTTTATAATTGTGTGATTCAGACACCTTGTGGTGAAGCTATCAGTAATACCGTTCTCATTACTGCCGAAGAATGTGAAACCGAATGTGTGGATATTGAGCTTGGCGTTTATCTCGAAGGAGCCTATGAACCCGAAAAAGGCGAAATGCGTACCAACCTCAATAACGACCGGAAAATTCTTCCCGGACAAAGACCACCCGGAGAGAGTGTACCGATTACTCCGGCAGGTCAACCCTATACCATCGCTCCGTGGAATTATGAAGGACTTGAGGGCTTTGAGTGGGATGAAGATGCCTATGCAGAGAATGTGGTCGATTGGGTATTAGTGTCGTTTAGAGATAGCATAACACAAGATACTGAAATCGCTAAAACGGCAGCTTTGTTACTCAAAGATGGTGAAGTGGAATTTATCAATACTTGTGCTTTGCCATTAGAATTGGGCACTGATTCCGTTTACATTATTATTGAACATCGCAATCATATGGGCGTCATGTCGCGTGAGCATGTACGTATTGAAGGTGAGACACTCAAATATGATTTTCGTATTCAAAATAGCTATCAAGGACCGTCGGGTAGTGGTAGCGGGCAAGTGTTTATTGAGCATGAGAATGAAGATGATGAAGGAGAAGGAGAAGAAGGCGGAGGCGGTGAAGAGGAAATAGGAATATGGGCAATGTTTGCCGGTGATGGCAACCAAGAAGCTGATAATCAAAGTTATGAAGTGAGTGGTTTCGATAAAATCATCTGGTTTAACGATAATGGTAAATTCAATCTATACCTTCCCTCAGATTATAATTTAGATGGTGAAGCCAGTTCGCCCGATAAGATTTACTGGGATAGGAATAATGGCGTCTCATCAAGAGTACCTAAGTAATAATTGGGTGATTTTTGATTCTATGATTTTTGATTGATTGAATTTCGCGTAGCGAAATTTTATAGCACAAAATATAATCAAAAATCAAAAATCGCGGAATCAAAAATCACCTAGTCATGCCCGTTTCCTGTATTTTCAGGCTAACGGCATGAATATCCGGCAAGCTATCCATTCTCATATATTGTTCGATTTGGAAGCGATGTTTTCCGATTTGATTGAAATACGCATTCGGCTGAATGATGGTGCTGACAAGGCAAGTTTTGCTATTGCATTTGCCGTACCATTTCCCGCTTTTTTCTGCCAAATCAATGCTCAATTGCTTGCCCAAATGCTCGCCCGCAGGTAGATGTGTATGTATGTAAAGGTAGTTATTCTGATAAGGATAATCGACGCTATGTTCCATTTCAAGGATGAGATTATACGTTTTTACGGTATCCGTAATCTCTACTTCAAAATTCAATGTGTCGGTGTAAGACCATTGATTATCAGGCAATTCGTAGGTTTTTTCGTAGAAATATGTTTCGCCGCAAGATGTTAAGCCTATAATTAGCAAGAACAATATAATTTTTCCGTATCTCATAAAATCGTCGTGATTGGTGATTGGTGACTGGTGATTGGTCAATTCGTAATTCGTTTCACAAAAATAAACTAATCACCAGTCACCAGTCACCAATCACGATTTCAACTAAATTTATCTTTCATCTTACCGAAAAAACCCTTGTCCTCTCCATTCGGATTTGGACTAAAATTGGGCGATTCGCGCAATTTTTCCATTAATTTCTTTTCTTCACCTGTCAATTTCTTGGGTGTCCAGACGTTGATTTGAACGATTTGGTCGCCTTTGCCATAGCCATGTACATCGGGCAAACCTTTTCCTTTCAAACGCACAATTTTACCCGATTGAGTCGAAGCGGGCACCTCAAATTTCACCTGACCTGTAATCGTAGGCACAGTCACGGTAGTACCGAGCGCAGCATCTGCAAAATTGACATGTAACTTATGCAAAAGGTCAGGACCGTTACGCTTCAGGTCATCGTGTGACACTTCTTCGATATGAATATACAAATCGCCCGCCGGACCGCCTTTTTTACCGGCATTTCCCTTACCCCGAATCGGATAATCCTGCAAACCTTCCTCCACACCCGCCGGAATTTGTATGCTAATCGTCTCCTCGCCATAGGTGCGCCCTTCGCCTTTGCAGGTCTTACAATTTGCCGTCACCATCTGACCGCTACCGCTACAATGTGGGCATGTTACCGCCGATTGCATCTGCCCGAATGGACTATTCACCACCTGCCGTACACGCCCTGCGCCGCCACAAGTCGTACAACCCTGTACCGAGTTGGCATCCTTCGCGCCGCTACCCTTGCACGTATCACAGGTATTGTGTTTTTTGACCTTAATCTTCTTCGTCACCCCTTCGTAAATATCTTCCAAAGTCAATTTCACCTTGATACGAAGGTTGCTGCCGCGTTCACCGCGAGGGCGTTGTCTGCGTCCGCCACTTGTTCTGCCGAATATCGAATCAAAAGGCGAACCACCGCCACCACCAAACAAATCACCAAACTGCGAAAAAATATCCTCCACCGTAAATCCACCACTAAAGCCGCCGCCTGCCGCGTTACCCACACCTGCATGTCCGAATCGGTCATAACGAGCGCGTTTGTCCTCATTACTAAGGACATCGTAGGCTTCTGCTGCTTCCTTAAATTTTTCTTCGGCTGCCTTATCGTCCGGGTTGCGGTCGGGGTGGTACTTCATCGCCGTCTTGCGATAGGCTTTCTTGATGGTAGCCGCATCCGAATCTTTCGATACGCCCAATATTTCGTAAAAATCTCTTTTTGCCATAATAACGGGTTGCGAGTTGCGGGTTACGGGTTACGAGTTAGGAGTTGTTAATACCATTTTGCGAAGCAAAATAAACAACTCGTAACCCGCAACTCGTAACCCGTAACCCGTCTATTTCCCTACCACAACTCTTGCGTGGCGGATGATTTTGTCATTTAAATAATAGCCCTTTTCGATGGTATCCATGATTTTTCCCTTCATGTCATCGTTGGGGGCGGGGATTTCGGTGAGGGCTTCGTGCAGTTCCGGGTCAAAGGCTTGTTCGTGCGTTTCCATTTCGCGCAACCCTTGTTGTCCCAATGTATTTTTGAGACGTGTGTAAATCATTTTAACGCCTTCACTGACGGGTTCTATATTGTCGTCAGCATCACCGGCTTTGATGGCGCGGTCAAAATCGTCCAACACAGGCAAAAGCGAAGAAATCGTATCTCGTGCCGCATTTTGTAGCAAATCAATACGTTCGCGGGCATTTCTTTTTTTGAAATTGTCAAATTCAGCCACATGACGAATGTATTTATCCTTCAATTCGCCATGTTCCTGCTGCAATTCTTCAATTTCGAGTTCCAATGCCGCTTTAGTACCTTTTTTCGGGTGCTTTTTCGCGTCATCACCATTGATAATCGGTTGGACATCCTCCTTTGGGGCTTGCGTTTTAAGGTTGTCTTCTACTCCTGTGATCTTATCTTTTTCTGCCATTTTTTATTTCTTAAAATCCCAAAAACTTAAGAAATTCCAAATTCCAAATTCCAAATTCCAAAAATTTAAATCGTGCTGTTTGGAATTTGGGATTTGGTCATTGGAATTTACGCAAGTTCTTAGTCAAAGTTTCTGCCAAAACTATGTTCAAGACATTTTGGCAGTAAACTGAACACAAAGCCTGAAATTACGACATGACGCTTTGACGGAGAGCGTAGCACGGCGCTTCCAGCCCGTGTTCCGTAGAACGACGCTTCCAGCTCGTTCCACGTTAGCTTGGTATAGGAGAGGCACGGGCTGGAAGCACCGTGCTACGTTCCCGACTTGATTCTTATTGAAAAATATCGTAACTCGCAGCCATGATTCAAATGCTGATAGATTACCCCTTGTTATTGCTATTTACGGTAGCATCTTTGGGATATTTGTTTGGAAGTATCAAATTGCGGGGCAATTCGCTCGGTGTAGCTGCTGTCCTATTTACAGGTTTGGCTTTCGGTGCCTTAGATGCGCGGTTGCAAATTCCACAGATTATTTTCCTGCTCGGCTTGTCGATTTACGTGTATTCGATTGGACTGAGTTCCGGTCCTTCGTTTTTTGATTCTTACAAAAAAAACGGGGTGCGCGACTTTCTTTTTGCGACTTCGATGCTCTTGTTTTCGGGCTTGGTAGCGGTAGGTTTGTGGGCATTATTTGGTTTTTCTGCGGCGACCATTACCGGAATTTATGCAGGAAGCACGACTAATACGCCAGCATTAGCGGGTGTATTGGATTACATCAATAATGCTTTTCCTGATGCGGGTGAAAGTCTTATTAATCAAGCTGTTATCGGTTATTCATTTTCCTATCCGATGGGCGTATTGGGTGGTATGATTGGGATAGTGTTGATGGAAAAATTTCTGAAAATTAATTATGCAGAAGAAAATAAAATCTTGAAAAAAAACTATCCCGTAGGCGGCAGCTTGAGCAGCGCAACCGTAGAAGTAGGCAAGGCGGCAATTTGCAATATCCAGCTCCGCGATTTGCAAAAAACATACGATTGGAACATCAATTTTGGACGTATGATGCAAGATGGTGAATTGAGCCTCACCAATTGGGATACGCGCTTTCAAGTGGGCGATACGATTATGTTGGTCGGTGAAAAAGAAGCCCTCAACGATGCTATTAAAGACATCGGAAAACGGGTAGATTCACCCCTTGCACACGACAGGCAATACTTCGATGTGTCGCGGATTTTTGTGTCGAATCAGATGTTGGTCGGGCGGTCATTGGCATCGCTCAATATTACCGAAAAGTATAATGCCATCGTGACGCGCATACGTAGGGGCGATATGGATTTTTTGGCAAAAGGCGATACCGTTTTAGAACTTGGCGATAGAATCCGCTTCATTGCCCGACGCGAAGATTTGAGAGAATTATCCAACTATTTCGGTGACTCATATCGACAGTCGAGTAAAGTCAATTTGTTTTCTTTTGGCTTGGGAATCGGCTTGGGTTTGATACTCGGTAGTATAGAATTTTCTTTCGGAAATGATTTTAGTTTCAAACTCGGTTATGCAGGCGGACCCTTGATTGTAGGCTTGATTTTGGGTGCATTGCGCCGCACCGGACCGATAGTGTGGTCGCTGCCATATAGCGCAAATGTCACCCTTCAACAACTCGGTTTAATCCTACTCCTCGCGGTCATCGGCGTCAGTTCGGGACACGCGCTTGTGGAGAATTTGTCGATAGAAAGCCTCTGGATTTTCTTGGCAAGCGGTGTGATTAGTTTGCTGACGGCTTTTGCGATATTATTTGTGGGTTATAAGGTGGTCAAAATGCCATTCAGCCTACTCATGGGTATGGTGTCCAACCAACCCGCTATCCTCGAATTTGCGACCTCACGCACCAAAAATCGTGTACCGACATTTGGCTATGCGATGGTGTTTCCGATTGCTTTGATTTTTAAAATTGTTATCGCGCAGGTCTTGTTTTTGTTGTTGAATTGAGACGTAAAACGATTTTGTAAATCGTTCTGTGTAATGCTTTGACTTTAGGCTGAAAAAACCTTAATTTTGTACATAAGTAAAAAAGAAACGCACACGAATGAATCCAAAACCTAAAGGCATACCGGGCAGTTATTTTGTTGGGTTGGATATTTTCAGCGAACCTTTGACGGTAGTAGATGATAAAAGAGACGGTTTTCAAGGTGGGTTTCCAATAACATTTGAAATCGTCGATAATGTTATTTTGTCCGAAAATCAACCCTTGAATATACGGTGCGAATATGTGATATTATTGAACGGAGAATTGAGATTGGGAGAAGGGCATTATTATTTGAGTGAACGCGCCGAGCAAGTTTTGAACGCCGGAACTATGGGCATAGAAAACGGCAAAATAATTCATCTTGATAATTGGTCAGGACATTATCAACCCGACAAAGTTGATGTCATCAATGCCAAGAATTTCTTTGAACAAAACCAACTAACCGACGATATTTTCGTGACTTTCATCCCGTTTAAATGATTAATTATGGATATAAAAAATTACGCAGAACAAATCATGCAACAGATACGCACACAACCTACGACCTCCGTTGAACCTATTGTGCAAAGTATTGATAAAGCGCGATTTATAGAAATATGCTCATGGGTATTGGAGTATTACGGTGGTACGGCAAGCCATAATTTTCTATTGAAATTCAATCATCTCTTTCTCTCTTTATCCGTTGAGGAATTGCGAGCGTGTATAGGTATGATGTCTCATTCTAAATCACTTGGAACAGACTCCTTGATTGCTTTTTATGGTTTTTTTACCAATGTGACCGCAGAAAATTTTGAGGGTTTGAATGTTGAAGACGAAGTACAGCGATATATCGGGAAAAACATTAGAAATGACCGTGTTAATAGACTGCAATTTAGGAGTTTAGGGCTTAGTGAAATAGAAATTAATCGCCTAAAAAATACCGTTTCTTTGGAGAGAGAAAAACAAGCTGCATGAGCGTAAAACGATTTTGCAAATCGTCACGCCACAGAGGAACGATTTGCAAAGTCGTTTTACGCATGGATAACCGTATTAAAGACATTTTTTAAAACGAGTCTTTTTTGAGATATATCACTTTTCATGTCTTCCTTCAAACATACAAACCGCCAACTTTGCAAAAGCCGGTAACTGCCGATTGACCGATGCCTTCACCGAATCACCGCCCGATGCGCCCATGTATCGTGCCATATCTTCATACGACCAACCAAGTGCTTTTTTCATGGCTTTGAACCGTTTTTGCCAGTCCGCTTCGGAACGTTCGCGCATTTTTTCGCGGATAAAATTCATGGTGGATTCGGGGTAATCGCTTTGTGTGAGTTCGATGAAGCGCATACGCACATCGGACTCAGTGGCAAAGGGATTTTCCTTGTATAAATCGTAGCGAATTTTACCTGCCACAAACTCGTAACCGCTCAATAGCATCTCGGCTTTGCGCTTGTCGGGGAGTTGGCTGTACCACTCGGCGTATTGGCGGTTGGCGGCTTGTTTGGCGGCGAAATTTTCTTTAGAAAAGTCCATATCGGTTGATGTTGAGTTGTTTAGACCAGCTTTCAAGATATTGTTTGTTGAGTTCGGTGCTTTCCAACAGGAATTTAACGTCGTCCAATTGCTTGGTACTTTTTGACATCGCGTACCATTTCAATTTGGCAATCAGTAAATCTTCGGGTGCAGCGATGAAACATTCCGTACCGGAAAAATCTACTTTTCGCCGCCGTTCAAATGCCCTCCAATTATAATCGCTGTCTTGATAGACCATAAAATCGTAGCGCAATCCGGTATCAAAATCCGTCAGATTAAACACAATGCCTCGCCCCGCATTTTCCTTAAAACTCTCTGCAAAGGGCAACCAATCCGGAAAATGCTTCAAAATATTATCCACATGTCGCGGGTACATTTGTATGACAATATCCATATCAGCCGTAAAACGAAATTTATTGTAATAACTCATCGCAAATCCGCCGACTATCATATAATCTATTTCCTCCGCCTCAAATACACCCACGATTTTTTGTAGTCCTTTTTGTAAATCCATTTACAAAGATAACATAAGTTTACTTTTTTGGCAAGTTTGACTATTTTTATGATATTCAATAACCACCTTCAACACATCTTCCAAAACAAGTCCTTGCCAAAAAATGCTATGTTGAGCGTTTAGCTGGATTGTTTTTTCAAGGATAATGGAAATGAGGATTATACGCGAATGCGAGGCTTTAAATTTTTATTTTCCGTTGTTGGACTTGCGTTTCATATTAAGAATTATTTGGGTAAGTTCTGTATCTAATTTAGACGTTTCTACGAAGAAGTTATTTCCCAACTCACTCAAGTTCCATTCAGCAAGTCTGTGTGTATTTTCTTTTGTCTTTCCAGCTGGTAATTCTCTTGCTTTATTCCCCAACTTAGCAAGTGAATACATTAGGCATTCTGCAATATTGAGCCTACTCTTTTCAACAGAGTCTACCTTTTTTAAGGTTGAGAAGTGTAGTCCCCAGTATATATAAATATCCTCGCTTTCAGATCCCTTAGTTTTATTCATCGCCTTGTGCAAGCTATTTAGAATAGTATCATTAGAAAGGTTACTGTAGAAATCTTCTGCTACTAATTTTGCGATACTATTCTTTACTTTCCACAAAGTTCCGATATATCCTCTTGCGCCTCCATGAATAAAGGGATTGGCGATTCTATCCCAAGACCAGCATGTATTATTAAAAATTATTGGAGAGGTATGAAGTGATGCCAACACATGAAACATAGCTTGATAAATAAAATCGAAACATTTGATGTGACATGAGTTAGGAACTATTTCTTTAGGTATTCCAATATATTTTTCCTCAGTTTGTTCCTGATGTATAATGGCTTCTATCATATCAGAAAATACATATTGTGGGTAATTTTGCTCTTTCAATTCTTTACTTTTCCAAATAAAATCATTGAATTTCCTCCAAATGTGTATGTATCCTATTTTAATCGATTCTCTGCCTCCTCCGGGATAAAAACTTAATACGTCATCATATTCTATAATATGTTTTTTCCCATTCCTATCTAAAAACTCTCTGATTACATTATATCCATTTACTTCACCACCATGACTACATATATGGATAATATCATAAGGATACTCTTTAACATGAAAATCAATATTATATGCAGATGCTTCCTCTCCTATTAATTTCTTTACCCAATAGTTTTTTTGCTTAAATGTATTAATGACAAAATCTGTTTCTTCTGTTATAAATTCTTGAGGAGAAAAGACAATAGATGAGCCAATCAAGTCTCGCTTTTCAAAGAAAATGTTGCTGGTGATAAAAAGGCTTGGATATTGATTCAGATGTACATAAGAAAACGGGATTTGATTTTTTAAGGTCAAGGAAAAAGGAGCTCCTTTTGTAAAAAATGTAGCATATTCATATTGCAAAAAGTCTATTTTGTCTATTCTCCTAAATAACATAGAATGCAAATCTGAATGACTTGCCTCGTTACCAGATTGCCAATCTTCAATAAGGAACTTTATTTTTTGAATATCGCTTTCATTGAAAGGACTAACAACATTAATGTCTGCATTTACGGATATAGCATAATTAACGGCGGCTATCGTAGAGACCGTTTTGCTATCTTCTGCGACAATCAAGCCTGAATATTTGCCAGTACTTGCACTTCTTTCTACGATGTCTGCTGTAGTTTCAAGACGTAATTTTAAACCTTTTTGAGCTGCTAAAAACAAACCTATTAATGCTTCCTCAGGCTGAACAGAAAGATAATCAGTTTTCTCATAAGCTAATCCTCCAAGGCAAGATTCTACTTCATCAATTGAATTGACTTCTATGTGATCGTAGTTATTTAAAAAAGTTAAGTAACTTTTTTGATTCTCAGTCAAACCACCAAGTATTAAATACTCACATCCTCCTATTTGCTTAACAGCATTATGAATTCTAATATTTAGTTCTTCGCTTCTTTCTATTGAAAAAGAGTGTTCGTCAATACCTTCTGTGAATTCAGTTGGTTTAGCTGTCGTAGATACAGGAAACTCAAATACAGCTAAAAAAGTATTATCTTGATGTAAATATGAGGATATGACAGCCGCAAGATTGGGTTCTTTATTATTTACGATACAAACATATTTTTTATTAAATTCGGGAATATTCATATTGTTATTTTTAATTAAAAGTCTTAGCTGTTGAGGGGCAAAGTCTATTACAAGATTAAGAAAATTTCAAAATCGAAGAACTTGTTCCTGAAAAGTTATGAATTGCTAATACAAATATATAAGATACCTCGTTCTCTACCTAATTTTTCATATTAATACAATCAAAAAACATATTTCAAGTCAATTTAACCACAAAAAAATAATCTGCAAGCCCACTAACCCAAGCACCACAAATTTCCTATCTTTGCAATTCCCGTACCGACGACTTTAGCCGTCGAGTAAACTACTTGACGGCTAAAGTCGTCAGTACGGAGTCAATCAAAAATCACACAATCAAAAATCGACTAATGACTTCGAGCGAGATACGACAAAAATTTCTGGATTACTTTGAATCGAAAGGACATAAAATCGTCCCTTCTGCGCCTATCGTGTTGAAAAACGACCCGACTTTGATGTTCAATAATTCGGGTATG
>ENA-ORXR01001937-ORXR01001937.1-marine-metagenome-genome-assembly--contig:-NODE-1937-length-20701-cov-15.814391_pt1 | contig 20701 bp, 20 predicted proteins | sample MGYA00237866_ERZ511479 | MGnify/ENA metagenome assembly ERZ511479 | reverse complement strand
CGCCCCCCCCCCCCGCCTCGCCCCGGCCTCGCTCGCACCGGTGGCATCCACGCTCGCGCCGGCACCAGCTATGCCCGGGGTACCGATTGCCGGTGGCTTGGGCGGCCTGTCGCAGCAACAGCGTGCGTACGCCGCCTTGTTGTTGATTGCTCGAGACAGGAGGGCGCAAGCCCCCCACGAGCGCACGCAGATAGCCAAACGCGGCTCGTGTTGCTCAACGTAGGTGATGGCCTGCTTCATGTCGCTCCACTCCTGATACCCCCAAGTATGGTAGCTTGTAAAGTACTCCTTCACAGCCGCGCGCACGAGTCCGCGGACATACCGCACGCGGTCAGGGGGGATGCCGACGTCGTCATTGCCGTAGACAGGCATGTTGTTGAGGGGGGGTGGTGGTGCTTCCAGCGTGCGCACGGCCGCGTGCCGGTCGTCAGGTAAGTCAAAACCGCCCCGGCCGTTGGTGTGCGCCCTGCCACGGCGTGGTCGTTTACAGCTGCATTGATGATCAGCCTCCTCCCCGTCTGAACGCCTTTCGACGGGTGGCCGAGATGGACGAGGCACATTTGCGCGGCGCCGCAGGTCCGCACCGCCTCGAGGAGCGGCCGCGGGGGACCCGCTCGCGGGCGGAGATGGAGCCATGCCAAAAGGCGAGGACGAGACGAACGCCTGCCGCCTTGGGGGCGCGGAAAGCTCCCGCCCGCCAGCTGCGCGCGTCGCCGATGGTGCCGACGCCCTCGGTTGAGACCCACCCGCCGTTGATCCGCGCGCACCCCTCCGTCCAGGCCCTACGGTAGCGACTCCGCTGGAGCCAGCCCGCGCCCCCGGGTCAGCCCCGCGCGACGTATCGGCTCGTTGCCGCCGTGGCCCGTTCGGAGATAACCCATCATCCGAAATTTCGCCGAGTGCACGACCGTCCGAGGCACTCGCGCGACGGGAATCCGGCCCCTCGATGGGAGCGGCGAACGGTGACAATGTCGCCGCCCCACCCAATGAGATCGTCTCCAAACGAGATGTCGGCCGTCGGGGTGGCAATGGCACCCTCCTCGGCGGCGGGCGAGGAGGTGCCTGTCGCCGCGACGGGCTAAACGCACTTGCCGCTGCTGGTGATGATGACCGTGAACGGGCGGGGGGGGCAGCGGGAGGACGATCAGCAGGACGTGCAGGGGATGGACGGCGCCGCGCTGCAGTTCTTGCTGAAGCGCGCCGACGTCGAGGAGGAGGCTGATCAGCATCATCAGGCACCTCTTGATCCGCTTCTAGGAGGACAGACAAAGCAGCAGCAGCCGCAGTTGCTGCCGCAACATCGGCGTCGATCTCTAGAAAAGAAAAAAGAAACCCAAGTCGATGAAAAAACAAAGAGAAAACACCACGAGTGTTAGTCGCCAGTTACATGTAGTGGGGAAAGAAAATCATCCAGTCCTCACGTCCACGCCGAGGCCGGTACCAGAAAAATGCCACAATGAATCACAATAGTACACACGCAAACGCACCTGCTTGAGAGGCAGCGCGCGTCCGCTTGCGCGTAGAAGGCATGTTCGTCATCGTGGGCTCGCGAAGGAGGGTCAAGGAAGACGATGTGGAGTCCTGGGCTCCAAGAGGTTGGAAGTGACCAGCGGTTTGGCAGACGATGGGACAGAGCGCACCACAAGCACGCTCACTAGCGTTGACCGTACCGAGGCAACAGGGTATGGCAGGGGGGTTTGATGAACAATCCGGGTGACGTACAATGTAGAGGGCCGCGGAAGAGAGCCGACAGAGGACACACGGGGCGAAGACAGAAAACACGACGTTGCGATAATGGGGCTGCGTGGGGTCTGGACAGCGTGGCGTCTGTGACGCGACGGGGGGGGGGCGCTGGAGCGCCGGTGTGTGGCTGTGATGCGACGCCGACCACAGCTGCAGTAAGCCTGGGTTGCTTCCAGTGTGGTCGCTGGGGAGATACAGAATTGGAGTGCCACGAACAAATTCCCATAGCACCCGATAAGTACAATGAGTGGATCTCAGTTAGCCTACGATCCACGCCCGGTAAGCGCCTCGCCCAGCTCTAGGATTTCGATGGGCAAGCCCCAGCATCAAGCACCAGCGCAACAAATGCTCAGCCCCGCTCTTGTTACAAAAGAGCGTCATCTGAGCGCCGCCTGCAGCTGTCGCGATGCCATTGACGGCTGTTTTTGGGGCACACGGCCCCTGTTTTAACAGGCTCGCGGGGCAAAGAAAATATCAGTCTTTTTTGTGCTTTTGCACAGATGCCGTGGACTCGCGCATACGCGACCCCTGTAGAGTAAAAGAGTGTATCTATCGCTCATGCGAGAAGGGCTCACGATCAAACAAAACAAAATGCACCCCCTCTCGTTCCAAGGTCCCCACAACTGCCTCCATCGCGCCCGCAGGCACATAGCAGCGGACCCCATCAGCGCTTAAGAAACAATCAATCCCCCACTTCTGCGCAGGATAGCCGCTCCGCCCGGCCCTGTCCCGCGCAGACTTGACCCGCGCGACGTAGGCGAAGGCCATTGGCCGGCCGTCGACGTACACAACAGCGTAATGTAGCACAGCACCATAGGTCGTGACTGGTACGTCCACCACTCGGCCGTCTCGCCGACGCCGCTTCTCCGTTGAATCAATTCGAAGGAGGTAGTTTCGGCGGCGGTGTTTGGCGGAGTCCGTGCCGACGGGCTTCGACCCGGCAATTTCTCCGCTTGCCAATTTGAGGCGGAAGTACTTCATGGCCAAAATGGACGACGGCACGTCCGCCACCTCTTCCACGGCAAGGGCCGTCCGCATGGCTGTCAGCTCCGCACCGACAAGCGGCGCCGCCGCACAGCGAGGGGGCAGCAGGGAGACCGTCCATTCCATCTCATTTCCCGCCTCGCCAGCAGGGACGAGCAGGCTTCCACGGGGTGTGCCCTCACGCCGTGGCTTTTTTCCAGTGGCCGCGGCCCACTCCGCCGGCAGGTAGGTTTCCCCAAATGATGTCACCAGCTCAGCTTCTATCCGCCGCGTCACAGCACCGTTTAGGTTGGCGCTCGGGTGCGAGTGAGAGTGGATGAGCGTCCCGAGTTCCCCAATTTTGCGCTCGGCGGGGAACTGCCACGACGCCCAAGCCGGCCCACATGCACGCATACTGGGAACAATGTCCAGGACCGCCGTGATGATGGACCGGCACAGCGGCAGCCGCTCGTACGTCCCGCCGTACACGTGGGTGTAGTACATGTGTACGAACCGCTGCAGCCGCGCTTCCACCGTCTCCAACTCGGGCACGGACAGGCCCCGGGGGCGGAAGAGGACGCGGCAGGCCTTGCACAGCTTCATGAACATTTTGTAGTACAAGTCCGGAATTCGACCAACCAATTGGATTTCCGCGGTGGAAAGCAACCAGTACATCCAATCCACGGCCTTGAAAGACCGAAATTGGAGGTCGATATTCCGCAGCGACCGTGCCTGTATCATGGGCACAGTTCGCCGTGCCGCCACCATCTCCCGGCCAATCCGGGCTACAGTGGCGGCAGACATCACGTAGTCCTCATTGGCCGCTCCTTCCACCGGCACCTTGCCAGCGAAAAGCTTCCAGAGCAGCGGGGCAACGTTTTGCATGAGCAGATGCATGACGTCGTAGGGAGCAGCCGCGGGCCCCATTCGCCACATGTGCGTCAAGTGTGGGTAAGCCAGCCGCATCGCGTCAGAAGGGGCAAAGAACAGCGAATGTCCTTTGATTCCCGACTTTTTCGACACAGCTTTTTGAAAGGCCAAGGACCGCCCGGTCGACCTGGCCTGTTCGACGTCATCCGCGTCCCGCTGGAAGCTCTCGGCGGACCGTCGTGGGACCGTACAGTTGTAGACGGCAAAGAGCGGGTCCGCGTCATCAGTGGTCGGGTCCCATGGAGGGAAGTAGTAGTGGTTGCTGGCTGCGTGGTACACGCCGTGAAATTCACGACACCGACTGGGCGAATATCCGTTATACCCCGTGGTATTCAACAGAATATCGAACGCCGACATATCGGCCGTGAATTGCACGGCGTGCGCACGCAACGTACACAGCTCCGAGGACCCAGAGACGCGAACGCCCGGAATTCCCTGTGCCAACTCGTTCAGCTCCTCGGCCAGAGGGTGCAGGAACGACTCCAGGTCGACAGGTTGTCGCGGGCCAGGAGTGATAGCAACGACTATTTGGCAGATGTTGCTCGTCCGTACGCCCGGCGACAGGTTCAGTACAGTCACGATGATCGGCCAGCCCTGAAATCCTCGTTGGCGCCACGCCTCAAACCCGTCAGTGGAAATGCTGAGAGCAATGTCGGTGTCCTCAGTGAAAAGCCCCGCAAGCAACGCCTTGAGGAAGTTCAGGCCATCGTACCAGTCGTGCAGGCCTTCCTTTTGCTGCCCGTCCGAGTTCCTATTGGCGGCACTACGGGCTTCCTTCATGCCGGCCATCATGTCCGGACCCAAAATTGGGTCGCCCAGCATGTTGGTGAGCCACGCAGTCACTGGCCAGTAGGTCATCTGCCGGGCAGGCTTCCCCGTCGACGTGTACCGAGCAGTCCCACAGGCGTCGCAGGACCTCAGGTGAGACCGCTTGTGTGTGAAGGCCACGCAACCGTTCAAACAGCAGTCCACCAGGCGCTTCTCTACATTCACGCTCGCCTCGATGAACTTTCGCATGAGGTACGGAGTTCGATACTTCGCGTCGCAGCAGCTCAGCTTAAGCAGATCTGCAAGCGCAGCCTCAGTTAGATCGTGGTTCACAGCGTAAGTAAAGATCGCCAAGTCCTTCGCGACCGCTCCAAATTGAGCCACCGACAGCTGCACCTCGTTGGAGCTCACAGCATCCTGAATTACAAGTTCCGGTAGGCCAATGGGATCGGCGTCATCAGCGGCGGGGTCCTCCACAATGAAAGCAGCGGGAGGCACGTTCGTAGAGTCGTCCGAGTCCGCATCCGAGCTCGCCACACTGCTCTCGTCCTCACCAGCCTGACCCACATCTTGATCGGCACTGAGGGGGCTATCCTCGCTGCAAGCAGCGGCCCCCCCTTCAGCCGTGTGCTCAGGTCCTGGTGGAAAGTCCTCGTTCACAGTCTCCGCCTCCCCGCCCACGTCATCCCCCACCTCGTCCCCCGTCAGACCGGCCGGAGGCTCATTTCTGTCCGAGCCGGTTGCACAACCGGCGGTGCCCGAAGGGCCTCCAACGGTGACACTCCCTACCGACAACCGACGCCGTTTGTTTGATTGATGTTCAAAGCATGTGGTTCTGGACACCAAACAGGGAGGCTCTGCACCATCACCTGTGCAGTCGTCGCAGTCGCACAGACGCCGGCTGCTGGAGGGCATTTTGTGTCTGCACGCGGGCTGACCTGCGACGTGAGGGAAACGGGGGGGGCTGCAGGGGACTGAGGGGGGGATGGGGGAGGGGGGTTTCGGAGGGCGTCGGCTCGCAGCCTTGGCGCGGTAGACAATGCGACGTCGTCCAGCGGGGACGACGACGCGGCGTAGAGCACGGCAGCAAGACAGGCGAGCTGAGAAAAAACGGTGTCTGATGCGACACGGGCACTGAATATATAGATATGGAGGACCGCACCTCGTCCAATGAGAGACGAACGATCCGATCCCAAGCAGCCATTCAAGCTTCGGCAATTGCGTGCATTACAGCGCTTCTGCGGTGGTGCTCAACTGATCGCTGTCAAAAAGGCTGCAAGATCCCTTGCGGATTCCCACGGCCGCGCACTCGACAGTTGCTTCTCCCTTGCTTTCTGGAAGGTAGCGTGGTGAAGCACCGAGATGGGCACCCGACCCGTGCACTGAGTATGGCCAAAAAATAAAGGCCATCGAAGTGTTCATGTTCACTGTGCTGAATCTTTTTTATTGCATCGTGATGAGAAGGAGTCGCGGTCACTCCACGAGGGTGACGACTTCCTTTAATATTGACCGGTCTCTGCCAGTCCGCGCCAGCACATCGTGACCACAGTACAGCCGAAGAAGGCCGAAAGTGACACAACGTGGGAAGTGTGACTTCGCCATCCCGCGCTGTTGAGGAACCCCGTTGTCCACTGCTCCCAAACACCCCGTGTAGAACGGGTGCCTCTGAGGAGGTTGGGTCACCCCGCGAATTTCGGGTCATTTTCCGCGATATCACGGGTATATTTCTTGAAGGGCTGCAGCCGGTTGGTGAGGCGATCGTGAACAGGGGTTCGCAGGGGTAGGGTTGGTGAGCACGTCCCAGACGTGCTCACGCCCCGGCACGGGGCGTGCTTTAACTCATGATGTAGGGCGTGTCACGCCCTGAAGCCCAGCATTCAAGGGGCGTGCTTCGGGCTGGCTTATTTACTACCGAACTGAAAGTCCAATAGTTCGTGGAGGATCTCGCATCAGACAGGTGTAGGTCATTGGATCTCGTGTGGGACACCCATCCTGAGAGATGAACGAATACTTGCGTCATAATGTCCACATCGTGCGCATCATGCCGGCGCCCAGTCGGCATGGTCACCTCTGATGGTGTACGTTCCATGCTACGAGCCACGCTCACTACGTCAGCAAAGAGAGCTCATCTTGTGCCTTCAGTGATGCAGAAGCCCTGCGTCATAGACCCATGGGGCGGTCCCATGGTAATGCTCCTCCGGAATAGAGGCCAGTAGAAACCAAGTGTAGCCGCCGTGTCCTTCTGGCATGACGGCCCAAACATGGAACCGACGTGATGACTGGATTTCATAAAACCATTGAAAAGGAGGGCTATGAGTCGATGCATGGGGGAGCTACTTTTGGCGTGATGGGCGTGCTGGTCGAAAAAAGGGCGTGTTTGGGCGTTATTTAACGTGATTTAGCGTGTCACGCCCTCACGCCGGCCAAAATTGCCCGTGCTCACCAACCCTACCCACGGGTATTAGACAGAGCCGAAGGCCCCACGACAGGCGCAATGTATTCCTCAAACTGACCGCGTCCATGAAGTCGACCAGTGCACGTGAATATTCACTCCAAACTCAATCAGCTTTGCTTTCAGACAATCTCGAGGGGGGCCATGTTGCGCAACACTTAAACGGCTCAGTTTTGGATTTCAAGAAAACCAAGACAAGGCCCTCGAAACCTCTTCTGGAAGCTCCGTAACTCTTGGAAGATACTACACATGTATTTATGATGAATGAGTCGGAAGGGTTGCGAAAACAATATTATTGGTACGATGGACCACGGGTCACGCTGGCGGCATTGAGAACCCAATCACATCTCATCTTGACCACCCGCATGCTCACAACAGTGACAGTGCGAAGCCATACTGTAGGGCGCCGCTGTATTTATGAATAGTGGGCTCCCTGTGGTCGTTCCGCCAAAAATTGCACAGTCCGGCTTGATGCAGAGAGGCCGAATCGTGATCTGAGCCAATCAAACGCAGAAAGCGCCTCTTCTGCCTGACGTTGACCTGTCCAGCTTTTGGCAGCGGGCCCACTGTTATCCTTGTGCAGACCACGACGAGGACGGCTGATTCTTCGAGCTTGATGAGCAACTGGCGGTCGCCAGTGCGTAACAACCGCCTCCTTGCTGCCAATCCCACGTGGCCCCGCGTGCATGCCAAGGTGGCGAGGTGATTCGCGCAAGACGTGCAGTGTGGAGCTTCAGCGAGCGACGCGCAGATCGCGCCTCCGCCTTGCTCGTTCGTGGAAATCGCCCCGAGCGGGCGCCGAGCACGGCATACGATGTCTCACTACGCGGGGCCTCTGTGCAGTCTCCTTTCTTATCGCACCGGTGGACCGGTCCGGGGCCTGCCAAGCCTCTCTGCGAAGCTTCGGGAGAGGCCCTCCGTGGGAGGCGTGGTGAGTCTGTCCACCCACCAGATGGTGGTGGGCCCAGTGTGCACGAGGAGGAGGCACGGCCGGAGCGACCCTGGCTCCTTCCAGACTTTTTTCTTTGCTCGGCCGAGACTCGCAAGGCTCTCAGCCTGCGCGCGGCCACGTTGAGGCTTGACCCGCCCAAGCTTGGGTCAGTGCCGCAACACGGCTGCCGACACACAGGGCGGGCCACGTTGGTCGAGCCGTGGCCGCGACGAGCGCATAGCTTTGCTCGAGGGCGTGCTGCCCCCTCTGTTCAGGAACAGTGGGTGTTCCCGAGCCCGCCTCTCTGTTTGACTCCTTGAAAGGTGGCCCGTCACATCCGTAACCGGTGAATCGCGCGGGCAATGGTCGCCCCCTTTGATTTTCCTGCTGGCTTGCGTACTGCCCGACGGGCGTCTCACGAATGTTACTTGGGGCCCTTGCCAGCAGGAACGTCGGCACACAGAGAGCCCCGTACGTGTGGGCCTCGCACAGGGCCGTGACAGGCGGACCGTAACCGTCAACCCTAGCCCCCCTTCACGTGGTGGTGCCACCGGACCCTGTCAGGCGACACGTCGACGCCCGCGCCGGGCAGGTGCTCGATCAACGACGCTCCTCGTGCCCCACTCGGAAGAAACCCAGACAGAGCCGCCGGCGCCACGGGGCGGGCGGTCTCCCGCCTGTGGCAATCCCGCCTCTGTCGACGGGTCCAAATATCACAAGGCCAGAAGTGTGACGCAGACCAACGGACCCAGCTCTGCGCATGTCCTCGCCAGTTGGGGGTCACCACCCACTGACGGGGCCGCAGCGAGCGCCACCTCGTTGCACTTCTTCTGCACGGCCCGCCCAAGGGGGGCTATCTGTGACGAAGGGGCACCCCCCCCCGCCCTATGGGCGCGCCAGTGGACCGCCTGTCGGGACCAGGGGCCGTGCGCGTTTGCCGCCAGCCGCACACACGGAGAACCGTGCCAGGAGGAGGGGGGGGGCCAGCCGTGAGCCCCCGCGACACCGCTCGACGGGAAGCAACCGCCTCGCAATCCCCCGCCGCGCACCCCCCCCCCACAGGCGCTTTCCGAGAGGTGGCCCATGCACGATGCACACTCACGGGGTTGTGCGCGCGCCCGGAAGAGTTGAGAGTGGGGACACGGACGCGTGCACGCACGCACGCGCGCTGCGGCCAGCCCGCTGGCGACGCGCACGGGGCGCGCTGGCACACCTCCCCGTCCCCAGCGGAGCACGCGGCGGGGTGACTGGGGCAGCTCGTGCGCTTTGAGCACGGCCGCAGGCGGCACTGGGGGGTGTGCCCGAGCGCCCCTTGGCACATCTGCTGGCCGCTGGCACCCGACGAGCGCGGCCTGCCATCCCGCCTTGGCCTCCCCCGCCCCCCTGTGGGCCTTGCTACCAGCCCCACCGCCGTTGGCCCGCGCGCCCTTGAGCCGCGCACCGGGCCTCTGCCACGGCGGCCGTGGCGGCACCCCGTGTACGCGGGGGTTGTCGTTGGGCTCGCAGCGTCGGCAACCGCGCGCGTCAGACGACCGCACCCGGCCTGGTCGACGCGCGTCGGGTGAGGTCCTCGCGCACCCGCGCACCCGTCTGTTTTTGGAGGGGCGGGCGGCGTCGGGTCGCCGCGGTACGGACCCCGTTGCGGCGGCCAGATCGCGCTGCGCAGCGGCTGACAGCCTCGTGGACGGGCCGACTTGGGCGCGACGGCGGCGGCGGATCTCGCGGCGCCGTGACCGTCGGTGGCGGCGGGGCGCTCGCCTGTGGACGGCCTCTAGGGACGGGCGGGGCGTACGTCCCGTCCTGGCCACCCTCCCCCCCGGCGTCGGCACCCTCTTATCTATTGGCACCTGCCGTCTCGTGTGCGCGCCTGCTTTGGCGGCAGCGGGTGCGGCGGAGGGCGCCGACCCCATCATGGCGTCTTGGGCGGCCGACGCGGCCACTGCCAACGGCAGCTGCGGGTCTTTCCCCCCCGTGACAGCCGCTGCCGGGGCTCCCTCCGCTGTCGGGGCTCCCTCACCTTCGGCGTCGGCGGCCGCATCGTCGGTCGCCACCACGCGACTGTCGCCCTCCCTCTGGGCCTCCTCGGCGGCGGTTGCGACCGCCGCTCCTGGCGGGTGGCACGCGTCGCCGCGTCGCGGCGACGGTGGCACGTGTACGAGCCGCGGCGGGTGGCCGGGGGGGGGCTCCCGCGCCTCCCCGGGCGGTCGCGGCACCGCGTCGGCGGTCGCGGATCAGCGTTGGCGGATTGAAATGTACGTTTGCGGGCACGGTCTCTGCAGGTGGTTCTGTTCCGTGGTCGGGGTAGTGTGCTTTCTCGTGGTTGGGGTACTTCCAGGTGGAGGGGACGGGCGGCGGGCGGCCCCTTGGGTGGCTGCGTGGACTGGTGCGACCGACGATGAGCGCGCGGCGTTGGGGTCCCCTCGCCGTGGCAGGCCCTTCTTGGATGGTCCCACCGCCCGTCGGCGGTTGTGGAACCGCGGGTAGAAGCGCCGTTGGTGGTCCCTCGGCCCGCCGTCGAGGGCGGCGAGTACCCCGCCTTTAGGTCGGCCGTTTGGATTGCGCACTCCGACTTTGCATAGGCGTGGGCGCCGTCTCTGACACGTGGCAGCTCGGCAGGTGAGCAGGCTGCTGCGTGCGAGCGGTCAGCACCGCGTCGGGACGGCACGGGCGGTGCCGGCCGTATGGTGGTCGACGCTGCCTCGGCCGCACGGCCTGACTTCGACCGGGCGTGCTCACGAGGGCCTCCTCGGCCGGGCTTCGCGGCCGCCATTCGGAGCTTTTGGCGGCAGCCGACGGCCGCTAGCGCCAACCCATCCGACGCTGGCGGGAGGCGCGGCGGCTGTGTAAATCATCGCGTGTCGGTTGAGACGGATCACGCGATGGGGGTCGTGTGCCGGGGAGATGTGAGGCGCCGCGCCCCGGCCAATGCGCTCGGCGGCGGCGCATCGTGCGACCGAGCGCACCCGCCCACCGTTGATTTGTGGTCAGTGGGGCGACCCGGTTTGGCCTCGTGCAGTGTCGCCGGCAGTCCCGTTTATTGGGGCGCGCCAGGCCTCGCCAGTGCGCCGACCCCCCCGGTGGAGCCGTGGCGCCTCCTACGCTTCGTCGTTGGCAGCGGCGGCCGTGGTTGTTGTGGCGGATCCTCCTCGGCGGTGGTGCCCCGGTGCACCGGCCTGGGTCATTTGGCAGCTGACGAACGAAGGATGTGCGAGAGAGCACTCTGGTGACTGACGTTGTCGATGCCTTTTCTTGCTTGCTCCTGGGCGTAATATTTTTCGCTACCTTGATTGTTCTTGATTGCTATATGTGCTACACTTGTCCCTGTGCCCTCTGGCACTGCCGCTGCACCCTGCCGCTCTCCTCGTCCCTGTGGGCCTACGGATGCCGCTCTGCATCCCGCCCGGACGGTTTGACACTGACCAACATCCGGTTGGCTTGCTGGGTTGGTTATGTGTCGATTCACGACCTTAATCGACTTGTGCCGTCGCTCCCGACGCCTGCCCCATCGCTTCCGAACTGTAACCGATCTTTGGCTAACCCGGTCGACCCACTGGTGCCCGCTCTCTGCTGGTGCCATCTGCTGCTTTTGGCCTCTCGGTGGCCGGAATGGTTGTCCTCGTGTTTGGGTCTTGTATTGCCGCTGTCGCCGACCGTCTGGGGCGCGCTCTGTGCGGCCGCCCGTTTGCTTGGGACACGTGTTTGGCGCGCGCCATTGTCGCCCTCCCCCCTCCCGCTCGCTGGTCCGTTTGTTCCCGGGCCGCCTCTGCCGACGCCGCTGGATCCGCCTACTATCCGCGCATTGGGCCAACCGGCTGATCCCGCACTCTGGCGGCGGTCCGTGTCCACTCTCGTGCGCGCTTGCGCTCGGGTTCTTCACCGGTCGTCTGCATGTCACGCGACTCGTGATGGGTCGCGCTCGCTCTGCCATTACCTTGTGCTTTGGCTCTGGGTCCTACACTCGCAAACACTCGCGTGATCCTCCGCGCGGCGCCCCGTGTTCTGCGTTTGGGCCGCCGGCTCGTCTTTTTGTCGCCGCCGCCTCACCGCACGGTCGAGTCGCTCCCTTTTGGCTGCCATGCCCCTTCGCAATCGGCCGGATCTGTGGTCCACTCGGCGGCCGTCTCTACGCCTGGGTCTGTTCCCCGCCACCGGCCACGCCTGCGGTGCCCTGCTTGGGCCTTCGGTGTGCTTCGCTTTGCCCCCGAGGCGCCCCCCCTGCTGGTCTTTCCTGGTGCTTGTCCATTGGTCTGGTTTTGGCCACCGTCGCGCACGTGCTGCTGCCACCTGCCGCTGTGCTTCTCGTCGTGGTCGCCTGCTTGTTCGCCTTCTTTTCTCGGCTCCCGACGCTCCCATTCCTCGTCGCCCTGCCGCCGCCACGACTGCCGACCCGATTTCATTGCTGCGTCTGGACGGCCACCATCCCCTCCGTGCCCCCGCGCGCGTGCACGTGGCCGCACCCTCTCTCGCCCCCCGCCATGACATGTTGATCGATGGGTCGTTGCGTGCTTGCAGTGTGCGCGCCTTTGCCGCCACGAGCCATGCGACCAGCCCCGGTGGGGGTAGTGTCGGCGGCGGTACCGGCGGCTCGGTCGGCAGCGTCTTTCCCAGTGTGAGTGGCGGCGGGGGTGGTGGTGGGGTGTCGGCCGTGGGTGGCAGCCGCAGCGGCGGCAGCAGCAGCAGCAGCGGCACGACCGGCGCTGGCGTGGAGGTGGGGCACCGCGGGCTTCACAGCGGTGAGTGGCAGAGCATCGGCGGCCGGGCGGCCACCACCGACGGCTTTGGTGTGGCCGGTGCGGACTGTTCCGCGGGCGGCGGCGCGCGTGCGGGCATGCCCGCCCGTGTCGTCACGGTCGGGAGTGCGTCCACCACGGCCGGCGGCACATTTGGCGGCAGTGGCTTTCCGCGGCCGAATACCCCTGTGGGGAGTGGTGGCGGCAGCAGCAGCAACGGGTCGTATGGCTACAGGTTCGACCCGCCGGCGGATGGCGGCGTCTACGAGGCCGTCACCCGGGCTGGGGCGTATGGCAACAGGGGGCTCATGGTCGACCCATCCGTTCCAGCGTATGGCTCCCTGTCTGTTGACGGGAGCGCCTACCCGACTCGCAGCGCGAGCGCCGGGCCGGTCGGGTACGGGGGCGGTCGCCTCGGTGACGGCAGCAGCGACCTCCTCCGCAGCCTCTCCTACCCGCGCTCGGACCCGGTCGTCCGCAGCGGCGGCGGCGGCCGCGGGGCGGCGTGTGGCCCCATCGGGCCGTCCCCGCACCGGCGCACGGCGTCCATGTCGGCGGTCGGCCCGGCGGGGGGCCTCCGCTTTGGTGGCGCCGTCAACGACCGCGACGGTGGGGGCTTTCGCGCGCGCGCCGCCTGGGAGGATGTGCCCTCCCCCGTGTCGACCGACGTCTTCAACGCTGCTATGTCGTTCGGCGGGAGCGCCGCGGCTGCGTCACGCCGCCCGGGCGTTGGCGCGGCGGGCGCGGTGGCGACCGCGCCGCCGACGCCGGGGTCGTCGGCGGCGGGCTCGGCTGGGACCATCACTCCACCCGTCATCAACGAGTTGTACAAGACGGAAATGTGCCGCTCGTACGCGGAGAACCGCTATTGCCGCTACGGCAGCAAATGCCAGTTTGCACACGGCGAGGAGGAGCTGCGGCTCATCAAGCGCCACCCCAAGTACAAGACCAGACTGTGCCGCAAGTTTTCCCAAGTGGGCTCCTGCTTGTACGGCCAGCGCTGCCGCTTTATCCACGAGAAGTCGTCGCCGGTGGAGCTGGCCCCGGGGGCGCCGCGCTTCAACTTGGGCTCGGCCCTGGGCGGGCCGCCTGGGGCGCTGGGCGGACAGTTTTCGCCGACGCCGCCCACCCCGGCGTCGGCACCGGTGCAGTCGGGTGGCGGCGGCATGGGCGGCGGCTCCTTTAGGGACGCGCGCCGGTCGGGCGGCGGCGGCGGCGGCGGCTTCGGCATCGGCATTGGCGGCGGTGTCCTGTCTATGTGGTCGCCCTTGTCGCCAGCCCTGCCGTCGACCCTATCGTCACGCTCGTCCTCCCCACCCGCGTCAGCGTCCGCCGGCTCCTCGTCGTCGACATTGTCTGCGTTGGCATCCGCGTTCCAGACTGGCAGCGCCTCAACGGTGGGCTACATCGGCGGCGTCGGCACCCCGTTATCGCTCTCCTCCCCAGTGGCCGCGCGCGCCGACGGTATGGGGGTGGGGGTCTCCCCCGGCGCGGCTGCGTCGGCGGCGGTGGCGCCCCAACAGCTGCCGTTGTACAATCGGGCGATTCGGAATGGCGGTAAGGGCGCGGGCGTGGCCATGGCCAGCGCCGTCCTGCCGCCGCCGTCCCCGTCGCCGCTGCTTGCGGGTGGCGGCCGTGGCAGTGGCAGCGGCGGCGGCCTCGCTCCGCCGGTGTCGTGGGAAACTGTGCAAGCGCCACGTAGCAAGTCGGCGGGCAACTTTTCGCTCGGCCCGGCGGCGGGGCTGGTGTCGGGCGTCGGCAGCGTGCCGCGCTCGTCGTCGCGGCTGCCAATCTTCCAGGACATTGGGGTATGTTGCGCTCGACGATGACGGGGCAGAGCCGAGGTTGTGTGCCTCTACTCGTGCGACCCGGCGGGTGCCCAGTGGTGGTCTGCGTTTGGTGGAACGATGCGCCGCGCCTTGGCGCTCACCTTGCATTCCACTGATTGGCGAATTGCCTACTAACTGCCTTAACCATGGGCTGTTGTGTTTCGCTATGCATATTGCTGTCGACTGGTTGCTTGATATCTTGTCGCACGCAGGCGCGAGCTGGGCAGAAGGCGCAGCTCTAGACCGATGCGGTCATTGTAGCCAACGGCGAGCGACTCGTGCGGTGCTATTTGACAAGGCGGCGATGCAACTTTGTGCACCGTTGTGCTGCTCGGCTCTTCCCGTCCGGGTGCACCGCTGTCTCCGTCCCCGGGCGTCGACGTTTTGGTGTCGGCGAGGCAACCGCGTCCGTCCATGACCCTCAGGACGTGACTGCCACCTTGTTTGTCCTTCTTAATATTGTGTATGGTGTTGTCTATTGTTATGGGACGGTTGGCCCATCCGCTTGCTTGCTAGGCTGGGTGCGACTCCCCCCTAACCGCAGCTGCTGGTCTGTTCCTTTTTTATGTTTCGCATGTTGTACGTGGGGTGCTTTCGCTGCTATCCATCGTATGTTTTTTTTAAATGTTTCCGCCTTCGACACTCGTTGGGGGCCCACACGCCTCTGGACGTGAAGAGGTTAGGTTCGCACGGTGTGGTAGAGCGCCTCGATGTCAGGCCCAAGCTGTCTGCGGTCAATGCCGGCGGCAGGGAATGGGGGCGCTGGTATTGGTCGCAGCGAGCGCCGCGAGAAGAGCACTGTTGCCTCGCATGAGACGGCCAGGAGCGGCGTCCCTCAACGGGGCACCCTCCTCGCTGGACAGGTCGCGCTCCTCGGCTGTGGTCACGCCGGCCAGCTGCCGTACGAGGCGCCCTGCCACGCTCCACGATGGTCCCGCCACCGCCGCGAGTCGGGATGTGCGGTAGGGCTGTTGGCGCTGCCGCAGACCGGTACAGTACGGGGGCCGTGCACGGACAGGGGCGACGGCGGTCGGCTGCCCGGCGCTGCCGATCATTGTCTGCCAAGCGCCGGCGCGGGGTGCGTCCCCGACGGTGGGGGCGAGGCGTGGCTGCCCGCCCCTCGCCGACCAGCTGTGCGGTCCGTCCCCGACCACTGCCCCACGGCGTGTCGCGAGTCGTCCGGGTGGCGGGAGCCTGCGCTTGCTGCATGGATTGCCCAGGTTCGTGTCGATCGGCAGCGCGCGGCCGGGGCTGGCTGGGAGGGCGATTTCCGAACGGCCAGCCGTTTCGCCCTCCCACACTGCACGGGGGGTCGTTCCGCGCCACACAACCTTACACCTTAACGCCGAATGCAGACGCTCATCCCATTGGTCCATCTTGCCACGTTGTCAACCTGGAACGTTGAACTTTCGGACAATGGATGAAATATGAAACATTGTCGCCAAGAAGAACGATTCATCTATCGAAGATGGATCAAATGTATCGTTTTCGATTAATCAATCTTTTTTGTCCAAAGTCCACCCGCCTTTTCTCTCAGAAGCGTATCGTCGCCATCCTGAGCGGGGTGGGGGCGGGCGATCACGGCGGGCGCGGGGCCGGTCGCGCCCGCACCGGGGCCAAAGGCGGGGAGCCGGCGGATGTGCCGCCGCCTGTCGAGGCGTCGCCCGCAGTCATCTCCTGGTATTAAATGAAATAATTCAATGAATGTACCTGATGGCGGAATGATTGATCGTACATTTTATCATATATTAATTGAAAAAGTTGATGCATACATTTTTCTGCAATCCATCCAGGGTTCCGACTACTGCTCCAACAACTGTTGGGGCTGCCGAAACAGGCTAGATGCACGAATATTAATGCTTACACTGTGCTGAACGGAGGCACCAACGGTGACTACAGTACTGTTGTCGCTATGTAGCCTATCTACAGCTGTAAAATACTTTTGGTGCAACGGGCATTTTTGGAGTATCCTCGTTCTCCCTCGAAAGTCGAACGTACGCAGGTTGGGCGTTCGGCCAGAAACCGCGTGGTGCGGAACGACCCTGAGCGGAAGCTGGAGGAGGGTGTACACAACTCCAACAGTTCGGAACACAACTGGGTACAGTACAGGTTTGGACTTGTAGCCCTCCCTGGGCCACAATGGCACGGTCCTGACCGCCCGCAACTGCTCGAGCCTCGCGGAGCGTTCCTGGCGCGGCGTTTGTTACCAGTACACTACTACTGTACAGTACGTCTCCGCCGTTCCCAGACCTACGTCCGTGACCCTCGTGCCTACGTCTCCGAGGCCACCAGTCTGTCTGCCAAGATGCATACCAGCGCCATCGACGTGCGTGCTGCTGCCTTTTTCATCACTGGCGTCGCCGTGGGAGCAACCAGCCTCTACCTACTGCGGCGGCCACGCGCAGCCGCGGCGGCGCCGCCGGCCGCGGACGTGTCGCTCGTCCTCTCGGCGGCAGCCTATGCGGCCATTGCGCACCGCACCCAAAAGCGCAAGCATGCATTGCAATCGCCGTACATTGAGCACCCCCTGGGGGTGGCGGCGCTGCTAGCAGAGGCGGGCTTCACGGACGCGCCGACGCTCGCCGCCGCCATGCTCCACGACACGGTGGAGGACACGGCGGTGACGCCCGCGGACCTGCATGCCACCTTTGGCCCCGTTGTTGGTACGTCCCTATTGGTGGCCCACCCCCAGTGCGTGTCCAGTTTGCTAGTGGGTATGTGCGCTGGGCTCTGTCCCCCCCGACCTGTGCCTAACCGCGCCGGCCCTTCCCCACTCGTCATTGACTGCTCTGTCCGCTCTTGTCTCTGCCGTGCCTCGCGGCTCCCGTTTCGCTCGATGCTCCTGCCCACTACGCGCAGCGGGCATTGTCGCGGAGGTCACAGACGACAAGACGCTCCCCAAAGCCGCCCGAAAGGCCGCCCAAGTCGCGCACGCGCCCGCCGCGTCGGACGCCGCCAAGGCGGTCAAGCTGGCAGACAAACTCCACAACCTCACCGACTTGTGCGGGGGCCCCCCCGTCGGCTGGTCGGCTGACCGCGTCCGCGAGTACTTTGCGTGGTCGGCGCGCGTCGTCGACGGCTGCCGCAGCGTCCGGGGGGTCGCCGCCCAGGCGCTGCTGTCGCGCGTCGACGACGTGCTCGCTCGGGCGGGGGAGGCAGCGGTTGTGGCCGAGGCGGCGGCCAAGGCGCCTCCGCCGGTGGAGGGGGGGGCGGCGGCGTGAGGCGTGTAGGGGGTAGCCGCCCTGGTCTGGGCGGACAGCGCCAGGAGGCAGTGCAAGAACCAAGCAAGCTCAGCCCGTTTACCGAGGTCTCGATTATTTGTTGGACCGGCCTGCGTCTGGTCCCCCATTCGACACGAGTGTGGTTCTGCCTGTGAGGACACGCCACTGCTATGCGTGCGGTGCTTGGAGTTCTCGCCATTTTTTCTTGATGTTGGCCGACAAGGCCCGCCGACGCTCGCCACACGCGTCGGCCGACCACCCTGGGCGGAGCGGAGGACGTCGGGCAAATCATCACCACGGGGCTCCATCTCGTGCGCGTGGCCACCTCCCCAAACCGACACACCCACGTTGCTGCCGCCGCGGCCATTGTCCCCGACCGAGCGCCGCCGCTGGCACCGTTGCGACACCGCGCAGCACTGGCCGGCGTCCTGCTAGGCGGACCGCTGACCCCGTCACCTTGCGGACGGCTGTTCGCGCTCCATTGCACCGGCCCAACCACGGCGGGCACGACGAGCTCCGCGCTCCACGCCACACCCGGCAACCGCCCACGTGCGCCATCGCCCACTGCATCTCGCTCTGTGCACCGCCGCCGCCGCCTAGGAGATGTACTTTTCCGACTGGGCCAACAGCACCCGCGCCGACGCTTTGGCGTCAAAGAAGAGCGAGTCCGCCTCTTGGATGTCGTCCACGGTAACCGCCCCCGGCTCGCCGCCCTTGGCGCCCGCCAACACGGCGGCGGGTGTCAGCAGCTGCGCCGCAAACCGCAGGCTCGTGCGCGCGCCGACTTCGGCGAGCATGGCGAGCGCGCCGTCGCCGAGCCGCAGGCCTTCCGTGGCGGCCCGCAGACCCAGAATTTGGGCCACCTCCGCGACCGTGTAGGGGCGCGTGCGGATGATGAGGCACCGGTCGAGGAGGTCCACGGGCATCCCGTGCGGCGACCGCTCTTCCGTCCCCCGGATGGTCGTCAAGCCGCGGTTGGTGGCGAGCACGACGATCGGTGCCAGGTTGCTCTCCAGCGCCCGGTTGAGGAAGGAGAAGCACTCGGCGTCGAGCAGGTGCACCTCGTCGATGAAGAGCACGCCGGGGACGACTTCGGCCACGCCCGACGCGAGGTGGCCCTCGACGACCTTGTTGATTTCGGCGCGGAGCTTTTGCGTGATTTCCGTCTTGCGGGGCTTGCCGAGCTGGTGGAGCAAGCTCATCACGTCCCCGCCGCCGACCGGCCGCGCGTTGGCCGCGTCCAAGTCGTGCAGCGTCACATCCTGCACCACATCCTTGCGCTTGTGGACGTCCCCCTTGGGCACCGGCACGTACTCCTCCGCCTCCAAGTCAAACTCGGTCGCAAACGTGTCGGAGCGGCCGACCCGCTTCACCGCCCCCGAGTTGGCCTCAATGTACACCACGTCACCGGTGGACACGCGCTCCTTGGCGAGCGCCTCGTAGATGGAGGCGTCCATCTTGAGCGTCTTGCTCCCGCGCGCCGTCCGCAGCGTCACGACCACGTGCGCGATCGTTTTGCCAAAGCCGGCCATCGGCTCGGGCGCCTCCTCGGCCGCCATGTCGACGACCTCCCCCTCGTACACCTCCTTGACCTCCTTGATGCGCACGCCAATGGCGCGGCGAAAGGCCTCGGTGAGCACCTCGGTTTTTTTGACTTCAGAGGAGTAGACTTCGGCGCCAATGAGGGGGCAAAAGGGGATCTTGGTGCCGAGCTCGTGGGCGAGCGCCAGCGCCAGCGCGGTTTTGCCCGACCCGGGCGCGCCGGCGAGGAGGATGGCGCGGCCGGCCATGCGCTTGGAGCGAATGAGGTCCAACGCCACGCCGGCCGCCTCACGGGCCTGCTCTTGGCCGACGAGGCCTCCCGCCGATTGTACGGCAATGCCTGTGTGCGCAGAAAAACGTGGCGCGCCGGACGAGAGACAGTAACCAGCCCGTCAACCGAGGAAAAGAGAGGACCCCGGCGGCTAGCCAACCATGTGAGTGGACAGTCCGTGGAAGCGGCGTGCACAACGCCAACTGGAAGCAGCGCTGCCCCACCGACAGGCCCTCCACGCATACGCAATAGTCACCCCAAGTTGCAACGGGAGCGCCTCCCCATGCTGCCTAGCAGCGCACGAGGCACACAACCACAGCACTGGAGGAAAAGGCGTGACCACCACCCCCGTTTCATCGTTCAACGTACCTTGCGAATTGAGGCCGAGGCCCTTGACGTGTGAGTGCGCCGCAACGCGCACCGTTTTCGCCGTCGACGCCACCGCATCCGTCTTGACCGGCGCCACCGCCGGCGCCGGCGCCGCCGTGGCCGCCGCCGCAGGCGCGGCGGCCGCTGCGGGCGCGGCGGGGGCGGCCGACGACATGGTTCACGGCACCACAAACGGCTATATCACGCGGCCGCGGCAGCAGAAAGTAATGACGTTGCTGGCGTGCCACACAAGCGCCGGGATGAGGGTGCCGGGGGCAGGGGGGCAGCGCCCCTACGAGCCGGCGGGGCAAGGTCGACAAGACCCGCGATGGCGGCCAAACAGAAATGAGGTCGGAGCGCCAAACAAATCATCCACCACAACAGCTGCGAGTAGAGGGGGGTCCCGCTGCCCTCGTTGGCGGCGGCGGTGGCGATGCGGGCAGGGGGGCGGCGCGGCAGGGGTTGGGCGCCGTCGACGGCGGTGGTTTGGGCGGGGGCATCGACCAAGCGCGCGAAGACGACGCGTCATGGTGGACCCTACAATGACAATGACCGCAGCGGTGCTACTTTCAACTCAAGTCGCCGTGCTGCCGGCTTTGTCGCAAGTCGTCGATTGGCGACCGACGCTTTGATCGGCAGGCCGAGATCTGCGCTGCCCCCACGCTCGTGCCGTGGAAGTTGTGGACGCCACTGCCGCGGCGCCGACCATCGCCGCGCCCGCGCTCACGCCGACGCCCGCTGCGGCGCCGCCCCTGCTACGACCGACCCCCCCCTCCACGACCGCCTCGGATCGTCCACGTCGACGCCACGTCGGGCGACCCCTTCCGCGCGCCATGGGCGCCCCTGCCAGGCACGTGTCCGCCGCCCCCGCGGCGGCGTTTGTCGCCCCCACCGCGCCCGCGCCGGCGTGGCGGCAGGCGGCGGCCCCCCGGTGCGCGGGCCGCCCCCCCCG
>ENA-ORXR01001936-ORXR01001936.1-marine-metagenome-genome-assembly--contig:-NODE-1936-length-20703-cov-208.289150_pt1 | contig 20703 bp, 18 predicted proteins | sample MGYA00237866_ERZ511479 | MGnify/ENA metagenome assembly ERZ511479 | reverse complement strand
CTTAGATTAGATATGACCTTTCTTTGAGAAATGTCATATCTGTGACGGCTAAATTGTGAGTTTATTTCGTACCTATATTCCTTACTTCCTGATAAGCCGTTCTGTCCATGCAACATAGACTCGATAGTAGCGGTATGGCAGAATGGTTTAAGTAGTTTTTGTGGTTTAAGTAGTTTCAGTAGTTTTCGGTTCTTTCCTGAATAAATAATCTGCCATAATAGTGGATAGCGAGACCATGTGGCACGACGAAGCATTCCACCGTTCTCTCCTTAAAAGAATTTATGTGGTTTTTGTAGTTACTGAACCTTGTTATTGTATTTAGGGCTTGGGTGTGCCGATAAGGTATAGATTGGTCATGGGGCCTGTTTTGACTTTTCCGACATTCCAATCATAGGTTTCTGTGTTGTTGAGTTTGGCGACCATTGCGTTCATTTCATCGACGGAATAGGTGCGGACGACGGATACTAAACCGTCCCACCAGACAAATAAGGGGACTAAGGGGATGAGGTAGGTGAAGAGGATTCTGCCGATTTTGAAGGGGCGAATAAATGGGGCGGTGAGTAGCACGTTGATGGGCGAAAAGAAAAATTGTATGAGGTGGGCGATGCCTCGTTCTTGGGCTTCAAAAATGGCAATGGGTGCGTTGTTGTCTACCGCATTTTGAAGAATTTGCTGGGCTTCTTCTGGCGTAAAGTGGTGAAAAGAAAGAAATTGTGTCCGAAATCCTTTGAGGTTTTCGGGAACATCTAAGGCATTGATTGACTCCTTTTCGTATTTAAATATGTTTCCACCTTTTTTGAGTGTTTCTTCAAAAGCGTCAATATTTGGATAATAATCGGTCAGTTTAATCTTGAGATTGGGCAGTTCTTTTTGTAAATCTTCGGCTATTTTAAGCAAGCCACCACCACCACCAGAAGCCAAATCTATAATCTGGTCGCTTTCGGTTTTGCGGAGTGCTTCTGTGAGTAAGGGCATAATGCCTTTATATAAACCAAATTTATTGGATACAAACTGTAAAAAGTCTGTCATATAATCCCGAAGGAAGGAGGGAAACCATTGCTGGTCTTCAAATTCAAATAGGTGTAATCGTTTCATTTTTAGTGTGTTGTTCAAAAGTTCTGAGAGATACTTATAGCAAGCTCATTATCAAAATTTTAAGTTATAAATTTGAATCTCTTTTGCTGTAAATATTGTTTTAGGAATCTATCGTTTTTCACTTAAATTTACAAAAACTTTCCTCAACCCAATACAATTAACAATGAAACATCTCACTTTTTCTTTATTCTTATTGTTCTCTCCTCTCTTTTTAGTCGCACAAATCACCCAAACCATTCGAGGAATAGTGGTTGATCAAGAAACAATCACGCTCATTTATGGGTCAAACGATAGAGACCAATATTTCAAAAGTCCCCCATTGATTTTGTCAATATTTTTGACACCCAAAACATTCTAACCTTGACATATGCGCCCGACAATACATTGGGTCCAATTCGAGAAGAATACCAACTGGGATTTCTGCCCCTTTTCTACTATTTCTAATTTTTTGGAGCGAACGGTTTGTTGCTTCGTCGTTACGTCTTGTCCTGCTATCCGTTCTTATGGCTAACAAAGAACACTTAATCACGCAAGAACCGAACCACAGCACTAAGAACCAAGAACTACGGCACTTGGTTAGCCATACCACTCCTATCAGGGCTATTTTTCATGGACTGAACATCAATAAAATCGTTTTCAGGTGAACCTCTTTGCCTTTATTTTCGTTAAGGAGAGTAAGAGCATTGTGTTCTACCCAACGGTTTAACATTTCACCAATGATAAGCTCTATTTTTTGTGAAAAATACTTGAAAAGCAGCTCAATTACTATGTTTTATCACTAAAAAATCTTCAATTAAAGCAATCCTAATTCAGTTCAGGAATTTTCTTTCACGCAAAGACCGCAAAGAATTTTGACGCAAAGACCGCAAAGCTCAACAGAAACCAATCTCTTTGCGACCTTTGCGAAAAACTCTGCGACCTTTGCGTGAGATACACTTTTTCTATTTTCAGATAGGACTGCTATAAAGCATATTTATTTACAAAAATTAGCGATTTCAAAAACCATCGTGTAGAGTAAGAGCATTGTCAAGTCAATACATTGATTTAAAACAAAATATAAAGGAGTAAACGCATTTATAGAAACAGCCATGTATTTTCATTTAAGAAAAAACTTCATTTTTTAACGCCTAAATCCTTGCAACAACTAACAAATTGTTTTACTTTAGTTTATTGAAAATGATGCAATAACTAATTAATCTCAAGAAAAAACACTAAGCTATGAAAATCCCTGAAAATGTCATAGAAGAAATCAAACAACTTGTTGTTGATAAAAAGCAGAAAGAAGCCATTGATAAAATCAAGACCGAGACAGGCATGACTTTACATGATGCCAAAGATTGTGTCGATATTATTACTCGAAAAGGCGAGCAAATCTCGGATTACCCTCCAGCCGATTTGAAATAATGTGTACTTTTTCCCCATAATACCTTCCTATTGTAGATTTTTATAATCTTCTATCGTATCTATATCTTTAAAATAACGCTCATTATTTGTCCGCATTTTCACAAAATTAGTTGAAAAAGCTTGAATAAGGGCTTTTGCTCCGCTTTTTTGTGTATGCTTTAGTAGACTTTTTTGGTAATACGGATGAAAGATTACAGGATTGCCTGCCCTTGATTCTTGATAAGGTCGCACAATTGGTTTAGCCATTTCCCCCACAACACAAAGTTTTCTATACTTCTCAATCAAGTCGTTGTAATCTTCCGTTCTAATAAAAGGCATGTCTGCCAAACAAATCATCATGCCTTGTGATTCTTCATTCATTGCTCGAATACCTGCTTGAATAGAAGTCATCATCCCTTCTGTATATTGCGGATTATCCACGACTGTCGCTCCCTCAAATTGATTTACAATTTGACAAATACGTTTTTCCTCAAAACCCACCACGACCATTACCTCTTGCACATTTGTCTGAGTCAAGGCACACAAAGTCGTTTCCAGAATAGATTTTTCCTTATAAGGCAACAACAGCTTATTGGCTTCCCCCATACGTCGAGAAAGTCCTGCTGCGAGCAATATGGCAATAATTGGTATGGTCATATAGTTATAGAATACTTGCGAAACTCAAAAATCACATTGTATAATTAATATGGGTAAACATACAAAGAAAGGCAACAACTATGATAAAATATTCAAGGAAAATGCAGAAAGTATATTTCTCTCTTTATTGAAAGTAGTCTATCATTTTGACATTCAATCATTTATACTTCTTTGTGTTAAAATTCTTTGCGTGAAATAATTTTTAGTTTTTCCTGTATCATTTTGAATCAGTAGACAAAACACTAAATCATAAATTGCTTTGCTGTATTACGTCCCAACTGATACATATGTACCTCGTCAGGGCCATCGGCAATCCGAATCGCTCTTGCATACAACCAAAAATTAGCCAGTGGCGTATCTTGACATACACCCATTCCGCCATGTGCCTGAATCGCTCGATCTACCACCGTGCATGTCATTGACGGCACTGCAATTTTTATCATCGCAATCAAATCTTTTGCGCCTTTAATTCCAAAACGATCTATTTTATCCGCAGCCGATAAAGTTAATAAACGAGCCTGTTCAATTTCACATCTCGACTTTGCAATATCTTGGCGAATGCTACTGTATTGAGAAATTTGCTTGCCAAAAGTTGTTCTTTCCGACACACGTTTACACATCAATTCCAATGCTCGTTGTGCTGCGCCAATCAAGCGCATACAGTGGTGAATCCGTCCAGGGCCTAAACGACCTTGAGCGATTTCAAAACCTCTCCCCTCTCCCAAAATCAGATTTTTTGCAGGTACACGCACATTTTTCAATTCGACTTCTGCATGTCCTTCTGGTGATTCTACTGTACCAAATACTCGCAATGGGCGAATTACATTTACACCTTCTGTATCGGCAGGCACTAAGATCATCGCTTGTTGCATATGTCGGTGTGCTTCGGGGTCGGTTTTCCCCATTACAATGTATACTTTTGTGTTGGGATGCATCGCTCCTGACGACCACCATTTGCGCCCATTGAGGACATACTCATCGCCCTCTCGTACAATTGCCGTTTCGATATTCGTTGCATCTGACGACGCTACTTGTGGTTCTGTCATCAAAAAAGCGGAACGAATTTCCCCTTCCATCAAGGGCTTTAGCCACTGTTTTTGTTGTTCTGGTGAGCCGAATTTTGCCAACACCTCCATGTTTCCCGTATCGGGTGCGGCACAGTTAAATACTTTCGATGACCAAACCACCCTTCCCATCAATTCTGCCAAAGGTGCGTACTCCAAATTTGTCAATCCAGGACTCAATGCGCCATATTCTTCGGGCAAAAACAAATTCCACAATCCGTCTGCTTTCGCCAAATCTTTGAGGCGTTCTAATTCGGGATATTCCTGCCAAAGATTCGTTTCTGTAAATTCAAAATAATCTTTTTCTAAAGGATAAATATGCTCCAACATAAAACGATGCACTTTTTCTTGTAAGGCTTTCGATTTATCAGTGTATTCAAAATTCATAGTTGTGTGTTTTGTACCCTCCAAAAGTACACAAAAATAACCAGACCCGAAAAGAAGGCAACGCATTTACTTTTCATTTCGTTATACCAACAACACCTTGATTTTGTTTTTTATTTTTTTTAGGAGAGAACGGTAAAATACTTCGTCGTGACATTTAGGTCCTGCTGTGCCATCAGGTCTATTTTGCATGGTCTCAACCGCTATCAAAGATATTTTTAAAACAAAAGTAAACTCATGAAAACTAAAATTATACTAATCTTTCTGTTGTTTTTTACAACAACTCATTTAAAAGCACAAACCTACGAATATGTAAATCAAGATGACCCCATGGTTTTAGGAGAAGTCATTGCCCCACTTGGAGATGGAACAACATTGGTAGGTGCTTCATCAGGAGTCACTGGTTTTTTACAAGAGAAATTAATCAAAATAGATAGTCTGGGAAATCTTCTATGGACTTTTTCAGAATTTCCTGAATACTATGGAGGTTTTGAAAGAATTCAGGATATAAAAGTTATAGATACAGAAACAATTTATGTTCTTACCTCCTATAGTGGTTGTGATTATGGCGGAACAAGCAGCTTACACAAAATGAATGCAGATGGCGAATTAATGTGGTCTACTCCTGAATACTATATATATGGAACAAATTTACCCTCAATAGACATCATGGAAGAAACTAACAATATCCTGATTGCCTCTGACAATGAATATTATATCATAAGTCCTGGTGGCGAATGGGTTCAGCAAGGGGATTTAGAGATGAACGCAAGAGATATTTTACCCCTTTCCATTTCACGTTTTATAATTGCAGGTACACAAGGATTCCAATATATAGACCTTTCTGCACTACAAAATACAGTTGTTTATGAAGCTGAAAAAAGCTTTAAAAAAATAGTTTCTTCTAATTTAAATGATATTTATTTGCTACACGACGAAGGGATTTTAAGGATTGATGAAAATTTTCAAACGGTAGATTCTACAAATTTTGAAATAGATGAATCTTATGATGGAATGGATATTATAAACGATACGCTATTTTTATTTGGCAGAAAAGACAGCAATGCCTTAATAAAAGTCTTAGACAGCGATTTAAATCTTTTAACGGAACATATCATTACTGGCGATTTATTGTATCCAAAAGACTTGAAAATCAAGGACAATCATTTATTTATGACTGCCTATCAAGTAGATGGTCTTTATCAAAATTATTATTTTTCATATTCTTCAATTCCTATAGGAAGTTGTTCATTATGGACAAAAGCGACTCCAATAAATGACATTATCAACTTAAATCGTCCTGATATTGGTGTATCGGGTATCGTAACTGATTTTATTGTATTTGATTCAACAGCCTGCTTTCAAAATACACCTTCTCTTTCAAACTGTTCTTTTCAAAATACACAAATAAAGATTAAAAATTATGGCACAACACCTATTGAGAATCTAAATATAAATAGTCGATTTGGATATTGTGCTTATATCTGTACAATATACTCTTCCTATTTTAATGCTTATGATAGTATAAATTTAGCTCCTAATGAAGAGCTTATAATTGATATAGATGATTTAGATTTTAGTGGTTTAATCCTAAAAAGCGATTCTTCCTATAATTTCTGTTTCTGGACTTCTATGCCCAATAACAAAATGGATAACGATTTATCAAACAATCAGTTTTGCCTAACAGTTGAGAATATCACTATTCTAGTAGGAATTGATGATCTACCTTCAGAAAAGAATATAATGCTCTATCCTAATCCCACAAAAAACACGCTCTATCTCGAAACGGATATTCAAAAGGGACAACTGCAAGTTTTTGATATAAGCGGAAAATTACTCTTGGAAAAGGAAGTAAACAACGAAAAACAAGCCATTGACATCAGCGCATTATTGACGGGTATTTATATCGTCAAAGTAATTGGGCAAGAACGGCAGTATGTGGCGAAGGTTTTGAAGGAATAAGAAGTGTGACACGTCCATTTATTTTAGTTCTCCAAAAAAGTATTCCTGTTCGGATTCATATTTGATATAAATGAATGTATTGTCGGTAATCCAATAAAATTCTCTAAAAATACAATTGTCAAAGTCCCAATTAAAACTTGTGAGGTAGGTAAATTTTGATTGGGACTTCTTTTGAAAAAAATATGAAATACATTCTTGTCCTCCATGAGCACCATTTAAACGATACAGATTGTTGGGGGAAGGAATAATATATTCAGGATTTCCAATGGTTGCGTCAGTTTCTCCTGTTTTGATGGAAAAACTCATATTGCTTCCGTGTCCTCCTTCTAAGACCAAAATCTCATGTTCTGGATAATAGGCTGAAAAATCTGAAAATCCATAATCATTACTAACTTGATTGATGATAAGTTTTTGTCCATTGTCAATTAAGATGCTTTTAAGCGCATCCTCTCTCTCCATACCTTCCTCAAAATCAGTCACCCATTCTACACGGTCTTTTAAAATGATTTTAATGGAGTCAAGATTTGCTATTTTTTTGGGTTTATAAATCGTTTTTGAAGCTGTTTGTTTTAAGGCTTCATATTCTGCCTTTTCTATTTTTTTGAAATCAATGAAAGCTTCTTCTTTTATTTTTGTTAAGTATCCATCAAAGACAAATCCTTCTCTTTCAAATGATTGTTTCTCTTCTGAAACCAAATAGAGATAATTGTTGTATTTTATTTTGACCCATTTGCCTTCAATCTTTTTGCCGTTGTCATTTTCTGTTAAAGTTATATTGGTATCGGCTATTTTTTCTACCATCGTTCCACAAGCCAATTTTCCAAGTTTTTCTGAAGAGGCCTTTTTGTCTGCTCTAATATTTAGTCCATTTTCTGCATTTACAAAATAGTAATCTTGTCCATAGAGTATGGAGCAAAAAATCAGTTGTAGTATGAGGATGCAAAATTTCATTGGTATTTTTAAGGATGGCTTTAAGCGTCCTGTCTGTGCAAAATAGACCTGATAGTAGCGTTATAGCTAACGAAGTACTGTAGTTCTTGGTTCTTAGTGCTGTGGTTCGGTTCTGCTGTGAATTTATGTTATTTGTTAGCTATAGTAGCGTATAGCAGGACTTTCTGTAGCGATGAAAGATAAACCTTTCTCTCCTAAAAAATAGAATTTAAAATTTATGATTTAGAATTTTTAGTTAGCGTTCTCTCCTAAGAAAAGGGAATCACCAGATGCCTAAAGTGGCTAATCCTAAGACTAAATATCGACCCAATTTGCCTACGATGATCCAGAAAATAGAGGGTTTGACGGGTAGTCTTAGTGCGCCGCCGACGCCGACCAAAAAGTCGCCTATAAGCGGGACCCAAGAGACTATCATGGTGACGGGTCCATATTTTTTGAAATAGCTTACGATGTTGTCAAAACGTTCTTTGTTGTCATTGGACATGCGTTTTAGGGCAATTTTACCGCCTTTTTGACCGATAAAAAAGGTGGTTAAACTTCCGATGGTATTGCCTATGGTGGCGACTAATACGGGTAGTAAAAGTGTTTGACTTTGTGCGATTAGACCGACAAAGTAGGGTTCTGAGGGTATCGGAAGGACGCTTGATGATAAGAAGCTCCAAAAGAACAGTAATACATATTCCATTTATTTTACTTTATATAATAACCAATAGGCTCTTATCTCAAATCGTTCCAGATAAATTGTACAAAAAGTTACTTACAATGACATTGATATTTATTTTTCAAATCAATGGTCGTAATGACTTTTGTAACATCATCGCAGTCGGCAAAAACGATACGCACTTCTTGTCCATCTTTGGTAAAACCTTCGACGGCATATGTAGGGCAACGGTCATTGTTTTGCTCGCTTTTTCGATGGTTGATGTGTCCGTTTTTTAAGACCGCTTTCACCTCTTGCTTTGTAATTTCCCGACAATCCATGCGACATTTGGCATGTTTGGTATAAATCATCTTTTGGTTGTCCATCTCCGCCAAAATACGGACATCGCTGTTGCTTCCTCTCGGAATGTCTTTAGACGATTTACTGGTCGGATTCCGATGCGTTTTGTCTCCAAAGTCCACCGTTCCTGTTGTAAAAAACTGATAAGCGGCGTAAATTAACAAGATTACGAAGACAAGTAAGCTACTTTTTGTTCTGTTTGACATATTTTTTTTAATTTCGACAGCTAATTTCTAAAAAATACACATCTTTTGATAATTTTACGTGAATTAGATTTTGTTATTGGTGTATTAGTGTATTTGTAGATTAGGGAATTGGGCAATTAGTGTATTGGGGAATTAGTGTATTGGGGAATTAGGCTCTTCTGAATTTACTCCTGACCACAAGGCCTTTGAATCACGGATTTCTTTGGATTTTTGGGATGAATCGGATTGCTCATTTGGGAATTAAACTGTATAACTACAGCACTAAGAACCAAGCACCAAGAACAACATAAACTACTAAAACTACATAAACCACAAAAACTAAATTTGAACGCACCTCCAAAAAACATTCTCTGGCTCATCTTTTTCACCAACTTCTTAGATATGTTGGGATTTGGCTTAGTCCTACCCGTACTGGGCTTTATCTTTGAGACAGACAATGCGCTTTTTTCAGGAGTGTACGAACCCCAAAGGCTTAAATTTCTGTACCTTTTACTGGTTGGCTCCTACTCAATAGGCACACTGATTGGCGCACCCGTTTTAGGCGCATTGTCGGACAAATATGGGCGACGAAAAATGCTCATGTTTACTTACAGTTTCAACATATTTTTCTACCTCGTCTTTGTGTTGGGTATCATCAACGTCAGCTATCCGCTATTGTATGTGGGACGAGTGGGCGCAGGCTTAATCGGCGCATCCTTACTCATCGTTCAATCCGCCATTGCCGATGTGAGCAAGCCCGAAGAAAAAACCAAAAACTTTGGAATTACGGGCATTGCCTTTGGCTTAGGCTTCATTATTGGCGCATATTTGGGTGGAATTTTGACGGATTGGTACGGCTATACCATCCCTTTTTACGTTTCGTGTTGCGTAACCTTCTCCAATTTTCTCTTCATCATCTTCCTTTTCAAAGAAACGAACCAACACCGCACCAACAAGCCAATTTCTCCCTTAACCGGGCTTCAAAACTTCATCAAAGCCTTTACCAACAAATCCCTACGCAACATCTTTTTTGTCATATTTTTGATGACCACAAGCTTCAATTTCCTCATTCAATTTTACCAATTTTATGTCCGAGAATCCTTTCATTTTAGCAAACAAGACGTAGGCGTTTTATACGCATTTATTGGGTTGAGCGTCGCCTTTACCCAGGGCGTGATACTCCGTCCCCTCTCCCAAAAATACAGCCCCACCCAACTCCTATCCGTCGGTTTATTTTTCTTTTCCATCGCCTATTTACTCCTCTTAATTCCCACCCAAACCAGCCTTTTGTACTTCACCACCTTTATCGTCATCCTCTTTCAAGGCGTCACTTTTCCCACCACCCTCTCCGTTGTCTCCAACCAAGCGAGCAAAGACGTTCAAGGCGAGACCATCGGCATCAATCAAGCCGTCCAATCCGCCGCCGCCGCCTTTCCCATCGTCATTGGTGCCGTGATGAATTTGGGCTATATGGACTTAGAATACAGCTTTCCGATGTGGTTTGGCGCAGCCGTCACCTTCCTCTCGTGGGTCTTTTTCATGTACTTCTTCGTCCTCAAAAAAGGTAAGTGATTGATGATAAGGGGCGAGTGACTGGTGACGAGTGTATGTATAGCTACTTATCGTTTCCTATTTTGTAAAATAATAAGGAGAGAACGGTCAAATCCTCCGTCGCCAAGCATGCTCTCGCTGTCCGCTATTATGGCTTATCACTGATTATCGAACAGAGTCCAGAACCAACCACAAAAACCACAAAAACCACATAAACCAAAAGCCATACCACTACCATCGAGTCTAGGTCGTTATGGACAGAACGCCAGATTACTTGCCCAAAACTAAAAAACGGCATCAAGGAATTAATTTACACCCAATTTCGTTACAAGAATACAAGAGTAATCGGACAAGATTAAGTCCATTCCAAAGGATTGATAACGAGACATTTACTAATATCCCTATCATCCTTTTACTTAAAATTTGCAAAGAACGCTCAAATAAAGTATATTCACATATGGAAGATTATATAGGTATTCTCATATTCATAGCCATTGTCATTTTCAACTTTGTAGTAGCAATGGTTCGAAGCAAAAAGAGCAAATTCAAAGGCAAACGCTCTCAAAAATTGCCTCAACGCACCCGCACAACCAAAAAAACGTTCACAGCAGAAGCCATTTGGGAAGACTTGGTACAACAAGCCAAAGCCCAAATAGAGCAACAAAAGTCCAAAAAAACCTCTAAAACAAAAGCACTAACCGTCCCTAAAGAACCATATCAAGACGACAAGATATTCTCTTACGACGACAAGTACGAAGCAGAAGGCTACCAAGAAAGACGACAAGCAGAATTAGAATCCATGGTCGATAAAAGACAACATGGCGAACACCTCAAAAGCACCACTCGTGAAAAAATTAAACAATTGCATGTGGGAGCTTTTGATCAAAAGAAGAAGAAAGCCAAAAAGAAATTCAAGTTTAATTCTAAGGATGCTATTATTTATGATGTGATTATGAATCGGAAGTATAAGTAATGGTGCTTTAGAATTTATGAACGTTTTTTTGGTAGTATATCGAAAGAGTTTTTAACAATTATGAAAACTAAACCATAAAACAGCTTTCGACCAATCATTCTGTATAAAACAACGTATTCGATGCACTACCCATATTTTTAACAGCGTGGACGTTGCACTCGGAACAGCGATTATGGTTGGAGGTCAGTCAGTAGATATGGCAGATATAAACCCTATATCCATCAATACTACTCACTGTTCCTAATAACGGGTAGCGCAAACTATATATGAGAATTCTCAATGAGCTGGCAGGAATCTTATATAGTGGTAGAAGGAAGCTACTGTATATCAAGACCTGTTAGCAAATATTAAAAAAAAAGATGAAAGCAAATTTCATATATATAACCTTATCACTTCTACTTATTGTTATGAGCTTTTTACCTATATTTAATATCAAACATTGGTTTTTTAGAATAGCAGATTATCTTAGAGTGCAACTTACTGTTCTATTAGTAATTATGTTGGCAATCGGCTTTACTTTGGAAGGGGAGATTACAATTTATAATTATGCCATATTTACCTTACTCTTAGTTTCAATTTTACATCATTTAGTAATTACTTTTCCATATATTATTAGAAAAAATAAACCAAACCTCTCTCCTGAGAATAAACTTTCTCTTTTAACTGTAAACGTGCTACAAAAAAACAAAAATTATGATGGTCTGATTAAAATTATAAAACAAGTTAATCCTGATATATTATTGACGATGGAAACTAATAAAGAATGGGAAAATGCACTTTCAGAAATTGAATTTGATTTTGAACATACTTATAAAATTCCTAAAGAAAATAAGTACGGTATGCATTTGTTTACCAAGTTAAAAGTGGAGGAATGTAAGATACATTATTTAATTTCAGAAGATTATCCATCAATCGAAATCAGATTGAAAGATAAAAAAAACAACGAATTTATTTTTTGGGGAATCCACCCTCCACCACCAAGCCCCACTGAAAAACCAACTTCGAAACAAAAAGATGCAGAACTGATGAAAGTTGCAAAATTAATTCGTAAACATCAGATTCCTGCGATAGTGTCTGGCGACTTTAATAGTGTATCTTGGTCGAAAATTTCTAAGCAGTTTGCAAAATTATCCAACTTAAAAGATGCACGACTTAAAAGAGGAATCTATGGTACATTTCCTGCACAATTTTGGTTTTTAAGATTCCCTGTAGATTTACTCTATCATTCTGAATCAATAGTAGTTACAAAACTACAAACTTTACCTCCCTGGGGTTCAGATCATCTTCCATTATTTTCGGAATTTTTTATCTGTTCATCAACTTTTGAATCTAAGAATAATATTGTCTCGGAATTTAAAGAAGAAGTAAACACAATAATTGAGGAAGGTAAAAAAGCTGCTACAGAAAAAAACTAAAGAAAATATTTGCTAATAAAGTATAAAGTATTCGAGGGCTTTGCGCCCTTACACCATCTATGCAGAATGTTATAAAAGTAGTAGTAGTAAAGTGCTTATAAAAAACTATTTTATAATGTCTGGCATCATAAATAAAACTCTAAAGAAAAGGTAAATAGTGTCTCTATCGAAAATATTAATATTAATGTGAATAAAATTCGATATCAACGACACTAATTAAGATTTGTATGCGTTCAGGCTGTCTCGTGTATAGTACATGGCATAGTTGGTCGCAAAAAAAAACAATAAATGACAGATGTAAGAAAAATGGCAATCATTGGCATTGGCCCCAGAGGGGGATATTGTTTAGAAAGATTAATTCTTGAACTGACAAAGCAAAACAGCCTTTCCAATATTCACCTATCATTATTTGAAGCGACAGGAAATTTTGGTAACGGGCAAATTTATAATTTAAACCAAAATTTATCAAATTGGATAAATATCACAGAGAGAATATTGAAGTTGGAAGAGCGTAAAGAAATAAATTATCATACCTTAAAAATCCCCTTATTTCCCTCGTACCACGAATGGATCCAAAAGGATTTTAGTACATCTCCTACGAACCAAGTAGATACATATCCGCCTCGTGTTAAAATAGGAAAATACCTATCACAAAGATTTGAATCCCTTGTAAAACCATTGATTCAATCGAATATAGTTACTCTACATAAAGAACAAGTAAAAGAGATAAAATGGCTAAATGATAATAAGCTTAAAATAACCTCAGACAAAAGTACCTATAAGGAATTCGATGAAGTGGTATTGACCATAGGCCATCAACAAACAGAACTATCTCAACAGATATTGGATTGGGATAAATTTGCTACTAACAAAGAAAATATAAGTTTATTTAAAGCACCCTATCCTGTCGCTGACTATTTAAACCACAAAAATTTGAATGATAAGAGTACTGTTGCAATTCGTGGCTTTGGATTGGCAATGATAGATGTAATAAGAGCGATAGCTGAAAAGTTTGGTAAGTTTACTACTAAAGAGGAGAAAGGTGAATTATGCGTGTACCAAACTGAAAAGAAAATCAAAGATATGCTTATTCCATTTTCGCTTGATGGATTACCACCTGTTCCCAAACCCTTAAATGCTCATATAGATAAATGGTTCGAGCCTTCCAATTCAGCAATTTTAAAATTTGAAGAGCAAATTGGAGATAAACGCGTTCAAAGAAAGGCAAAGAGCCCTTATTTTTTAATCGTAGCCTTTGCTCCTATCGCTGCAAGCATTTATTCTAAAATATCAAGTTCTAAGCAAAATATATCAAAACTGGATGCTGAAAAACTAATCAGACAATGGCTAAAAAACCAAAGTTTCAAACATTCTCTTATTACGCCAACAGAACAATCTACAGAAAAAAGCATGCAGAATTTTGTAGAAATGGCTATTGGACAAACTACGATGAGCTTGGATTATTGCATCGGTCAAGTATGGAGACATTGCCAACCCACTATTTATAAAGCATTATCTTTCAATGAATGTTCAAATAGGGTTTTTGCAGAAATAATTGCTTTGGACGAATCGACAAAACGGTATTCTTATGGTCCTCCAGTCAAAAGTATTCAACAATTATTGGCTTTAGTCGACGCTGGGTTTTTAAACTTGGATATGGTCAATGACCCTAATATTGAATTAACAAAACAAGGTTGGCGATTTCATCTCTCAGATAAATCAAGTACTGCAAATATTATGATTGATTCAGTTTTGGATTTACCCAAGATCAAATCTGTCAGGTCTCCTATTGTCAAAAATCTGCTCAATGACAACTTGATAAAGGTTGTCCATGATGATTTGGGTGTTATGACAGATAGGTATAGCTACTTTATTTCAAAAAATGAAGATGAAAAAATTCCCATTGCGCTTCTTGGAAGATTAGCAAAAGGTACTGTTATTGGCGTAGATGCGATTTTAGAGTGCTTTGGCTCACGTCCACAACAATGGGCAAAGCAAGCTGCAAGCAATCATATTGATTGGTTAAATAAAAATTAAAATATAAAATGGAAAAAATATTTGAGTGTAGTCTAAATGATGTCTTACGAATTTTAGGTTCATCAGTAATAATTTATATCCTTATTATAGTTTATATCAGAATTTTAGGTAAACGCTCTACATCCGAGCTTAATAATTTTGATTGGATTGTAACGGTTTCAGTGGGTTCTATAGTCGCCTCTACTATAATACTCAAAGATATTTCTGTGGTAGAAGGTGGACTAAGCATTTTTATTTTAATGATGTTGCAATTCATTCTTACAAAATTTATGTCCAATTCTGAATCACTTAGGGAAGTTGTAAAATCGACTCCACAGTTATTACTTTTTGAAGGAGAGTTTATTGAAGAAAATATGAAAAAAGAAAGGATATTAAAACCTGAAGTTTATGCAGCTATTAGGCAAAATGGATTAAAGTCAGTAAAACAAATATATGCTGTTGTATTAGAAACAAACTCCAAAATAAGCATCATTCCTAATGAAAATGCTGAGGAATTAGGCTTTTCTCTAAGCGATGTTCAAGGACTACCTGATGGACTCAAAGATGATTTGAAGAATCATGAAAAATGATGTAAATGGTATAAAAAAAGGGGGAATTCCGTTAAAATATGTAAAAATCTCATCCTTCGTTTCTTCAGGTGTTTGCCCCTCCGTATAAATCGTCATCGTCGCCAAAGCCGAATTACACTCACTTTTCACCCAATGCTCAATAAAATCATATCCCTCCAAAATCCAATCCGTTTTATGCTGTTCCAAACACCTTTGACGCAATATGGTAACACTACGTTCTAAATCGGGCGATGACAATAAAAAAATCACATGCGCCACATCAGCCAAAGCCTCTTTTACAGACTCAAAGAAAGTTCTATCCTGATAATGCGAATGTCCTGCTCCAAAATATATTACACTATCAGAATAGTCTTTAACAACCTGTTGAGCAGCATAAGCTTCAGAAGGTTCTCTATCCAAATAAGCAGCCCATTGTCCATGTGTCTTCTGCATTTTCTTATACTTCACCAAATCCCAACCAAAAGGCTCATAATATTTTTCTATTGCAATTGCATCCAAACACACATGTTCTTTGCCCAGTGCTTTTATGATTAATTTTCCTTGTGTTGATTTCCCAGTAGTTACTAGACCAATAAAAACAATTCCTGATTTCATAGTATTTTTTTCAAGGTACAAACCATCCAAAATAGCCCTGATAGAAGTGGTATGGTGGCACAACGTCAACTTGTAGGGGCAATCCCTTGTGGTTGCCCTAACTTAGAAAAGCCACCATAAGAACGGATAGCAGGACAGAACGTAACGACGAAGCAACAAACCTTTCGCTCCTTATTAGAATTTAGAAATTAAGATTTCAAATAACTGTTCTCTCCAAATAAAAAAAGTACGTTCCTTTCGTTCCCTAAAATCGTCCCTTTATTTACTCAAAACAACGTTCCTTGAGTCGATTGCGGGATAAATCGAGGACTTTTTACATCCAGATGACACGTCTTATTCAAATTTTCGATAAAATGGGCTATCAATTCGGGACAGTGTGTTTCTTCGGGTGAATGAATGAAAAAATACAGAGATTGTAAACCTTCATTGATCCACTTTTGAAGTTGTACAACCCACACATCCAAACGAGCGTAATCGGTGGGGTGAAGATCGTTGCCCACGAAGCGGATGAAAGCATGAGGTGTCGTCAAACGCAAATGACAAACATCCCGCCTTCCTGCGGTATCTGTAATAACAGCTGTCACTTTGTGTTGTTCCAAAAGCTGTAGCATTTTTTCCTTGTATCCCTCTCGAAACCAATCGGGATGGCGCAATTCTAAAGCGATGGGAATATGAGTAGGCAACTTTTGGAAAAAAAGTTCCAAAACATCCATTTTTTGAGGAGAAAAGTAGGGAGATAGTTGTAAGAACGGCATTCCCAGCTTATTTTCAAATAAATTAATGGCATCATAGAACTTTACGACCCAATCTAAGCATTTATATAATTGATACTTATGACTAATAACTTGATGGAATTTAGGACAGAAGCGAAAATCAGGGCCAGCAGTGTTGTACCATTTTTGGATGGTTTCAACCGCAGGCAAAGAATAATGAAAGCTACTGACCTCAACCGTATTGAAATGAAGGACGTAATGTTTCAAAAAATTCGCAGGCGGTGTGCGTAAAGGATAAATTTTGTTAATCCAATTTTTATTTCCCCATGTAGGCGCACCCACATAAATTTCAGGCTTTTGCCTTTCTAATAGATTGCTTGTGAGCAACTTAGTGTTTTTTGCAGAATCTTGAGGTAAGGAAAAATCAACTTGCTTTATATCTTGAAGTTTACCAAATTTCATAAAAGTAGTTAAGTTAGGAAATTATTTTCAAAGATGTTACGTTACTAATAGTACAATTCAACAACCAGAAAATACAATCTCTATGATAAGAATCAAAACATCCCTAAATTATATCTGCGACAAAGCACATATTTTAGGAAAGTAAGGGTCACAAAGATACATTTTAATATACTAAATGTCTCTCTATTTTCAACCAAATTTGAACTAACAATACTTCGAAACAGACCTCAAAGTGTCGAATTTACCCATTTTTCTTCTACCACATTTTGGGTAAACGGACGCACGTTCTTTTTCTTTAACCCCATTTTAAAACAGAAGATATGAAACAGTGTAATAAGATAATCTTTGACTATTCAAGAAACCAGCTATCTTATTTTGATAGGCAGATATTTATGCTCTGTCTCTAATCTTTTTTAACAAATATAGACTTCTACATTCATTTACATCTATGGTGTGATAACAGGATAGCTACATTTATCAAAAATCATTTGCATCAAATGAGTTTTATTTTATTGCAAAGAGATGACAGTGTTGAAAAGTTCCGTAAAGCTCGACTTTATTTTACAATTATCTTGAAGAAATTGGAACTTATTTTCCAGCATAGTTTTTCAAAAAAAGTCACATATAAATCGTAAAATCATGGAACTTAAATGAGATTAATGGATGTTATAGAGGTACAATGGTTACAAATCTAACATAGAACAGTCGCAGAGAATGAAGAAAGATTCTTTGATTAGGAAACAAAAGTTAAAGCCTCTGTTAAGTTAATCCTTAACCTTCCTTTTTCATTCTCTATATTCGGTATAAAAATTATTTATCAAAAGTTTTAACGTTTACGAAAAAACGTAACGGGCGAACTATGCTTGCAAGCTATTTTTTAATAATTGTCCTTTACACACATAATAAGGCACTGGGAGAGGTATGCACATTCATACCATTGTTAATACACATTTTGATCACCTTTAAAATAAGAAAAAATGAAAAGCTCATTTATCCCATTTATGATGTTATTAGTAATATTTTCTTTTACAAGTTGTACAAAAGATATTCCTACACCAACAAATGATTTGGTTACTGCGAAGACAGCAGTAGTAATCACCCCTGCTAACCCTGCTGAAAAAAATTACAAGGATGACAATGCAGAGGCAATATTAACTATTAAAGTAACTGATAATACAGATACTCCTGTATCTGACGTTTCAGTATATTTAGAAGGCAATCAAATTTACAGTTTTGAAACAAACAACGAAGGCGAAGATGAAAAAGTCATAGAAACAGGAAACTATACTTTATCAGTAGAAAATGGCAACATACCATTGACAGTTTTAGAAACCACATACAACGAAGGTATATTGACAATTCAAATACAAGAATAAAATACGCTCTAAAAGAAAAATGGAAAACAGATTGAATAAAGTTAGGCTGCCCACTGGCAGTCTAACTTTTTATTTTAGCTTTAAATAGTGTCATAGAGTTAAGCTATATTTGACTTATTGTAAAAAACGCAAGCGTAGCCTTGATTAATAGTAATTTATAAATGTCTCTTTCGCCCCTTAAAATCGTTCCTTTAAATTATACATCAAAAACTAAATTACAATGCAATCCACCTTCTTCATTTTGGTTGAGTTCTGCTTCTCCATCTAACTGCTCTGTTAACATATTCACAAGCTTTAAACCAAAAGATTCAGCATTTTCTAAATCTATCTCAAACGGTTCATTAACTCCATTATCCAAAATAGATAAATTGAGATGACCATTTTCTAATCGTTTAAGTCCTAAGGTAAGCGAAGGGTTTGGTTGGTTCGTATAAGCATACTTCATGGCATTCATCGCCAGCTCATTTGCCATTAACCCAAGTGGAATCGCTATATCGACCTCTAAATCTTCAACCTCAATATTGGTAATCAGCTTAAAATTTTGATGGTCATAGTTGTAAGCACACATCACATACTCTACCAAATCCGTTAAATACTTATTGACATTAACAACCGTTATATCCCCTTCTCCATACAATTGCTTATGAATCATTGCCATAGCAGCCACTCTTGCTTCTCCCGCCTTAATCGCTTCTTTTAAAGTGCCATCTTCGACATTTCTTGACTGCATCCGTAGAATTGTTTTAAGCACATCCAAGTTATTGGTAACTCTATGGTGCAACTCTCGCATTAATGTTTGAATTCGTTTTTTTGCTTTTCGTTCCAATACATTTTGCTCTTTCAGAAACTGAATTTTTTGTTCCCTCGCTCTGCTTTCATAAACTTCTGTTAACACACTAAATTTATCAGCCATCTTATCACTAAATATCTTTTCTTTTAAAGTAGCATGTTGGTCATAACACGCCAACGCATCTTCAAAGCGTCCTAATTTTACATAAAGATTTTTTCTCAATAAATAAATATCTTCCAATCGATCTTCTAAGTTTTTCTTGATAGCAATTTCTTCTCCACAATTCAAATACTCTTCTGCTTCATCGTATCGCCCTACAATAGTATATAAATCGGCTAAGGAATTACCACTTGTTACAATTCCACGAACATAGTTACTCTCTTTACGATACTTTAAAGCTTTCAAAAAATTTTTCTCTGCTTCTTTATAATTTCCTTGTCCCAAGCTAACATCACCCAAATTGGCGAAGGCAGTAGCAATCAACTGTCTATTTCCTATTTTGTTCTTTATCTCAAGTGATTCTAAAATATATTGTTTTGCTATCTCATATTCTTTTTCTTTTAAATAAGCTAAACCCAAATTGTTAAATAATACACCTAACCCATATGTATAACTGATTTCTTCCCAAATTTCTTTTGCTTGTAAATAGTATTTTATGCTTTGCTGATTATTCTTTAGATAATCTCCATAAATCATTCCTATGGAATTCAACGCAGAGGCTTTAGAACGTAAGTTGCCTACTTTATTTAATAATTCTACAGCTTTATGCCCTGCTTCTAAAGCTTTATCATACATTCCTAAATTAACATAAACAGACTCTAACAAGAGACAGGCTTTACCTAGCTCGTTTTCATTCTTAGATTTCTCACAGGAATTAATCAACAATAAGACCTCATCCAATGCAATCTTAATGTCATCATTATGATAATGATAAAGACACTGATAGTACTGATATGTTTCTTTTAAAAATTGATCTTCATTAATAAAAGCCAACTTCCTTACTTGTCCAAGATATTGGTTATACAAATCCAGACAATTTCCCATAGAAAAGATACTACACTGCTCCGCTATCAAATCCCTCAAATCTTCGTCCAAAGGTCCATCTGTTACATCAGGGACTTTTCTCAATACCTTTAAGAAGTACTTACTTCCCAATTCAACATCATGGGTTTTAAAATAGTGATGTCCCAATGCAGAATGTACATGTATTGTTTGTAGCGGTAAATCATCAGCCTTTTCTACAAGTTTTTTAGCTTCTTGTAAAAGGCTTAAAGCGTCTGCGCCTTCTGTATCTTTGGCTTTTTCAAGCAAGACAACAATCTCTTTTTCCATTTGGTTAAGATTGTTTTTTGTGAGTGTTTCTAATTTCATGGTACAATTGTGAATGCTTAATATCTCTAAGGTAGGCATATTTTTTCAAAAAACATTCACATTAAAAATAACATACATACAAAAGGGGAGACATAAAAAAAGGACATATTCGGTTTGAATACGCCCTTTTAGGCCGGGAATTTGGGGAAACACTTTAAAACTGATTGAATT
>ENA-ORXR01001935-ORXR01001935.1-marine-metagenome-genome-assembly--contig:-NODE-1935-length-20714-cov-20.383050_pt1 | contig 20714 bp, 18 predicted proteins | sample MGYA00237866_ERZ511479 | MGnify/ENA metagenome assembly ERZ511479 | reverse complement strand
CCGGCACCCCGCCCCCCCCCCCCCCCGGCGCCACCGGCGCCCCCGCCCCCCCCGCCGCCGCCGCCGCCGCCCACGACGAGCAGCCCCTCGGCGCCGCCCTCGAGCGCCGCATCCGCCGCCACACACGCGCCGCCGCCGCCGCTGCCGGCGCGACAAACGCGGCGACCGCCGCCCGCTCCGTCGACGCGTACAGCCAGTCGTCGACGCGGCGGACAAAGAGCGCCGGCGGCGGCGGCGGCGGCGTCCGCGGCCGCGTTCGCGTAGCGCCCGCGCCGACGCGGTCTTGCGCAGGGCCGCCACCCCCCCCCCCCCCACCCGCCGGGCCGACGACGGGGGCGCCCCAGGCGGCGCCCGGCCCCGTCGCCACCCCCCCCGGCGGCGGGTACCCCCGCCGCGGCCGCACCCAGGCGAGCGGGCGCACGCCCGCGGCCAGCTCCGCCGCGCACTCGGCCTGCTCGACGGCGCCGAGGTAGGCGGTGGCGAGGGCGGGGGAGAGGGGGCACCCTTGGGGCACCCCACGCGCTTGGCGAAAAACGCCCGACGGCGGGCCCGGGGGGGCCCCCGCCGCTCCCGCCGCCGCCCCACCTGCGGCGGCGGCGGCGGCGGCGGCGGCGGCGGCGGCGGCGGCGGCGGCGGCGGGGGCACCCCCCCCCCAACGGCGGCGGCGCCCCCCCCCCCAGCCGCGCCCGCCGAGGCGCACCAGGTGCTCTGTCGTCAGCGCGCGCACGCCCCAGAGCAGCGCCGCGCGGCTGAGGCTCAGCGGCGACCCCGTTTGGGCCGCCACCGCCCCAGCGGCGGCGGGCACCAGGCCGGCGGCGAGGAGGGTGTGGAAGGGGGGGGCCCCGGCCCCCGCGTCGCCATGGTCCACAGCGGGGGCGCCGCGTCGGGCGGGGCCGCCGCCGTGACCCCCACCCCCCCCCGCCGCCGCCGCCGCCGCCGCCGCCGCCGCCGCCGGGTCCCCCCCCGCCGCCGCGGCGGCCGCCGCCGACTGCGCGGCGGCCCAGCGGGTGACGGCGACCACGTCGGCCGCGTCGAGGACGAGGAGCCGCGGGCGGCGGGGCACCCTTGTAGAGTGATCAATCTAAATATGTCCGTGCTGACGAATGTATCAATGAATCTGACTCATGAAAGACGGCTCGAAAGAAACACTGGACAGGGTCAGCCCAATCTTCATGAGCACCAATAAGAACAACTCCAGTATGGCAATATATCTTCGCACGTATGGTGCAGGGTGGTTCACGTTCCTCTTCAGAGGCTCATCTCCTGGGAAACGAGGTCAACAGAAACTTTTTGGCATCCCTACTTTCAGAGGTCCCAGTGCCAAAATGTCAACCTTTCACCTGCCCCTGAGAGGTTCTCAGAGCAACCATTTCATCTTTCAAATGAAAAGGCCGGATACAAACAGTGGCCCCCTACTTCCCATTGTCCTGCATTCAAAAGCCGAAACGAGGTATGTGCATGGTGTGGGGGCCGGGTCGGAGCATACGCCTGAGCGTGGGGTGACTCGCCCCAGTCGATTGTCTGTCGCACAGACGCCCGCCCTTTGGGCGTGACACGGCGATGTGAGGAGGAAACCCACAAGCACCCAGCGTCAACTCATGGACCGAGGTTGACCGCTGATGCCCGCGTCCAATCCGCCGCCGTGGCAGTGGACGGTGCGACCGTGGCACAAATCTAGACGGCGTCGACCCGACGCACCTTGGTTGACCTCGGACACAAACAGCGCACGCGTGAGCATTGGCGTTGTTCGCGTCATTGGAGCAGCATTGACAGGGTACGACAGGAGTGAAAACATCCGCAAGGCGCGGACACTAGCGACGGCAGGTGCATCGGACTGAGGTGCTGCTGGCGTCACACTGATGCACCCCAGCTCGCCGACACCCATCCGATTCCGCCACCATTGGCCCCATTCGTCTGACACCGTTTGTTGGGAGCTGAGGACAACCCCTCCTTGTCATTGAGCGTGGCGACGGTAGGATTCTCGTGGTGGCGAGTAGAAGCAGGTGCTTGCTGTAGGCCGACGGTCACCTCGGTCTCCACGCGGGCGTGTACTTGAGCTCGGGCCGGCTCGGTTGGGCGGAGAGGACCACGCCCCTCCCCAGCCACGCACGGTCACCGCCAGCCCCCCCCCCTTCCTACCCCCCAACCTGCCGCCATGACGACGACGCCCGCCCGCGCGGTCTACCGGCAAACGTCGTCGGCGGTCCGCCACGTTAAGCCGTCCCCCGCCGGCCGAGGCCGCCGCAAGGCGTCGCCCGCCGGACGAATAGCGGCAGTCGCCTTGTTGTCCGCCGCCGCGGCGACGGTGGCGCTGTTGGGCACGAGCCACTCGGCGGGCGTGGCGCGCGCCGAGGGGCAGTTGGGTGCCGCCGCCAACGCAACGGTGGCGGCGTCAGCCCGGCCCGCGAGTGGCACGACGCCGGCGCCCCTGCGGGTGCGGCCGTCGCTGCACAGGGGCGTCACCCTCAACGCGTGGGCGGCGCCGGGGTCCGCCACCGCCGACGCGCGTGATGGGCTGGGAGGGGGGCGGGGGCCGCCGCCCGCGGCGGCGGCCGATGCGGCAGTGGCTGCCGTGAGCACCCCCGCCCCGCCGCCACACCCTGCGGAGGTGACGGGCGCGGGTGCGGCCGCGCCGCCCGAAGCCGACATGGCCATCTTTGTGCAAGTGTCGGCGGCGAGCCTCCCACTCTTCCCCCGCCTCATGGCGCGGCTTCACCACCCCCGTAACAGCTATGCGGTGCACTTTGATTTGGCCATCCCCAACGACGCGCTGGCGCCCACCCTCTCCCTCCTCGCGGACACCCCCGCCTACGCCGCCAACGTGGTGGTAATGGAGCGCGCGGCGCTCACCTACCGCGGTGTCTCCCTCGTGCTCAACACCCTCGACGCGATGGAGGTGGCGCTCGCCTCCCCCCGCCCGTGGTCGTATTGGCTCAACCTCAGCGGCAGCGACTACCCGCTGCTGCCCATAACCACCCAGCGGCGGCTGCTCGCCGAGCCCGCCGTCGCCTCCCGCCGCCGCCTCTTCTTGTGCACCGCCGACGAGCCGCGCTCGCACATCATCACGCGCGACCGCGTCAGCGTCCTCCACGTCGACCCCGCCCTCGCGGCCGTTGGCGACGCCGACACCGCCGCCGCCGACGCGGCGGGCCTCGGCGACGCCCTCTTCCCCGTCACCAACGAGCGGCGCGGGTACGTGGCAATGCCCCTCTACCCCGCCATTGCCGGGGGGCTCGTCAAACACGAGGCGTGGGCGGTGCTGCACCGCGACTTTGTCGCGTACGCGGCGCGCGGCGCCGCGTCGCGGCGGTCGCTCCTCGCCTTTGCCTACGCGGCCGACGCGATGGAGCAGTACTGGGGGTCCCTCGCGGCGGGCACCGCCGCGTGGCGGGGGGCGGTCGTGCCGCACTGCTTGCGGCAGGTGCACTGGAAGTTCCGGGGCCGCCGCGGCCGCCAACACCCGCTGACCGTGGATGAGGTGGAGGGGGGGGGGGGCGGGGGGGGGTTGCCCGTCTACCCGTTTGAGGCGTCCCTGCGGCAGTCCCCAAAGTGGTACGCGCGCAAGTTTAGTGCGCCCGACTCGGCGCTGATGGACCGGCTGGACGGCGCCGGGGGCGGGCGCGCCGCCGAGGCAGCGGCGCGAAAGTACCTCGCGTGGCTCGTGCGCGCGGCCGACGCGCCAGGCACGTGAGCGCCGAACGGCATGGTGGATCGGGGGCGCCACGTGAAAAGAAAAAAACCGAGTCGAACTGTCGTCAGAGAACGCTGTGGCAGCTTCTCTGAAGAACTTTCCTCCAGTCTCATTGGTTGAACTTGCCAGGTTCTTGCGTACTCTATTTACGCTTAACAGAATATTATGACCCGTTATGGATACTTGCACCAGGTCTTGGTCATGGATGGCAACGATTAAATTGGTACATTTTATCCGATGAATTAATCTACAACTAATCGACGATTAATACGGAGCCGATCCCATGTATTTATTGCATTTTTTCATTTTATCGCGGTGCCAGCGAGGCGGCGACCTGCGCACCGGGCCCAAAACCGGCGTCAAAAGCACGTCTGCTTTTGCGTGTTTTTGGGCGAACAGACAATCTGCAAACCGCACTGCCGCTCTGTCAAAGCTGCTTTTTTCCAGAAAGGGCGCCAAAATCATCTGTTGGCCGGCATAGATGCCTCTCCACTCGTAAAAAGAGAGGCACAGCATAAAACGTATACACTTCACCCTGCCAAAAAAGAGAGAGAGACGGAAAAGAATCTATGGGCCTGCTAGCAGGCGCTATGTGTGGAGTGAGGAACGATTCCTGTTCTCGCACACACAAATATGCAAGGACCTCGCATGGGATGGCCTCTGAGAGCGCTGGAGCAGCCGGTCGTGACGCAGCCGGTTCCGTCGCCGGCGCCGGCGCCGTGTCCAGCTCTTCAGGCCGCACCGGCCCAGCGGAGATCATCTGTGCCAGTGGTGGCGCCCGTTGGGGGGGGGCGGCGTCGGCGGTGGTTTCGGCACACTGGCGGGAACCCCTTGTGATGCAAGTGCAGGACCTGGCAGAGGTACGTCGTCAAAGGTTCAGGGGGCATGGAGGGGGAGAGTTGGAGGTTATCGGGTGTCAAGAAGGTGAAGATTGCGTGCACAGCGTGCAACCACGCGCTGCTTTTCCTTCACGCAGTGCCTGGCGTGTTTCTAACTGAGACGCCGGTGTGTGTTCTGCAGGACTGCTGTCTTCTTGTATGGTCGCTGCTGCCCGTACCTCAATTTTATTCACTCCCTTCGTCCTTGACAGCCGCGTCAGCGGCAGCAACAAGCAAGAATGGAGCAGGATCTGACGCTCGCTGCAGCTGAGGTGGCGGCCACTTCGCCGCCGCCTCCACTTCCTGTCTCTCGACACCAGACACCACCCCGCCGTCCATCCTCCCACCGCTCTCCCTCCCTCCGCCTTCACCTGCTCTCCTGGCGGCCGCCACCGACAGCACCGCGACCCCCCGCCGCCCCAACATCTAGCTCCTCCTCACCGCTGTGGCTGGAGTGACGCCGACCCCCTCCGTCCCCGCCACGTACGTCTTCTCCTTTGCGGCCTATCTGCGGAAGCCATCGGGCATCGCCGAAGCGCCGATGGTGCGCTCCGGACGGCGGCACATGGTGGAGGCGCGTGGGGGGGGCGTGGCGGCGGCCGGATGGTGGCTGACCGTGGGAGGCGGCGGCAGCAGTGGAGGAGGCGGCGAGGGTGGCGGCTTCGACGGTGGAACGTACAGCGAATGCACACATCAGGGGTGTTGCAGACGAGTAGAGAGAACACGAAAACAGCACCCAGTGAATTTCTGGTTCCCCTATGCACACGGACGCGCATAAACGCGGCAGTAATAGGTCTTAAGTGACGCGGCCAGCGCAGCGTTGCTTTGGCGCGCCGCGTGGGGCGTCTTGGGCGCGCATCAAGGCGGCCGGGGGGAGGGGGAAGGGGCGTGGCCGGTGGGCCACCGCTCTGCGTTGGCGTTATCGCCACAGAAAACAGCGACAGTTCCCGCGTAGCCGCGCGTGACTGACGAGGACTGGGGCTGCCTGGGTAGCAGGCACCCACCGTCACCGTTGGGGGGCGACGGACTGGATGTGCGGGGAGAGGTGAGCTACGGGGGGGGGGAAGAGCCTGAGCGCAGTGGTCTAGGGCTGTGGGGGGACTCGGAAAGTCTGTGGCGGTGGCCGTCGCCGCCGGCTGCGCGCAGCGGGGCGCCGCGGACGCCAGTGTCGAGGGTGGCCGCTGCGGAGCCGTTGTGGACGCGGTTTGGGTTGACGGTAGCAGCGCCGGCCGGGGACCAAAGGGAGAGTACTCCGGCAGCGAGGGTGTACCAGACGCCGCCGCTGTCGCCGCCGTACCCGCCGCTGCCGCCATAAACTGGGGTGACATCAGCCCGTAGGCTGGAAAAGCCGCGGTCCCACTCGCCGCCGGCGTTACCGTCGTTTAGGGCTGCGGGACCTCCGCCGCCACCGCCCATGTGAGGGTGACGGCCGGGGCGACCCTCATCCGCGCCTGGAGAAGGCTGCTGGACAGAGACCAGAGCTTAGGGTGGGCGAGAGGGCTTGGCCAATGGGTGCTGATGGCCGAGGGTAGCCGGTCATGCGCTCGTGTGAGACGAAAATGCGCGCGTGTCACGCAACGCTCGTGTGAGACGAAAATGCGCTTGTCTGAGACGAAAATGCGCTCGTCTGAGACGAAAATGCGCTCGTCTGAGACGGAAACACGCTCGTGTGAGACGAAAATGCGCTCGTGTGAGACGGAAATGCGCGCATGTGAGACGGAAATACGCGCATGTGAGACGGAAATACGCGCATGTGAGACGAGAAGGCGCTCGTGTGAGACGGAAATACGCGCATGTGAGACGGAAATGCGCGCATGTGAGACGAAACGATGTGCGGTTCGAACCCAAACCACACACTCTTCTCATTGCGATGGCGGACATCTACCTGCTATCGTGCAACCAGACCAAGAAAGCCCTACTACGAGGCCGCCGTGGGGATACGCTTGTGGTCATGTGATGCTTGAAGTTCCCTAAGGAGAATTCCACGTCCTCGTCCTCGTTTGTTTCTGACGACTACTCGCTAATCACAATTGTTGATTCCCCTTTTTCTTTGAAGCCTGCTGACGAGCTGAAGAGTCCGTGTGACCCAGAGAGAAACGACAAGCAGAGCATCGCTAACACAACGTTTCCAATGCTGTGGTTGCTCGCCCGCAATTGAAGCACACGGTAGGTTGTGGGAGTCACATGCGACCACAAACAGGCCCGCTCTGCATTGGAGCAAGGTAGGTAACCCATCATGGGTGGCCATGATGGCTCGGCCGGGCAGTGGATGTTTGGACGAGGTGCATTGTACTCAAGTCGAGTGTGCGGCGCACCATAATGCACAGCTGATAGCGCGCGTGGGTGCTGCCCCTCCTCGTCTCGATGCGCAGTAGATCCTGTCGCATGGCCCAAATCGCTGTGGTCGTTTCGCTGCTGTCCAGTCTGCAGTCTTCGATGTGAATGCTATGCGAGACTGCATGCGAAGTAGTCCCGCCATGACACTGACCTGATCGTGAAATCAGCCTGTTGCTACGCACTCGAGACGCACCGTGTCGTAGTCGTAGATTTTCACTGGCAGTAGTCACGTCACGGCACCGCTGGCCGCTTGGACGGCAGTGCTCGTCTCGACGCCAAGCCTGTTCTTTCTCCCCTCCTCCTGCACCCCACCCTCTCCCTCTCTTTCCTCTCTCCTCATCGAGTGCTCACTGGGTCCTCATCGCTGCGGCCATCATGCGACTCCCGCCGTCTGCTGCCTACCGCCTCTCCGAGGTCCAACGGTGGGTCCGCCACACTCGTCGGCGGCTGCGGCGGCTCCAAAACGAGCGGAGTACTCTCGCCACGCTGGTATCAGTCGCTGCTGCCTGCATCCTCCTCTTCCTCCTCTTCCCTTCCGGAGGAGATGAGCCCGCCGCCGCCGTCGATGGGGATGCGCCGCCCCGCGCCGGTCGCGACATCCCCGCCGACGACGCGGTGACGCTGCCGCACGTGTACGCCCCACGGCGACCGGTAGTGGACGAGCCCCGAGTGCCCGATGCAGAGGAGCCAGAAGTGCAGTTGCCGCTGCACCACGGTGACGCAGAGGCGGAGGGGGCGGAGTCGCTGCGAGGGGAACCGTCGGCGCTGCGGCTCGGGGGGGCGGACCCCCCGCCGCCTTCAGGGGCCACCGTCATTAACGGGCAACGCGCCGTCTTAGAGGACCTCCCGCCGCCCCTGAGTGCCGCCGGCATTGACGAGCTGGGCGCCGCGCTGCCGTTGCCTCTCGACGACCCGGATGTGCCTCTCGCGGAAGCGCGCAGGTCGCAGGAGACGCTCGAGTCTCGCCTTCGGGCGGGTCTCCCCATCGGCATTGACGCGGGTGCCGACGGCAGCGTCGCTGGCGAGGCCACCCCTGCGCCTTTTGTTGGCGCCTGGGAGCACATCATGCACGACGTGGCGGTCGCCGTCAAAACTGGCAGAGAGGTTGCCGGCGCCCGCCTCGGCCAACAAACCACGGAAGGGTGGCTGTCCCTCCGCCGGCGCATCCCCAACCTCCTCCTCCTGTCGGACGAGATCGACCCCGCGCTCGGGACGGTCGATATTCGAGCCTACGCGCGGGGGCTGTCGCGCGACGGGGGGGAGGGGGGCGACGCCAGTGGTGGCCTTGCGGCCTACTTTGCGCGCGGCGGCTGGAAAGGGGACAAAGACAAGAACCTACCGGGCTTCCACTTGCTCGTTCGCCGCTTTCCGGCAGCCCGCTTCTACGTCATGGTCGACGACGACACCTACCTGTTGCTCGACAACTTTGCGCGGTGGTTGCACCGCAAGAAGAACATGCCGCCAGAGACATCCCCAACGGTGGGCGGCGGCGGGGGCCCGCACGCGTGGATGCCGGGCGTGCCGCCGCCGCCGCCGGCGCGTGCAGCCGACGCGGAGGTGCCCCTCTTCACTGGTAAGGCCTTCCTCGTCAGCCGGTGTGGTGAGTTTGGGCGCGGCAAAGTCACGTCGGGCGTGCGCCATCCGACCTTCTTCCACGGCGGCTCAGGTATTGTTCTCAATGCGGCGGCGGCGCGCGTGCTCGTCGCCGCCGCCCCCGGCTGCATCCGTCGCTTCCACGCGTGCTGGGCCGGGGACATGCAAGTTGCCATGTGCCTCCGCTCTGCGGGCGTGGCGGGCACCTCCTACCCCATCACCAACGCCGCGGGCGCCCCGACCGGCGGGCGGACGTTTGAGCGTGGCTTCTTCCCTTATTCGTTGTCCGTTGCATTTGGCGACAAGCGGTACAAGTGGCGGTGGCAGTCACACGAGGAACCACTGACGTTCCACAAAATGCCCGCCTCTCAGCTACGGTTGATGCGGGAATACGAAGCGTCGCGGCTGGCGGCGGCGGGCAATGGGAGCACAGGAGCGGTCGTGCAGTACGCTCCGCTGCGGGAGTTTTTGACCTCCCGGGGGGTGCGGCCAGAAGCCAACAAGCCGGGACGGGGGCGTTGAGTGGGCCGGATATCGGTGCCGCTCGGGCGGGGCAATCATGGCGGTTGAGCAAGCAAACTCATGAGCGATGCACAGCGCAGCGCCGTCGATTGGTATGAACTGCGGAGGGGGGGAGGAAGGTCGGTGCGGTGCGGCTCAACAGGGGATCTGGTGGGAGTCAAGCTGACCGGCCGCGACGGGTGGTGGCTGCCTGCGGCCATGTATGCCGGCCGAGTCCATGAGCGCCTGCAGCCTGGGGCGGCACCGGACGTCCGGCACTGAAAGGTCGCCAGGCGTCAGGCGTGTCTGCGTGAGTACCTTGCTCCTCAGGCGCCCGCCACAGCCGCCTGGCAGTGGCTGGCTTGATCTCGCTTCGTGTGGTGGGCCTTGACTTTTCGCCGCAGCAACGCTATGGTACCGGTCTCGCACACCATGGATAACGAAGGACAGAGGGCACACGATGAGACTATGAAAAAGAGCAGCCAAAAGGTGAGCTACAGAAAAGACGGACACCTGTGCACGCCCGAGATAGAGAACCACGAGCCCAGCCTCAGCAGAACCAATAATGTCCCCTGCGAGTGGCAACATCGACGGAGACGAGCACAACCGCCTCTTCCAAATGCTACCATTCGTGACCGAACTTAGACGACCTTGGCCTCTTCCACAGCCGGCGGAGTGCCCTTGTCGTACTTGATGCTCACACTATAGCGCACAGGCAAGAAACCACATAAGCATTGACGGTCAGTGCGCTGGCTCTTCGCGGACCCACAGCCCGGGACAGCTTCACTTCGATCGACTCTCAAAGACTCCATCAGCCCACCATACCTCCGTGCGCAAGACGTCACTGTCAGGTCTCCAATGCAGCAGCCCAGTCGCTGACCAGCTCTCTCCCAAGACTACCATCAAAACATACGAATTGACCTGCGGGAGGAGAAGGAGGAGCACGGCGAAGGCGTACAAACACAGGAGCCGTCACAGCCACAACGTACACGAGGAACAAAACAGGGAAAACGAGCATGGATGCGTCAGAGGCCGGCCAGACACATACATTAGGCGAAAAAGGTCTAAACAGTTCGGATGCCCCGACTTCGTGGCAGCACTGGCACTCACGAGAGGCACGGAACAACGTACGCAGTGACGCTCATTCGTCGCAGTGAAGCGCTCGCCCTCGAAAACGTGGCCGAGGTGACCGCCGCACGCGTTGCACATGATTTCGACGCGCTTCATGCCAAATGACATGTCGGTCTTGGTTGTAACTGCGTCCTTGTAGCACTTGTCAAATCTGTGAGACAGAACGCAGTGAAGAGACAACAATTGTACAGCAGCAGCCACAATGCCACCAAGGGAGTAGCCCGGTATGTTAGCGGGGTGCTCGCAGAACCACCGGGACAACAAGGACCCAGCACGGGCACACTCAAAGCACAACAGTATCGGCGTTTCGCAGAAACGCAGAACAACGTACGCAGGCCAGCCACAGCCAGAATTGAACTTGGACTCGGCAGAATAAAGGGGGTTCTCACAGGCCGCGCACTAGACGAAGAAACGACGGAACGAAAACAACACCAGAAAGTAGGAGAAGAGAGATGCACACCACAATGCAGTGCGCAAAAGGTCAGCATGCGTACTCAAATGCATAACTTTGGTACCACCCTACGCCGTCCACCGACGGGCTGCCCGACTCGCTCCTGGCCGGCATTGTAGAGCGCTCCTCGGCTGACTCCACAGGCGCACTCAGCTCATGCAAGAAAACTTCTGCCTGCCAAAGGTGCCGCTCTCATCTTCCACAGACCAGTCCCCATCGGCACATACCTTGAAGAAGCCCGCCGGCGGCTGGAATTTGTTGTACTCCCCGGTCCCGCCCATCTCTGTTCCCTTTTGCCGCAGGATGTGAAACTGCTCCGGGCTCAGCTTGGTCCGCCACTCCTCATCGCTCAGCGTCACTGACGCGGGGGCTTTGATGCTTTCCGCCATGGCGCGGACAGTGGTGGCACCCCAAGAGGCAGGGGCGCTGGAGCGCCGGCGCACAGAGCCGACGGCGCAGGGAGGGAAGGCGCGCACAGAGGTAGTTGCAGGGAGGATGGATGTCCGACGGAAGAGTGTAGCGGTGCTGGCCGTAAGAGCAAAGGCGACCATGGTGGCGGAGCAGGGTGTGAGTGCCGGGTGCATGTGGTCGGATATCGCCAGTCGTCGAGGGGGAGACTGGAGAAATGGCCACGGGAGCCTCTGTCGCGGTGGGGGATGCGTGTGTCGGCTTCTGCGGGATCTGGGCCAGCCATGACTTGCAGAACAAGCTGGAAGGATAGTCTGAAAGAAATGGAACTTGCATAGTTTCTCTGCCACCAACTGCTCGAACAAATACACACCAATTTCTACTCAAGATGCCACGTGTTCGTTTTTTTATATTGAGATCCCATCTATGTGTGTGTGGTTCCTATGATCCCCAGTTCTAGAAACCCTTGATCCTCTTGAAAGAAAGAAAGGCCACTTCCCTCAAAACATGCGGTTCCGTGTGTCTGAGACGACTGCTTGCCCATTGAGCTCATGCCACGAAAACAAAAATGTACACGTGTCATTCTGCGGACCTCTTGAGAGGCTATGCGACGCAATCTCGCTGCCATTGCCCCCGCCGGGACACGAGCGGAGACCACTCGCTTCCGCCCGCCTTCTGGAGATGGCCAGGGTCTGGCCGTCGCAACCACACGAGAGACTGCCCACACCTGCTCAGACGCCGCTGCTGCACCGCCCATGCACCTGAGCGACACCAACCGTCACGCACGCAGCAGGGCCCGCCCAAGAGCTATCCCCCTGCCGTGCGCGTCCTTCCGGTAGACCTCCGTTGTCTCCCCGCCACCCTCCCCCGTCCCTGCTGCATCACGTTTCTACCCCACTGCCTGATCTCCTTCCCACACCATTGCCCTAGTCCTCGTCGGGCCTGTCGCCGTTCCGGTCGAGCTCCCCCCCCCCTCCCCCGCACCCAAGCGACCATGGCCCCGATGGCCTTTGTTGGCGTTTCGGCCTTCCGCGGCGCGCCCATGCAGGCGCGTCAGACCACCCGCGTCTGCCGCGCCCGGCCGGCGGCCGTGCGCACGAGCCCAACGATGGCCGACGATCAGTACGAGGTGCCCCAGACGCGCCGCCTGTCAGATGCCCTGAAGGAGGCGGACGTCGAGTCGCGTAAGGAGGCGGCGGCGGCGGAGAAGCGTCGCCAAAAGCGGGAGGAGGCGCGTGACTACCGGCAGCGGAAGATTGACTTTATGTCCAACATCCCCGACGACACGTCGGTCGGCACTGTCGACGAGTACATGTTCAAGGAGGGTGTTCGCGAGATTCTGCAGAAGCTCGACACGGACCTGGTCGGTCTCAAGCCTGTGAAGCAGCGCGTACGGGAGATTGCGGCGCTGCTCATTGTCGACAAGATGCGCAACAAGCTCGGCCTTGAGACGGCCGTTCCGTCACTGCACATGTCCCTGACGGGCTCCCCAGGGACCGGGAAGACGACTGTTGCGATGCGGATGGGTCAGATCCTGCAGCGCATGGGCTACTCCCGCTCGGGCCATCTGGTCGTCGCCACCCGCGATGACCTCGTCGGCCAGTACGTTGGCCATACGGCGCCTAAGACAAAAGAGATGATCAAGAAGGCACTCGGCGGCTGCCTGCTGGTGGACGAGGCCTACTACTTGTACAACGCGTCCAACGACCGCGATTACGGGCAGGAGGCGGTGGAGATTCTCCTCAACGTCATGGAGAACAACAAGGAGGATCTGGTCGTGCTGCTCGCCGGCTACGAGGACAAGATGAACAACTTCTACAACAGCATCCCGGGTATGAACTCCCGTATTGGCAACCACATTGCCTTCCCCGATTACGAGGCGGACGAGCTCGTCGACATTGCGGGGGTGATGACCAAGGATCTCCAGTACCAGATGACGCCGGAGTGCGAGCCCATCTTTAAGGAGTACATTGAGATGCGGATGTCGATGCCCTACTTCTCCAACGCCCGGACGGTCCGTAACGCCGTCGATCGTGCGCGCATGCGCGCTGCCATCCGCCTCTTCAACTCTGCGATGAGCCGTGAAGGCAACGGCATGGTGTCACGGAAGGACCTCATGTCCATCACGCCTGCCGACATTGTGACGGCAGCGGAATTGGCTGCCCGCGGTGGCGAGACGGCCATCGTCGAGTAGTTCGCATGTCCGCTCGTCTGTGTTTTTGTTGCGTGCCATTCTTCCCCTCTTCATCCCCCGTGTGTCTCTTTGTGTGGCGCTGCCAGCCGGCCCCTCGGGGGTGCGCGCTGCCTAGGTGTGGTTTGTGCGAGGTTTCACTTTGCCCCACTTGCGTCTTTCTTTACACCCTATTTCACTCACCGTCTGACCGGGCCCGAGCCACTGCATCTTTGCTCGCAGCGGGCACCGAGGGTGGGCGCCCCGTTTTGCGCGCCTGCTGCCGTTAATCTTTGTTCATCCGACGGCGTGGTGCACCGAAACAGGAGCGCACCTACCCAACCAGACCAAATTCACAGGTGTCGGGCTCCTGCTCCTCGCGGGGACCGCCGCGCGGCGGGCATCGCGACCACCGTCACGTCCGCCACATTGCTGCCGCCTAGGCCGGTAGCCCCCCCCCTCCCGCGCTGACGGCCTCCGCAAGCTCTGGGTGCCGCGTCAGGATGGCCTCGCAACACGCATCCAGCTCCGCACACACGCCCGCAATTTGGGCGTCCCACTGGAGCACCTCCTCCTTGGCGACGGCGCCCGTGTCAAACTCCAACACGCCGTCGACTTGGTCCATCACGCCCTTCATCCGCCCCTCCTGGATCATCTTGGCGGCCGTCTCCTCGGCGCGCCCCGCCGACACGCCGAGCAGCTCACCGAGCTCTGCAAACCCAATATTGACGTATAGGGCCGCCGCAGCGGCGAGGTTGTGTTCGACAACCGCCCGCGCGAGCACCGTCTCCCCGCCCGCCAGCGTCGCGCACTGGTGTGGGGCGAGCGTCTCGGAAAACGCGGCGACAAGCGACGGCGGTAGCAGCCGCTGGCAGTGCATCGCCTCGAGCATCGCCCAGCTGTCCAACTCCCGCGTCCGCTCGTCCTTCCAGAGCATCGACAGGATGCGGGAGCGTTGCGGGCCGGCCGGCGCCAACACCGCGCAGCGGACGGCAAAGCCGAGCGCCTCGGTCGTTTGGTCGGCGGTCACCTCGGCGGTCGTACCCGGCGGCAGCTGTGAGAGCGAGTAGTACTGCATGGCCGCTTCAGAGAAGCGGCGCTTGGCGTCGAGGATGCGCGCAAATGCCACCCGATATTGGAGGGCGACGGCTTGGTCGTCGGCTTCGTGCAGCAGCGGCGCCGCTCGGTTAAGAAACATCTCTGCCTCGACCGTCTTATCGTCTTCAAGGTACAAGCGCGCAATTTTGACTTGCACCCGCAGCCTAAACGCGTGCGACAGCGTGTGGCTGCCGTCAAAAGGGATGCCCCGCAGCGTCTGCGCCGCCTGTGTCCACTCCTCTTGGGACTCATAGAGGGTGGCGAGCTTCTCCCGGAGGCTGGTCACCTCTGCTTCAAAGGACGGCACCCGCGCGCCGACCGCTGAGAGGATGTGCTCCGACACGGCAATGGCCACCGGCTCGGGGAGCGTCGGCACCGCTTGGACGAGCTTGGACAGCAGCGGCACAGAGGTGGAGAGAGCCAGCGCCCCGTCGACGAGCGTCGTGGCCACCTGCTGCAACGCTGCAGCGTCAGACGCAGCGAGCGCAGCGTCGAGCGCCGCTTCCAACTGCGCCGTCCGCTCCCGCGGAGACGTCGCCATTATTGAGGCGTGGTGACCGTGCCGCCGCCGCCGGGCCGCGCGTCGCGGCGTGCAACTGGCCGACAGCCGCACGACAGCCGCACGGCCCCACCGGCCGCGCTGCACGTGCGACGCGGCGGTGGTGTGTGAGACGGGTCCCCGCCAGAAACAATATCGGGAGACGACACGGAGAAAGAGCGAGCCGACAAGGTCAGGAAGGGACTGTCGTGGCGTGCAAGCCCCGCCCTTGTTGTGATGGCAGCAACTGACGCCCGTGGACGCGACCAGCGGTGACTGGTTTGGCAACAGCAGGGTGCGACCACGGCGGTGGTTGGTGGATACGACCAAGTGAGTTAATTGCGACACAAGGTTTGGAATCCAAACTTTGGATGACAATGCGACTTACGCAGAGTACGACGCTCCCAATCCAACGGGTGGACCAGGGGTCTCCAAGCGTAATCTTTCACGTCAAGCGTGTATGCGCGTGTATCCAGCAGGGCTTGCTACCAATCGCTGCGTGGACCTCGTTGTAGACGACGTCCAGGCTGGTGCGGGATGCTGTGGCCTCGATATCCCCCAAAAATCCGGATCAACAAGGATCACTGTTTAAGCTTCCGTTGTGCGGGGCACCGACGTGGCGTGTGACGCACACCCCCCCCTGGGCTCAGGGGGGAGCGTGCGTCACACGCCGCGTCGGCCCCATGGGGCGCACCCCCCCCTTCCGTCCCGGCCCCTCGGCACCACCCGCCGGCCGCTCTTTTGCCGCGACGCGGCGCACGGCGCCCGCCCCCACACCCCGCCGGCGGTGGCACCCGCCACCGTCGCGGTGCCGCTGACCCCCCCACGCACCGTGCCGCGCGGCCGCCGCCGCGCCTCGGTCGACGCGCTCCCCGACCGACGGCCTCGCGGCCGGGTGTGCCGCCCACCGCCGCCCCCGCCGCCGCCGCTGCTGCCGCCGCCGCCGCCGCCGCCGGTCCTCGGTGGCCGACGCGCCGCCGCGGCTGCGGGCGGGGGCCGACGCACGCCACCGCGGGCGGCTGCTGTGGCGGTGGGGCGGGGACGCGGTGGGTGGTGCCGCCGCGCGCGGCGGGGACGGGCGGTTGGTCGGCGCCCGCTGCGGGCGGCGGCCGCACCATGGCGGACGGCGCGCCGGGCGGTCGGGCGGGGGCGGCGGTGGTTGGGGAGGACTTTATGGGTTTGGCAGAGCGGGGGGAAGTGGTCGCGATGGAGGCGGCGCTCGCCGACACGCCGAGCCTGGCGTCGTTTGCAAATGCCGCAGGCCAAACGGCGCTGCACGGCGCGGCGTTTTCCGGCAGGACGGAGGCTGTGGCGGTGCTGCTGCACGCCCACGCGGACACGGAAGTAAGAATCAAGAGCGGGTGGACGCCGCTGCACATGGCGGCGTATTGGGACTATGCAGAGGTGGCAACGGCGTTGCTGCGCGCGGGCGCCAACGTCGACCCAACTACCGACCTCGGATGGACGCCGCTGCAAATGGCGATGGACGAAAAGGCGTCGGACGTGGTGTCCGTCCTCGTCGCGTGGGGCGCGTCCCGCTCAAGTATTCGCCGTCCCAAGATGTTGCGTGATCGCCTGTCTGGCCAAGACAGGCTGCTCCTGAAGGCGCTCGACAAGACAGTTCCCATGACCGAGCAGGAGCGCCAGGCCGCCAAGAACGTGAGGTGGAAGGGGGCCGGCTCGGTTGCGACGGCCACCACCGCCGTGGCCGTAGCCGACCCGGTCGACCGCAGCCTCGCCATCCTCCAAGCCGCGTACGACGGCTTTGTGGCAGACCCGACCACGCTGACGGCCGGCACCCTGGAGGCGGCGCTGAAGACGCCCAGCGACCGCGACATGCGGTGGCACGTGCGGGCGCACCACGTGCTGTTGTTTGCCGACAGCGTCGGCCTGTTTGCTTGCGAGACGCCCGCTGAAAGGGGTCCGCGGCAGGTCAAGTTGTTCGCATGGGTCTACCAGCCGATAGTGACCGTGTTGACGCCATCAGACCGGCGCGTGGCTGTCACGCTCGTACGCCAAGCCACCACGAGGGGGCTCCTCGACCCCATGCACGTCAACATTTTTGGTTTTGGGCTGGAGCTGCACGCCGTCTTTTTCACTGAGATTGTCGACTTGCACCAGCGCCTCACGCACGTGGAGCAGCACGTCACACGCAATGGGGAGCTCCTGTTTGAGGCCATGAACGATCTCGAGTCCTTGCGGCAATCCCTCGTCGACAAGGCTGCGCGCGACCGCAAAGTCGCGCTCATCAAGTCGGCGATCAAGATTGGGGCGAGCCTCACGCCCGTCGTCGGTGGCGTCCTCGCCGTCACCGTCGATGTGATAGCGATGCTCTTTGGCGACCTCCCGGGTGCAGAGGCGGTGGCGCTCCACTTGGCGGACCCCACCGACTTGGAGGCGGCGTGCAGCGTGCTGGCGCTCGTCCGCGACGCAGAGGCGGGCCTTACCCCGGCAAAGGTGAAAGAGCTGCAGGCGGTAGTGCACCCCTTCAAGTCGATCCCCGAGATGAGGGAGCGCCTCGCATGGGCCGCGTCGGCGCTAGAGCTTCCGTACAACGCGGAGGAGGACGGCGTGGCAGGCGCTGTTGGGGACACGAAGAGCGACGATGTGGCGACCGAGGCCGCGTCGGACGCCGACAGCGACCCGTTGAAGGATTTCACGGATGCCGTCCAGGATGCGGCCATTGAGTGTGGCGTGGACGAGGCTGACGCGCGGCTCGGCGGACCAGCCTCGTCGACCGCAGCCCCGCCGGTGTCCCCCTCGCTCACGTTCGTGGCGGGCGCGGCTGATTCCTCTTGCGACACGGCGGTCGCCTCGCATGTGCCCGACACCACCTTCTTCGCGGGCGCCCTCGACTGGACGGCCCGCCAGGTGGCCGACCGCCTAGTTACGTACGCCGTGCGTGGCGACGACGCGACGGAGCGGGCGGCGCTGCGCGCTGTCGTCACGCGTGCGGCGGTCGAGCTCGGCGTGACGGGCGTGTGTTTGGTCGAGTGCCGGACGCCGCGCGACGTGGCCCTCTGGTTGCTGGGCGACGCGGAGCGTCTCGGGGTGCTCGTAACCGTCGAGAGTTTTATTGTCAAGGCGCAGCGCTTCGCCGTGCGGCCGTGAGGGCGGTCCCGCCATTTTTCTCCTGTTTGATTACGTTTGAGCGATGCCGGTCCCGTCGCGGCCGCAGGTGTCGCCATTGATTCATGCTTGATTATGGTGCGTCGCCAAAGAATGATCGGATCCGAGAAAAGTTCACAGTAAGTCACAGCATGCTGTGACCCTGCTGTGAAATAAAATTGACTGCTTGGGGGCCCGTGAATGGCTCTCTGGGAGGGAACGACGGTCACAGCAATTTGGGATTCTCTGTTGCAACGTGCCAAGAGATTGGAGGATTTCCTATGCCGTTGCGTTCCCTTCAGCATGACGGCCCCGGATATTTGATCCAGGAATGGACTTATGGGGAGAAATTCATAATTAAGCCGACGGATGATCTTGGCACTTTGGGTCCAATTCGGCAGCCCTGACAGTCGGAGCACGAGCCCGAACGCTCCCCATTCCACGTTGATGACGTGGCAAGAACTAACCAATGAAGTGAGCGTCCACCATCGGGCTTCGGGCAAACGCGTGTGGTGCGGAACGACCCTCACTCGTGGCTTCGCCGCGCCGTCGTGCTGCTGCGGTGAGGGCGATTTTTCGCTGACGCTGGCGCATAACAGCGTCCTCGCGATAACCCCTGCGGGGGCCGAGCGCACGCGCGGGCCCCCGGGCCAGTGCGGGGGGCACCAGAGGCCTCTACAAGAGGGCGTCACCTGTTTGTTCCCGTGCTCGCCTGGCGCTTGCGGTGGGGGGGTAGGTCCCTCCTCCGAGTGGGGGCCGACCTACTTGCGGACGGCCCTTCTCTTGCCACCAATCCCCCTCCGTCGCGACACGCAGCCGACGACCCGTAGCTGGAGGCTTGGGTGGGTCGACTGGATCCCGACCGCCCCTCCGAGGGCGTCGGCTGGGGCACGTCATGTCGGACCCGGACGTCGGCACGCCCGGCCCCGTGTGCTCCCCAACCGCCCCATGCATGGATGAGAGGTACGTCGTTCCTCCCTTTCACGGGCACGGCGGCATGGTCGGCCCGAGCTCTTTCTCCCTGCCTTTTGTTTTTATGCGGGCACCCCTTTGGTGGCCTGCAACGAGCTTCGCTTGCTGCGCACGTCTGACTCGCCGCTGTTGGATGCGTGCACGTCGCTCGGTGCTCTGCTCGTTTGGTGCGGGGGCGACGGCCGATGTGTATGCTGCGCGTCTGGTTTGGTTACCCCCACGGGCCCCACTCTCCGAGGCGCCCCCCCACAGGAACGCCCACGTCTGCGCCACCAAGCCGTCGAATTTTCCCTATCAGTGTCCCTACTGCACAGGCTTATTCGATGACCCGGACGAGCGCGCGGCGCACATGCGGGAGTCCCACCCGGACAAGCCCGCCTGTTGACATTCGAATGGGCACACCCGACGCCTCCAGCGACCGTCACCGCGGGTGGGCCGTCCCTGCAGGAGCGGGCTTGGGCGCACGACCCCCCAGGGGGTGGTCGTAGCGGGCTCTGCGCGTCTGCGTCTCCCCGTCGTCCCCCGCTCTCGGTACGCGCGGGCGGTTACCGCCCTGCACGGCCGCCGTCATCCCTTGTGTTCTACCTCCTTGCGGCGGGTCGACTGGGTGTGGGCTCTAGCATTGTGCTTCTTTGTTGAGCTCCCGTGTATAAAGCTTGCGCTGTCGTTGGGCCTGTGGTCTCTGCTGCACCTAATTGTTCCGCCCGCAGCCGTCGACGTGCGCGGCACGGTCGTCTCTCCGTCCTTGGCGGGTAGCGGGTGATTGGCCGGGTCCACGTCCCCCTGTCAACGGGACGCCCGCGCGGTGGGTGTGGCGGGCCGCGGTGCGCCTCGTCGCCACGCGCGCCGGGGTGTCCCGGGCGGCGTCGCCCCACGTGTCAACGCAGCGTCGGAAATGGGGGGGAGACGGAAATCTTGTCAGTCGCACGCGCCCCACTGGGTGACGGGTGCGTCGGGACGGGCCGGCACGGCCCAGCGCGCGGGGCGTGCCGCACGCGTCGAGGCGCGGGGGCCGGCACCTCGGTTGCCTCTGTCTTGTCGTCCACCCGCCCCGTCGGCCGTCCTCAAGGAGAAGGAGGGCGAGCGGTGACCGCGGCGACGGGTGCCAGCCGCGGCGCTGGGTGCCATCGACCCGTGCCACCCCGTGCCCCTGCCAGGCTCCCTCGCACGCACGCAGACGGGCGCGGTAGCCTCTGGCGCCAGCAAACGGCGGGGGCCCGCCACGCGACACCCCGCTGCCCGCCCGTCGCCCAGGGCCCTCCCGACGGTACGAGCCACGGGGATGCCACGACCGCAAGCGGCACGACCACCCGCCCGTGGGCGCGCACGCCCTCCCCCCGCCGCCCGTGGCGCGTCTGGTGGTACCGTGCATCGCGGCGGGGGGCGCGGTGCCCGCGGCCACCGCCGCTGCCGCCGCCGGGCACCTCCCCATGCGGCCCCGCCGCCCAGCCAAGTCCCGTTCCAGCTCCACCCCGCCGCGCTGTGCTCGTTAAATGGGTTAGTGCCACAAAGGCCGTTTTCGGTGTTGTGGACGCCGCATTTTTTTGTGGAACCCCCCTGGTGAGCAATCAGATGATGGTTTTCCCCGCAATATTTTGTGCAGGATTTTCGGGCGCCCGTTGGCGGGAGCCCTTTACACCGTTGTAACCGCCATGACATCAAGAGTATGGATACGGTGTGTCGAGATGCCAACGAGCGCCCCAAGTGCGCTTCACAAAGCGTTGCGCGATAGCCGCATTGTGGGTCCGGCGAGAGACGCACGACGTGTAATCTTTTGTGGCGTACACGGCCAGGGGCGGGGAAAATCTCCCGCAGTAAGCAGTGCGGAAGAAGCTGTT
>ENA-ORXR01001932-ORXR01001932.1-marine-metagenome-genome-assembly--contig:-NODE-1932-length-20728-cov-3.312479_pt1 | contig 20728 bp, 21 predicted proteins | sample MGYA00237866_ERZ511479 | MGnify/ENA metagenome assembly ERZ511479 | reverse complement strand
GCAAAACGTCAGTTCGACGGTGTGCTTGTTCTGGGTGGTTCGATGGGGACTGACCTTGCGCTTGACGTGTGTGCCGTGCTACCGCTAGGTGTGCCCAAGTATATTGTATCCACAGTGGCATTTTCGAGCATGATTCCTGCGCAAAGGCTGGCAGCTGATACACAAATGATTCTATGGGCCGGTGGGTTATATGGTTTGAATGCCATCTGCAAGGCTTCGTTGTCACAGGCGGCAGGTGCGGTGTTGGGTGCGGCCCGTGTCGTACAGCTACCGGCCCAGGAAAAACCCATCATCGGCATGACCAGCCTTGGCAAGTCTGCGCTGACGTACATGGTACCGCTCAAGCCTGCACTTGAAGCCCGCGGGTTTGAGGTCGCTATATTCCACGCAACCGGTATGGGTGGCAGAGCTTTCGAATCTCTGGCATCTCAAGGGATGTTTGCCTGTGTCTTTGATTTCTGTATTCAGGAGCTGGGTAACGAGGTGCACGGTTCAACCATTACAGCAGGATCATCTCGCCTGACGGCAGCCGGGTTGGCGGGTATCCCGCAGATTGTGGCTCCAGGCTGTTCTGATCTGGTAGACCTGGTAGGTTCGCAGCCTGTGCCCGAACGTTGGCAGCATCATCTAACGCATGTACATAACCGGCTGATAACGTCGGTGGTGCTGGACGAAGATGAGCGCTGCGTCGTGGCTGATGCCATTGCGGAACAGCTTGCAAAGGCAACAGCCGAGGCGGTTTTTCTGTTGCCGCTTGCAGGCTGTGGTGAATGGGACCGTGAAGGGGCTGATCTGCATAATGCTGAAGGCTATGCCGCATTTTGCGATCAGGTAAGAAAACGCTGTCCAGATAATGTGACTCTAGAGGAGGTGGACGCTCACATCAATGATGATCTGTTTGCGACACGCGCATTGGCGGTGTTTGATCGGTGGTGCGAGCGGGGGGTCGTTCCGATAGTTGCTCAATCCTCATAGCTCACCCAATATCAGTCAAGGAAAACGTGTATGCCACACATCATCATTGAATATTCAGCAAACGTTGAGGCGGATGTAGATCTGTCAGAAATCTGCGAGGCGTTGCGCAAGACAGCCTGCACCATCAGCGCTTTTCCGATGCCGGGTATTCGTGTGAGAGCCTTGCGCGTAGATCACTACGCCATCGCCGACGGTAATCCCGATCACGGCTTTATCGATATATCCGTGCGCTTGCGCGGTGGCAGGAGCCTTAGTGTCAGGCAGGATGCGGTGACGAAATTGTTTGCAACGGCAAAGCAGCATCTGGCGCCGGTGATGGCAGAGCGATCATTGGCGTTGTCCATGGAAATGCGTGATATCGATCCCGAGCTGTCGCCCAAAAGTGGCACCATCCGAGATTACCTGGAGACTGACTGACCCGTGACAGATCTAATCAATAACGTTGAGAAACTCAACAGATATCTTGACCGGTTTCGAGACACTGGAGTCCTGAATCAGATAGCAGGAAGAGCGGTGCCTGCACAATCGGGTGCAACGTTCGAGACAACTACACCAGTCGATGAATCGGTTATCTGCTCTGTCGCCAGAAGTGCGGCAGTGGATGTGGATGCTGCGGCGAAAGCTGCCAGGCAGGCATTCCCACTGTGGCGTGATATGCCTGCCGCTGAGCGCAAGAAAATATTGTTGGCCATTGCCGATGGAATAGCAGCGCGTGCAGAGGAAATTGCGTTCTGTGAATGCTGGGATACCGGACAGGCGCTACGATTCATGTCGAAGGCTGCGTTACGAGGTGCCGAGAATTTCCGCTATTTCGCTGACCAAGTGGGTGCCGCAAGAGACGGTCATAACTTGCGATCGCCTACGCTGATAAATATCACGACACGAGTACCCATTGGCCCTGTGGGTGTGATCACTCCGTGGAACACACCGTTCATGTTATCTACCTGGAAAATTGCTCCTGCGTTGGCTTCCGGATGCACGGTGGTACACAAGCCAGCCGAGTTCAGCCCATTGTCTGCGCGCATTCTGATGGAAATTGCACAGGAGGCGGGCTTGCCGCCCGGTGTCTGGAATCTGGTTAACGGTTTTGGTGAGGATGCGGGCAAGGCGTTGACGGAACACCCAGCGATCAAGGCAATTGCATTTGTGGGTGAGAGCCGTACGGGCAGCATGATTACACGGCAGGGTGCCGATACACTCAAACGCATGCACCTGGAGCTTGGCGGTAAAAATCCGGTGATAGTTTTTGACGATGCAGATCTGGAGCGTGCGCTTGATGCTGTCATTTTTATGATCTATTCCATCAACGGTGAACGGTGTACCTCCTCTTCCAGGCTTCTGGTTCAGGACACGATTCAAAAGACGTTTGAAGACAAGCTTGTTGAGCGTGTTAACAGGATTAAGGTAGGACATCCACTGGATCCCTCAACAGAGATAGGTCCACTTATCGCACAGGAACATTTTGACAAGGTACGAAGCTACTTCGATATGGCTGTAAAGGATGGAGCGACAATTGCCGCGGGTGGCACACGGGTTGGCGACACAGGATTTTATGTACGCCCCACGTTATTCACACAGGCGGACAACCAGATGCGAATAGCGCAGGAAGAAATATTTGGCCCGGTGCTCACCTCAATACCGTTTACCACCGAAGAGGAGGCACTGGATATTGCCAATGACACGCCTTACGGATTAACCGGTTATGTCTGGACGTCTGATCTGACGCGTGCGCTGCGTTTCACAGACAAGCTCGAGGCAGGCATGATCTGGGTGAACTCAGAAAATGTCCGTCATCTACCTACGCCCTTCGGTGGTGTGAAGTCTAGTGGTATCGGTCGGGATGGCGGCGATTGGTCGTTCGAGTTCTACATGGAGCAAAAGCACATAGGCTTTGCTTTGGGGGATCACAAGATACCTAAGCTAGGCACATGACGCTATGAACTGCTTGGCGTGTGATTAATTGTTAGTGCACTGATATGGTTTCTGTAAACATGCATCAACAGGGTATTAAACTGCTCTTAAACCGAATAGCACTTCAGTAAGCACCGAAAAAGCAACCTCGTCATTCCTTAAACCAACGCCTTCGTATTCGAGGGTGACTCATCAGGTAGCCTGGCTAGACAGGTGACTGACTCTATCTGGAGAAGTATCATGCCCGTCCCGGCTCCTGTTCTGTACCCACCGTTCAATATCGTGCGTTTGAGTCATGTTGAATACCGCGTTAAGGACTTGGCCAAAAGTCGTGCTTTTTATGTCGATACTTTAGGCCTCCAGGTGACCCATGAAGATGATGCCTCTATTTATCTCAGAGCTATGGAAGAGCGTGGTCATCACTGCATAGTGCTGATCAAGGGTGATGAGTCTGTTGTCAGTGTATTAGGCTTCAAGCTTTTTGATGATCCTGATCTGGAGAAGGCTGAGGCTTTTTTTCAAGCAAAGGGTTTGCCGGTGGAGTGGGTGGAAAGACCGTTCATGGGCAGAACGCTGCGTACGGTAGATCCGTGGGGTATTCCACTTGAATTCTATGTAAAGATGGATCGGCTCGAATCCATTCATCAACAATACAAACTGTACAACGGGGTAAAGCCTTTACGCATTGATCATTTCAATATGTTCAGTGCAGACGTCGATGCCAGTGTGGCTTTCTATAACGAGATTGGCTTTCGCACTACCGAGTACACAGAAGATGCTGAGTCGGGCCGTATCTGGGCGGCCTGGATGCATCGAAAGGGTGGTGTGCACGATGTAGCTTTCACCAACGGGCAAGGTCCACGCTTACATCACGCCGCTTTCTGGGTGCCTACTCCGCTCAATATTATTGACTTGCTTGATTTGATGGCAACAACCGGATGGGTAGATAACATTGAGCGCGGGCCTGGCAGACACGGGATATCAAATGCGTTTTTCCTTTATATACTCGATCCGGATGGAAATCGGATAGAAATATACTGTTCGGACTATCAGACAGTAGATCCGGACCATGAACCGATCAAATGGGATCTCAAAGACCCACAGCGCCAGACGCTATGGGGATCACCCGCACCACGTAGCTGGTTTGAGCATGGCTCTTTATTCGAAGGTGCAGAGTTGAAAGATTCAGAACTCAGTGCTCAGCCAATTATTGCGCCTTGATACTTGATGTGTATTTGATCAACCAACCCTACAGGATTTAAACAGATGCGCTTTGCTACTTATTCAAGTCAGGGTCAGACTTTCTATGGAGCGGTGACAGAGGCGGGCATGATTGCCCTATCACCAGAATTTGCACAGTGGGCAACACTCAGAGAAGTCGTTTCTGGCAACGGATTTGCCGAGCTGGAGAAGCGTGCGGCAACATTGCCTGTAACGCATACCGAATTTGAGTACCAGATTCCTGTACCGAGCCCTGAGAAGATCATTTGTGTGGGAGTGAACTTCCCGGACCGCAACGCAGAGTACAAGGATGGTCAGGATGCGCCGCCCAACATGTCACTTTTCATACGATTCCCGCGTTCGTTCACGGGTCATCAGCTGCCGTTGATTCGTCCGCCGGAAACGTTGCATCTTGACTATGAAGGCGAGATTGCCATCGTTATAGGTAAAGGTGGTAGGCGCATCAGGCAGGCGGATGCCTATGACCATATCGCAGCGCTTACCCTGTGTAACGAGGGCACGTTGCGGGATTGGGTGCGGCATGCGAAATTCAACGTGACACAAGGCAAAAACTGGGATCAGTCTGGGGCAATGGGCCCGTGGCTTGTACCTTTCACCCATGCAGAACAGCTCGATGACATCGGGTTGCGCACACGCGTTAACGGTGAATCACGACAAGAGGATCGTGCCAGCCGAATGCTGTTTCCCATTCGCCGTCAGATTGAATACATCTCCACGTTTACAACTCTGGCGCCCGGCGACATTATTATAACGGGTACACCAACAGGAGCGGGTGCGCGATTTGATCCGCCGCGGTATCTAACGCCCGGTGACATCATAGAAGTAGAGGCTGATGGAATAGGTACTTTGGTGAATACTGTTGAGGACGAATCATGAGCCTGACCGATGTACAGGTTGCCGCTGCTGCGGCCGATCTGTTCAGTGCCGAAGTATCGGGGACGCAGATCGGGCTGCTGTCGCTGCGTCATCCTGAGCTGAACATGGATGATGCGTACCGCATTCAGGCGGAACTGGTTTCACAGAAAATCCAGTCAGGGCGCACCGTTGTTGGCTGGAAGATTGGTTTGACATCCAAGGCGATGCAGCAGGTACTCAACATCGATATTCCTGATAGTGGTGTATTGCTGGATGACATGGTGTTTGCCAACGGTGCGACTGTGCCTGCCAATCGATTTATACAGCCGCGCATCGAAGCGGAAATTGCCTTCTTGATGAAAAACTCACTGGGCGGCGAAAACATAACTCGCGACGATGTCATCCTGGCAACCGAAAGCGTTGTGCCGAGTATCGAGATTCTGGATACGCGTATTGTGCGGATTGATGCGGCAACTGCTCAAACCCGGAGCGTATCCGATACCATCTCGGATAATGCTGCTAATGCGGGCGTTGTCATGGGTGACGTTCGTCATGCGATTAATGATCAGGATCTTCGCTGGGTAGGAGCGATTGCCAGTCGAGACGGGGAAGTGGAAGAGACAGGCCTCGGTGCGGGTGTGTTGAATGATCCGGTTGAGAGTGTTGTCTGGTTAGCTCGCCGCCTGGCGCAATACGGGCAGAAGATAGAAGCAGGGCAGGTGATTCTGTCCGGTAGTTTTATCCGTCCGCTCGAGTGTCCTCCCGGGTGTCGAATCAATGTGGATTTCGGTAGCTTTGGCGCTGTACAGATAAACTTTGCCTGAAGTGCCTGAAGTGCCTGAAGTGCCTGAAGTGCCTGAAGTGCCTGAAGTGCCTGAAATTGACTGATTGGTCCGGTATTCAGGCTACTTCAGATGTTCAGTTGATCGCTGCTATGAACGATCAAGGCTCGATGTTTTAGATTTTTACGTGCAAATATCTGTTGCCACCGATCGTTCTATCCACAGGAGGCTTTTCATTATCCTTGTGAGTTGACCAGCCAAATGAATGGGCCTTGTAAATCAGAACTCCCAAAGCAGCACCGACAACCGGCGCGAGCCAGAATACCCAGAGTTGGCTGAGTGCAGTTGTGTCCATGGCGATAAGTGCAGGACCGGTGCTACGTGCAGGATTTACAGAGGTGTTTGATACGGGGATGGTAACAAGATGAATCAGGGTAAGTCCTGCACCCATTGCGACAGGCATGATGTTTCGCGGCAGGCGCTTTTCAGTTGCAGCCATAATGACAAACAGAAATATGGCGGTCATGACAACCTCTACAGCCAGAACGGACTTCATGTCGTACCCAGCCGGTGATGCAGTACCGTAACCGTTCGCAGCAAGGTTGCCCGCTTCAGCGCCATTACTGGCGATTATAACAAGAAGCACCGCGGCGGCTGCTACAGATCCAGAAACTTGCGCAAGGGCATAGGGCGCGATGTGCGTTTTGGGAAACCGTCCACCGACAGCTAATCCAATGGACACAGCAGGGTTGAAATGTCCACCGGATATGTGGCCCACAGCGAAGGACATTGTCATGACGGTGAGTCCGAAGGCCAGAGAGACGGCTAACACGCCTATATTGAATGTGCCAGTTGCGTTGAAAGTCGCTGCAAGTGTGGCCGCTCCACAACCGCCCAGAACCATCCAGAAGGTACCGACGAACTCGGCCAGCATTTTACTCTTCATATCCATAACCACGCTCCTTAAGCTAACGAGGTCGAGCAGCTGCTTTGCAAGCTGCGTGACGATGGCTCTAGTAGAACAAACGAGCTGGAAAAAGGTAATTCGAGCGAATGCTTAAGTAAATCTACGTAGTTGAGTGCAAAATAACAGGCAAGGGCTGAATGCAAACGCTGCTCAGGGCTTCCGCCAGGGCGCAACAAGCCGCAATGCGGTGGGGTTCTAGGCAGAAATGTGCCTAGCCTGTCAGCCGCCAGCGAGGACACCACGCGGGCTACACAATGCTGCAGCCAGCAGTTCGAAACTGCCTTCAACCTGGGAGCCAGTGCGTGCGCTTGTCCGGACCAGTGCCAGCGCATTGCCTGACAGGGAATGCATGTCTGAGTCGAGGATTTGTGAGTTTTCAGTCAGATCGCATTTGTTGGCAATCAGAACATGAGGCAAGTCTCCCATGGACTGGCGTACCCTGTTGTGGATGCTACTGGCAGCTTGCAGGGTGTCTCTGCGAGTATTGTCTACTACCAGTAGATAGCCATCCATTCCTCTGAGGTAAGCATCGCGGGTGGTGCCTGAGTCGTCCTCACCCTGAATATCCCAGAGCATGAGTCTGACTTCTTCTGAGTCGACGACAAGCGTTTTCTTGTCGATTTTTACGCCAATGGTCTGCTGATATTTATTGTCAAACATACTGTCGACATATTGTCGAACCAGACTTGTTTTACCCACCATGGTAGCGCCAAGCATGCATATTTTCTTACGGATCATGGAAAGGTAGTCCACTCGTTTTGTGCTTCCGAAGCACTTGAAATAGTGTCTACACCTTCTATGACAGGCGCCATACTCAGTGCATTTTCTAACCAGTCTTCGCCGGGATTTCCAACGAGATACAGGGTATTTTCGTGGAGGTAAAGCTCAACGCCTGCTGGCACTGATAGAATGTTGGCGGCCCGCTTCAGGCGAATCATTTCGTCGTTGCTATAGAATGTAAAGGACGAAATTTCCACTCTGTCGAGATCGTATCCATTACGCTCGACCATTTCATCGATACTTTCTGCGTAAGGGTCTTTCAGTAGTTGAAGTTTGTTATTCCAGAGTCCGTGCTCCTGATTGATCACAACAACACCTGGTTCGGCGCCAATGTCATCCAGCAGCACATTCCACTTGCTTGCACCGTATATCATCCAGATAAGCGCTGCAAGCAGCAGCAGCACAGCTGCCATGACTACGGCAGGCCGATAGGTCGACCAGAAAATGCTGAGCCGCGAGGGAGCCGTACGGGTGAGGACGTTATTCAGCATTGATCCTATGCCTTCGTAGGGTTCGCTCTCACCGCTGTATGACTGCAACTGGTGTTGATAGCGTTGGTGAATGTCCGATAGTGTGGATTCCAGGGCAGGGCGCAAGTTCTCCGGTTCTACCCCTCTCACAACGGCTGCCAGGACTACATAGGGAGACCACTCAATGCGCACGTTGACATCACCCACAGTCATTAGTCGTAACCCATCAAACTCGTGACTATCGAATGCTTCCTGTACGAATGAACGTACGGCATCGAGCATCCCGGACACCATGTCGGCATCGTGGTAAGCGATACCCGGAGCGCTCTGATGACTGATAACTAGCCCGCTACCGCGGTGTATGACGAAGAGCTGTTCGACGTTGTAGGGGCTCCACTGAGATCGTTTACCACTATCAAACAGCTTGTGGACGATCTTGCGAATGAGCGGACCCATCACTGGGTACAGGGCTTCTGCGAATATGTTGGGATCACGTCGAACTGATGTGTGAACCACTTGCTCGACTTTGGGTAGTAGTGAACGGTGCAGTCGTGATTCAGGCTCAGTAGTCAGGTCTATGCTTTCAGGCAGCGCCGCTGCCATGAAGTCTGCACGGTCACTAATAGTGGTCAGCTGCGCTTCGAGCGCTTGAATCTTGCGTTCGAGGGAGTCAAGCGCGCTTGTTTCTGGTCCGACCAGCAAAGTGCGCAGCTGGTCGAATTCCTGCCTTGTGGATGTTTCTGCTGGTGCTCCGCTCATGACACTGTCTCGTTCAGGTTCTGGAATCACGAGCAGACTAGTTGATAGGAATCATGATGTACCGTCGGCCAGTTTAGTGGCGATATCGGTGAGCATTCTGCTCAGTTTTTTCTTGTTCATTGTGTTCTGGCTCAGCTGATCTTTGATCGCAGTCAGTTGAGCTTGAACCAATTCCTGCGATCGGGTGAGTTCTTCGTTGGCATTTGTGATGCCTTGTTTCAATTGTTCACGAATAAGTTCGTCAGACTCTTGCGCCAAGGCTCTGTGATTGTTCATACTTTTTTCTAGGGAATCCAGACGGCTGTCCATTCTGGAAGTATGCTGATCGAGTCTGTCAAAGAGTGCGCGTTCCAGAGTAGCAAGCTTCTCTGCCTGTTCTGCAGCAAATTGCCCTAGTAGAATGTCTCTGACATGCGCTAGTTCTTGCCCATCGCTGTGGGGGGGCGGTTTGGCAGAGGGGTGATTGGCGGCCACACCTTGGGGTTTGTCGTCAGATGTCACTGGGTAGGTTGAATCCGTTGCAGAATCTTTCATGTGTCGTGCCTCGGAATAAGAGTCAGGAGTAACCCGGTCGGTAGATTGTAACAGTGCTCCACAGATATGCTAACGATCCGCATGATTAGCGAGTGTCAGTTATCGGGTGTCAACTTTCAAAAGTCCTGCTGCACTAATACAGGCTCTCCTGCAAACGAACAGGCGATATATTTCCAGGGGAGTCACGAGAATAGACCGCGTGTAGTGGCAATGCCGCAGCCTTTGCAGAGCGAGTGAATTCAGAATACGAGGTACGAGGCTGTATGCTGAAGCGGTGGCGGTTACTATAAAGGATGTAAATTATGGCCAGTAGTGTTGCACTACTCGAAACCGTTATTTTGCTGGTTATCGGTACTGGATGGCTTTTGATAGCCTGGCGGCATAGAACTGTGGTGAGTCGTCAGTTATGTGTTGCCACGGCTTTGACGCTGATAGTGACACAGTTGGTAGCGATATTGGTTGGCGATACCGATAGTAATAGCGGGCTTTTATTGGCAGCCGGCATTGCGTTAGGGGCAGGATGCTCGGCGTGGGCGATCTACTGCCTGGCAGATGCGCTTTGGCCTATGAGGATGGGTGGGCAGACAGCCAGCCTGATGGTCGATGATCTCGTCGATACTGATCGAGTCAGAGACCCTGAAGGCAAGCTTGAGCTTCTGCTGGAATCCCTGCCAGTCGGTATCGCCTATCTCGGCCGAGATCTGCACTATCAGAACAGCAATGGTACGTATCGTGAGTGGTTTTCTCGAGATGGAACTTCGACTCTGGATAAGCACATGCGACTGGTTCAGGGCGATGAGTTATTTGAAGAGTCGCTACCAGCTATCGAATGTGCGATGCAGGGTGAGACGGTTGTTTATGAAGAGATTCTGCACGACGATCAACAGCAGCCGCGGCATGTACAAACCACCATTGTGCCGCATTGCAGTCCAGATGCCGACGTCCGCGGACTGTTTATACTGTCACAGGACATTAGTGATCAAAAGCGTCAAGTAGACAGATTGGCTCGCTCTCTCAAGTACCTGGGATCTGCGATGAATGGCCTTGACTCTGCTCTGGTTGTTCTGGATGGAGAGGCAAGAATTCGTTCGGCAAATACCGCCTGGGGGCGATTTACCGCTATTAATCGCGATTCAAACGACGCCTATGTTAACCACTATGAGGAATTGCGTACGTTGTATGGTTCTCGCTCAGGAAGTGATTTTTGCAATACGGTTGATGAAATTGTGCAGTTCGCAAAGGGTCAGCGTGAACCAGTATCAGCGGAAATCAGAATTACCAGAGCTAATGAAGATCGCTGGTACGCTATTACTTGTAGTGTTTTTCTTAACGAGGAAGAGCGTTATGTGCTGGTGTCTCATGAAGACATAACCGCAAGGTTGCGGATGAGTCGTGAGTTGAATGAACGCAATATGGCGCTTGCACAAACGGCCCGTCTGAGTTCTGTAGGTGAGCTTGCAGCCACGATTGCTCATGAGCTCAATCAGCCACTAACTGCTCTGAGTAACTATGGCGCTATCGTTCTGGACATGGTTGAGAGCTCTATTAAACCCGAGGATGCGATAAAATCGAACCTTGAGAAAATGCTTAGAGAAAGTAGGCGGGCTGGCGCTATCGTTCATCGCATAAATAACTTTGTTCGTCAGCAGCCCAACGAAAAGCTGCCCGTTAACGTTGAGCATATTATTTCCGAGGTGCTAGATTCCCTGGCAGATCTTGCCGTAGAAACCGATACTGTAATCACCACATCGTTTTGCTGCCCAGAAACTACCGTCAAAGTAGACAAATCTCAGCTGGGGCAAGTGGTCTATAATCTGGTAAATAACGCCATTGAGGCACAAGCCGGGCAAGCTGAAACAGCTACGGTTGATGTGGAAGTCAGCGCACTGGCAAATGGCAAGGATCTGCAGGTTTGCATAACGGACAACGGCTCCGGATTATCTCAGGATATCGGACAAACAGTTTTTGATCCTTTCAAGTCAGGTAAAAGTAGTGGTCTGGGACTAGGGCTGGCAATCTGCAGGTCTATCATTGAGGATCACGGCGGCAGAATCTGGCATCAGAATGATACACGGCAGCGCTGCCAGTTTTGTTTCGCACTTCCCTTGCATAGAGATATTCAGGCAGCATGAATGACAAAGGCATAGTGTACGTCGTGGAAGATGATGCGGCAGTACGTGACTCAACTGTGCTTTACCTTATCCACAAGGGTTGGTCTGTCAGTGCTTTTGAAACGGCAGAAAGTTTTTTGGCCGAGGCCGATAGAAATACTCTCGGATGCGTATTGCTCGATATACGCATGCCGGGCATGAGCGGGCTGGAACTTCAGACTGTCATGAATCAGCAAGCATTCACCCTGCCCATTATTTTTCTGACGGGACATGCTGATGTCGAACAGGCAGTAACCGCTCTGAAATGTGGTGCATTTGATTTTCTCGAAAAGCCTTATGATCACAAGGATCTGCATACAAAGCTGATAGATGCCATTGATGCTCATCGTGATCGGCGGGTGTCAGAAGCAGATCGAATGTTGGTAGAAACCCGGATTGCCACCCTGACGCAGCGTGAGCAGGAAGTCATGAGGCTGATGGTGCGTGGGCTGGCGAGCAAGCTGATCGCACGTGAACTGGATATCAGCCATCGTACGGTTGATGTCCATCGTTCCAACATAATGAGGAAGCTGGAGTATTCCAGTCTGGCTGAGTTGACAGCATTTCTGGCCAAGGGAGGAGGGTTGCGTTATTGATTCGCTACGACGTGGACAACCTACTAGTGTAGTGTGTCCTGCTACGTACTAGCACTTAGGTGTCGGCACGAACTTGCCGCCTTAGCAGTAGTGGTAGAGAATAGGGCTTGTACAGCTCTATGCATAACCCGAAACATGCGCTCAGACCTACGTATTGCCTCTGACAGGATATCGTCAACCGGCAACTCATCCCGCATACGAAAAAAGGTCTGTGTGGTCGGTGCCAACGGTGTAGGCAAGACCAGTCTGGTCCGCCGGTATGTCGATAACCTGTTTGAAGTTGATTATTGCAAGATGTTGGGTGCCAGCGTCAGCAAAGCAACGGTCATGACAAGAAGCGTCGATGTGTCTTGTGTCATATGGGACGTGGACGGCGATGAGCACCACACTTTGATCAGGCCCGGGTACTTCCGTGGCATGGCAGGTTTCCTGTTGTTCGTTGACGGTACTTGTCATTCTTCAGTGGCCCTTGCAGGTAATCTGATTGCCACTATCGAGAACACTGTGGGACCAGTACCTTTTGTATTGCTGCTGAACAAGGCAGACCTTAAACACAGATGGACTATCACATCTGATGAAGTGGCTGATCTCTCGTCACGAGCCTGTATGACTCTGGAAAGCAGTGCTAAAACCGGAGCCGGCGTGATTGAGGCCTTTGAAGTGCTTGCCAATGCGATGCTGGCTCAGGACATACGATTGAGATCCGTATCGTAAAACTGCGCTGAGTCTCAAGCACGGTAATCAGGTTCGAACCTCGTACCCAGAGGTATGTCGGCCGCCAGGCTTTTGGCTTCGGCCGATGCCGAACTGCAGAAAGGGGCACTGTTCCGAATCGTCGGCGATATTGCAGACACTTGTCTGGACCAGGTACGTGTATGCTGATTATCGAAAGACACGGTAGCTCTATTGAAAATGACTTTTTATCTGGGCAGGACACATCGTTTTTGATAACGTTGCCTTATCGGTTTCAATCCAAGCGAGAAGCATGACCAACGCAGTGCAGATCCTGATAAATGACCCTTTGCATGGTGGCGTGAGTTACCTTCATGAGTGAATCATTGGACACAGAACAGGTTCAGATACAGGCTGTTTATCTCATTGATGACTCTGATGATGAAGCATTTCTGGCGAAGCGTCTTATAAAGCGTGCAAACCTTAAGCTGACGATAAAAGCGTTTCCTACGTTGGCCCGGTTCGTTGAGTATGCCGAAAATACTCCTGATGTTCTCGTCGCCCGATCACTGATGATCGTGGATCTTTATCTGGATCTCGAACTGGGTACCGATGTAATACCCAGAGTAGTCGCAACCTGCCCGATGTTGATCGTAGGCATGAGCACCGGATCAGAAGACCCCCGCGATCGCCAGAAAGCTCTGGAATCTGGCGCCTGGTTCTATGTGGGTAAGCCGCTGGACGGTGCCTGCATAGAGTCAATCTGCAAACAGGTCAATGGTCTGGAATTACACCAGAGTAACGAAGGACTATGTATGTTCTATCAGGCAGGCTGAACGCTCCCGCGTTACCGTAAAACAGATCGTCCACACCATTGTGACGGTGAAAGTATTTTCTCTTTAGTGCCTTGAATTCAAGGCGACAATCCTTAGTTTATTCTGGCGAGACGGGGTCTCTATGAGAACCGGATACGCTTAACTATTGCTTCTATCGGAGAATACGACGATGAAAATTGATTTAACACCTCTTTATGCGAACACCATCGGCTTTGATCGATTTGGTTCACTTCTGGATTCTGCACTGAGCGCTGATCGGCAGGCTGCGGGTTACCCTCCCTACGACATCGAACTGGTCGGCGAGAACAAGTACGCCATCACGCTGGCCGTTGCCGGTATTCAGGATAGCGAAATTGATGTTCAGGTGGAGAAAGGCATTCTTACTGTCCGAGGCAGAAAGGATGAACCGAAGAAAGACTCTCGTTACCTTCACCGTGGCATCGCCACTCGATCGTTTGAACGCAAGTTCAACCTAGCGGATCATGTTGAAGTAGGAAATGCGCAACTCGACAACGGCTTGCTGAAGATCTCGCTGATCAAGGAGATTCCTGAGGCAATGAAGCCTCGCAAGATACCCGTTGGTGCCGCGACACCTGCCATACAGAGCACGGTCGTGGAGGCGTAAGTCCAGGGCTGTAACTGGTACGAAAGAACGGCGCCCACAGGGCGCCGTTTTTTTGCCCGCAATTCCGCCTCATAAGGTATCCTCCTGAAGACTGTATAAATAAACAGCCATTCGGGATATGAACGCTGAACAACAGGACTTTCTGGAGAAACTGGCCCTTCGAATTCCTCGACTGTTCGATGTCATTCGTCAAGGTAACGTCAAGAGTGAATACATAATTGGTATTCGACAGATCGACAACAGGCATGTGCGATTAAAGATCGTGGCCGAAGTGGTGGATCCGGGCATCAATCCACTATCGTCTCATGGAATGTCTCGATCCAGAGTGTCACCTGGCTCGTCAACTGTCCCCGCCAACAGTGGCGCGGTGCCGCCCGAGGCCGAATACGCTTCTTCCGGAGGCCGACCGTCTGAGAGCCCTGCGCCGGTAAACCCGGAAGTCTTGGGCCCAGAATCTCAGCGCCCCGCGCCATCAAATCCGGCGGCAGCTACTCGTCGTCGTCCACGACGTCGCTGACGAGGAGAACGTTATCCTGCAACGCTAAATCTGAGAAAATTTGTCATCTTCCGTCCAGCCACGATTGATGACGAAAAGGATCAGTCCCAGTATGAGGATAGACACCGCTGCATAGAAAAGACTGCCGCCGTCGCTCTCTCCCTGGTGTTGCACTTCAATTCCCAGGGGAGAGAACAGGTGGAAAAAAACCGCACCTGCCATGACTGCAGATGCCATCAGTCCACCAAACATGTGGAAGCGCCTGCGAGTAACGCCGAAAAACGAGCCGTTTAGTTTTGAAATAACCCAGAGTAGAGCCGGTAGCAGCAGAACTATGGCGGTCAACAGTTCAACACTACCGACCACGTACGAACCGTAGTTTTTGAAAAGGGTGCCGATTCCGGCTCCGAGGAACGTGCCGAGCCAGTCGCCAATGGTGCCGAAGATATGCTGGGTATCAGGGTGTAACGTGAATTTGTAGCGAAGGGATCTCAGAAATACATAAGACATCCATAAAGCTGCCACCCAGGAGAATATCGCGCGTGCATGTTTCATCGTGCTAACCCGAGTGAAGCGAAATGGCTTGGTAGAAGGTTAGCACGAGTTAAATTAGATGCAGAAACATTGTGTTTCTGCCTCGATATCGTACTTTTCCATCAGGAATAACGCTCATGCTCGATAAACTTGTCGGCTACCTGCAAAAAGTCGATTCTGTATTCGTCGCGGGTTATTTCGCCTTTGATTCTGTCAACTTTTTCCTTGTCAAAACGGCGGTTACTGACACGGAGGCGTTTAGGCTTTTCGGCAGTATCGTCTGTTTTCTTGTCGGTTGCATCGACGGCGGTAGGTGCTTTATCTCCTCTGCGTCGTGTTCTCTTGGGCTGCGATTCGCTATCAGCATCGTCCGGTAGGGCGACAACTGCAGAGCCATTGCGTGCTAAAGAGGGGGCATCCGCAGAACCAGTCTTGAGGCGTTTCTTGCGTACCTCATCCAGTTTCAGGACGTTACTGCCCGACTTGCCGCTCTTGGGTAGAGCCATTATCTACATCCTCTTCGTAATCCTTTGGCATTTAACTTCCTGCTAGTTGCCGGATCATTCTTGTTTTTATGTTGTACCACTCGCAAGAGCCTCCGGAACAGCGTGCCATGGAAACGACATGCTGCACCAGTGAATCGGGGCTCCCCCGGTAGATAGCCTAAGGAGCGGCGTTGTTGCCGGTTAATGTAACTGCAAATGCCTGTACAGCCTGATAGGTCACAAAGCCCATTGTCGTGTAGCAGTTTTAGGTGAACCGCTGCATACATGATGGAATATAGGTGGCAGGTTGAGGTAAAAGTCTCGTTTTCCGGTGAAACGGTTTGTCAGATGTTGAGAAATTCCGTACAGACCTGCAGATTATCAGGTATCGGGTATCGGGCTTAGGGGGGTAGCGCACTGCTAGTAGAAAGAAACCTCGAAAATATTGCAGATTCGACAGGGGTTTAACAAAGTTTGACGTTTTACTCGTCAAATCTTTGTCTTCTGCGAACTGTCTTCTATCCTTTCAGAGTCCTTTAACCTTTCGACACGGCCGCGATGCGGAGAGCGTCAAAATGAGTGCAAGAAAAGAAACCCGAAAAATCCTGATAGTTGATCAGGACGCCGACAGTGCCCAGCGTCTCTCACATCAGCTGGAGTTTATCGATTACGAGCCCAAGGTGCTCAGTTCACCAGAGCTACTGGATAGTCTGGGTGACCTGACGCTTTATAGCAGTGTTCTGGTTGCCAACTTCCACGGTATCGTGAGCTGGGCGGAACGGCTACGCGCCAAACATGAAAACTGCCCGCCGCTGGTGTTGCTGCTGGGTAATCAGCCGGCAGATATTTCTCAGGATGAAATTGATCAGAATTTCGTTGGATGTCTTAAAGCTGAGATACGTTACGCCGCGCTGTCTGATCTTCTGCACAAGTCCAAGGTACGTGGGACGGCCAACAGCACCCCGAGTAAGGAAGGCACGCAGAACCCGGAGTTGTTTCGCTCACTGGTGGGCAATAGCCGATCGGTTCAGCGTGTTCGCAAGATGATAGATCAGGTGTCTCCTACCGAGGCTACTGTATTGATTCTGGGTGAATCGGGAACGGGTAAGGAGGTCGTCGCGCGTAACATTCACTATTACTCCAATCGCCGTAACAAGCCTTTTGTACCCATCAACTGTGGTGCAATTCCCAGTGAGCTTCTGGAAAGTGAACTCTTTGGTCACGAGAAAGGTTCGTTTACCGGTGCAGTCGGTTCACGGCAGGGTCGATTCGAACTGGCGGAAGGCGGTACGATATTCCTCGACGAAATTGGCGATATGCCGCTGAACATGCAGGTGAAACTGCTGCGTGTCATCCAGGAACGATCTTTCGAACGGGTGGGTAGTAACAAAAGTATCAAGAGCGATGTCAGGATCGTTGCAGCGACGCATCGGGATCTGGAAGTATTGATAGAAGATGGCCGGTTCCGGGAAGATCTGTATTACCGCCTGAATGTCTTTCCGATAGAGATGCCACCGCTGAGTAGTCGTGCAGAAGATTTGCCACTGTTGGTCAATGAACTGATCACTCGGCTTGAGCATGAGAAGAAATCATCGGTTCGTCTGACTCCCGCTGCCATGATGGCGTTATGCAACTACGACTGGCCGGGTAATGTGCGAGAGCTGGCTAACCTGATGGAGCGCATGACCATTCTGCATCCTTACGGAGTGGTCGATGCAGGTGATCTGCCGTCCAAGATGGCACCGCATGGCAGAGCACTGAGCGATGCTCGTGAAGAGTCTGGCGGCGAGGGTACAGAGAATAGCACCAGCATGCCTATGGTGACTGGCATGCCTGCGGTGCCGTTGAACAACAAGCCTCGGCTACCTCGCGAGGGCATTGATCTTAAGCAGCATCTGACGGATATAGAAATCAGTCTGATCGAACAAGCGTTGGACGAATGCTCCGGCGTTGTGGCACATGCCGCCAATCGCTTGAAGATCCGCCGTACCACTCTGGTTGAGAAGATGCGCAAATACAGCATCCAGAGACCTGAAGAGGTTTCATGATCGACAGGTCCACGCCAATCACTGGCAGTATTTCTGCCACGATTGATGTGGGCCGGTTTTCAAGACGCCAGCTGCCCGCATTGACGGGCCGCGGCGCAATGATCGTGCCGCTATAAACCAGCCCCGGCACAGGTCATGTTTGTGTATCGGTTGGTTGAACGCCGTACTGCGAACTGCAGTTTCAAGCACAAACTGCGGGGCATTTCCCAAAACGAACGATTGATCTGCATCGACGGGCTCTACGGCACGTTAGCTTGGGCTCTGTGGATCAAGACTTGCTCCCATCACACCTTGTCACCCTGACCATCCAGCTGCCAGATCCGGAGCGCGATGTTGTCATGGTTTATTTGCAAAGGTGTTTTTAATGTCAGTCTTTCTAACAGTAGGGTTTGTCAGTTTTCGGGCCGCATCATAGTGATGCACACGGCTACACCTCACCCGTTCGTGAATGCACAACCGGTACAGACGATTGCGATCGCTGGCGGTAAGGGTGGAGTGGGCAAGTCGAACGTAGCAATTAACCTGGCAGTAGGGCTGGGTATGTCTGATCACGAGGTGCTCCTTGTCGATGGTGATCTGGAGTTGGGCAATATTGATCGGCTGTTGAACCTGAGACCAGAACATAACCTGAAGCATGTATTCAATGGTATCCGGCAGCTGGAAGAGGTGGTGCTGCAGGGACCCAAGGGTGTGTCGGTGATTCCCAGCGATAGTGGAGCGCTGGAAATGGCGCGTCTGTCACACATTGAACATGCCGGGTTGATTGGGCTCTTCAGTGACCTACCTACTGATGCCGATACCTTGATCGTAGATGTAGCTACCGGGCTCTCTGAGAGTGTATTGAGTTTTTGTCGCGCGGTACGGGAGGTCATTATTGTGGTTGTTGACGAGCCCACTGCACTACAAGATGCGTTTTCTACCATCCGTGTCCTGCATGAACGTTGTCAGGTACGACGTTTTAGAGTGGTAGCTAACAAAACCGAATCTTCGCGTCACGGGCTGGATCTATACGCTTCGCTGTCGCGCATGACAGATCGATATCTGGATGTATTACTGGATTTCTGCGGTTCCATACCGTTTGATCCCCAATTGAAACAGGCAGTGTGTCAACAGCAAGCGGTCGTTGAGGCTTTTCCGAGATCGCCTTCAGCACTGGCATTCCGAAAGATGAGTGCTCGAGTTGCTCGATGGCCTCAACCCCAGACCCCTTGTGGGCATATCGAATTTTTTGTGGAGCGGCTTATTCAGGCCGACGCCAGTACACGGTGAGACTAATTTCTGTATGAATGCACACGCGATGTACAACGAAGTGACAACGGTGGATCCGGATGGTCTGGTTGCCGCTAACGCTAATCTTGTCAAAAGGATTGCGTTTCACTTGATGAACCGACTACCGCCCAGTGTGCAGGCTGAAGACTTGATTCAGGCCGGTATGATCGGTCTGCTTGAGGCCGCTCGACATTACGACCCGTCGCAAGGCGCCAGTTTTGAGACGTATGCCGGAATCAGGGTGCGTGGTGCCATGCTCGATGAGATCAGGCGCTCAGACTGGACGCCTCGGTCAGTACACAGAAAGTCGCGGGAAGCTGCTGAAGTGTTGCGCAACATCGAGCAGACAAGTGGACGCGAGGCCAAAGCTCGTAAGGTTGCAGACAAACTGGGTATCGAACTATCGGCCTATCACCTGATTCTGACTGAAAGTTCTGCTGCGCATGTGTTCAGTTTTGATCAACCAGATGAACATACCGGTGAGACGATTGCGTTACCGCAGAGCGCTGAAGTTAGTCCGGGTGACCAGGTTGAGTATCAGTCCTTTCGTGAAGCTCTTGCCTTGTCCATCAAGAATCTGCCTGAACGTGAGGCACTGGTCATGTCGTTGTATTACGACGATGATCTCAATCTGCGGGAAATTGGCGATATTCTAGGCGTGAGTGAATCCCGCGTTTGTCAAATACACGGTCAAGCGCTTGTCAGGCTCAAGGCGCGCATGACCGAATGGACGCAGAAGTAGGTAACTCTAATGGTGGCAGACGAATCTCAGTGGTATGTACAAAAAGGATCGCGTGTACAGGGCCCTTTTTCGACCAACGAGGTAGGGCGTTTCCTGCTGCTCGGTCGTGTACGTAATACGGACAGAGTGAGCCGCGATGGTGAGCTGTGGGAGCCGGTTACTCAAGTACCCGAACTGATTCCTGAAGAGTTGTTGAACCTTCAATCCGACGATGGCTGGAACCAGTTTCTACAGGTGCGCAAAGTGGAGGATGAGCGTCATGTGGAGCGTCCAGTGACTGAAGAGCGGCGTGCATTTCCTGATCCGCTTCCTGAACAGCTTCGCGATGAATGGCAAACGGCTGCTTCACCGGTTTCGCACAGTGTATTGCCGTGGTCTCTGCTGGGTATCACCCTGGCAGCACTGGGTGTCGTGCTCTATCTGAACGTTACTACCGGATTGACGCCCTGAGCGTCTCTAACCACTTACCCTTGTCGCCAGTGTGCCATCGATTCGGATTGGTCCACTGCTTGCAAGTGCCTAATTATCCTGACTACTGGAGTGGGTGACATGCCCGTTCTGAGTTCCAAACAGACCGCCGTAACATCGTCCTCTGTGCTGCGTCAGCAACGGTTGGATGTACAGCTACGGCAACTCGAATTCAATGCACTGCTGCATCGCAAGCTCGATCTGGAGCGGCTGCTTGAATGTATGCTGACCGAAGGGCAGGGCTTTGTCCGCTTTGATGGTTTGCAGTTTCTCGCAGCAGAGCGTGGCGCCGATATTCAACTGGGGTTCTCTCGCCAGCATCGGCAGCGCTTTGAACTCAAGCTTGGCGAGCGCTCGCTTGGCGAGATCATGCTGATGCGGGCCAAACCATTCACGGCACGTGACGAACGCGATGCTGAGCGACTTGTCGAGAGTCTGATCTACCCGCTCGACAATGCACTGGAACACCATAAGGTGTCCATGAAGGCAATGACCGACAGTGCGACGGGATTGCGTAACCAGCGTGCACTGG
>ENA-ORXR01001931-ORXR01001931.1-marine-metagenome-genome-assembly--contig:-NODE-1931-length-20732-cov-13.648753_pt1 | contig 20732 bp, 1 predicted proteins | sample MGYA00237866_ERZ511479 | MGnify/ENA metagenome assembly ERZ511479 | reverse complement strand
TTCGTCACCCGCACCTCCGTTCTTCGGTTCTGCTGGTGCTCTGCTTCCGAGCAAGTCACACCATCTGCACACCGATTCTTCAGGCGGCTTTCGCCGAATCCTTGCGATGTAAGGCGCGATGCAGCAATACCTTTGCTGACCAAATATGAGCGAGCAGCTTTTGCGCGATTCGCAGAAAGATTCTTGTTATAAGCATTATTTCCACGGCTGTCCGTATGTGACTCCAGCGAAATATGCATGCTTGGATAAGTCCGTAATAGTTGTAGCAATCGCTCCAGATCTTTACTCGCATCCAAACGGATATCAAACTTGTCGAAGTTGTAGTAAATATCTTTTAAATTAATCACCATCCCTTCTGTGTAAGTACCGTTCGCATCTCCTAAAAAGTGGTTATTCAGCATACTTGGCGTCATTTCATACGAAGGAACATAGGTCGTAACTGGCTCGTAAACGGTGCGGGCTACGTACGTCGTCTTTGGTACGTACTGCACCGTGGGTGGTGCGGGTGCCGCAGCAATCGGTGCCGCAGGCTCTACTTTTATTATCTTTCGAACGCCTAGTTCTAACTTCACTTCCAACTCCATTTCCGGATTACAATCCTCGGCCTTTGGAAATAAAAATTCCGTGTCCGAATCAAAGCCCGATTTCATCCCTAAGAAACGGTATTCACAACCACATTCGATGCACAAGTCAAATTTTCCATCGTCGCCCACTGTGTACTTTTGGGTTTCTCCCGTACATTTGTTTTCAACCCGAACTTCGGCGCCCGGCATCGCTTTCATAAATTTCTTATTCAGTACAATTCCGTTTAACACCATACAGGACTTTCGTTTCATCGGTACGCAGTAACCACTTTCTGAACGTAGATCTTCGTAACTGACAATCGCCTCGGCGTCTTCGTAGCCTTTTTTGACCGACTTGATTTTATACTGCTTGCCCGGTTTGATACGATGGGTTAATTCACCTTCGGTGTCGGTATAAAAATCGGTGATAACGTCTTTTTCGTCTCTTTGATTGCCAATCACACTAAGCACGTATTCCTGAGAATTTTCTTCGATGGGCTTTATGGCCAACATCAAATTGCCATTACTTAAATTATGATCGTTATTCGTTTGTGATACTTCGGTGATCGTTACTTTGGCCTTGTCAATCCGCCGGCTGCTGCCCGCTTCAAATACGCACATCTCGTACGCCATTCCGCCCATCGCCAGCATATTTTTATCCGCTGTCCATTCGTAAATATCATCTTTTCCATAGCCATCGTGGCGACTCGAACTTAGGTAACCACTCGTTTTATCTTCGTTGATCCAAAATCCAAAATCATCTTTTTTGGTATTGAATTTCTCGCCCATATTTTCTCTCACCGACCAGCTACCTTCGTCCTCCATATCTACCTTTTGCGCCATAAATATATCCAGTCCACCCAGACCTTTATGACCTTTGGAAGAATAATATAACGTCTCATCCTTACCCATAAATGGAAATATTTCGTTGTCTGAACTATTAACCGTAGGTCCCAAATTCTGTGGCGTACTCCAGCCACCCATCGTCGATTCTACTACGTAAATATCCAGTCCCCCGTAACCTCCCGGACGGTTGGACGCAAAATATAGTCTTCTTCCATCCGGTGACAAGGTCGGATGACAAGTGGTAAACTCTGCACTGTTAAATTCCATTTCTTCCATATTCGCCCAGTAGCCATCGACATCTTTGGTCGCAGAATATATTTTTAAATCAATCAGTCCTTTTTTGCTTTTTCCGTCATTGTTATTTCTGGTAAAAAACATCATATTTCCGGAACGGTTAAACGTTGCTGTTCCATCGTGGTAATTCCCGTTGATCGCTCCAAATAGTGGAACGGGATCTTCCAGCGTACCATTCTCTTTTCTTTTTGAATAAAATAAATCAGAAAAATTATCTTTTGTCCAAACGTCGGTACGGTTGTTCATCCGTGAGATACCACGCGTGGAGGTGAACACGACGCCATCCTTGTATGGAATCGGGCTAAAGTCCAGGTGACTGGTATTCAGCTTCTTAACATTCGTAATCTCAACGTGCGTATTTTCGTTAAACACTTTTTCTTCCGCACAGCTATTGATGAAATCACGGTTTTCTTTTTGACGGTTGTTACCCTGATCCGTATATTTTTTGTACCAGCGTACTGCGTCTTCACACGCTCCCGTAGATTGTAGTACTTTTGCGTAATTTAGCAAGTCTTCTGCTTCTTTGCTTTCGCTGATAAACTTGGAGTACCAGTACGCCGAGTTTTCCGGCTCGTCGTTGAGTCGGTAACTGTTCGCCATCCGACGGAGTACATCCACATTGTTCTTTTCTTTCCTGGATAGATTTTGATACATGTCTACCGACATTTTATAGCCCAGATCTTCGTACTTTTCATCTGCCTTCTTTCTGTTTTTTGAAGACGAGCCATCTCTGCCAATCGACCTGTGTTCGATGATAGATGTATCTTTTACCGCTTGACGAATGTCCGCCATCGTTTGACTTTGTAATCCAATAGTGATCACGCATAAAAGTGCTACTAACCAATTTCTTTTCTTGTCCATCTTTTTTTGGATTTATGAGTTCTTTATTTGTTGAGATGTTTACTCGTTTAATCGTTTAGCTGTTTAGCTGTTTAGCTGTTTAATCGATTTCTTTTCAACATTATTAAACTTCAACATAAAATTAAAAGTATCGAATATTGTTATATCTCGCTCCGTCTGACTTCAAAGTATATTCCAGCATCAATTCAAAACTTCCAGGAGAATAATTATTTAATTCACTCAGTGTTAAATCTGCCGCAACCGCTGCTTTGATCTGCTGATTAAACTGGTACTGCACAATAAAGTCGAACGAGTCGCCCAACCGGTACGATGCGCCTACCCACAATGCGTCCATAAATACAAAACTTGCATTCAGATCCAATTCAAAAGGCGAATTTGGATTGAAACTTACCAACGCGCCAGGCTGAAACCTTACGTTTTCCGAGACTCGCGCAATCAGGCCTCCCATCAAATAATAAGACCGTAGAGCATTTACACTAACCAGGGAAGAACTTGCATCCTTGTCATAGATCGATGTTTTTAACACCCTCGGTACGGAAATTCCAACATAGTATTTTTCGTGTTGATAATAAGCTCCCAATCCAAAATTTGGATTCAGTCGTGTTTCTCTGCCTTCCGAAAACTGATTGTCTCCGTTGTCCAGGGGATCGGCTTTCGTCCAGTCAATTCGACCGAAGTCCAACTGTCCCTGAAGACCAATCGCCAGGGTCGATTCGTCGTTAATTTTTATTCGATAAGCGTAGGACATATCAATATAGGTCGTATTTACCATCCCGATCTTGTCCGCAATTACCGATAGTCCAACGCCTACTTTATTTTTAAAAATTGGCGCGTGGCCCGCAAATGTAAACGTCTTCGGTGCTCCGTCGATGCCTTCCCACTGATTTCGATAATGACCCGTCAAGGTCAGGGCATCCCGGCTACCAGCATACGCCGGATTGATCGCCAGTTTGTTAAACATGTACATCGAGTAATGTGGATCTCCCTGACCAAACATACTGATAACACTTAGTAAAGCGATAATTGTTATTATTAAACTTTTCATATTATTATTTTTGGCTAGTTGGCCCGTTAGCTGGTTGGCTAGTTGGCTTCCCTTTAACGTATTCTACGGTAAAAGAAAGCTAACTGGCCAACCGGCTAACCAGCTAACTGGCTATCATTAATTATCTAAATATCGTAAAATATCCTTGCGTCTCTTCGGTATCTTCCGGTGTCAAGCGAATGATATAGAAGTATGTTCCCGACGGTAATAGCTGGCCGTTAAACGTTCCTTCCCAGTCGTTGGCGTAGCCGTTCTTGCGATAGACTAAATCTCCCCAACGGTTGTACACCCGAATCTCGTTATCCGGATACGCATCCAGACATGGAATCACAAACGCATCGTTGTCGCCATCTCCATTCGGCGTCATGATATTCGGTACCCAACATTCGCCCGTCTGGTCTCTTCCGTTCACTTTGATATTCACTATCGCCGTGCTACATTCGTCCGGACAGTTAATATTACATACCTGATACTCAAACTGATCTTCTCCGAAGAACGCCGCATTTGGCACGTATTCAAACATTCCAGTTGTAAAGTCTCCAACCAACGTTCCATTCCTCGGTTCGCTCAGTAAGCTTAACTCCCATTCTTCTACGTTGCCAACAAAATCGTTCAACATAACATTCATATTAAGGAGGGTATCCTCAAATGCTACTTCGTAATTTTCACCTTGTGTCACAATCGCATCTTCCCGGTAAATCACTACACTATCCTGTGCGTAATTTTCGCAATCTCCTGCACTTAGTGACCAGATAAATACACTACGACCCATCGGCAGATCATCCACAATCGTTTCTGATTCAAATGGATCAATTATTCTAGCCGTAGAAGTACTCGTCCACTTTCCGTATCCAGTCGTTGGTTCAAGCGCTGACAAATTCAGCGTTTCTCCTCCACAACTAAACACTACGTTTTCGAAAACAAAAGCATTCAGTTCCGGTGACTCGCTTACACTCACCATGACCTCATCCTGTGAATAACTTTCACATGTTCCCAGTGACAAGGTCCAGGTAAATAAATACTGATTTCCGAATATCATTCCGGTAATATTTGTATTAGGATTCGTCGGATCAACAATCATTATTCCCAAGGCCGCTTGACCAGGTGACTGTGTCCAGACTCCCGTCGCCTGGGTCGGTGTCGTTGCTGTTAAACTCAGTTCTGTATTGCCACCACACTGATCAATATCATTACCCGCAAAGGCAATATCAACCGGTAATAGATTTACAATAACACTCATCGTGTCCGCAGCATAATCTCTACATTCTCCTTGTGACAAGGTCCAGATAAAGATATTTTCTCCTTCAATCAAATCGCTCGCTTCCGCATTCGATAACTCTGGATTGGCAATCGTCGCTCCCGTCGTAGATGTCCATAATCCCGTTCCGCTCGTCGGTGCTTCCGCATCCAGCGTCACTACCTGACTCGCACACAGATTGATATCTTCACCCGCATCCGCTGCGTTATTCGGTACCGCATCAATTTGTACAATCGTTACTTCGGAAGGTAAGGCGCTACATTGTCCTAACGTAAAGACTACGTAGTAATCTCCCGTAAATGTCGCGTCTACATCTGTAATCGTTATCGTGGGGTCCGTCGTCGTTCCAATCAAGGCGTTGGTCGCTGAATTGTACCAGTCAAAACTTGCCGTCATTCCTACAGGAATATTCAACTGACTACTTACACTCAACGTAATATCACTACCCTCACACCACGGTCCATTATTTACAATCGTGGGAGCTGCTGGTCTTTCCTGTACAAATACCGTCGTCGTTTCTGACACTACCGTAGCACATCCGTTCAACTCAACTACTACAAAGTATTCGCCCGATCCGTTCTCGTCAATATTGATAATCACCGGATTTGGTAGCGTAGAATTAAAGCCGTTTGGTCCAAACCATTCGTAGGTCGCTCCTGGTATTAACGGAACACTTAAATCGATATTATCACCTACACAAGCTGGTGCCATCGCACTGGTTGGGTTGGTCGTAATCGGTGGTGCTACATTGCTAAATACCGTAATCAGTTCTCCATTCGAGGGTTGTGAACTACAGCCATCTACAGTTACTAACACCGAGTAAATACCCGTATTCGCATCTGCTACATCCGTGATAAAGAAACTTGGGTTATCCGTATCTCCCAGGATGGTTATTGTTCCATCACTAGCCGTATAAGTCCAGGTATAAACTACCGGTGTTCCAGTATATGCCGTACTCGTTAATTCGATAATTTCTCCTTCACAAACCAGATCCGTATTCGCAATTAAGGCAGGTGTTTCCGGCGTCGCATCCAGATCGATATTCACCGACTGCGCTGCGGTGGTCATACAACCATCTTCGCTTGTTAACATTAGTGTGTAACTACCTTCGTAGTCAGGACTGACATTCGGTAAAATCAAATCAAACGGTCCGTCCGAGTCACTCGTTCCTGTGTAACTAAAACCGTTCGGACCTGTCCAGGTATAACTCATGTTTCCATCCGTTGGAACAGTGTTAATCGCACTTAACGTCACCGTTTCTCCCTGACAGTACGTTCCGTCTCCACTTACTGCGGTGATGACTGGCTCCGCAAATATTTCTACTTGCGTCACTGCAAAAGTTTGTGAGCCACATCCATTTTCATTTTCTACAATCAGATAGAAATCATGTATGCCTGGTTCCAGGTTTCCAATAAATGGATTCTGATTCGTAGACATCAACGTACCCGGAGGTGCTGATTGTGGATTTCCATCGTACCAGTAATAGCTTCCACCATTTACTACGCCCGCCGTCAACTGAATAATTGATCCGTTACAAAGTGGACCGTTATTGGTCGCCGTGGCCAATGGTAATTCATTTACGATTACTGTAATCGCTTCTGATATTGGCGTCGTACAATCGTCTACCGTTACTTCCACATAATATGGGGAAACTGCATCCGTACTATTTGCCGCAATCGTCAGACTCGCTGTATTGCCAATCACTCCGCCCGTTCCATTGTACCAGGTATAACTGATACTTGTTCCGGTATACGTTTGCTGGATATTCAAAACAATATCTTCGTCTGCACATACTTCAGCTGCCGTAAGGATCGCAGGTTGTACCGGTTGTGCGCCAATGATTTCTACATTCACACTCGCCGTTACTGTACAACCACTCACACTGGTGGCGATCAAAGTATAGGTTCCGTTGTTCGCTACATCTACATTGGTGATGATCGGATTTTCTGCGTTCGAACTGAAGTTGTTCGGCCCCATCCATTCGTAGCTCGTCACATTATTGGCATTGGCCAACAAGTTGATCGTTCCTGATTCACACGTAGCATCTGTGGTAGCCTCTGGTGTGATCGTGGGTTGCTCAAACACATCCAGCATATAAACATCCGAGCTGATCGTACAACCATCTACCATCACCGTAACCGTATAGCTACCTTCATGAATATTTGCATCCACCGGACTGATAACAATTTGATTACCGTTTGTTCCTGTAACATTTACGTTACTTGGTACACTCCATTGGTAATCTACATTTGATCCGGTGTAAGCTGGAATACTTAACGTGATCTGTTCTCCTTCACACGCTGGTCCGGTACTAAGTACTTGTGGTTCTGCTACTGAGTTCTGAATACCTGATACTTCCACACTTCCCGTGGTCGTACAACCAAACTCGTCGGTCACCATTAGTTCGTAAGAACCATTGTTACCTTCCGTTGCGTTTTCGATCGTTGGGTTTTCTACACTCGCAGTGTAACCATTCGGGCCACTCCAGTTATAGTTTACAATATTTCCTGATCCAATGTTTACATTCGCAAACAAGGTCAGATCCGCCGGAGAACAATCCGTATTGACCGTGTAACTATCCGATGGATTAACCTCCGGAGAATCATTCACCGTAATCGTTGTCGTCGCTACCGGATTAGATATACAACCCGTTGCCGAGATCACTGTTAACTCGTAACTCGTCGTACTATTTAGATTAAAAATAGTCGGTGTCTGGTCCGTAGAGATGATCGTATTCGATCCCGCTACTCGCCATTCATAACTTGCTCCTGCGATAGATCCAGCGATCAATTGACCATCTTCTCCCGCACAGATAAAACCACTATTATTCGCATTGGCCACGGGCAACTCACCCACTTCTACCTCCACTGGAATACTCAATGGAGAAGTACATCCATCTACCGTGATCATTACCCGGTAAGGAGAAATCGCATCGCCATCCAGTGGATCAAGATCGACAACTGGTGTAGTACCAACGATCACTCCCGCACCATTGGTCCAAACATAATCTACGCTCGTTCCTGCGTACGTTTCCTGGACAGAAAGTGTAATGGCCTGGTCCGCACACACTTCTCCTTCTACCGAAACCGTCGGCATTATCGGAGTTGGTACAATATTATTTACTACGATACTTTCACTAATCGTACAGCCGCTTTCGCTCGTCGCAACCAGAGTATACGTACCGTTATTATTTACATTCACATTACTGATTACCGGGTCATTCGCCGTAGCTGTAAAACCATTGGGGCCTGTCCAGTAGTAGTCCGTGGTATTTGCTGCGTTAGCTGTTAAGCTCAACACTTCGCCTTCACAAATCCTGCCCGTCGTCGCCAGCGGTGCAGCTGATGGTGTAGCAAATACATCAATTGTATATGTATCTGAAGTCAAAATACAACCATCCACCGTCACCGTTACCTGATAGGTTCCTTCGTGGATCGTCTCGTCGGCTGGAGTGATAATGATCTGATTGGTATTCTCTCCCGTTACATTTACATTACTCGGTAAATCCCATACATAATCTACGTTGGCACCCGTATAAGCCGGAACACTTAAAACAATGGTTTCTCCGCCACACGCAGGACCACTACTCGTAATAATCGGCTGTGCTTGCTGGTCTACAATTCCGACCACCTGAATACTTTCGCTGACTGTACACCCACCGCTTGTGGTGACTGTCAATGTGTAAGAGCCGTTGCTGGTCTCATCCGCATTTTCAATCAGTGGATTTTCAACATTCGCAGTATAGCCGTTTGGTCCACTCCACTCGTAGCTCGTTATATTTCCAACACTTACGTTGGCAAATAATTCCAGATCAGATGGAGAACAATCTCCGTTCAGACTATACGTCGCACCTGGTGCAGTCACTGGTGTTTCTTCTACCGTCACCGTCGTAGTCGATACCGGATTTGAAATACAGCCATTGTTAATCACCGTTAATTCGTACGTCGTCGTTCCTGCTACATCACCTAGAGTCGGATTTTGTAGCGTAGAAATAATCGCTGAGCTACCCGCTATTCTCCACTCGTAGCTTGCACCACTTACAAAGGTTGCTGATAATTCCGTCGCATCTCCCGAACAAATTGCTCCGCCGTTAAACGCTTGCGCAACTGGTACTTCGTTGATCGTCAACGCTACTGCATCTGATATACTCGTACAGCCATTCGAATCTGTCACTCTAACACTCCACTCGCCTGGTAAGTAAGATTCACTTCCCACTGGCAAACTCGTTGAGTTGGTCGTTGTCGTTAAGCCACCCATGGCTAGCGTTCCAGATGAAGAACCCAGTGGTCCAATCCATTCGTAAAGTGATCCAATCGCGCTGGTGGTCAACACAATATTCTCTCCTTCACAGATATTCGCCGTAGCGATGGTTGGTGGTTCCGGTGTTTCTAAAATATTGGTTACCGTAATACTTTCTGTAATCACACATCCCGTTCCGCTCGTTACCGTCAAGATATATTGACCGTTATTTGCAGGACTGGCATTGATGATATTCGGATTTTCCAAACTGGAACTAAATCCGTTTGGACCCGTCCACTGGTAAGATAATATACCTTGTCCAGTTGCATTGGCCGTTAATTCCAGATCTCCGTTTTCACAAATCGTACTCGCCGTAGCAACTGGTGCAGCCGTCGGTGTATCAAACACATCTACTTCGATGGTTTGACTTTGCAGCGTACAGCCATCTACTTCGATGGTGACCATATACGTTCCACTATGCGTCCCGTCTTCTACTGGTGTAATCACGATTTGATTCGTATTTAAGCCCGTGATATTCGTAGTCGTTCCGTTTGGTGTCGTCCAAGTATAAGTTACATTTGATCCAGTATAGCTATTTACGTTTAACGTAATATTCTCACCTTCACACGCAGGACCACTACTCGCAATCACTGGCTGAGCAACTGTATTGGTAATCGTATTAACCGTTACATTGCCGGTAGCCGTACAGCCGTTCTCATCCGTAACTACCAGAATATAATTTCCGTTGGCAGCTTCGGTCGCTCCTGCTAACACTGGATTCGCATCCGCTGAATTAAATCCGTTCGGACCGTTCCACTGGTACGTATTTACCGTTCCACTACCATTAGTAATGTTGGCAAACAATTCTAAATCACTCGCTGCGCAATCCGTGTTCACCGTGTAGCTAGCACTTGGCACTGTCGTCGGTGTATCATTCACTGTGACCGTTGTGGTCGCTAATGGATTAGATACACAACCATTGTTGATTACCGTTAATTCATAAGTCGTTGTAGTACCTGGAGTCAGTGTTGGGTTTTGTGCCGTACTCACAATATTGCCCGTCGCTGCATCTCGCCATTCGTACGTCGCACCCGCAACAGGATTAGCAAACAGTTCTGCCGTTTCCGTCGGACAAATCGCTCCACCATTGGTCGCAATGGCTTGCGGTAAATCGCTGATCTCTACAGTCGCAGGAATTGCAAGCGGAGACAAACAACCGTCTACACTCACCATCACTCGGTAAGGACTGATCGCATTGACATCCGTTGGCGCAATCATCATCGTACTCGTCGTTCCGATAATTGTACCCGCTCCGTTGGTCCATTCGTAATTGATCGCACCTCCCGTGTATTGTTCCTGAATACTTAGTACGATCATGCCGTCTTCACACTGAGGTGAGTTGGTCGTAATCGTTGGTATTCCAGGAGTAGGTTCAATATTACTAATCGCAATACTGCTGCTTGCTTCACAACCACTCTGACTCGTTACAATCAATGTATATGTACCGTTATTCGCAACACTGATATTTTCAATCTCCGGATTCTCTGCATTACTACTAAATCCGTTCGGGCCGCTCCATGCATAACTAACCGCATCTGTCGCATTCGCCGTAAGGCTTAATATATCATCTTCACAAAGCAACGTTGAGGTCGCTAACGGACTCGCCGTTGGCTGCGTCAACACATCAATTGTGTAGGTATCTGAAGTCAGTACACATCCGTCAACTGTCACGGTAACCGTGTAGTTGCCTTCGTGCGTTGCGCCATCTAGTGGGCTAACTGTTATTTCATTTGTGTTTTGTCCCGTAACGTTTACATTACTTGGCGTAGTCCAAACATAATCTACATTAGAACCCGTGTAAGTCGGGATACTTAGTATCGCCACCTCGCCTTCACAAGCAGGACCGCTACTCGCAATCACTGGTTGAGCTACCGTATTGGTAATCGTCGTAACCGTTACTGTTCCATTCGTAGAACATCCGTTTTCGTCTGTTATTTCTAACGTATAATTGCCATTCGCCAGTTCTGTCGCATTGACAATTACCGGGTTTTGTTCCGCTGAGCTAAAGCCGTTGGGTCCGTTCCAGTTGTACGTTATCACTGCGCCACTTCCCGCTACATCATTTGCAAATAAAGCTAAGTCACTCGCGCTACAATCGGTATTTAATGCATAGCTAGTCGTTGGTGAAACGCCTGGTTCGTCATTGACAACAATGGTTGTCGTTGATAGTGGATTAGATACACAACCATTGTTGATAACGGTCAACTCGTACGTCGTCGTTGCCGTCGGAACTAGATTTGGATTCTGCTCCGTGCTGACAATTGCGCCCGTTGACAGATCTCGCCACTGGTAAGATGCACCTGCAACCGGATTTGCAAATAACTGTGCTGCCTCTTCCGGACATACTGCACCTGCGTTGGTCGCAATCGCTTGCGGTAATTCGTTGACAACTATTTCCGTCGCTGCAGCTAGTGGTGAACTACATCCGTCCACTGTAACCGTTACCCGGTAAGGACTAATCGCATCGCCGTCGTTCGCAGCAATCATCAGCAATTGATTTGTTCCAATTACAACTCCCGCTCCGTTGGTCCATTCGTAGCTAACCGTCGTACCGGCGTATTGCTGCTGGACACTTAGCTCGATCATATCGTCGATACAAACCGGGCCGTTGGTCGTAACCACTGGCTGAGTCGGTGTCGGCTGGATATTCGTGACATCTACACTTATCGTTTCTGTACAACCGCTTTCGCTGGTTACAGTTAATGTGTAGGTTCCGTTATTCGCTACCGTAATATTTTCAATCACTGGATTTTCTGCATTGCTGCTAAATCCGTTTGGACCCGTCCACTGGTAGCTGACTACATCTGTTCCATTTGCCGTAAGGCTTAAGATCTCCTCTTCACAAAGTGGTGTTGCCGTTGCCATTGGACTGGCCGTTGGCTGGGTCAATACATCAATTGTGTAAGTATCTGAACTCAGTACACATCCGTCAACTGTCACGGTAACCGTGTAGTTGCCTTCATGTGTCGCTCCGTCTAATGGACTGATCGTTATTTCGTTCGTATTCTCTCCCGTTACGTTTACGCCACTCGGGGTAGTCCATACATAGTCTACACTTGATCCAGTATAAGTTGGAATCGTCAATACCGCAATCTCGCCTTCACAAGCTGGGCCCGTTGAGGAAATTACTGGCATCGCTACGGTATTGGTTACCGTAGTAACCGTTACTGTTCCGGTGGTTGTACAACCGTTGGCATTAGTTACCAGTAATGTATAGTTACCATTTGCACCTTCTGTTGCATTTACAATTACCGGATTAGCTTCCGCAGAAGTAAAGCCGTTCGGGCCGCTCCATGCGTAGCTGGCAATTGCACCACTCGTACCCGCTTCATTCGCAAACAAGCCAAGGTCGCTCGAACTACAATCTGTATTTAAAGTGTAGCTCGTACCTGGATTAACTGCTGGTTCTTCGTTGACAACAATTGTTGTCGTCGCGACCGGATCAGAAATACAGCCATTATTGATAACCGTTAATTCGTACGTCGTTGTCGCCGCAGGACTGAGCACTGGATTTTGTTCGGTGGAAATTAACGTTCCACTTGCATCTCTCCATTCGTAGCTTGCATTATTGTTCGTCGTTGCCATCAGCTGGGCGGTTTCACCCGGACAAATTGCGCCGCTATTAAATGCTTCGGCTACCGGTACTGCATTGATCGTAAGCAATTCGGCATTTGAAATACTCATACATCCGTTCGCATCCGTTACCTGCACGCTCCAGTCGCCTGGCAAATACGAGGCACTGCTCATCGGTAAAGTAGTCGTTCCAGTCGTGGTCGTTAAACCGGCCATGGCAAGAGTTGAAGTCGAAGAACCGAGTGGTCCGATCCATTCAAATAAACTTCCCGAAGCGCTGGTAGTCAAAATAATTTCTTCGCCCTCACAGATACTCGCTACCTCGATGGTAGGTTGTTCCGGGGTGTCTAAAATATTATTTACCGTGATACTTTCCGTTTGTGTACATCCGCTAACACTCGTAATCACTAAAATGTATTGACCATTATTAGCAGCCGTTACATTTACAATATTTGGATTTTCTAAACTGGAGTTAAATCCGTTCGGGCCCGTCCACTCGTAGCTGTTCGCTCCTGTGGCATTCGCCGTTAATTCTAAATCTCCATCTTCACAGATACTTGATGCCGTCGCTACTGGTGCAGCCGTCGGTGTATCAAATACCGCTACTTCGATTGTCTGACTTTCTAACGTACATCCGTCAACCTGGATCGTTACCATGTAGGTTCCGGTATGCGTTGCATCATCTACTGGCGTGATTACGATTTCATTCGTATTCAATCCTGTGATATTCGTCGCCGTTCCACCTGGCGTGGTCCAAACATAAGTCACATTCGTTCCAGTGTAACTATTTACATTTAATGTAATATTCTCACCTTCACACGCAGGACCGCTACTGGTAATCACTGGTTGAGCTACCGTATTGGTAATCGTATTTATCGTTACGTTACCCGTAATCACACAACCATTTTGATCCGTTACCGTTACTTCGTAGTTTCCGTTCGCCGCTTCCGTGGCACTCGCAATTACTGGACTTGACGCTACAGAACTAAATCCGTTCGGGCCGCTCCACTCGTAGGTTAGATTACCCGTTCCGGTCGCATTGGCAAACAGTTCCAAATCACTCGCTCCACAATCCGTCGCTACCGTATAAGTAGCCGTTGGCGTTGTTACCGGTTCTTGATTTACCGTTACTGTCGTAGTCGATAATGGATTTGAAATACAGCTATTATTAATCACCGTTAATTCAAAAGTCATATCACTTGCAAGATCTGCAATTACCGGATTTTGTTCCGTAGAAATAATAGCTGCGCTTCCGGACAATCTCCACTCATAACTTGCACCCGCTACCGGGTTGGCAAATAACTGCGCAGATCCACCCGCACAAATTGCGCCCGCATTGGTTGCAATGGATTGTGGTAATTCATTTACGGTTACTGCAGCTGGACTGCTCAACTCCGAAGCACAACCATCCACCGTTACTTCCATTCGGTATGGACTAATTGCATTTGGCGAATCTGCCGCAATACTCATCGAAGCACTCGTTCCGATTATCGTTCCGGCTCCGTTGGTCCATTGGTAACTTACGCTTGTTCCAGCGTACGTTTCCTGAATATTCAGAATGATATCTTCATCCGAACAGACCGGGCCGTTGGTCGTCACACTTGCCATTATTGGTGTTGGCTCAATATTATTGATCGTAATACTTTGTGTTTCCGTACAGCCTTCGCTGGTCTGGATCGTCAACGTATAAGTTCCATTATTAGCGGGTGTGACATTTGCCAGTTCTGGATTTTCGGCAATGGAACTAAAACCGTTTGGTCCTGTCCATTCGTAACTATTTATATTCGTAGAGCCATTTGCCGCAAGGCTTAATAAGTCTCCTGAACAAATCACTCCCGTCGTAGCTGTTGGAGCTGCCGATGGTTGATTGTTAATACTTAACGTAAACACATCCGAGTTAACTACACATCCATCAATTGTTATTTCAACTGAATAGTTTCCGTTGTGGATACTTGCATCAACTGGGCTAATTAGTAACGAATTCGTATTTAATCCATCGATATCCTGCATCGTCGGTGTTGTCCATACATAATCGACCGCTGCACCTTGATACTGTGGTACGCTGATCTCTACTTGGTCGCCAGCACACTCTGCTCCGTTATGAGTAATCAGTGGCATTGCCTCCTGATTCATAATACCGGATACTTCTATCGTTTCGGTGGTCGTACATACATTGCCATCGTTGATAGTTAGAATATATGATCCGTTACTCGCTTCACTTGCATTTGGAATTACTGGATTTTCTAGCGTTGAGGTAAACCCGTTTGGTCCACTCCAGCTATACGTAATCGTCGTACTTCCAGTAGTTGCATTCGCAAATAATTCTAGATCTGCCGGTGCACAATCTGCTTGTAATGTATAAGCACTTGTCGGTGCTGCCATCGGTGCATCTTCGATTATTACCGTAGTAATACTCGCCGGAGATTCACATCCGTTTTGTGTTATTGTTAGATAGAAATCATGGCTTCCTGTTGGTAGATCAGAGACTTCTACATTTTCATTCATCGAAATCAAGTTACCCGCAGGAACGCCCATTGGGTCTGCATCGTACCAGCGGTATTCACCGCCTGATAACACATTTGAAGTCAACGTAATTGCCGTGCCCTGACATACAGGACTATTATTGGCCGCCAGGGCTTCTGGTATTTCATTAATCGTAACATTGATCGACACAGACTCTGCATCACAACCATCCGCGTTCGTTACTCGTACCCGCCATGGGCCACTCTGGTAGAACGGGTGACCAGGACCAACCGTTGTCGCTGGAGTCGTCGTTGTCATTCCCGGTTCGGCCAGTGATCCCTGTGAATCACTAAACTGAATCCATTCGAACATATCACCTTCCGTGCTCGTCGCCAGCATGATATCATCGCCCGCACATATTTCGGTATCCGCATCAATTCCCGGTACAATCGCTTCGGGGCTGATATGGTCAACCGTTACACTTTGACTACTCGTACAACCGTTTGCATTAGTTACTTCAACAATATATTGCCCGTTACTCGCAACCGTAGCACCTGTTATATTTGGGTTCTCCAGATTAGACACAAACCCATTGGGCCCAATCCATTCGTAGGTGAATGGTCCATTTCCGGTTACGCCTGCCAGCAATTGTAAATCGCCGCCCGAACAACTGTCCGTACTTAAGGACATTGGTGTTACGATCGCCGCTTCGAAAGTGGATACTTCGTAGGTACCGGAATTTAATGTACAACCATCTACAATCACTTGTACGGTATAGGTACCCTGGTGAATCGACGTATCTACCGGACTGATGATAATTTGATTCGTGTTCAGTCCCGCAATATTTGTATCGTCCGGTGTGGTCCAGTTGTACGTCACATTCGATCCATTGTACTGTGGTATTTCTAACACAATATTTGCCTGATCACAAGCTGGTCCTGTGGAAGTAATCACCGGTTGCGCTACCGCATCCATGATATTGGTTACCTGCACACTGCTCGTTGCCGTACATCCGTTTTCATCCGTAATTACTAAAGTGTATGAGCCATTACTCGCCTCGGTGGCATCCGTAATAATCGGATCAGGCACCATCGAACTAAATCCGTTCGGGCCAATCCATTCATACGCTACTACTGTTCCGCTTCCTGCAATTGCATTACTGGTTAATGATAAATCATTCGCCGAGCAATCTGTATTTAATGTGTAGTTTGCCGTGGCCGTCGTGGCTGGTGGGTTGTTAACCGTTACCGTGGTGGTTGCCAGCGGATCAGAAATACAGCTATTCGTAATTACTGTTAATTCGTACGTTTCTGTTCCCGCTAGATTGAAAATCGTTGGGTTTTGATCCGTAGATATTACTGCTGTACTTCCCGCAATTCTCCATTCGTAACTTGCTCCCGCAATTGTTCCGGCTAATAACTGTACTTCTTCGCCCGGACAGATTGTTCCGTTATTCGAAGCTGTCGCTACTGGTAACTCGATCACATCTACTTCGATCGGTTCGGATAATTCCGAAGGACAACCTTGCTCGCCAACCATCACCCGGTAAGGAGATATAGCGTTGGCTGAATTTGGATTTAATGTAATACTTGCACTCGTGCCAATCGTCGCGCCCGCTCCGTTGGTCCACGTGTAAGTGGCTCCCGCAGCGTAGCTTTGCTGGATGGATAAATTAATTATTCCGTCTTCACATACCGGACCGTTGCTACTCGCCGTAGGCGTCGCAGGCGTCGGTGCGATATTGTTGACCAGTATGGTTTCTGAACTGCTACAACCGTTTGTATTTGTTACGACCAGGGTGTAGGTTCCGTTGTTATCTATTGTTGTATTTGCAATTACCGGATCAGCCGTGTTAGATATAAATCCGTTCGGGCCACTCCACTGGTAAGTCGATACATCTGCCGTGGTCGTTGTAAAAGCTAAATCGTCGCCTTCACAAATAACACCCGTCGTTGCCGCCAGGCTTGCCGTTGGCGTTGCAAATAAATCCAGACTAAACGTATCTGATTCTAATACACAGCCGTCCACCGTGATTACTACCGAGTATTCACCCTTGTGAATTGATTCGTCTAACGGACTGATAATTAACTGGCTTGTATTGAATCCGGATATTCCAACTGTATTGTTACCAGGCGTTGTCCAAACATAATCAACATTCGCAGCCGTATACGCTCCTACGTTCAATGCTAAATCTCCACCTTCACAATCTGGTCCGCTGCTCGTAATCTGTGGCATTGCCGGCATATCCATGATGTCACTTACCTGTACCGTTCCCGTCGCAGAACATCCGTTCTCGTCGATCACCGTTAACTGGTAAGAACCATTATTGGCTTGTGTAGCATTTTCTATAACGGGAATAGCTTCGTTGCTCGTAAAGTTATTTGGGCCACTCCACTCGTAAGTATCTATCGCGCCACTTCCCGGGATTGTTCCTGCATTTAATGTCAAATCACTCGCCGCACAATCTGTTCCCAGTACATAAGTCGCTGTTGGTTGCGTAGCTGGTGCGGTGTTTACAATTGCCGTGGTCATCGCCGTTGGAGATACACAAGTCTGTTGTTCTACCGTCAAGAAAAAGTCGTAACTGCCCGCAGCCAGATTATAAATAATCGGATCTTTCTCCATCGCAATCAGCGTTCCGGCTGGTGCACCACCCGGGTCACCATTGTACCAGCGGTACGTACCATCCGCTACATCACCCGCAAATAACTGGATCGGCTGGGTTTCACAAACCGGGCCTGAGTTATTCGCTACCGCTACCGGTATTTCCTGAATCGATACTGGTCTAACATCCGAGATTGTTGTACATCCATTCCCGTCCGTTACCCGCACGCTCCAGTCTCCTGATACATAAGCAGCATCTCCGGCTGGTATCGTGGTTGTACCATTTGTAGTCGTCAATCCGGACATCATCAGGGTGGAGGTCGAAGCACCTAAAGGCCCAATCCATTCAAAGTTTACACCATCCGCACTCGTTTCCAGCACAATGGCTTCTCCATCACATACGATCGGTCCGTTGGTCGTAATACCTGGAGCATCGACTGGTGCTAAAATATTATCTATCGTTACATCTGAGGTAGCCGCACAACCTTCCTGACTCGTTACACTTAATGTATATAGTCCGTTGTACGATTCATCTACATCGCTGATCGTTATATTTCTTTGTGAAGAAGTAAATCCATTCGGTCCACTCCACTGGTACGTTAGTGGTTCTATTCCACTGCCCGTTCCTTCCAGTACGATGTCTCCACCGTTACAGGAATCGGTACTCATATATACTGCGCTGGCAACTGGATTATCAAACACCACCACATTATAACTCGCCGTTAATGCACAACCATCCACCTCAATACTGACCGTGTAGATACCTTCGTGCGTGGCATTATCCACCGGACTGATGATAATCTGGTTCGTGCCAATTCCACTGATTCCAGCATTTGTTCCACTCGGGGTAGACCAATCGTAGGTGACGTTGGCCCCGGCGTAGGTTGCTACCGTCAGCGTAATACTTCCGCCTTCACAGGCAGGGCCCGTTCCCTGTACTACGGGTTGAGCCTGGGCATTTTCTATATCACTTACCTGGATACTGCCAGAATCGGTACAACCATTTTCGTCCGTTACAATTAATGTGTAAGAACCGTTACTTCCTTCGGTTACATTCGCAATAACCGGATTTTCAACATCCGATGTATAGCCGTTTGGTCCCGTCCAGCTATAAGTAACTGTTGTTCCGCTACCAGCCGTCAGGTTGGCATTCAACGCTAGATCTGCCGGAGCACAATCTGTATTCAGCGTATAGTTTGCAACCGGTGCTACCCCTGGATTGGTAAACACATTGATCGTCGTGGTGTCATTCAAATTGAATACACATTCACTTCCTGTATTTGTAATTTCTACCCATACATCCGTAGTCGTCATCAATCCGGTAAACACTGGATTTTGACCCACCGCAATTACGGTGTTATCACCTACATATCTCCAGCGGTACGTACCTTGTGTTAAGGTACTGGCTACTTGTAACGCTACTGGTTCACCCGCACAAATTCCGGCCGGTTCACCCGTAATATCTATGTTCGCTGGTCGACACATTAGCTGTGTAGGATCATCCGGTGTTCCGTTGTCTCCCGGTTCACCCAGGTTAGGTCCGTCCAGATCGTATCCACTATCAGAATCATCCTCTACCCTTACCGGTAGTCCGTTCTGTGTCAGCGGATTGCCGTTCAGGTCAAGACCCGCTCCGGCTGCCTGTGTTTGATTTTCCAGTGGAAAGTTGGCTACCCGTGGATCAATCTCCGCAATTAATATTAATTTTATTTCTTCGCCTGGCTGTAGTAAATCTGTTGCACTACCCACGAATACATCATTATTTCCTGTACCATCATAAGCTGCATTCAACGTTGGGGTTGCGCTGGCCGTAGAAGATACAATATCCAGATTCGGTGAAGCAGCTGACATACCTACATAGGCCGTTCCTAACTGTGCCGATAAATCATCCGTCAAGCTCAGGTTGGTTAAATCAATAACGCCCGTATTCTTAACTGCCAACTCAAAGGTCACATCTATATTACCACCTGGTAACGTATTCGTATTGCTGATTGCCTTAACCGTTGCAATCTTTGGCTGAGGTAATAGTCCTGCATCAATCGTCAGATCACTACCCGCAGCAGCATCAAAACTAAAGATCGCCGTTTGACCGTTACTCCCCGCATCACTATCCGTTGCTGAATCTCCACTCGTATTTGTTCCAGTGAAATCGTAATCTGATCCCAGATCGCTTGTACTACCGTCAAATTCTACGTAGTAATCACCCGATGGAATATTACTAAACAAATAAGCTCCATTGGCATCCGTTACCGTTGTGGCAATCAGATTGCCCAGATCATCGTACAGGTTCACCGTTACTCCAGCTATACCCGTTTCTCCAGGATCCTGGATACCGTCTCCGTTTGTATCAATCCACACAGCATTTCCAATTCCTGCGCCGGCACTTACACCCGCGTCAATCGTCAGATCATCTCCATTTTGTGGATCGAATGAGAACGTAGCGGTAAATCCACTCATATCCGCATCACTATCGTTATTTCCATTACCGCTGTCCTGAGGACCAAAACCGTAATTCATATTTCCGGCAGATGCATTTGGCTCAAAGCCAACATAATAATCTCCCGCCAGTACATCTTCAAACAGATACATTCCATTGGCATCCGTCCATACACTATCCAGCGCATTACCACTCGCATCATATAACACAACCAGTACGCTATCCAGTCCGGTTTCACCCGGATCCTGTATACCGTCCATATCTGCGTCTACCCAGACAAAGTTTCCAATGTCGGCAACCGGGATTAAGCCCGTGTCGTGGGTGTTGTCATCTCCTAACAATGGATCAAACGTAAATTGTGGCGTGATTCCGGTTAATGGATCTGCCTCACTATCATTGGTGCCATCTCCACTACCCTGGGGACTGAAATCGAAGTCACCCGTGGCCGTACTTGTATCAAATTCGATACTGTAATCTCCCGCCGGAACG
>ENA-ORXR01001930-ORXR01001930.1-marine-metagenome-genome-assembly--contig:-NODE-1930-length-20745-cov-10.898877_pt1 | contig 20745 bp, 22 predicted proteins | sample MGYA00237866_ERZ511479 | MGnify/ENA metagenome assembly ERZ511479 | reverse complement strand
TCCGCATCTTCTCCGCGGTCGTCTCCCCCCTCGACTCCACCCACCGCTACCGTTTCCGGTCATGGAGGCGTCGGTGCTCGTGCCCGCATCGTCGGCGCTCATCACGGAGTTTTTTGTGCACCTCCCGGCTCTCGGTTTCGCCATTTGTGGCGTTTACTGGCCCTTACAGTGCCTTTGGAGACCATGATCACCGCCGCACTCGCCCACCCCCCTCCATGTCCGCACTCTTCTTCTTTCTGTCTACGAGCTGCCCCCCTTTGCTCCCCGTGCTGCTTCTTTCTCTCCCGTGTCTTGTTTTTTCTTGGGCTTCGGTGCGGCATCATTTTAAATACATTTCGGCGCTTCCTGATCACTTTGCTGTTTTCTTGGTGCTCGTGGCACTTCTTTCGGGTGGTTTTCTAGGGTACCGAGCTGTTTTTTGGTAGGAGAAAGTCAACTAAACCAGGTTTCGCAACACCAGCCACTTGCGACGCTCGTGGAGGGCACAATCTTTCGCAAAGAGTACCACTTTTCTTGGGCGTACTGACCAGTACGACGCGTCGCATCTCAGACTGAGGTGAAATAGCCCGAGTACACATATTCGGGGGTGTTCTTGCCTCGTTTTCCCAGTGCTATTCCAAACTAGTACACCAGCGAGCATCATACAGAAAGCACTCAGAAGCCAACTAGGATAGAGCTCAGAGAGCAGGAAGAGAACAAGAACACGGAAAGAAACAGGCCACCAAAGCCACCTCCAACACGGAAAAAGGACATAAAGCAAGGCAGAATCTCAGAACAACACAGAACAAGCAGCCGAGAAGCCGAAAGAATCCATACCAGGCACTAAAGGAGCGGTAAAAGAGAGGCGTGGTCAGCACTTGGCCTGTTAAAAGTGAGCGATGTAGCATAGGGAGAAACCGCATGTCCGCAGGCAGTAGATAGCAGTCCGGTATGTCACTTGGGAATCAAAAAGAGCATGTTTGTGGCAGTTTCGCTACACAGCTTCGGACTGCCGTTTAGCTGGCCTGAAGTCACCCCCCGCGGGTAGGAGCTTCAGAGGGACACTGTCAGGGATGTGATTTTCTTGAAGTCTGAAAGGCTGTTTTCTTCGTGCGCCCGTTTCGTCCCACAAAAGAACAACCCAGCGCAGTGGTGCTTATCGCGCGTTCACGCGCAAACGCGTTTTTATTGCTAAAAGCTCCGGAAAACTCTTGCAGACCCTTCTGAGTGGCGCGGGAAAAGACTACTTCGCCCACAACAACTCGTGCAGCGGACGAGCGCAACGTCCGGTTTGTCACATTTACACCATCTAATGCGTCTCGCAGCGCTGAGCACTCCCATAGCCTTCCTTTAGACCTGTAGCCGCTTTCTTTCGCTTCAAACCTTCGGAACGCTCTCCATGCGGAGGAAGTCTAGCTATAGAGCGATCATGTCACTGACGCGGTCGGCGTGTACAATCTCCCCGCAGTCAGCAGGCAAAAAAACTGTCAAAAGACAGCCACAATGACCGTGACACAGCGACATTGATGGACGATTGGGTCAGGAGATCCTAGGCCGTCATGGCGATTGGCTCCGTGCGGCTCTTGACAGCAGGTGACTTTGTTTACACCAGATTGTGGGTCACTCCGTAGAATGAAAGCCACAAGACTCTTTCGGCCTCGCCCGCATTTCCTGCACACCTCTTGAACAAAACGGCATCCTTGCGAGTGACCTTGTGGACGGGGTTTAGGATCATGAAACAATAAAAACGCGTTTGCGCGTGAACACAGTTTAAGCACCACTGCGCAGGCACTAATCCAGGATGACGAACCCACGTATTTGGACGACCACAGACAACAGTGTGAGCCCGCGCCAGTGGGCGCATCCCAGAATCGACGTCCGCGCTTCGGCTGTGTTTGTATTAGCTCCTGAAAAATGAGTCTGCTGCAAGAGGGACCGCAAACTGTACAGCAGTCAGGATGCGTGACCATTGTTAGCCACGAACCTATCATCTGCCTACATATTAGAAGAGGAGGCCGCCGGGAAATCCAGCGAATGTGATCACCTCTGATTTGTGACCGGAAGCTCCTTATCGACGCGAACCTGCCAAGTTGTTGCTGAATTTGGACCCGGGCGCGCCACTTGTAGCCTGCTCTCAGACGAGCTACATGTCGCAGAATCTGGGAGCCGCCTGGGAACGGCCAAGGTGACAGTCGCGCTCTCAAAAACTTTTCCCTGACTCCTTGATCCACCTGATTCTAGATGGACTTGCAGCCTGCTTAAGATGTGCGCTACAAGGCACGGCATCCAGTCTCAGTCTCGAGCCTTCTTGAACTGTCTCTAGTAAACGACCTGCAGACTTGTATCCCACGCTTCTTACGTCCTGGCAGAGGCTGGGCTACCGCCGGGCTCCTTTTTATGCTCCAGGCGTCCTTTTCGTCTCCACAGGGATAATCTAGGGCCCCAGAACAGCCCAGTAACCCCCAAGTGGGGTGGTACACTTTCCCGAAGATGCACGGATAGTGCTTCATTTTCGAATCGATAGTGTCAATCGATAGTACAATACTTGCTGTTGTTCGCATAGACTTGAGGAGTACTCGCGCAGGTTCTTCTGGGAGTCAACGGACAGCGTGCAACGTTCTCACTCGCGTAGCTTTGCGCTTGCACTCGCACGTGACCCTCCTTGCTGTCATCGCCACACTTTAGTACACGATGTACTGCTCTTGAGGAGACGCGCTTGGCTTTTGCGGCACGTGGCGGCATTGGCGACGGAGTGGCGGAACATGACGAGCCATCTACTCTGACGACAGCGGCATTGGTCCAGAGGTGCGCTGAAGTCCACACGGGCACATAAAAAAGCCACCACGGCGACGCCCTGGGACCAATATTGACTCTCTGCTGTCAAATGTCGGACGGACCATGGCGCGCTGCTTTGTTACATCATGGGTTCTTGAATATTAGCATGGCACGGATCTTCGCTCAAGCATCTGACTGGTACCAGTTTTTTTTGTCCGGCACTGGCTTCATCCAGTGCTTGACTCCTATGCAAAGTGCTCATCGGCATACGTGATTTCCTGATAGTCGCGATTGTCTGCATGCGTTCCACCCGTCCGATGTAGTTCGCCACGTGCTGGCATCAAACTTCGCCATTGACGCTCTTCAGACATCCTCTCCGTCGTTGGAGTTGCTCGGCAGCTTGACCGCAAACTGCCCCGTGCCTGGGTGTATGATAGTGGATGGCGCAGCCACTCTTGGGCCCGTCTGCTCCAGTGCTCTTCTGGCCTTGGGAACACCATCTTTGTAGACAGCCGGTGCATTGGTCGATGCGGGTTCATGTAATCAACAGTGCTCGGCACCCAAGCCAGATGCAGCGGGGGACGCACTGGACGTTGTTGAGGTCAGCTCGCGTCGATCAACGCCGAGGCTAACATTCCCAGTCACGGTTTTGAACATGGTTCGGCCCGTGAAATGGTACGGGCTTTCTTGTGCGGATGATTGGAGCCTCTGTTCTCTTTTCTTGCATTCAGTGCATGTACGTGCGCACCACTTATCCGTCGATTGCGCGGGCGGCAGCCTAACTCCGACCTCTCTCAGTGGCTTCGTCTTCATGTGCGTACGTTCCTTGTGTTTGTCGTTGAGCTTGGCACCGCACGCTGCGTGGGACCGCCGGTTGCCCAGCCGCTGTTGTGCGCATACTTTCTCCCTCGAGGGCATCGTTTGCCACATTCTTGTGTCGAACAGCGCGGCTGCTGTCGTCCGACGCGCTCCAGCGGCGCCTGAGAACTTGGGCTCGGCAACTACCAAGTGCTCAGTGGCGGGATGCCCTCAGGTCGTCGGAGAGAGCACTCTAGAGCAAGGATCTTCCACACGGGACTGAGGTGGCGCGGGAGTGAACGCTACTTTAAGGAACGCATTTCTTGCGAGTCTCAAGCACTAGCGGATGACCGGCAGAGTAATCTTGTCACGATGGTGCATGTTTTACGGTTTCTCTCGTTCACCGGCATACCAAAGAAATTCTGTTGAACCTTGCGGGCATGTCACTTTGTGCTGAGGCCAACTACTCCGTGAGAGGTGAACAGACACATACAGAAGCGACGGCGCATTTGTTTCGACCAAGGAGCGAGTTCTAAATGCGTTCCGAGATTCTTCCCGCATCGCGCGCGAATGCTGTTGCCGTGCCGGTAGTAGTTGCGGTCGCCAACGGAGTCGCTCCTGTTAGAAAAAGGCAGCACGACTGTCTGCCTTCAAGCAATAGAGAAGACGTGAAACGCAGCAAACAGCTTCCGACTGTGGCACCAGAGCAGTCCTGCAAGGCAAGCGCCACGTAGAACGAGAGACAATATGAGCAACCGCAATACAGCTGCTGGGCAGGTGGGATGTTTCCGGTCCCATCTAGACCACCTGTGCCGCCAGGCGCGCCAGACCTCTCAGCCCCCGCGCCCACGCCACCGTCGTCTGTGCCTGCACGAAAGCCTCTCGGCATAATCACCGACGGCCGCTAGCCGGATTAAGCTTTCTCGCCCGCATCCCTGCCGACCGCAGGCAGCATCCGCGGACCCGCCACCGTCGTCTGCCACGTCGGCGGCCGACACATATGGCGCCAGCGCTGGCGGGGCCCACTACGCGAACGTGCGATGGCTTCTCACGTGCCGGTGACTTTTACCAACTCCTTGCAGAAAAATTCCGGACCAGCCCTGTCTCTTACCGCTACCTTCGAATCCCCATCGCAAACGGCCGGCGCTGGCATCTTTGTGGCTTCCCACACGGCGGCCACAGCGGCCGTGGCGCATTTTCCACCACCTTTCGTGTCGTCGCTCTCTTGATGCCTACTGCGAGAGTGCGCGGCGTTGGTGGAATAGAACGAGCACCCGCGTCATCGTGGCAGAGCCGCGCGCCCGAGCGGGCTCGGCATTCCGGCGCGGACGCGCAGGCGGTTGCGCAGATGTGACATGAAGCGTTGCAGGTGTCAGAAAGCCAACTTTTGGCGCGGCCTCCTCCCAAGACAGATCCAGAGCCCCAAACGTGCTCCCTCCCCACACCAGCCGCTGTGTCCCGCCATCCGCACCCTGGTCGGCCACAATGAAACTGGAAAGCGACCACGACGGACCTTCGGACGTCGGAAGCCGCCCCAAAGGCAACCACGCACGCCGCCAGCACAAGGCAGGGCGACGCCGCCAGAGGCAGAGGCACTTTTGGCCGCCGGCTAGCATCTGTGGTTGGGTGGGAGGCGGAACAAATGACTGGAGAATGCCGCACGGCGCCCGTGCGGCCGCGATTGAGTGGCGCTGCGAGCGGAACGGCTGTGCCCCACGTGGGGGGGCTGTCAGCCCGCAGAGGGGGTGCTTGTCGGCCGCGCCAACCGTCACACAGGGCGGTGCAGCTAATGGGTGCCCGCACAGCCGCTGCCGTCTCCGAGGGGCTCGGGCGCACTGCCCCCACATCGTCTCCGACAATGATTGATATTGAAGGTATTTTGCTGACCTCTAAAAATGGCGGTTGCAGAGTAGGTGCAATAATTCAACAGCGTACGTGGACCAATGGAAAGGCTAGAAATCGTCTGAATTCCTTACAGAGTCTCCCCATGCAGCTCTGCGCACTGGAAACGCACATCAGGAATGAGAAATCACAGGTCTGGCCCAGAACCCTCTCCATGCCCCCTTCAGGCCCAAGAAAGCGGCCCAAAAATCTCAGGAAATCTCTTTGTGGGTTGCAATGGCTCTGCGTGACTCCTGCACGACATGTTGAATGGCTTGCAAGAGTGCTGACGGCACCTCTCAGCTAATAGTTCGATCGTGGCTTGTCGAACAGCCAATTCGACTTCATGTCGACGCCCTGTCGTCGGCTCTGCCTCCCTTCTCTTTACGACCACCATTTTTTGGAGGTTAGCAAGAGTTTTAGGGTGAGATTCTTCCAACATCTATAATTGTTCATGCAAAGTGCATCATCTACGCATGTAACTAATAATGGTGCTATGAACAGTAGCGCACGGGACTCGGTGAGTCGCACCGTAGACAAGCCCCGTGAGAGTGAGCCCTATTTCTCCTATACCGACCGACGGCCGTTCATGGAGCAGCGCGGCTGTCTCCTTCTTCACCAAGGACGCGCGACCACCAAGCAGCCCCATGATGGAAAAGGCGGCGATCCGAGCGGCTGTCGAGAGCATCCTGCGCAACCGTTTCATGCACGAGGACTTACGAGACGGCCAACTCGAGGCCATCAAAGCGGTGGTCGACATGGATGTTCCTAACGCCAGCGTCCTGTCCATTATGGGCACTTGCCACGGAAAGGTACGACATATCTCATCTCTTGTAATCATGGCACTCCGAGACGCCGCCTACAGCCCAAATTTGGCATCTTTTGATTTGTTGGGCCCATACTGACTCCATAATTGCTTTGCTTTCTCGCGAGTGCTTCTGGCGCGCGTTACGAGCAGACCGTGATCGTGGGCGTGGCAGCCACGCTCTTGCGCATGCACGAGCGATCTCTTTCTGTTTTTGTGACTCCGCTTAACGGCATCGGTCGGCAGCACGTCCGGTCATTCCAGGAAGCTGGCATCGAGTGTCGCGGGCTTTGGGGCAGCACAACCGAGATGGAGCGCCTGAACCTTAGCGAAGCTGTGGCCTCCCGCACTCTTGTCATCCTTGTTGCGTCTCCTGAGGCCATTGTCAACAACCCTACCGTGATCAGCAAGATCAAAGCCGAGCGACTCGGACTCGTCGCCTTTGATGAGGCTCTCTTTTTCGAATCCTGGAGCCGCTGGCATCCCGATCTCTCCCTCGCTGCCTCACGTTTGGATTGCGGACGACGCCTAGCGCTGTCGGGGACTGTGCCCATCAGAAAGACGTCCGTTATACAAGCGGCATTAAGATTCTAGGAGCCTCTGGTCGTTCACCGCGGTCTGTTCCTGCGCCGCAACCTTGTCATCCGAATCATTCGCCTTGACTCTGCTTACGGCGGTGGCGGCTCCTCTCGCATCGACAACTACCGTTCCGACCTCGAGCATGCGCAACGCGATGTGTAAGCCCTTCAAATGGCCACTACCTGCCGAGACGTTGGTGGCAAAATGATCATCTTCACTCCGTCTCGGTCCGAGGCGGCACGTGTCGGCACGGAACTCAAGAGCTTGTCCGAGTCGTGAGCGCGTCTTGATCGCTGTCAGGTGGAGCCTCTTCAAGTCGCCATCTGCCACGCTGGGCTCGACAATCGGGCCGCGACTGAGCACCTGTTCGCCTCAACGACAGGGATCGTTGTCGTCGCCACAATCTCGTTGGAATGGGCGTGCATTTTGCTCATGTGCGAGCAGTGCTGCACTTTGTACGTGTTGCGCGTTTCCTACTTCTCTCACTCACTTGCTTCTACCCATGTGCGATAGAATCTCATTCAACTGGCCCTGATCGTCCGTGTGTCGACGCTGACCATCGTTAATTCGACGGATTGTGGTTCTGAGATCTAATTGTGTGCTTAGTTCTATCTAACATGCTTTTTTGTAGTCACTGTGTACCTGAGCTTGGGACCTTGCTCTCTACTGACGCTTGTGTCGTACTCTTTTGACGATCAGGGAGGTGCTTGCTCTGTTTCTGAGTACACACAGTAGATTGGTAGAGCTGGCCGTGACGGTGCTCAAGCTGTTTGCGTCTGCTTCTTAAATACACTCAACTTGTATGGTGTTCGTCACCGCATAAAAGAGAAGATGATGACGGAGAGTGAGTTGTCGACGCTCGTCACCAAAATCGTCGACCGCACGACCGTTACCGTAACAACTTCATTCATGCACGTGGCGGACTTCCGGGCAGCATGCGTCGGGCCCAAGAAGGTCAGCCATGTGTTGGCCGCTCTTCATCGCCTAGGTGCCAGCAGGTCTGGAAGAGCCGTTCCATGCCGTGTTGCCGTGCGGCCAGGCAAGAAGACCTTCGACGGCAATGAAGATCTCTCTGAAGATGCGCTGTCACTCTGGCGGGGGAACATTTTTCCGCAGTTCCGTCGGCGCTCGGCACACAGAGTGCCAATGGCGAGGTTCGACATACGCGCTGTTTGCGGTGCCGTCCCATTTATGTACCGCGGAGAGGCGGGACCTGCTGCAGTGCATGAAGCCGGTGAATAAATGCGCCACGAAGGACTTCTTGTCGTTGACACCAGCGAGACCTTCTCCAATGTCACGCCTCTCAACATTGTCGCCGACATCGACCAGGACGGCTGGCCGAAGCGTCTGGTTGACATGCTCAAGGCTGATTCCCAAGCGGAAATCGAATCGCTTTTGGAGACGCACTCCTTCCTGCAATCTAGAGGCTGCATCAATCGGCAGCTCGCCTCTCGCTTTGGAGCTGAGTCGCAGGTTGGTCTTCCTCTTTCAGACTGCCTGTGCAGCGGCTGTGCTCCTGATGGGCCTTACTTGCGTGCTCGTTGTCCTATCCTTCCGGAGGTGTAAATCTGGTCCCCACTCTCGCTTTGTGATAGGCTTCGTGTGTGGTCCCTCCTCTTTCCTTTTTCGTCTTCCCCTGCATGTGTCCTTTTCATGCCCTTCATTCTTTGCATCTTCACTTGTACAGGGCTGGATACGCTTGTGTTCTTTTAGTGTTCATCGGGGATGGTGTGGCTCCCGGTGTGGCTCGCGGTCATACGCATCCCACCCCTGCTGTTCTTTCCTGATCCATGTCACTTGTAGGACGGCAATGTGATTGATTTTTGATGTTTGAATTGCCAGTGTGATTCGGTGCACAAGTTCGCCTGCTGTTTGAGCTCTTCTGCTTTACATGTTAGATGTACGAACGACGGTATTGTTTGAGCTCTCGTTGGTATGTGGATGATCGTGGAATGCGAGACACGTGTAGAGTCGAGGAGCGCACAGCTCCTGCGCCGCAAGTGCCAGAGTCGTGTCGGACGCGCATCCCGCCGCCGCCCTCGTTGGTCCTTGTGTGCGGTAGTGCCGGAGTACAGGGACAGCAGCTGCACACAGCCCCGCGCACGATACGCGACATAGCGTAGTCACTCCACGTTGACCTATCACTTTTCCCTTCTCTTTGCGCATCATACCCAGCACTACATGACCGCCTCTTAGAAAGTGTGGGCCGCCAACACGTTGAACTATCTGGATGCCAATACAAGATGATGGGTACTTCCCTGCAGCGCCACACCTGGGTGGCCCCAGGCACCTGGTGCGCGCACTGCGGCGTACCGTTTGGGGCGAAGTCGGTGCTGAACCTCAACAGTGTCCGTTTTTGCGTTACAGCTGTTTTCGTAAGCACACGTGCGACATGATCGACGAAAAACAGTTCCGCAGCGTCGCAGCGCGTCGGCGCGTCGGTGTTTGGCGGTTGCTACCTGCAGGGCTTGCGTCCACATCATCTACTTTTTTTTGTTCTGTGCGTTCGACGGCGTCGCGTTCTCAGCGGCGCGGGCGCCGCCCAGCGTGGCGGCGCAGCGCGCGATTCCTGAGGATGCCAAACGGTAAACGGGCAGCAAGATCCTGTCCGCCACCGCCGCCACCCGAGCGCCACATGGAAAGCAAGATCCCCCCCTGCCATCGCCGCCGCGTTCTGACCGCCGCCTATCATCGCCGCATCACCGGCTGTACAAACACCACCAGATGTTTGCCGGTGTACGCCAGCATGGGGAGTGGGGCCTGCGGCGACGGCCAACTCGCACGGCGGTCGCACCGCGCTCGCCCGCTTCGGCCACGTATCGCGCAAGCAGCTTCTGCGGGTGCGGCGACGTCCGCTCTCCTGGTCTGCCGTCCCCACCACCCCCCACCGGTGTCGAGCGGCCACCGCCGGCGGGGGGCGTCATCCGAGCCCCCACTTCGGAGCGGCGTGCCGCGGCGCGTGGCGCGGGGTGGGCGGGTTTCCCGCCGGCCGCCGACAAATCGCGTCTCCCGCGTGCAAGGCCGCGATGTCCGCGTTCAGATCAGCTTCGCGCGCCGGCGACAGGCAGGCGAGGGCGGCCAAGACGCCGCCGCCGCCGCCGACGCCGCCGCCGCCGCCGCCGCCGCCGCCGTCTCCCCGCCATCATCTTCGGGACTGCCGCAGTCGCCGTGAGCGGCGGTGGAGGCGGCGGCGGCAACGGGCGACGCAGCCGACCCGCCCGTGTCGCTCGTGTCGTGGGTGCCCGCTACAGCGAGGGGCGCGGCGCCCCGGGCGGCGGCGGGGGGCGTCGTTTTTTGGGTGTAAAGCCGGTGACCGGTGGGGGGGACGCGTTCGTTGCTGGGGTGGACCAGTCCGCGTGAGAAACCCGTCGCCCGCGGCGCTCACGGTCGGCCGCCGCTGGCCCTGCGCCGTGCGCATCGTCCGCACGCGCCGTCCCTGATGCTGCCGCTGCCACAGTCGCCGCCGCCGCCGCTGTCGCTAGGCGCCGCCCCCCTCGACACTTCCGAGCTCTCCGTCGACGGCGGCTGCTGGAGCAGCGAGTTGACAACCTGCTCATGTTCTGCCGCGTCGGCCCAGCCGCCTGTGGGCGCATCCGCGTCATCCCCCCCACCGTCCGCGCTGCCGCCGGCAGCAACCATCCCGTGCGGGCGCGCAGACGGCTTCCGCGGCTACGTCGCCGTAACGGAACCCCCGCCGCCGCCGCCACCGCCCGACGCGCGCGAGGTGGCCGGATCCGTCCACTCCATGGCACTCACGCACGCTTGGGAGGGGCCAAACAAAGCGGCGGTGGCGTTTGCGGCCGCAACGGTCGCAACCGCCAGCCAGTCGGGGGACGCCCAGCCCCCGTCCGCGGCCCAGAACTTGGGCGGCCGCGGCGGCCGTGGCGGCTTCGCCGTCGACGGTCCAGCGGCGCCGGTAGCAACGGCTGGGGTGGCGCCAGCCGCACGGCCGCCGGCAGCGGGGTCTCCCCCGCACCCGACGCGTGGGCGGCGGGGGCGCGCTTGGCGGCAGACCGCTTGCGGCGCCGCCGCGCGGTGCTATTGTGGCCGCCACGGCGGGTCCCGCCGGCCGCCCGCCTCGCCGCCTCTCGCGCTCAGTGCTCCCACCCAGTCCAGTGAGATGGCTGGAGACCATCTCGGCCATCGGTGTGCATTTGATTCAAGTCACAACGTCAAATTTCTATACTAAGCCCGATCGTTGTCGCGCAGGCCATGAGTTAGGGAGGTCGTCGAAGATTAGAGTGCAAATCGACTTATGCGAGCGTTCAATCGTCATGAATCCGCATACGATCATCTGCAATCGACTCGAGTTGTCCCCCGGTCGCTTCTCAGCAATCCAGCGATCGGCCAGATTGCACGCTGCAAGGCACCCCCGTCTGGGAAACACGTTCCAGAGCTTGTCATGCGATTTGGGTTTCCCAGACCCCTCTATCCCCAAGATATTTTCCGTTGAGCCGCTTTGGCCTTACAGCCAATCTCGTGATTGATGGCTCCCTACCAACGGTCTAGTTTGCATGAACGGTGCGTGTTCAGCCTTGACATTGGACACGAGCCGCGCATTACAGCTGTTAGCTTTTAGGCTCACCGCCAGCTCTTGGGTGTGGCCCCCCACCGACCAACACGGCCGTGCCACTACTGTACCGACGCGACGTATCCCCCCGGGGGCCCCTGAAAGGCCGAGTCACAGCGCGGGCTGTGCCTTCCAGGACGCTCCCAACCAGCACCTGCAGTGTGCGGCCGTGCGGCGGCGGCGGTCGGAGGCACACACGCCCAGGTGAGTGGCCTCTGGCCACACCCAGCACCCCCCCCCCACCCGGCGGCTGCGCTCGTGCAGCCTGTGACTCGCACGCACGACGCTGCCGCCCGCCTGGCACGCGCCAGCTGCGGCGCGACTGTGGTGGCCGACGGAGGGCGCGTCCGCCGCCCCGCATCCGTCCAGAGTGGCGCATGGTGACGCGGCCCACTCGGCGACACCGCGTTCGGCACGCCCAGCACCGGCTCACCTCACCTGCGCGCTGTGTTCCGCTGCTGCGGCCGCTACCGCGCTCGCCGCCCCACCCCCACCCACCCCCATTCTGCGACCTCGCGCGCGTGACACGCCCGAGGCGCGGGTGATCGGGGGCGGTCGCCACCGCTTCCACCCGTATCACGCCGTCACGAGGAGGGCGGCACGGGCGCGCGCGCTGTGGGCCGTCCCTGCGCCGCCGGTCACGTGGCCCGGCGGTGCGTGGGCGTCCCGCCCACACGCTCGGACGGAGTCGACTCATGCACGTGGTGCCGACGCGTGCGTGCCACTGTTTGGTTGGCATCGAGAGTCGCGCCCGTTGCAGTCGCCTTATCTCCCACACGGTTCGTGCGTGCGGCTTGGTGGCGTCCAGCCACGACGCTTGGGCTGACAAGAGCGGGTGGCGCCTGTTTGTCTACCCCGCGCTGACTGTCGCGGACGATACCAGCTGCATCCCTCCTCGTCCTCACCCCCTCGCCACTCTCCCATCTTGTCAGCTGTGCGCCCAGAGATGAGCGGCCGTAAGGCATCAGACGAGCGACTGGAGACGCTGTTGCGCTCATTTGTACACGACTACCTTGTCAAGCAGCAGCTCCTCAAGACGGCGGAAATGCTGCGTCGCGAAGCCGTTGATCGAGGACTTCGGGTCAACGGCCCCGCACTGGACGCGGCGCCCAATGCCTTCCTGTCCGAGTGGTTCAGTTTCTTCTGGGATATCTTTGCGCAGCGCTACACGACGGCGGCCATGGCCTTGAGGGCCGACGGCATGGTGACGGCGACGCAGGGTTACCCGCCGGCGGCTGGGACTGCCGTGGCGGAAGCGGCGGCTACCGCTGCTGTCGCCGCCGCCGCTTCCGTAGTGGGTGCCAAGCAGCGCGCCGCCGGTGCCGCCGACGGCCGGCCGGGGGTCGGCGTATATGCCAATGGTGGCGGGGCGGGTATGGGTCCTGGAGACAACGGCGCCAATGGCGCTGGCAGCTACCAGGGTGGCCCGTCTGGGCTGCTTCCCAACGGCGTGGGCGTGGGGGCGCTGGACCCGGTCGCGGCACTGGCGGCCGGCGGGGCGGTCGCGGCGGGGGCGGGCACCAAGGAGGACTTTTCCCCAGCCTTTTTTGATGGTTTGAGTGGCACCGTCCCGTCTGGCACCACTGAGAACACCCTCTCCTTTGACGCAAATGGCGCGCTGACGGGCTCCATGTCTCACCTGGCGACCTCGGCGGGGCGGGGGGATCGGGGACATCCGGCTGGGCGCCCGGAGATGAACGGCACCATGGGCCCGGCCCTCACCCAGCAACAGCTGGCCGCAGGAAGTGCCCGCGCCGCCCGTGCTTCTCGGGCGGCCAAGACCAGTGGCAGCAGTGGCAACAGCCACTCCCCTTCCTCCCGGAAGCACCCCGTCGACGTGCTCGGCGTGGACGCGACGGCGCAGGGTCCCATACCGCCGTCTTATTTTGCCAACATGGCGGTCGCCTCCCAGCGGGGCGTCGCGCCTGTGAGCGCCGGGCAAGGGGCCTCCCAAATGGCGGGCCCTGGGTTTGGCGGTGTCGCGGGGATGCCGATGGTGTCGGCGGAAATGCCCCCACCTCCGCCCCCTCCGCCGCCACCACTGGCGGTGTCCCGGTTTGGAATGGACGGCGGCGGTGGTCCCGATGCGGGTGTGGGCAACGGCGGTGTCGCTGGCCCCGGGCGGTCCATGTCGTTGCTCGGGGAAGCGGCCGAACAGGATCCGATGCGCGCGGCCGTCCTCGTGCGGAACCACGCCACGAAGGAGGGGCTGCGGCTTCCCGATGGCGCCATCCCCGTCGACTTGTGGCCCCAAGGCCTCGTGTATGTGTACGAGAATCGCTTCCGCTTTCACCCGAGCGGCCAGCTCATCCCAATTCCGGAACACCCCCACGATGCGGTGTCCCTCAATGCACGGGCGGCGGCGGCGACGCAGCTGGCACAAGCCAACAGCAACGGTAACGGCCGAGTACAGCTGCAAGAAAAGCAAGCATTTCGGCCGCAAGAGCAGCAGCGGTTACTACTACAGCAGCAGCAGCAACAACATCAGCGTCACCAACAACATCAACCCAACCAAAACGGGCCGCCAAATGGCCAACCCTTATCCATGCAGATGCAGGTCAACCAGCAGCTGCAGACAAGCCAACAGCAAGCACAACAACAGCAGCATCATTTGCGGCAGCTGCAGCAATACCAAGACAGGATGGTGGCGAATGGGGCAAGGGTGGGAGGCGTCCCCGGCATGCCACCCAACTTTGCACCAGGCACCATGGGTGCCGGCGTCGGTGGTGGGCTGATGCTGGGGGCAGGCGGCGGCAGCGGCGTCGGCGGCAGCGGCGGAGGTGTCGACCCTCGCATGGCTCCCTCACCGGCCCAATCCAACATGGCCCAGCAGCAGCAGCCCGGGCAACCCGGCTTTGGACGGCCCACCGGGCAGCCGCCCATGGCCCCGTCCTTTCCTCAACCCGGCCACATGTCACCGGCCAACAGTGCCGGTGCGCGCTCCGTGCCTCCGCTGCCGACACCAGAGCTCAGCATGAGCGGCAGCGGTAGCGGTGGAGCCACTGGCGGCGGCCGCGGCAGCGGCGTAGCGTCGTCGTCCGTGCAGAGCAACACGTCGACGGCGACGGCCAAGACCGGGCGGGGCCGAGGTCGCGCTATTTCCACCCGCGGGCGTGGCCGTGGCGGCGCCACCGGGACCGCTCGTAAGGGAAGGGCGATAGGGGCGTCGGCATCACCCGCAGGCGCCGGCCGCGGGCGGGGACGAGGCGGCAAGGGCGCCCGCGGCGGGGCGGCAGCGGCCAAAGCGGCGGCCGCCGCCGCGTCGGCGGGCAGCCGAGCCACCGAAGGCGAGGGGTCCTCCGACTTGCAATCGACCGGGCCGACCGCATCCGCGGCAACGGCGGCGGCGGCATCGCCGTCTCGAGCATCGCCAGCGTCGGGGGCCAAGGGCGGTGCACAACGGGACGAACAGCCGCTCGGCAGTGGCGCGGGCGGTGTCGCGGCAGGTGGCGCCTCGGGAGGAATGCGCGCTCCCGCTGTTGACCCGTCGACGTCTGGGCCGATGGGCCCTGGGATAGGCGGTGCGGCAGCCGCCGCCGCTGCTGCCGCCGCTGCTGCTGCTGCTGCTGCGAACCCGGGCGAGTACGCCGACACGCTCGGGCTCTTTGACGGCAGCCCCCCTGCTGGCGGTGGCGGGGGCGGCGACGGGGACGGGGAGGCTCTGCAGAGCATTGAGCAAGCGGTCGGCGGGGGGTCTCTGGGGCTTCCCGACGTTGGCACTGGCGCAGCTGCTGGTGGCGGAGCGGCCGACTTGAGTGGCCTCGGCCTCGGCGACGACGTGTCGGGGTTGGGTGCGATGGGGGAGAGCAACGAAGCGAGCTTGCAGTACCTCATGTCGGTGGTCGACGGGGACGTTGGTATGTTCCTGGCATGAGGTGGGCGGCGTTGGGCTCTGGCGCGTGCGGTGACTGTGGTTGGGCGTCCCCATGCTTTTCTTGCAATCAGCTGAGTGTGTGAGCTATGCATTTCTCTCTTGTGGGCGTGTTGACTCGCGCGCTTTTCCCTTCTTGCGGCTGCGCAGCAGCCAACTGGCCTCTACGGCCCCCCATAACTACCTCCTCGACCTGCCATAGGCGACGCGCCACCCCTCGACCGTTTTTACTTCAACGTCGCGGCGAAGGTGGTTGCGTCTGTCGACCAGCGCTGTCGCCGCCGCGCAGTCGTCCTGTGTCCACGACAAGCGTGTGGCAGAGGGGACGCGCGGCAAACCGCCTGGCGGTGTTGAGCAAGCAGCCGCCGCACCCAGCGTTGGTATGGACAGGGGCACCAGGTAGTTCCACAGTTGAGCCGTCGCTTGCGATGATAGCGGGCCGAATCGTCACCCCACGCCCCGGCCCCCCGCCCCCCTCAAAACGCAACGGTCTCCTTGATAGCCTCCAAGCATCGCTCCACATTCGGCAGGTAGTACTTTTCATGCGCGAGCGGGAACGGTGTGTCCCACCCACAAACACGCTTCACGGGCGCTTCCAGCGAGAGGAAGGTGTCGGCGGCTACGGTTGCGGCTACCTCTCCCCCCAGCCCGCCGCTCAGCGGCGCCTCGTGGCTAACCACCAATCGCCCCGTCCGCTTCACCGACGCGACGACAGCGTCAATGTCCCACGGGCAGAGGGTTTGCAGGTCCAACACCTCAGCCGAGATGCCGTCCTCCGCCGTGGCCCGCTCGGCGGCGGCACACAGCACGTGCACCTGCGCACCCCAGCCGACGAGCGTCACATCCGACCCGTGCCGGACGACCTCCGCAACGCCCAACGGGATTTCGTAATCCCCGACCGGCGTTGTCGCCACCGACGCGCGATACAGGGCTTTGGGCTCCATAAAGATGACCGGGTTGGCGTCCCGAATGGACGCAAGGAGGAGGCCCTTGGCTCGGACCGGGTCCCTGGGCATGACGACCTTGAGCCCGGGGGTGGCACAGTAGAGCGCTTCGGGGCTTTGACTGTGGTACAGGCCCCCGTGGCCAACGGCACCGCAGGGCATGCGCAGCGTCAGGCCGGCAGCGTAGGCGCCGCCAGAGCGGAAGCGGAACTTAGCCGCCTCATTGGCGAGTTGGTCGTAGGCTAGCAAGGGGATGCAAGGTGCAAGACCAGAAGGAGGACGAAAAAGACTAAGCAACTGCGTCAGTCAGCTGCCGCCGCGCACTCGCCCCGCCACAGATAATGTGCCCATCCCCACTGTCAATTTGCCGGCCTCAAGGTGTATCATCCTCCCCACTGTTCCCCAGAAGACGGCCGCTCCACTCCACTCCACGTACCGGGCAGCGAATAATCGGCGAACTGTATCTCTGCCACTGCCGTTACCCCCGACGCCGCCAACCCAATCGCAAACCCCGCAATACCCTGCTCACAGAGCGGGGTGTTGAAGACGCGGTCAGGCCCAAACTCGTCGCGAAGGTCCTGCGTGCATCGAAAGACGCCGCCAAACGCTACGTCCTCCCCAAAGACCACCGCCGACTCGTCTGCCGCTAGCGCTGTGCGGAGGGCGTCGTTGACGGCGGTGAAAAGGTTCATCGACCGCGTGCCGCCTGTGTCCGCGGAGCCGACAGTCAGCGGGCCGGTCGAGAGGGGAATGGTCACCGACGAGGGAGTCGACACGTCGGCGTCGGCCCCTGCTGCTGTCGACGCTGGTTGTTCAGGAACGGACACGGGCGTGGGAGCGGCCACCGCTTGCTGGGCCGCCTGTCGGCGGCCCCAGGCGGCGACGGACGCGCTGCCAGCAGCCGGCAGCCATGGCGGCGGCAGGCCCCGTAGGCGGACCGCATGGGAGGCTGCCGCACAGACGGCCCTGGAAAGCGTCATGGCGGGGGGGACGTGGGGACAACAGCAGTAGTGGCAGGCATCAGCGCGACCGGTAGTGCCGGACGTTGGGGACCCCGAAGAGGCTGGGGATGTGACGGCTCGCGCCCAGAAGGCAGCCGAAGTCAAGAGGACGACAGCGTCTCCTCACCATAAAGAGTCTGTGGAAGGTGGAGCGCAAAGTAGCTCCCCTGAAAACAGAGGCAGCGAACGCAAACCAACAGAGAAACACCCTGGTGTACCCCTGGAAAGCACTGCCGTCACGCACTCGAGCGGTGGGCTGGGTAGCACGGGTCGCACCAGTTGGATCGAGGCCAGAGACTATACACGAACCGCTTTGAGTGTCACGCTGGTTTCTCGACGGACAGGCGAGACTATTGCGTCTGTACAAACGCATCTGTACACAAACATGGGCAGCATGAAAAGAGAACAATCGAGCAAGTCAACACGGCCCTCAGCCACCAATGCTCCAGGCCCATCAACGGTCACCGGATGCCAACCGACGTCTGCGAATGCCCCGCTCGGCTGCAGTGGGTGCTGGCGGGCCTGCCCCCAAGCCCTCCGCGAACCGCCCCTGCGGTGCACGACGGCGCACACGGAGCTCAAAGTCCGGCCGCACGTGGGGTGGCATCCGCAGCATGCGCACCACACCTTGCACTTCAAGAGTGTGTTCCACCACCAACTTCGCCAGGTAGATGCTCACCGCAAGGGTGGCAAAGTCTGCGCCGGGGCACTTGCGAACGCCGTCGCCAAAGGGCAGCCAGTGGGAGCCTCCCGACACGTCGCAGGTCAAGGATGGATTGCTGACAGGCACACGCAACGGGTCGTGTCGTGCGTCGTTAACCGACATGCCACCATCCCGCAGATGCCGGGCGGGACAAAAGCGGTCGGTGGCGTCGCCCCACGCCGCCTCGTCCAGGTGCGGGGTGCGGATGGAGTACGAGAGAAGTTGCCCCGGCTCCAACGCGTACTCGTCAAGGGAGACTGGCTCAACGACGGTGCGGTGCATTAAAGGGATGGGTGGGTACAGCCGCAGCGTTTCCATCACCACCGACCGCAGCACGGGAAGCTGCCGCAGCGTGGCGCCGTCCAGCTGGCCACCGCCAACTATACCCGCGTCAATCAACTCAATGAGCATGGCGCCACGGGTGGACTCGTCCTCGCACACGTAGCGGGTGGCCGCAAGCATGACCGCAGAGAGGCAGTCCGCGCCGTGGAACAAGAAGGACATGGCGTTGTCCAACAGTTTGATGGGAGCGGTTTCCTTGTCGGTGGTCGACCAGCTACTGCTAAGGTTGCTCAGGATGCACGAAGACTCGGAGGAGCTGAGCGTTCCCGCTGCCCGCTTGGCAGCTAACTTGGATACTTCCTCCCGCATAAGGACGGCAATCTGCTTTCTTGCTCGCAAACCCGCACGTAGAGCGCTGCCGGGGAGGTCGTACGGAAGTAGTGCCGTGAAGCAACCTGACAGTCACAATCATCGATAAAGTGCGCGGCAATCTCACAGGCAGGAGGCAGCGAAGCCACAGCAACACAGGTCAGTTGACTGTTCACTAGAAGGCGATGGCTAGCGTGCTGCCTTCGCTTTGGAACCCTGTTTGAAGAACGGGGTGACTACTAGTCACCCCATATGCTAGAGCTTCCACGCGAGCGCCGCACGTACCGTTGACGTCGTCGTACAGCCGCGCCAACTTTCGACATGTGCGCTTATCGACTACTCGACCAAAGAGCCCCTCTGTGAGGAGGCGCAATGCCATCATCTTGCATCGGGGGTAGGCAGAGCATGCGACACCCGCGGCAACCCACTCGTCCAACTCGAGGGCGACTCGGAACTCGAGCGTCGCCACCAATTCATCGGCAGCGTCTCCCGCCAGGCTCTTGACCGCCGTGGCGTGGTCCGCCGCATGCTCCGCTCCGTTGGTGACAAAGAGGGAGGCCGCCCCAAAGGTGGCAGACCACGTTGGAGGGAACCACCAGCTCGTCGTGCCAGAGCTATCCAGCGCCAAGATGCGTCGAGCGGTCGACGCAGTCAAGGCTGAAACGACCGGCACGGGCCCCAACGTGGTGGTGACGAGGGAGCCGCCGTTGTGGGCCACGGCCGCTGCACAGGCGGCAGGGGACAGCGCCAAGCGCATGTGGGATATGCTAAACAAGGAGGGAGGGGCTCCATCCACCCCAGGAGGGAGGTGAAGACGGCGGCGTGCGACTAGAAGGCGATAGAAGGCAGGGACAATGGCGGCCAGCACTATCGCCACCACGATGGCAGCGACCACCACTGCCGGGACTGCCGGCACCATAGCAAGGTGTGGGGTTGGATATGAAAAATTAAGGGTGCATGAGGGACGCGGCCGGGGATAGCAGTGAGCTCGGGAGAGAAAGGCGGTCAATGCTGGCGTACCGGCGCGCAGACAGAGACGCCCCGCCTGCGACCAGCGTCAATGGCACTGGGTGAAGCGACTAAGCCAGAGAGGTATGCAGCGCGCTGGCCGATTGCTGCGGGGCCCGACAGGCCCGTGCAGACGGCGTTTGTCCGCATCTTCAAGCCGCCGTGCAAGCATGGCGGGAACGCCCACTGGCCGGCGGACGGGAGTCTCGTGCAGCCGACGCAGGTGTCAGTTCCAAGCCAGGGCCCGTCGTGGGAGTGTCGGATGGATGCGGATGTGGCTTTCCAGCTGGCCAACCGGCAGTTCCGGTAGGCAGGCGGCCAGAGGGTGAACTTCAATGTCTCCGCCAGCTGGCTGGTGGCGGTCGGCAGAGGGGCGAGCGCGAGACGGTCGAGAGATACTATACGGTGGGCGATGTGGCGCATGGTTGAATGCGGTGCGCGCCAGATCTCTACAGTAATTGATCTGTGTCTCTTCCAGATTAGTAGAACAAACACCATTTGACAAATACAGCCCAGATTCCACCATGCGAGTGACCTAGAAACTTCCTCTATTCGCATCCCAGCGGGGCCCGCTGCAGCTGGACCCTCGATCGCCGCCGAGTTGCACCCGCCGCGCGGCGAGGGCGGCGAGGATGCCCGCGGGACTCGTCCCCGCCGACGGGGGGAAGGGCAGGCGCCCGGTGAGGAGGATGTGCGCGAGCACCCCGACCGACCACACGTCCACGGGCGGGCCGTAGCGGCGGCCCGACACGACTTCGGGGGCGAGGTAGGCGGGCGTGCCGAGGACGGAGGAGAGGGAAAAGGTTTCCGCCGTCGTCGGGCCGCCGCCGCCGCCCGCGCCGCCGCCGCCGCCGCCGGCCGCGGCGACCGCCGGCGGCGCGTCGAGTTGCCGCGCCAACCCAAAATCCGCGAGCTTGACCGTCGGCGCCGCGTCGGCGGGGGAGGAGACGAGGATGTTTTCCAGCTTGATGTCCCGGTGCACAATGCCCCGCCCGTGGAGGTAGGCAATCGCCTCGAGGACGGCGCGGAGGATCGGCTTGACGGCCGCCTCGGGGACGGGGCGCGAGCGGGGGGGGGTCGACGACCACGTGCACGTGGAGGAGGCCGCCGACGAGGGGGGCACCGACGCGGTGGAGGTGGAGGAGGAAAAGGAGGCAGAGGAGGCGGACGAGGAGTTCGG
>ENA-ORXR01001929-ORXR01001929.1-marine-metagenome-genome-assembly--contig:-NODE-1929-length-20749-cov-3.467541_pt1 | contig 20749 bp, 17 predicted proteins | sample MGYA00237866_ERZ511479 | MGnify/ENA metagenome assembly ERZ511479 | reverse complement strand
ACAATGTCACCACCCAACCGCTCCTTGCCTGCCTCCAGAAAGTCCTTCGATCATTTAAAGTAGATGCCTTGGAATACACCTTCTCGAAGGCAATGTTCCATAACGATCTCTTCACCGCGCAAGCAACATAGCACAATAAAAAGCTTCTCCTTAGCGCTATATTGTTTGCAGGTCTTACGTTTGATATCTTTGACGATGCGTTGGTCAGATGTTCCAGATGTTCGTTTATTGCGTCTCATCTTTCTCTCATGAGACAGAAGAAGAGCGAAACATATCTCTTAGCCCAGACCTAAATCTGTGCCATGGACACTAACTTCAGACGAACGCGGCAACAGTGCAACGCGTTCCGACATTTGGAGGCATCAAAATAATGTTAAAACTAAGTTTAACAGATTTTACGTATTTAGCCTGAAGAAACTTCGGGGAATTATTTCACGGACGTAGACGATTCCCGCTCGCAAATATGGAGGAATTTCACAAGAGTTTTTGCAGCCTCGTCATTTGATAGCCCACCGGGGATAGAAAACTGCTGCCCTTTTTCCAAGATCACTGCCCCGGTGCCCAATGGTATCAAAGCGGCCGGCGTTTCAACAAGGTTCAGCCATTCGCCAGATCCGAAATATAGTATAGGACGCTGCGCCATCGCATATTCGGCATATTTCCCCGGCAGCGCATGACTGCCGTGCGGGGAATAAAGAACTAGCCCGTCCGCGCCGTTTTGCATGGCACGACTGGATTCAAGCGGTACAAGACCGTGCCATTTAATGTTTGTCAGGGCCTGTTTGGCCATATCCTGCTCGTCCTTGGTCAAGGGACCTGCAATGTGAAATACAAGTTCAGGGCGCTTGGCCGAAATATTATCAAGCGCATGCAATAGAGGCGCAAGATGTCGCCGATGATCGGACAAGGTAAAGCCGCCGGTGTGAACCAGGTTCAATGTTGAAGGGTCAAATGTATAAGTTTCATCTGTTTTGTTACAGAAATGGGGAATGATACACTTAGGAATAGACGGCCGCACGTATTTTCGTGCTTCGGACATCACCGCCTCCGATACAGCGGTTATGGCATCAGCGCGAGATAGATAGTGTTTCGCTATCTTGCGTTCTAGCCAAGCCCGAAGCCGGGATTGTCTCAGAACTTTCCGGTGAGGATTTTCAACCCAGGTGTCGCGCATCTCTGCGGCCCACTTCACCTTAAATTTCCGGGATAGGGCATATCCGACATAATGCAGTGATTCCGGCGGGCTTGTCGTCACCATCCAGTCAGCATCGATAGGGCTTTGCTCTAGCGTTTCGGCGACATCCCGCGCCCATCTAATATTGTCATCAGGCCAATAGACCCATGGCCGAAGCTTGTCGCTAAGCCGGGTCCTAAATGTCGGTTTTGATGGGTTTACCCGTGTGGAGATGCCCCGATTAATTGCTGAGTTGGAGACCGTGATACTGTCGTCATCTTTCAAATCAAAAGGTGTTATAACCGTAACGCGGTGGCCGGCCTGTCTTAGAGCGGCGACATAAAGAAACGGTCGCCGCGCGCCACCAGAAATCTCGGGGGGGTAATGCCGGGTAATCAATAGAATGTGCATGATAACCTTCCCCGCTTAGACTATAAGCCGCCCTTATAACCAGATTTTACAATGATGCTATTATCTTCGAATAAAGACTTTCAAACCTTATTACTTCGCGTATATTCGCAATGAAAGCCAGAAACTGGGGACAGGCACATGACGCAAGCTAAAACTGAATATTTTTGCCACGAGAGCTCCTATATTGACAATAATGTCAAAATTGGGAAGGGAACAAAAATCTGGCACTTCTGTCATGTGTTGCCGGGCACGGTAATAGGTGAAAACTGCTCACTTGGACAGAATGTGATGGCTGGCCCCGATGTTGTCATAGGCAATGGCTGCAAGATTCAGAATAACGTCGCGCTCTACAAGGGCGTCATTTTAGAGGATGGCGTGTTTTGCGGCCCGTCTATGGTGTTTACGAATGTCACCACGCCGCGATCTGAAGTCAATCGGCAAAATGAATATGCCGAAACTCTCGTCCGCAAAGGCGTCACAATCGGGGCAAATGCTACAATTGTATGTGGTCATGAATTAGGCCAGTATTGCTTTATCGCGGCCGGTGCGGTGGTAACTAAAAATGTTAAGCCCCACGCCGTTATGGCCGGGGTTCCCGCGCGTCAAATCGGCTGGGTCGCCCATAGCGGCGAAATGCTCAGGGAGGATTTGGTTTGCCCGCGCTCCGGGGATAAATACAAAGTACAAAATGATGGACTCGTCAGGGTGTCCAGCAGCTAATTTACACTCTATATTTACGACAGATATTCCGCTGAATACGCCTTGTAAATCTGATTAAGCATCGCTATTAGGCGGCCAAGTTCTCACCGAAGAAAAGGAATATCTGTGCGTGAACCGATGAAACTTGCTGTGCTGGGCTGTGGTTACTGGGGCAAAAACCTCGCGCGTAACTTCGCTGAACTTGGCGCGCTGCATGCTGTTGTAGACCCCAATCCCGAAACCGCTAGAAAATTTGCTGAAATGCACGATGTTGCGGCGTTATCCTTGGAGGAGACTTTGGCGAATGATGACATCCAAGCGGTCGCCATTGCCGCGCCGGCTGAGTTGCATAAAGATTTGACTCTCAAGGCGCTTTCTGCAGGTAAACATGTTTATGTCGAGAAACCTTTGGCGCTGTCTGTGGAGGACGGCGAGGAAATGCGCGACGCCGCGAAAGCTGCGAATCTTAAGCTTATGGTCGGGCATCTTTTGCAATATCACCCTGTGTTTGTGGCTTTACGGGAAAAAGTGCGAGCGGGTGACTTGGGCAAACTCAGATATGCTTATTCTCACCGTCTCAGTATGGGTAAATTCCGCCTGGAAGAAGATGCTTTCTGGTCATTGGCCCCGCATGATGTCTCTATGCTGCTCGCGTTATTTGATGAGGCGCCGAGCGAAATACGCGGCGGCGGTCTTGACTTTATTACGCCGGGCATTGCTGATGAATCCCGTCTGGATATGGTCTTTCCCGGGGGTGGCCGCGCCCATGTCTTCGCGTCATGGCTTCACCCTTTTAAAGAGCAAAGACTTGTTGTTGTTGGCGAAACCGCCATGGCTGTATTTGATGATACAAAGCCTTGGGAAGAGAAGCTCGCACTGTATAAACACAGTGTCGACATGAGCGGGCCTATGCCTGCGCCCTTCAAGGCCGATGTTGAATATGTCGATGTGCCCCACGGTGAGCCGCTTAAAAGCGAATGCCAACACTTTATTGACAGTGTGGCCCATGACACATCGCCATTTACTGATGCAGAGGAGGCGCTTCGCGTCCTTCGTGTCCTTGAAGCCCTGAAACTGCCAAACGGTTAAATATAGATAGGATTGATCATGGGAATTGAATTTATTGATTTGAAAGCGCAGCGCGCACGTCTGGAACAAGAAATCAACGGCGGAATTCAGAACGTGCTGGAGCATGGAAGGTTCATAATGGGGCCAGAAGTCAAAGATTTTGAAAAAAACCTGGCTGCATTTGGTGAGGCAAAGCATGCATTGGGCTGCGCGAACGGCACGGACGCTTTAATCCTGCCCTTACTGGCTTGGGGCATTGGCCCCGGCGATGCTGTATTTTGCCCCTCCTTTACCTATTGCGCGACGGCTGAGGTTGTTGCCCATGTCGGCGCAACGCCTTTCTTCGTGGATATTGATCGCGAGACTTACAATATGGATTCGGAAAGCCTGAAAATGGCCATTGCCGAAATCAAGGCGAAGGGCGAATTAAAGCCGCGCGCCGTGATTGCCGTGGATCTATTCGGTCAATCCGCCGATTACCGGGCAATCGCGCCAATTGCGCGCGAAGAAGGGCTCATGCTTATCGCCGACTCTGCGCAGGGGTTCGGGACGACGCTGGACGGAAAGCATCCTTTGCACTGGGTTGATGTTACCACGACAAGCTTTTTCCCGGCTAAGCCTCTTGGATGTTACGGAGACGGCGGCGCGGTCCTCACAAATGACGATGACCTGGCCGCTACGATGGACTCCCTACGCATACACGGGAAAGGGGCCGACAAATATGATAATGTGCGTGTCGGTATGAATTCTCGTCTGGACACGATTCAAGCCGCGATTTTGCTACCGAAGCTGGCTGTATTTGCTGATGAAATTGAGAAGCGCAACACTGTCGCAGCGCGTTATATTGACGGATTACGCGGTCATGCCTTACGCGTTCCGGCAGTAATGGACGGTGTGGTTTCAACCTGGGCACAATTTACTATCGAAGTGCCTGACTTCGAGAGCTTTGCCGCCGATCTTAAGGACAAAGGTATTCCAACAGCCCGTTACTATCCGAAACCCGTGCACGTTCAGACAGCTTATGAGCATTTCCCCGTACAGGGGAATGGTTTGGCAAATACCGTGGATTGTATTGAAAATATCATCAGCCTGCCGATGCACCCCTATTTGGATGAGAATACGCAGGATATGATTATCGACACCGCAGTGGCCAGCTTGGGCTAACGCATTCCCTTTTCTCAAACACTCAAATGGTTGGACCTATGAGCATTTTAAAAGATTTTTTGGAAAAGTCCGATCAAGGAAAACTCGTTATCGGGATTGTTGGTCTGGGGTATGTGGGGCTTCCACTTGCCGAAGCTTATGCCAGTCAAAACGTATCCGTTATCGGCTATGATATTAGTGAAGAACGCGCCAATCAGCTTAATGCCGGCCATTCCGGTATGGAGCATATCGATGACAGCCGCGTTCAGAGCATGTTGGACAAAGGCTTGTTCAAAGCCACTGCAAACCCGGCTGATTTAAAAGAGGCTGATGCGATTTTGATTGCCGTTCCGACGCCACTGGACATTCATCATCAGCCCGACCTAAGCTATGTGACCAGTACCTGTAATACTTTGAAGAAGCATTTGCGCAAAGGTCAACTGGTCGTGCTGGAATCGACCACATATCCGGGGACGACCGAAGAGGTGATGAAGCCGATTCTTGAAGAAAGCGGTTTGGTCGCGGGTAAAGATTTTGCTCTGGCCTACTCGCCGGAACGCGAAGATCCCGGTAACCCGTATTTTGAAACCGCGACAATTCCCAAAATCGTCGGGGCTGATTCCGAAGCGGCCCGCGCGATGGCGAAGGCCACTTATGATAAGATTGTGACGACGGTCATGGTGTCCAATACCCGCACTGCGGAGGCTACGAAACTTGTCGAAAATATCTATCGCTGGATTAACATTGCCGCCGTCAATGAGATGAAGGTGATTTTCGAGAAAATGGACATTGATATCTGGGAAGTTATTGATGCAGCGAAAACCAAGCCCTTTGGCTTTCAAGCCTTTTACCCCGGGCCGGGCGTGGGCGGTCACTGCATTCGAATTGATCCGTATTATTTATCTTGGAAAGCCCGTGAGCACGGTCTGTCCACGCAGTTCATTGAACTTGCTGGTGAAATCAACACAAAAATGCCGCGCCGAATCATCTCCCGCTTACTGGAAGAGCTGTCTCTGCGTCAGCGTAAAGCCTTGGCCGGAGCTGATATTTTACTATGCGGACTGGCCTATAAAAAAGATATTGATGATATGCGCGAGTCTCCATCACTCGAGCTGATACATATTCTCAGAGAACATGGAGCGAATGTATCTTATTATGACCCTTATATTCCCAAAATTCCTAAAACGCGTGAGCATCCTGAACTCACCGGAATGAAGTCAGTCGAATGGAGCGACAAAAACTTGCGTAAATTTGATGCGGCCATAATCGCCACAGATCATACGCAAGTAGATTATAAAGCGCTTTGCGAAAACCTCCCCCTCGTGATCGACACGCGCAATGCCACGTCCGGGGTAATCGATTCATATCCTGACATCGTTGTAAAAGCATAGTTGTTTTCGGCACGTAAGTTGTATTTGAAAAGGGCTCTCTTTTGAGGGCCCTTTTCTTTAATTCCGCATTTATCCGGTGATTTTCTCAATGAAAACAAGGGTTGGCCCTGGATTAATCCCGCACTACTGATGTCGCATTATTATGGGGGATAATCCCATTTTCAGGAGACATCATGACCTCATCCTCTAATCTAAATCTACCTAATATTGCTCCGTCACAGGCTCAAAAGCATATCACATATAATGCCGCCATCACTCAGTTGGACCAAGTGGTTCCGCTAAGTGTTGTGTCCCATATGCTTAACGCTCCTCCTAATATGCCGGAAGAAGTCAGGCGTTACATTATCGGGTCAGCCCCGACGGGTCTTTGGGTCGGCAAGTCACATTCCATCGCGGATTATATTGATGGGCTTGTTAGCACCATACAACCCGGGAAGGGTGGCGGGCCTAGTCCTGTGAAGAAGCGCAAATCTTAATTTGTGACGGTTCGGTCTGGATACATTTCAATACAACACTCGCATCGGTCGATAAGCTCGGTATCAAATGCCACAGCCGATACGCAAAACCGCCTAAGCGTCAACAGTGATGCCGTGCTGTTTAACTATGCAGGTAATGGGCATCGCGTTAAAATCAACAAGGCGTCTTCTACGGACACAGCGAGCCTGTTGTTTCCATGCGGTTTTACCAGACATACAGAATTGGGACTTGCCGGGAGCAACACCTTTGAAATAAAAAACCAGCTCCGACAGTCTGGCCTTAAATGCGGCCATGAGACTTGACGCGAATAAGGGTGCGGTCGAGTTTCCGATGGGACAACATCCGGATATGTTGCCGATCGGGGCACCCAATGCAGGCGGCGGCCAAAGCGTCTAAGGGCCGCCCAATCTCATGACTGTGGCCCATATTCGCCAGTCGCTGACTTTTAGTCCAGAACAGGCTGTATTTTTCTCCCTTCTATGTTGATCGTCGGACCAAAATCGAGGGTGGAATGCTGGCTCTGCATGGGGCCAGTTCAGCGCCGGGCGCTCTTATTCGCGCAGGACTACATGGGCGCGGCGTTGCAGATGATAATAATTGGGATATTGGTCAGCGCATTGTGGATTATGGCGCTCAAGCTGCTGATGGCGCCGGACACAAACATTTTGCATCACCGTCTTCCAATCTGCTGCAACCCGGTTGGTATCTTATGGCCGTTGGTGTTGATGGCGCCAACACGCAAGTGCATTATGCGGAATGGATGAAGCCCGGCCTTTATCAGTTCGTCGCAAACAATAGCCGCATGAATACTGATATGCTAATTTCTGGGCCTACGCGCTACTTAAATTTAAGCTATAGGGACCCTACAATACGCACGACTTTCCGGCAAGCTTTGGCGCGTAGCGCCCAATCAATAATTTGACATCAGATTTTTCAACCGTGCAATTTATAATGCCAAAATGGACGCATTGGTAGCGTTAGGCAGGTGCAATTTGCAATTACATTCATATTTACAATCACATAGAAAGCTGCCTATAAGGCTGAAAATTTCCAAAAAGGTGACGCGATGAGAAAGATGTATTTTGTGTTGGGGTTTTTCCTTGTTCTGACGGTTCTATCTGCATGCAAAAAGAATGAGGTAACCTCAGGAGAACAGCCCATTTCGCAAACTCAAAATGATGAAAATGATGGAATTGACGGGACTGAATCTCCATCTACTCAAGTCAGACCTCAAGCTCCAGAATTTCTTTCCCTCTCAGGACGTGAATTTGTAGAGCCCGGTGAAACCAGAAAAATACGTGACTTCATGGAGGTTGCCGAAGGGCCCTTAGATTCTGATAGCCTGGAAATCGAAATTTTTGATGCTCATTGCGGTCGAGGATATTTTTCCCGTAACGGTCAGATTCTGGATGACAGAACGGCAATTCTATTGGATGCTCGGGACGTTGATCAGTATAGCTACACATCTTCACCTGAACATAATGTTTACGATGAAATTCATTTCGCTTTTGTAACCGATGGAACCCCATCAGAAAAAAGAAAAGTGAACATTGTTTCCAAAGGCGAATATGCTACGGGCCTTGAAGGCCGCAAAAAGGATGATTGGGCCCGCGATGGCCGCGTCTGCCAGTATTTGCAGTAAAAAATCATTTTTGTGGGGCAGAAATTAGAGGGGGCATCAGTACATGGAACCAGTCACTACGCCTGAACTCTATCACGTATTGCCGCTGCTCATTGCTTTGGCGAAAACCTATGGCTTTCTGGGCCTAAGCGGTCTCGGATTTTATGCTCTTGCCCGCACATGGGTTTCTAAACTGTTTGCAAACCCATTTGAGTTGCTTGCGATTTCCCTTATTTCGGGCCCCTTACTGGCGTCTTGGTTCTTTATACAATCGTTGAGACTGTTTCCGGGGCTTTCGCCGGATATATATATACGAACGGGTCACATAACGGCTCTTATATTAGGCTTGGTAGGATTGTATTTTTTCATTCGGGATTGCCCGAAGAAAAATGCTGACTATTACGACGATACCAAACAATGGGCAGGAATTAAATTCCAGAGAGTTTATGTGCTGGCTATCGGCATTGTCGCCCTGTTAATTTTTATTGACCATGTCGTTGCAAACACTTGGACGACGCTCCTCATGCCGTTTTCTCAAAATGACGCTATGGAGTATGCGACGGGCGCACAGCTTATTGCCGGTGTAAGAGATATTAGCATTTACCCATTTGTGGATGCGGAACAAACAGGCGGATTTTTTGGGGCCTGGACACACCCGCCTGGATATTTAGGCTTATTAAGTTGGGCTTATTTGGCAAATGATGGCGCGCCTTATGGAGCCCGTGTTGTCAGCATATATTTTTCCCTCGTAACGCTTTATGCTGTGTGGGCTTTTGGAATTAGGCGTTCGCCGCTCCACGGTCTGTTTTGCCTGCTCTTCACGTTGATTGTGCCCTCGACCTATGTCCTGGGTCTCATATCGCATATTGATCCGATACGTATTGCGGGGCTGACTATTGCGGGCCTCAGCGTATATCGCCTCGTATTCGAGCCAAATATGAGAAATGTACTGTTTTGCGCTCTGATAATTGGATTGGCGCAATTCACGCACTCCATCGGAATATTGACTAGTTGCCTGATATTGCCGGCCTATTTTATTTGCAGCGATACAAAGTTTCTCAAAAAAATACTCCATGTTGGCGTGCTATTCGGCTTGTCCCTTGTGGTTATTCTTCCGGATCTGTTCAAGAACTGGCAAACTTTTGGCTCCGTCATTCAAGACAGCGCAGAATTGTGGAGTCTGAAGGAGCTGCAAATTCAAGAGCTTCGCGATTATAATCGGCGTCTAAGCACGACGGCGGAGAGACTATATTATGGCCTCTTGAAGGGGTTTTCCAATCCGGGCGTCTTTGGCAGAAGTTATACCCTATTCACGCTGCTCATCTTGGGAACGAGTGCATATTTGATATATAAGGAAAGAACGGCTTTCTTTAAAAAACTTGCCACCTTGCAATTCTTCCGCAAGCCGCAACTTCATATTTACTGCCTGCTTATAATTCTTGGTTTTTACGCTATGGTCATCCTATCGATGCTGGTCGGAAGCGATATCATTATCAAAAATTCGCGTTATTTCCTGACGATACAATATTTTATTGCGATTGTGTCCGGCTTCATTCTCGCGGAAATCGCCCTGCGGGGCTTGGCCGGCGAGCGCTATCAATTCCTCAAGAAGTTACCCGATAACAAAAGGGTTCGGATCACTCTGGGCGTCTTCCTCGCCGTGTTGGTTTCGGGCGTAACATTTTATGGACGCTACCATATGACACTCAGCATACGCGGCCAACTCGATCAGTTCAATATAACCTCGCAGACTAAATTTGATAGCTATGAGAACAAAATGTTGGCGAGCGTTTCGCGCGTGTATCCCGCTGTTAGTTATCTCAATACGTTGTGGGATGCAGGTGAGTTCGGCCCCGATGATCGCGTACTCGTCTTTAGGAAAGGTGAGGCGGGTTTATACGGAAAGTTTAAAATTCGAACGCACTATGATGACACTATGATTGGTCTGTTCGAGGCCCAGACCAAAGACCAAGTCTATAATTTTCTGCAGAAAAACAATATTCGATATCTGCTACTGCCGCCCTACGCTCAAGCGGAAGTCTATAATTCGCAATTCGGAGACTTAATCGCGGACCACAGCTATATTGAGTTGAAATATACGAAGGACGGCGTGCGCGTATTCGAGGTTCGCAGCACTAAGCTGCTAACCCCAACTGACGGCTTGCCCGCGGATCCGCAATCCCCAACCGAACGTAAAATTATCTCGATTAACAAAGATAAACAGCGTGTTTTCGCAACGCGATGTCCTTTGTTTGGAGACTGTCAAAACCGTGTTCCGGGGGCTCCAAATCCGCGTATCATTGATAATGAATCAGAACTCTTCCCGTCACGCGCTACCCGCGGTGCGTTTTCTTGGGGTGGTTTGCATTATGTCCGTCTTAAGACAGCTGATAATTCCGGCGAAAAAATCGCCTTGGATCCGGGTGTTTATAAATTCACTTCAGATGTTGATGCGCGAGGATTTGTTCGAATTATCTTGTTCACATACCCCCAAACGATCGAAGGATCGGGTGCGTCCAGTAAGCGAGAGGTGATTTGGAGCGGCCTTATGTCAGGTAAAAAGACAATTGAAACCCAGTTTGAGGTTGTTCCGCCTTATTACAGCTTGTCGGAGTGGAGAAAATCCGAACGCCCTCAAGAAGAATACGGGCTAGCTGTAGAGTTGTCCGGACAGGGGGATGCAACGATTGGTAGCGTGACGCTCCAACAGCTCAGCGAGGACCTTTCTTATACAGGCAATCGCGAGGTTCAGTACAACGCCCTCGTCAAAAACCAGTGGAGCATTAATACGTCCAAAGTCTCTCCTCTCCTTAAAGTGCCAAGCACAACTGAGGGCAAAACGCTACTTGAGCCGGATGAAAATGAAGCCATTTGGGTACGCTCATTCGATAGTCGACCGATTAGCGTTACGGGCCCCGTATATGCTCTTCGCGCCAATGATGTGCTGGATGCTTATGGCACTGTAGCCGCAGGTTCATTGTCCAATACTGTCATTGGCCCGTTAACACAGGTTCTGGGTTATTCCGTTAAGATGTCCTTTTCGGGGCGAGGGGTCATTCAGATTGGCGTCGATTATGACTGCGTGGATGGAAGTGGCGGTAGCGAGAATTTCGGCTGGTTCCTTGCTGAAGGTTTTGAACAAAACATAGAACGAAATTTCACGCCGTCATGTAAGGTGACACAATGGCGACCCAAATTTCAGACCATTCAAAGTTTGCAGGTTTACGGGCCGGGCTATCATGAGATTGATATTCGCTTTGAAGTTTTGGATGCTAAGGCCTATCTGAGCGATCGCGTGACAATCAAGCCAATAAAATTGTACCCACAGACTGTGTCTAACAATACCTCTTACAGCGCAAGCCCGTCGACCCGCACGATTTTGCGCCCCGAGCATATTGACGGCATGGCGCAAGACGTCGTGCCCGGACCGATGCCTGTTTTTAAAGAGCTTGAGCAAGACGCGCGAGAGTAAGCGCTGATTGCTCAACGCGTCCTCAAACTGGATGTCCCTCAAACCATGAAAATGAGACGTCGCATCTTATATCTTTTTTTGATTTTGATCAGTATCAATGTGATTTGGGTTATGACTAAATTACTGTCCGCAAGTGCCTATTACCGCGCCGATAGGGCGGACATAGATGTTCCGCTGAACGCCGGATTTGTATTGTTTGGAGATAAGAGCGGGACAACCCGAATACAGGCCGCCATAGACGCCTTTAAGGCAAACCAGATTGAGAACATTGTCCTCATTGGAGGCTGTCGTCCCCAACGCGAATTTTTCGGGGCCCGGGAATGGGCGGATGTCATAATCGCGCAGGGCATCCCGGCAGAACATGTGCAGGTCGGGCAGGGGTCTTACGACTCCTATTCCAACTTTGAGCGCATGAAAGATATCGTTGACCGTGAAGGGTGGACACGCGTTGGCATCATTAGCGACCCCCTCCATATAAACCGGGTTGCCCGGACGTCTCTGAAAAACACCTCACACAAGACTTTGAGCCAGGCTCGGCCCATATTTTCAAAATATGATGCAACGCCGCTGAGTAAATTAGGACGGGCGCAATATGAGGTTGTGGTCGATATTTTTAAATTGGTCACGACCGAAAAAATGTTTAACCGTATCGTAAAGCGGCTGCGCATCGGATCTGATAGCCCGGCCACAATTAGCTGTAAAAACGCACAGAAATGATATTATGAGCCAGACCATCTCCAAAACCCCAACGCCTCTTCGGGCCGGTATTATCTGGAACATCGGCAGCTTGGGCTTTCTCGCTCTGGCGGGGTTGTTTCTCAATTTTGCGATTGCCAGATTTTACGGGAGTGAGGCGCTCGGCATATTCAATATAGCTTTTGCGCTTTTCATATTTGCATCCCAGTTCGGTGTTTTCGGCATTCATTTTTCTATAATGCAGCACATTTCTGCTGATTACGAAGATGATGATAATAATGTCGGACCGTCGGCATCCGCGGCCTTGATAACGGCGGTTTTATTGTCATCGCTCATTACCTTAATAGCCTTTTTTGGCATACCGTGGGTTGCCAATTTCTATGGCGATAAGGCCGTCGGACTGGACAAAGCCTGCTATGCTGTCCTGCCGGGATTGTGGGCCTTTTCCATCAACAAGGTCCTATATAATATCGTCAACGGGGCCAGAATGATGCGAACTTTCGCAATCCTCTCCGCCCTGCGCTACGCAATTATGCTCTTTGCGTTTTTCATTCTCACCCTCATTGAGATACCGGGTGAATATTTGAGCATGGTGTTCAGCATTTCTGAGTTGGCGCTCTTGCCTATTTTATTCTTTTTTGCATCCAAAGTGGTCAAGCCCTGGTCTGTCTCCGGCTATTTTCAAAACGCCAGGGAGCATCTTTGGTTTGGGTCGCGTATTTTTATGAGCGGAGCCGTCCTGGAGTTGAATACTCGGGTGGACGTGTTGATGATCGCTTATTTTATCAATGCTAAAATGGCGGGAATATATACCATTGCGGCGCTTGTCGCCGAAGGCGTGGCCCGGCTGATATTTGCTGTTCGCACAAATATAAACCCAATTATTGGCAGGCAGGTAAAAACCGGAAACTCCGATGCTTTGCTATCGCTCAGCCGTAAATCGATGGTTTTTCTTCCCGCAGTCATGCTCGTTGTGTCTATAATCGCCTATTATCTCTATCCGATATTTTGCAAATTGATGTTTGACGATACGGTTTATCTCGAAGCTCAAACCTCTCTCGCCATATTGATGGCGGGGATTACGGTCAGTAGCGGCCTACTGGCATTCAATATGATTTTGTCTCAGGCGAAACGTCCTGCCAGCCACACATGTCTGGTGCTGAGCGTCCTGTTGGTCAATATTATCGTTAATCTGATATTTGTGCCGCGCATCGGCATAGAGGGCGCTGCGCTCGGGACCGCTTTCTCATTTTTGGCGTCCTCCATATTGACGCTGATACTAGCCAGAGTTTTACTCAAAGTCCGGCTTGTCTTCTAAGGGTCAAGTCGGATTTTTATATGAGGTCTCTGCCATACCCCGGCTGTAAATGACTTAAATTCATAATGTGTTTACAACTCATAAATGACTGTAATGATATGGGTTTAGGGACCTTACCAGTTGTGATTTGGACTTTACATAAAGGCAAAACCGTGTAGGTCACCTCCGGGTGGAGTCCTGATGTTATGGCGTAACGATAATGGCGATTTTTGCCACGTTCGTTGCACCACTTGGACCATAACTTTAGTGAAGGTAAGATCGTTATGTGTGGTGTGTTTGGATATGTTCTCGGCAACAATCAGTCGGCCTCAAAGCAAGAAATCAAACAATTACTGCAAGCGGTTTTCAAGCAGTCTTATTCTCGCGGTAAAGAGGCCAGTGGTATTGCCTTTCGCTCTCATGACCGGTTGAGCCTTTTCAAGGAGGCCATGTCTTCCAGAGATCTGATTAAGAACAAACATTACAATAATTGGCTGGACGCCGAGCTTGATCGTCTGAGTGATGCGCAGGGAAATGTTCAAGGACCTATCTCTATATTAGGGCATGCCCGTCTCATGACCAATGGTATGCAGGGCATCAAAGAGAACAATCAACCTGTTCGGACGGATACCACAATCGCCGTTCACAATGGCATTATCGTAAACGAAGCGGAAATTACAAAAAATCATAAAGATATAACCCGCACCGCAGATGTGGACTCTGAACTTATTCCGCTTTTGGCTGACAAATATGTCAATAGCGGCGAGGATTTACAAACAGCGCTAAGCAAGATTTTTGATGAGGTCTTAGGGCAGGTTACGACAATCATTATGCGCACGGACCGTCCGTGGCTGTTAGTCGGTACCAATTTTGGCTCACTCTATGCATTTGTTGCGCCGGATAGCGGGGCCTTCCTGTGCATGTCCGAGCGCGTCTTCTTGGAAGACGCCCGTAAAGAGTCTTCGCTTCTTCAACGCGATTTTAACAACATCACGCCTGTCCGCGTTCCCGCCGGTGAAGGCTACCTTGTTGATGAAGACGCAGAATCGGCCCCGATTGTATTTCAAGGCCCTGAGAAATCACTGGCAACGCCGAATATCTCTCCCTCCAGCGTCCATTCCAGCGTTAAACTATTTGATGAGCAGCTTATCATCAAAGAAAGACGTGATGCGCTGCGCCGCTGTACGGAATGCGTTCTGCCGGAAACAATGCCGGGTATCAGCTTCAATGATGAGGGCGTGTGTAGTTTTTGCGAACGGCATGAAATTTACACACCCAAAGGCGTTGATGCGCTCTATGAGGCTTTGAAGCCTTACCGACGCACAGATGGCGCCCCCGAACTTGTCATGGGATTGTCCGGCGGCCGAGACAGTTCGTATGGCGTGCATTATGTTCGCAAGGAACTGGGTATAAATCTTGTCACCTATACCTATGACTGGGCATTGGTGACGGACCTCGCGCGCCGCAATACCTCCCGTATTTGTCACAAACTTGAACTCGAGCATGTGCTTGTATCGGCTGATATCAAGAAGAAGCGGTCCTATATTCGCGATAATATCAACGCTTGGCTTAGAGATCCGCAATTAGGAATGATTCCCTTGTTCATGGCCGGCGATAAGCATTATTTTTACTACTATGATGTTGTGAAGAAACGCATGGGTCTTGACCTAGCCATTAGTTGCGGCAACCGTTTTGAAAAAACTGATTTCAAATCCGGCTTCTGCGGCGTGCACAATACCGAGCATGGTGAAGTCAAAAATTGGCATCCCTATAATATATCTGTGTTTAAGAAGATGAAGTATCTGGGCTTCTTCGCCTGGCATATGGGTAAGAATCCGGGATATTGGAACGGATCTATTCCGGACAACCTCAAGGGATTTTACGCCTCTTACATCCTGGATCACAATTTCATTTGGCTGTTTGACTACATTCCCTGGGAAGAGGATGTAATTAATAATACACTTGCCGAAGAATATGATTGGGAGACCGCGTCTGATACTGAGTCGACGTGGCGGGTCGGTGACGGTACGTCATCGTTCTACAATTATATCTATCTCACGGCTGCCGGGTTCTCGGAGCATGATACATTCAGATCCAACCAAATCCGGGACAAGGTTATGACCCGTGAAGAGGCGATGAGGCTCGTAAAGCGGGATAATACGCCGCGATATGAAACGATTCTCGAATATTCCAATTTGATTGGCTTTGATTTTGATGCAGCCCTGGCGGCCATCAACCAGATGCCTAAACTCTATTAGAGCCGGCGAGCCGTAATGGGTATTATGTCCTCAGCCTATGGCTTAGCCCGTAAGCTCTTGCCGCGCTTGGGCTTCCTAAGCCAAATGGATGCGCGCTATAGCCGTAAAATATCGGCGAAGGGTACAAAGCGTTATCCGCCGCTTTTCATTGTCGGAGCGCCGCGTACCGGAACGACAATCTTGTATCAGAGCCTATTAACCCGGTTTCCGCTGACCTATATTTCCAATGTGGAAAGTATGTTGTTCACCACCCCTACTCTTGCTCACAGGTGGACGCATAATTCTAAGGACAGCCTCGAAGATAAAGGGGATAAGAACGTCTATGGTTACGTAAAAGGTCTAACAGGACCTTCTGAGGCCGGCGCATTTATGCGTTATTTCCTGGATGATGCGGCGAAACGCCGCAAAGATTTCGATACCCGCCTCCAAGCCATGGCGGTTATGTCAGACAGACCGGTGCTGAGTAAGAATACGTTCAATACTTATCGGATTGACAAAATTTATGAAGCGATCCCTGATGCTTTTATTATCTGGATTACGCGAGAGCATGACTCGCTTCATAAATCCATAATGACGATGCGCAAAACATTGGGCGGTGAGAGCGCAGAATGGGTCGGAGCCGGGCAACCCGAGGCTGACGTGCTTGAGGGTATGACGATCAGCGATCAGGTCACTTACCAAATAAACTCTATCACTGATACGCTCAATACAGCTTTGACCAAAGACCGACCTCACGTCATTGTAAAATATGAAGACTTCTGCTCGGATCGTGAGCAGGTTCTTGATAACATTATGAAGGTATATTTCCATGGGCAAATCAAAGTGTAAATCTAAATCGAAAAAGGAATTCATGGTTCTTGACCCCCAAACTGAGGGCGTGTCCGAGAGCTGGAATGCGTTTGTTGATAAATCGCCGCAAGGGTCTATCTATGCGACGACAACATATCTGGACGCCTTGGATGTGGATTACAAACTGCTCGCGCTTCAGGTGGGAGACACGATCCAAGCGGGGATGGTTTTGTCCAAAGGCATGTTCAAATCCCACAGCAACCCGCTATTCGTAAAATATCTTGGATTAATGTTTGAGCCTATGGCTTCGCCCAAGCAGGCCGTAAACACATCACGCGAAATTAAATTATCTGAACCGTTCATTAACTATCTCAAAACAATCCCCGGCGTGCAATACACTTTTAGTCCTGAATATACCTATTGGGCCCCATTCTACTGGGCCGGGTATAAACAGCAGACGGCTTATACATATGTCATGCCGCTTTCGCGAAAGGACAGCTGGTTTAAAGAAGCCACTAACGAAGTTCGCATTTGTCACCGCAAAGCGCTGGAAAATGGCTTCAAATTGGTTCGTCTGAATCCTGAAAATGAAGATGAAATGGCAGGTCAATATGCCCTTAATATGGCCGCCTATCTCAAGCGCAATCAGAAACCGCCCATTTCAAGAGAGCGGTTCGATAAATTCGTGAGGGCTATGCACAAAGCTGATGCAATCCGCCTGTACACCGTCCGCAATTCCGAAGGTATGGATCTTGTATCCGGGGTCATTGTCTTTGATAAACGCAAATCTTATTTTATCATCAATGGAACCCACGACGACGCTCCGCATTTCGCCAATTCGTTCCTGTTCACAGAGTTGGTTAAAACAATTCACGACATGGGACTGGATTTTGACTTTGAAGGGTCGATGATTGAGCCCATTGCGCATTTTATCAGGTTCTTCAACGGTGAAATCACGGCTTATAGCCGTATTTGGAAGCCGGATTTACGTCTAAAGTTAAAAACAACCGTGGTGAAGACGGCTCGGAGCATCTTGGGGTATAACCGCTAAAACCAAACATTTCCGAAGAGAAATGAGACTGAAACTTAGGGGTTGCATAGCCATTTCAAAGTCAGTAGAAGGCCGAAATTCGGGGAGTAGCGCAGCCTGGTAGCGCGTCTGGTCTGGGACTAGAAGGTCGTGAGTTCAAATCTTGCCTCCCCGACCATTTCCTCAACATGCTTAAAATATATCTCCTTAAATATAATTTGAGCCGCGATGATATTTACAAGTGAAGGCCAGTATTTAAATAATGAGTTTCGAGCAAAATATGGACTTCACTTTAAGCAAATATAACATGATAATAGAGGCGGGTTTAGAGACGGGCTATAATCTTGGCACAGTCAAACAGCTTTTCGACAATCAACTCGAAGCGCGCTTTATAGTATTAAGACATGATGTGGACAGGAAAGCTGAGAATGCCTTGGCCATGGCTCGAGCTGAAGCGGAGCGCGGGGTCTCAGCCAGCTATTATTTCAGGTCTGTCAAAGCGTCTTTTGTTCCTGATATCATTTGCGAAATCCGTGATATGGGGCATGAAATCGGTTACCATTACGAAGATTGGCACACCGCAAAATATAATCCCGAAAAAGCCCTAGACTTGTTTAAAGAGCATTTGGCGGAACTGGGCGAACTTGCGCCGGTATCTACAATATGCATGCATGGCAGTCCTCTTTCAAAAGAGAACAATATGGCGATATGGGATCACTGGAACTATCGCGATCATGGTGTCGAGGACTGTATTTTGTCCTATGATTATTCTGGCCATGCGTTCTTTACAGATTCTGGCCGCACATTCGGTGTGAGCGGGGCGAACCTTCGAGATGAGCTTGGCAATGCTGATATTTACACAGACGTTCGCTCAACGGAAGATCTGGTCAAATTCATCCATGATAGGCGCACGGATAAAATCATGGTGAGTTGCCATCCGGAACGCTGGAGTGATCAAAAGGTCGATTGGAGTCTACAATTTACCAAGGATAAGCTCGCGAACACGATCAAACGCGGTCTTCGATTGGTTAAAAGCATTACCCCCTAAATTCTGCGTCCGTAGAGTTTAAAGACAAGGTATGGGTTTTGGCAGGGCGCGAGCTTGACCAAGGCCCCCATTAAAAGTAAGGCCTCGAACGAAAACTATGGGTGGGTTAAAATGTATAAAGATAAGAGCCTTGCGGCGGTAATTCCTTGCTACAATGAGGAAACGCAGATCGAAAAGGTTATCGATACGATGCCTGATTTCGTTGACTATATCGTAATTGTCGATGATTGCTCGCCGGACAAAACTTCTGAGGTCGTGAAAAAGCGGCAGAAGAAAGAAAAGCGGATTGTCTTAGTCCGTCACGAGGTCAATCAGGGCGTTGGCGGCGCCATAGCATCCGGATATGAATGGGCCCGTGATAACGATATTGACATGGCCGTTGTCATGGCCGGTGACGGGCAGATGAACCCCGACGACATGCCGGCGCTACTTGACCCGGTCGTGGATGACGGGATCAATTACTCCAAAGCTAATCGTCTTATCGTAAACCGTTCAGTCGACAAAGTTCCCTTTATTCGGTTTTTCGGCAACTCTGTTTTGTCTTTGCTGACCAAAATCTCGTCCGGTTATTGGCATATCTCCGATTCACAGACAGGCTATACCGTCGCCGATAAAAAGGTTCTGGAAACGATTGACTGGCAAACGATGTATAAGCGTTACGGCCAGCCCAATGATTTGCTAATTAAGCTGAACGTGCATAACTTTACGGTGCGTGATGTGCCGACCGAGCCGGTTTACAATGTCGGCGAAAAGAGCGGTATTAAGGTACGCAAAGTTATTTTCACCATCAGTAATATCCTTGTAAAAGGATTTTTCTGGCGGATGAAAAACAAATATGTCATCCGCGATTTCCACCCGCTGGTTCTTTTCTACCTGCTGGGCATGTTGCTTCTTTTGGTGGGGTCGATGTTCCTCTTGCGCTGTATTTGGGTTTTAATTGCGACAGGCCAAGCTCCAATGCTAAGCACCATCAGCATGTTCTTTATGTTGACAACAGGCCTGCAGTGTATCTTTTTCGGCATGTTATTTGACATGCAAGACAATCGCGGTTTGCGGTAGTCAGAGTTTTAAAGATTCAATACCGTCATCTAACCCGTTAGGCTATGTAACATGGCAAGTTCCGCTGACATGGATTTGGAAATTGTTGACTCGAGCCAAACCGTTAAGGCTCTGGATGATGTGCGCAAAAGTTTACGGCAGCCCCGCCTTTGGCTGAAGCTTGCATGGCGTGACATACGCATGACCTATGAACGCTCATTTCTAGGCCCGTTCTGGATGACGCTTCAGGCCGCGGCATGGATTGGAGCGATTGTTTTCGTCTTTGCCGGGATTATGGGTCCGCCGCGAGAATATGCGGTATATGTCGCTATTGGTATTGTCCTGTATAATTTCATTACCACCATTGTGACCGACAGTAGCGATATATTCGTCAAGAACCGTATTATCATACATTCCCATCCCAACCCTTATTTTGCTTATATATTACGCCAGGTCGTGATTGCCTGCATACAGCTTGCCCTCCAGTCCATAACGGTCATTGCCGTGCTAATCCTGGCGCAATATCACTTGCCGCCGACGGCGATATTGGCTCTTCCTGGCCTCGCTCTGGGTGTGATTATGAGTATGTGTCTGGCCTTGGCATTTGGCCTGTTGGGCCTGCGCGTCGGAGATTTTCGTTTCGCGATGCTGGCTATCATGCGGTTGGGATTGTTTGTAACCCCAATTTTATGGTCTGCCGAGACGGGCGGAGCGCTGAAGAAGCTAGCAGCGAAATTTAATCCGCTTCCTCACTTTATCGATATTATACGTATGCCGTTAATGGGCCAGATCCCTCCCGCTTACAGCTATATCGTGGCTGTGGGGTGCATTGTAATTTCCGCCTGTATTGGGTGGTTTCTTTTCGTCAAACTTCGGCGATCCATCGCTATGTGGGTATGATGACACACCTTTCTGTTGACAATTTATCCGTCTACTTTCCGTTGCGCCGAGCCCGGCTGCGCCGAAAGCTGATCTCTGGTCGAGGGTCTTCGGGCGGCGAGATAATGTATATTGACAAAGCTCCCTATGTTGCCGCGTTAAAATATATATCCCTTTCATTAGACAAGGGCGATACGGTTGCTCTGATCGGGCATAACGGTTCAGGCAAGACAACGCTCCTTCGCTCGCTTGCGGGCA